>Ga0067045_1027738_pt1 | contig 65396 bp, 45 predicted proteins | sample TerdegcTABiofilm_FD_59184 | JGI IMG/M metagenome (GOLD analysis project Ga0067045, IMG submission 59184) | Combined Assembly of (Gp0054472, Gp0054536) Wastewater bioreactor microbial communities from Singapore -Terephthalate degrading...
GTCAACTCCTGCGGGTACGTGCGGCGTCTGCGCAAAATATCAGAATATCTGCGCATTCCACTCTTGTCAGCGCGTGCGCCGGGGTGATACAAGCATAGTGACCTGTCGCCGCGGGGGCGTCGCGGGCTCCGGCGGAAGGCGTTTGACGGAAATGGGGGGAATCATGTCAACGGACCTGTCGATCCTTAGCAGCACGCAACTGAAGGCCAAAGCCCTCGATCTTGGCGTTGACCTGGTGGGAATCGCGCCCATCGAGCGTTTTCAAAGCGTGGAAGATGAGGAGCACCCCAAGTCGATCAACCCCGGCACCAGGTCGGTGATCGTGCTCGGCTTCCAGATCACGCGCGGGGCGCTGCGGGGAATCGAGGAGGGCACGGCCTGGCATACGATGACCGCCGGGAGTCCGATCCACCCGATGATTATGGTTGAGTTGACCTACCTGGTGTGCCGGTGGATCGAGAACCAGCGCTGGGAGGCGACGCCCGTGTTCCCGCACCCCAAGGAAATGAAGCGGCAGGGTGTGAAGGTGAGGCCCGATCGGCCCGCCCCGGACGTCATCCTCGACATGGATTACGCCGCCCATGCGGCCGGGTTGGGACAGATGGGGTTGGGCAAGTTCTTTCTCACCCGCCAGTTCGGGCCCCGGCAGTTGTTCTGCACGATCCTGACCGACGCCGAAGCGGATCACTACGACGCCGTTTCGCAGGAAACCGTGTGCGACCAGTGTGGCCAGTGTGTGCGGGCCTGCCCGGTGGCGGCCTACGTCGAGGGGCAATTCACGACGGCGCCGCTTTGCGAGGGCGAGGCCTCCTGGCAAACGTTGCGGGTCGAGTACTGCCGAGCCTGTGGCACGGGCAGCCTGGAGAACCCCTACGTCCCGGGCGCCGAGCCCTGGCGCGTCGGCGCGGCGTGCGGCCGGGCGTGCGTGGCACACCTGGAAGACGAAGGCAGACTGTCGCGGAAGTTCGTGAATCCCTTCCGTGAGAAGGGTGCATGCCGCCAGGGGAGGTCTTCTTGAACATGCTCACCAGCGAAGCACTCAAGCAGTATGCGATCGAGAAGTGCAACGTCGACAAGATCGGCGTTGCCAACATCGAGCGGTTCAAGGACGCGCCCGTGGACATGAGTCCCCTGAGCATCATGCCCAGGGCCAAGTCGGTGATCGTCTTCATCCGCAGGGTGATGCGCGGCTGCTACCGCGGGATCGATGAAGGCACGCATTGGCCGTCCTACACGGTGTTCGGCTACGCAGGACTCACCCGGTTGGTCACCTCGGCCGGCTACAAGATCAGCAAGTTCCTCGAAAGTCACGGGTACGAAGGGGCCGCGATTCTCCCTACCACGTCGTCCCGGGAATGGGGCCCTCGCGGGCCGAGGCCGGGCAACGGAAAACCCCGACGGGAGGTGACGCTCCAGCATCGCATCGCGGCAACCGTGGCGGGCGTGGGGACGATCGGGTGGTCGAAGGTCCTGCTGACCAAGGAATTCGGGCCCCGGCAGCGGATCGGGATCGTCATCACGGACGCCGAGTTGGAGCCCGATCCGCTCGTGACGGAGAGGCTCTGTGATCGGTGCAAGCGTTGCGTGGCCGAATGTCCGGCCAGCGCGCTCTCCCGGGACGAGAGCGTCTCCATTTCCGTGGAGGGCCAGGTGATCGAGTGGAACGCCCTGGACCTCGGAAAGTGCAAGCTCACCCATTTCGGCCTGAACCGGACGACGTCGCCCCACTTCTGCCTGAAGTACCCGGGCATGTACATCCCGATCGGCGACCAGGAGACGACGTGGAAGGAGTCCCACGACCTCGGGTTCGCCGTGATGAAGGACATCCCGAACCTCGAAGCCCTGAGGCGATTGGACGGCTACCTGGCCGTGTGCGGTGCCCGAGGCTGTGTGATGGGGTGTATGAAGCATCTGGAGAAGCGAGGCCGGCTCCAGAACACGTTCCACACCAGGCCGGTCTTCAACGACGTCGTCCCCTGGAGAATCCCAGAGAAACCACCCAAGGCGGAGCATCACGGGTTCGTGTACGATCCGGCCCAGGACGAGGAGCCGGGGAGCGATCAGGAGGGGGCGCCGACCTGGTATTGACGTTGGACGCGTCGGCAACCGCCGGCCGCATGTCCGGAGGGAACATCCTAACGAGGGACTTCGCGTGAGCTGGCAAGTCTACCTGGCGATCAGCGTGATGATGTACCTCGACTACGCCGTGCGCGGCAGTTGGGGGCCGGTGCTCTCCGCCCATCTCCTGGGTCCCTTGAAGATGACCGGGAAGCAGGCCGGTTGGATCTACGCCATGTATCCGCTGGGGTGCATCGTCGCCCCGCTGATCGGCGGCCAGATCGTGGATCGCTGGATCGCGACGGAGTGGTTCCTGGGCGGCACCCACCTGGTGAGCGGCTTTCTCCTGCTGGCGGCCGCGCACGCCGTTCGATTCCGGTGGATGCTCGTGCTCATCGGACTGCATTGCCTGTGCTTCACGCCCACGCTCAGCCTGGTCAACTCCCTGGCATTCACCCACATGGTGGATCCGAAGGTCGAGTACTTCCGGGTGCGCGTGTGGTCGAGCGTGGCATGGGTGACGGTGGGGTGGCTGCTGTCGGCGTGGCGGGCGTCGGGAAAGCTGCAATTCCGCGGCATCGACGCCCTGCTGCTGGGGGCGTTCTTCTCGTTCGTGATGGCCGTGTACTGCCCGCTGTGCCTGCCGCACACGCCGCCTGCGGGCGGATCCGATTGGGCTGCCTCGTGGGGACCGCTGTGCGCCATGCTCGGCAAAGGCAGGGTCGTCCTTTTCTTCGTGCTCTCGCTGATCCTCAGCACGCAGTTGCAGTTCTACTACCTGGGCACGGCGAAGTTCCTGGAAGATATCGGCTGCCCTCGCTCGTCCGTTCCGGCGGCGATGACCGTGGCGCAGATGGCGACCGTCGTGTCGATGGTCTTCATCCTGCCCTACGTATTTCCGCTCCTGGGATATCGGTGGACGTTGGTGTTGGGCGCGCTTTTCTGGGTATGCCTGTATCTTGTCTACGTGATCCAGCCGCCGCGATGGGTGGTGGTGGCGTCGCAGGCGTTCCAGGGCCTCGGGTTTGCGTTCTTCTTCGACGGGGCGATCGTCTACGTGAACCAGATCGCCCCGCCCGAGATCCGCGCCACCGCGCAGTCGCTCCACACGGTCATGACGTTCGGAGCGGGGCTCTTCCTGGGCACGCACCTGGCGGGTTACGTGCTGGACCGCTGCCGGCGGGACGGGAAGGTCCACTGGCGTCCGTTCTTCGCCCTTCCTTGCGTGCCTTTGATCGCTTGTGCCCTTGCCTTCTTCCTGTTTTTTACGGAATAGCGATAGCCCATGAGTTCCCCTCAGCCTGAGAGAACCAACGCGTTTGCGGACACCCTCACCGAGGACATCAAGTCGTTGGCCCGGACCAACGGGGCCGACCTGATCGGCATCGCCTCGGTCGACTTGTTCCACGACTCGCCCAAGCGGCTTCACCCGGCCGGCATCCTGCCCGGCGCCAAGAGCGTCGTGGTCCTGGCGGTGAAGTATCCCGATGCGGCGATCGACCAGTGGGGCAAGCCGCCGGCCGAGTCGATGTTCTTCTACCAGAGCGTCCAGGCCTCCATGACCGGGATCGTGATGCCGATGATCCAGTTTCACGTGTACCGGGCCTTGGAACGGGCGGGCTACCTGGCGATCCCCGTCGCGCCGTCGGGCTATTGGCGCTACCGGGACTATCAGGAGATGAAGGGCGGGTTCTACGCCGACTTCTCCCACCGCCACGCCGCCGTGGCCGCCGGCCTGGGCGATCTGGGCCTCAACGGCCTGCTGCTCAGCCCGGAGTTCGGCGTGCGCCAGCGCATGGCGTCGGTCATCACCACGGCCCCGCTCCGGCCCGACGAGCCGTATTGCGGCCAGCCCTTATGCACCAACTGCGGGCGGTGCCTGAAGGCCTGCCCGATCCAGGCGTTCGACGCCGACCAGCGGTTCGAGGTGCGGATCGGCGATAAGCACGTGTCCTATGCCAAGGTCGACAAGTGGAAGTGCGCCTGGTCGGAGCAACTCGGCATGGTGGCCGAGGGCGGCCCGAAGTACGCCGGCTATACGACCGACCTCATGCCGCCCGCCCAGGTCACCCCCGAAGACTACCTGGCCGCCCGGACCCAACGGGACCCGTTTCAGGCGACGTGCCAGTGGGGTACGATTTCCTGCGGCCGCTGCCTCCACACCTGCAATGCCCATAAGCGCAAACCCACCGCGGCGTGATTCACGCCGGCTTGTCTTGGTCGAGTGGCTGATCCACAATCCCACAAAAAGGAGCCTTCGACATGCGAGTCCTCCCTCGGCGATCCTTCCTGAAACGCACGCTGGCAACCGGTGCCGCGGCGGCCCTGTACGTGCCGGGCTCCGCGCTGGGAGCCGACGGCAAAACGGCGCCCAGCAACCGCATCGGCATCGGGTTCATCGGCCTGGGACGCCAGGCCATCCACGCCAACATGTCGGTGTTCCTGCGGTCCGGCTATTGCCAGACGGTGGCCCTGTGCGACGTCGATCGCTGGCGTCTGGCCGTGGAAGGAGTTCCGAACGTCGCGGCGTCGGCCAAGAAGAATAAGTGGGACACGGCGCTGCTGAAGGACACCTTCCGCACGACCGATTTCCGCGAATTGCTGGCCCACCGGCGTGTCGACGCGGTGATGATCAGCACGCCCGACCACTGGCACGTGCCCATCGCCCTGGCCGCGATCAAGGCCGGCAAGGACGTGGCCCTTGAGAAGCCGATCGGACTGGCCATCGCCCACGGCAGGGTCCTGGCCGATGCGGCGGCCAAGGCCAAGACCATCTTCCGCACCGACAGCAACTGGCGCTCCGAGCCCGAGTTGTTCCGGGTGGTGAGCCTGGTCCGCACGGGCAAGATCGGCCGGTTGAAGACGATCCGGATGGCCGTGCCCATCTACCCCACGCCGGCGCCCAACGAGGCGACGATGCCCGTTCCCGAGGAACTGGATTACAGCCTGTGGCAGGGACCCGTCGAGCGGCAGCCGTACACCGAGGACCGCGTTCACCCGCGGAAGAAGATCGGCCGGCCCGGCTGGTACAGCAACCGCCTGTACTGCGACGGCATGATCTCCAACTGGGGCCATCACCCGGCCGACCTCGTGCAATGGGCCAACGACACCGAGCGGACCGGCCCGGTCGAAGTGGAGGGCCGGGGCCAGTTCCCGCCGGTCAACGGCCTCTACAACGTCCTGGAGGAATTCAAGGTCCGCTATCGCTACGCCAACGGCGTGGATCTGCACTACGTGGGCCGCAAGAACTATGCGGAAGGCGAGGGCTACGTGACGTTCGAAGGGACCGAGGGCTGGATCCGCGGCTGGCGCGGCCCCAACCGGATCGAGGCCGAGCCTAAGTCGATCCTCAGCGCCGAGGTCAAGTTCGAGGACTTCCCCTTCCTGCTGAGGAACGAGAAGACCGACTTCATCGAATGCGTCCGCGCACGCTGCCAGACGCTGGAGGACGCCGAGGTCGGCCACCGCGCCAGCACGGTCGTGCAGTTGGGCTACATCGCCTGTCTTCTGGGACGGAAGCTGACGTGGGATCCGGTGAAGGAAGAATTCCCGGGCGACGCGGAGGCCAACAAGCTGGCGCGTGGGCGGCCGGGGCTGCCGCCATGGACGATCCAGTAGTCGATGATTATGCCGCTCGTGCCCGCCCCTTGGCGCCGTGCGCGGCTTCGCTCAACCACCCTCGCACTTGTTTCGACGGAGATCCGCCATGTTGAGGTCCTGCAGACTGGTCGTGTTTCTCGCGGTCGCCCTCTTGTCTGTCGTGTGCCATGGGGCCGAGCAAGAGGACCTCGGGTTCACCGATACGCCGTTTCTGCCGAATTCGCCGTGGCGCGTCCACGACCGGAGCCGCCCGCAACCGCCCGTCGTCGCCCCGGGCGCGACGTTGGGGCAGCCGCCTTCCGACGCCGTGGTCCTGTTCGACGGCAAGGACCTTTCCCAGTGGCAGGACGCCAAGGGCGGCACGCCCACCGGCGTGGAAGACGGCTGCATCAACATTCTCAAGACCGGCGATCTCTTCAGCAAGCGGAAGTTCGGCGACTGCCAACTCCATATCGAATGGACAACGCCCCCGCAGGTCGATACCAAGCTGCGTTCCTGGTGGGGCAACAGCGGCGTCTTCCTCCTCGGCAAGTACGAGTTGCAGGTGACCGAGTCACACGACACGCGGCACAAGGCCGACGGGCAGGCCGCGGCCATCTACGGCCAGACGCCGCCCTTGGTCAACGCCGCGCGGAAGCCCGGCCAATGGCAGACCTACGACGTCCTCTTCACGGCGCCCCGTTTCGACGGCGACAAGCTCGTCGAGCCTGCCTACTTCACCGTCCTCTGGAACGGCGTGGCCGTCCAGTACCGGACGGCCTGCATGGGCAGCACCCGATACAAGACCGTGCCGAAATACGATTGTCACGACACGGTCGGCCCGATCATGCTCCAGCAGCACGGATCGGCGGTCCGGTTCCGCAACATCTGGGTACGGCCGCTTCGACCGGAGACGGCCGCCGCGGAGCCCGGCAAGCCGGCGTCGAAGAGCTAGGGATCGGAGGGCAGAGGAAAGGGTTCAGGGTTCAGGGTTCAGGACTTCGCGGAGACCTTCTCGCTGGAATCCTGCACCCCGAACCCTGAACCCTGAACCCTGAACCCCAAGAAAGTCTTGGCAGCAAAGCGTTCCGTCCGACTGGCCACGAGGCGCAGCAAAGACGATCGCCATGTTTGACACGATCCGTACAGGAGAATCCCATGATGCGGCGGATACGATGTGTTCTGATCCTCGCGTTGTTGTCCGGTCCGATCGCTGCCGTCGCGGCCGGGCCTGACGGCGGTTTCACACCGATCTTCAACGGCAAGGACCTGACCGGCTGGGAGGGCAAGCCGGGCTATTGGTCCGTGGATGACGGATGTCTCACGGGCATGACGACGGCCAAACGACCGCTCGCCAAGTCGACCTATCTCTTCTGGCGCGGCGGCAAGGCGGCCAACTTCGAGCTTCGCGCCGTCTATCGCTTCGTAGGGTCGTCCGGCAACTCCGGCATCAACTTCCGCACCCAGGAACTGCCCGAGCTGGACGTCAAGGGCTATCAGGGCGACATGGAGACCGGCCCGACCTACACCGGCGTCCTCTTCGACGTCAAGCGGCCCAGTTCCGTCCGGGAGTGGAAGCGGCAGATTCTCACCCAGCAGGGCCAGAAGGTGGTGATCGCGGAAGACGGCAGCAAGGAGGTCACCAAGATGGCCGCCCCGGCCGACTTGCAGAAGCTCGTCAAGCCCAACGACTGGAACGAGTACACCATCGTCGCTCGCGGTCACGAGATCCTCCTGAAGGTCAACGGGGCCGTGTTCGCGCACGTGATCGACCGGGAGAAACGCGACGTTCCCGACGAGGGCCTGATCGCGCTGCAACTCCATCGCGGCCCGCCCATGAAGGTCCAATTCAAGAGCATTTGCATCAAACGGCTTCCTTGAGATCTCAAGAGGTGTTCCGATGAAGCGAGAATCCATGAACCGGCGAGGCTTTCTCCACGCGGCCGGCGTCCGGGCCGCGGCGGCCATGTCACTCCCCTACCTGATCTCCTCGCGCGTCCTGGGCGCCCCGGGGCGGCCCGGCGCCAACGAAAAGGTCAACGTGGGCATCATCGGCCTGGGCGGCCGGTCGCGGGCCCTCACGAAGACGTGCCTCGAAGTGCCGCAGATTCAACTCGTGTCCGTCTGCGACGTCTTCAAGCCCCGCTGCGACGAGTACGTGAAGAAGTTCGAGGCGGAGCACCATGCGAAGCCCTACGTCGGCGACTTCCGCCGCATGATCGCCGCGGAAAAGCTCGACGCCGTGATGATCGCCACAACGACCCATTCCCGGGCCTGGATCACCGTCGTCGCAATGCAGGCCGGCCTCGACGTCTACTTCGAGAAGCCCATGTGTTTGACCATTGCCGAAGGCCGCGAGGTGGTCAAGGCGGCGCGCCGGTACGGCCGGGTCACCCAGGTCGGAACGCAGCAGCGGTCGCTGCCGCTGAACAACTGGGCCAGCGACCTGGTCAAGAATGGGGCGCTGGGCAGGATCCACACGGTGCTCGCCCCCAACTTCGTCGGCCCGGACAAGTGGGTCGATCAGCCCGGCCAGCCGATGCCCGACGGCGGAAGCGAGAACTGGTGGGACCTTTGGACCAACCAGGCCATCCTCCGGCCGTATCATCCGCAGTTGCACTTCGGCTGGAAGCGATGGTCGGATTACACCGCCGGCGGCCGCTGCTTCGGCGTCGACGGCTGGGGCAGCCATTCCTACGACCAGGTGAACCGCGCGCTGGGCACCGACGAGACCGGCCCGGTCGAGATCCTGCTCGAGGAGCCGCTGCGAGTCATGGAGAGCGGCAAGTTCGTCCACGACGCCGAACTGACCGGCATCGTCGGCGACGAGGACACCGGCAAGCCCTATCACGGGATGTCCAAGCTCGTCGGCCCGCGCGCGAAGGTCACCATGACGTTCGCCACGGGTACCAAGCTCAAGCTCCACCTCGACGGCGACCGGGGCCCGGGCCTGGGCGCCATCTTCATCGGGGAGAAGGGTAAGCTGGAGATCAACCGGAACAAGATCGTCAGCAACCCGAAGGAACTGATCCGGGTGCCCGAGAATCCCGGCCCCACCCAGCGGGACGAGAATGTCGCCCACGTGGAGAACTGGATCCAGTGCATCAAGAACCGCGGGCGCTGCAACGCCGACGTGGAGTACGGCCAGCGATCCAACACGCTCTGCGACCTGGTCAACATCGTGCGCGACGTCGGCCGGGTCGGCGAGCCCTTGAAGTGGGACCCCATGGCCGAGCGTTTCACCAACTGCGAGGAAGCCAACCGCATGCTCTCGCGTCCCCGACGCAAAGGCTACGAACTGCCGAAGACCGGCTAGGCCGAAGGGCGGTCGCGTCGTCTCTCAAGGGGAGAGGGCAGGTTCTCAGCACACGCTCTCAGAACCCTTCAACCGCACTTCGATTCCGCGTCGGCGAAGACCTTCAGATCGCGTGGGGTGAGAAAGACGACGCTGCCGGGGCCGATGGCGCGGTCGCGGTACTGGTCCAGCGGCATCTCGACCCAGAGCGGCTCGCCCGACTCGGCCACCAGTTCGAGGCGGGCATTCGGCCCGGCCGAGTGGACGCGGCACACGGTTGCCCGGAACGCCGGCGCCCCGTTGCGGTGCGTCTCGACCTCGAAATCGTGCGGCCTCACGAAGACCCGCACCGGTTGCGACGGCATCTCCGCATGCTCCGGCGATTCCCACGCGAGCGTGGCGAAATGGACCCTGCCGTCCTCGACGCGGCCGCGGAACAGGTTCACCTGGCCGAGGAACGTGGTGACGAACTCGGTGGCCGGGGAGTGGAAGACCTCGTCGGGCGTGCCGATCTGCTCGATGTGGCCCTGGTCCATGACGACCACGCGATCGGCCAGTTCGAGGGCCTCGTCCTGGTCGTGGGTCACGAAGACGCTGGTGATGTGGATCTCGTCGTGCAGCCGGCGGAGCCACTGCCGAAGCTCCTTGCGGACCTTGGCGTCGAGGGCGCCGAAGGGCTCGTCGAGCAAGAGTACCTTCGGCTCGATGGCCAATGCCCTCGCCAGGGCGACGCGCTGCCGCTGCCCGCCGGAAAGCTGGTTCGGATAGCGATTGGCAAAGGTATCCAGTTGCACCAGGTGGAGGAGCCGCGAGACCTTCTCGTGGATCACCGCCTTGGAAGGCCGCGATCGCCGGGGACGGACGCGGAGTCCGAAGGCGACGTTCTCCAACACCGTCATGTGCCGGAACAAGGCGTAGTGCTGGAACACGAAGCCGACCTGCCGGGCCCCGACGCCGCGCCGGGCCACGTCTTCCTCCTCGAAGCGGATCGATCCGCTGCCCGCGTCGGGGGCCTCCAGGCCGGCGATGATCCGCAAGAGCGTCGTCTTGCCGGAGCCGGAAGGACCGAGCAGGGCGACCAGCTCGCCGGTGGCCACCGTGAGGCTGACGTCCCGGAGGGCCGCGAACTGGCCGAATGTCTTGCTGATCTTCTCGACCTGGATGCTCATGGTACGCTCCGAGTGTCCGCACGTTTCCAAGAGGTTTCTGGAGGACTCACGACGATTCACGCCTCTCCTGCCTGGGCCAACTGCCGGGTGACTTTCCACTGGAGAATCGACTTAAGGACCAGGGTCACCAAGGCCAGGGCCGCCAGGAGCGAAGCCACGGCGAACGCCGCCACGACGTTGTACTCGTTGTAGAGGATCTCGACGTGCAGCGGCATAGTATTGGTGTACCCACGGATGTGGCCCGACACCACCGAGACGGCCCCGAACTCGCCCATGGCCCGGCCGTTGCACAAGATGATTCCGTAGAGGAGTCCCCACTTGATGTTCGGCAGGGTCACGTGCCAGAAAGTCTGCCAGCCGCTAGCCCCCAGCAGCCGGGCCGCCTCTTCCTCATCGCCTCCCTGGGCCTGCATGAGCGGGATCAGCTCGCGGGCCACGAAAGGAAACGTAACGAAGACCGTAGCGATCACGATGCCCGGCACCGCGAAGACGATCCGCAGGTCGTGGGCCTCCAGCCACGGCCCGAGCCACCCTTGGCGTCCGAACAGCAACACGAAGATGAGACCCGAAACCACTGGCGAAATGCTGAAGGGCAAATCGATCAGCGTAATCAGCAGATTCTTGCCGACGAACTCAAACTTGCTGATTGCCCAGGCCGCGGCAACCCCGAAGATTGTATTGATCGGCACCGCCACCAGGGCCACGACGAGCGTGAGACGGATCGCCGCCAAGGCGTCGGCATCGACCAGCGATCGGAAGTACAGCCAGATCCCTTTCTCCAGCGCCTGCGCGAACACTGCCGCCAGCGGGATCGCCAAGAACAGCCCCAGGAACCCGATCGCAACGGCGATCAGCGTCCACCGTACCACCGCCGGCTCCGCAGTCGCCGCCGCCGATCGGGCCTGAATCGCAGGCACGCCATGAACCGCGCTGGCTGTCGCCATCCGTTGGTCTCCTCCGGGGGATAGGGTGGTCGGTGGTCGGTGGTCGGTGGTCGGTGGTCGGTGGTTAGTGGTCAGTGGTCAGTGGTCAGTGGTTAGTGGTTAGTGGTTAGTGGTTAGTGGTTAGTGGTCAGTGGTTAGTGGTCAGTGGTTAGTGGTTAGTGGTTAGTGGTTAGTGGTTAGTGGTTAGTGGTTAGTGGTCAGTGGTCAGTGGTCAGTGGTTAGTGGTTAGTGGTCAGTGGTAGGAGACCGGCACGTCCCGTCTGCGTTCCAGACAAATCCTGAACCCTGAACCCTGACCACTGACCACCGACCACCGACCACTGACCACCGACCACCGACCACCGACCACTAACCACCGACCACCGACCACTAACCACCGACCCCCGACCACTAACCACCGACCCCCGCCCCCTGTCCCTTCCGGCTCCACCACTGCAACGCGTTGATCAACAACAACAGCACGAACGATGCGGTGAGCATCACCACGGCGATCGCGCAGGCCCCGACCACGTCGTACTGTTCCAGCTTGGTGACGATCAGCAGGGGGGCGATCTCCGTCTTCATCGGCATGTTGCCCGAAATGAAGACTACGGAGCCGTACTCTCCCAGGCCGCGGGCGAAAGCCAGGGCGAATCCGGTCAACAGGGCGGGCAGGATCGTCGGCAGGATGACCCGCCGAAACGTCTGCCAACGGCCGGCCCCAAGGCTTGCGGCCGCCTCCTCGATTTCCGGCTCCAGGTCCTCCAACGCCGGTTGCAGGGTGCGAACCACAAACGGCAACCCGATGAAGATCAAAGCAACCGTCACGCCGAGCGGCGTGTAGGCCACGGGAACGCCCACCGAAGCGAGCCAGCGCCCGAGCCAGCCGTTCGGCGCGTAGAGAGTCGTCAGCGTAATCCCCGACACGGCGGTCGGCAGGGCAAAGGGGAGGTCGACGATCGCATCCACCACCCGCTTGCCCGGAAACGTGTACCGGACCAATACCCAGGCGACGATCAATCCAAAGACCGCGTTCACCAACGCCCCAATGAGCGAAGCTCCAAAACTCAGCCGGTACGACGCCATGACCCGCTCGTCCGTGGCGGCAGCCCAGAGCGCCGCGCTGTCGGTCCCCGCCGCCTTCAATAACAGAGCCGCCAGCGGCAGCAGCACCACGAGGCTGAGATACGAGAGCGTGAACCCCAGCGTCAAGCCGAAGCCGGGAAGCACGCTATGCCGTTTCAGGGTCGAGGACACGTTTCCACTCCGTCACACGAACAAGATCCCTGTGGCCCAGCCGCCCTCGGCTGGGCGATCGCGGCAGAAGCGAATCCGTTCCAAGCCCAGCCGAGGGCGGCTGGGCCACGCTCTCCGTCCTCACGAGCCGCCCTTGGTGATCTGATCGAAGACGCCGCCGTCGTCAAAATGCTCCGCCTGGACCTTCGGCCAGCCGCCGAAGACGTCGTCAATGGTGAACAGGTCCACCTTGGGAAACCGCTTGGCATCTGCCTCCGCCACCGCCTTGAAGTCGCGGGGGCGGTAGTAGTGCCTGGCCGCGGCCGCCTGCCCCACCGGGGAGTAGAGGTATTCAAGATACGCCTCTGCCACGCGGCGGGTCCCCCGCTTGTCGACTACGTGGTCCACCACGGCGACCGACGGCTCGGCGAGAATGCTGGCCGACGGCACCACGATCTCGAACTGGTCCTTGCCCATCTCGCGGACCGCCAGGAAGGCCTCGTTCTCCCAGGCCAAAAGGGCGTCGCCGATGCCGCGCTGCACGAAGGTCATGGTCGAGCCCCGGGCCCCCGGGTCGAGCACCGGGACGTGGCGGAAGAGCTCGGCGACGAAGTCGCGGGCCTTCGTCCGGGCCTTTGCCACGGCATCGGCCTGCTTCGGGTCGTGGAGTTTGGCCAGGTCGCCCAACTCCCGCTTCAACGCAAAGCCCCAGGCCGCCAGGTAGTTCCACCGGGCCCCGCCCGACGTCTTCGGATGCGGCGTAATGACCGACACCCCGGGCTTGACCAGGTCGCCCCAGTCCTTGATCTCCTTGGGATTCCCCTTGCGGACCAGGAAGACGATCGTCGAGGTGTACGGGGCGCTCTTGTGCGGGAGTCGCTCCGCCCAATTCGCGGCAATGAGTTGCCCGTGCTTGACGATCGAGTCGATGTCGAAGCCCAGGGCCAGGGTGACCACGTCGGCCTCCAAGCCCTCGATCACCGATCGGGCCTGCTTGCCCGATCCCCCGTGGGACATCCGGATCGACACCTCCTGGCCCGTCTTCTCCTGCCAGTGCTTGGCGAACTCGCGGTTGAACTCGGCGTACAACTCACGGGTCGGGTCGTAGGAGACGTTCAGCAGCTCCACGGCGGCCGGGGTGGAGGCGTTAGACGAAGCCGACGAACCGGTCTCCGAGGGGCGACACCCCCCCAATAGACAAATCGCTGCCCACGCCAACGCAATCCAGCCCAGACTCTTGCGGCATTTCCCATCCATCGCGCGCTCCTCGAGATCCATCAGACACCCCACCGTGCGACTCGTCCGCTGCAGACAGTCCCCCCGGGCCATTGCCCAGCAACTCCTATGCCCAGACGGCGAGACCGGGACGATCGGCACGCCAGGTGCATCCGCTTCGGGGCGTGCGAAGACGCGGTTCGACCGAGAATGATAGAGCATCACCCCTTCGTGGAGTGGGCACTCAAGGCCATCGACGGGGACGAATCGGGGAGGACGTCCTGGTCCAAGTTACTCGCGACCCGGCACTAGCACGAAGCGTAAACGAGGGAGCCGCAACACGTTACTCGCGTTTGCGCCTCGCGCGAATGTGACCCCAGCGCGGCCGAGCCGCAATCAAGACTTCCGAAGTCTTGGAGACTTCGGAAGTCTGCGCAGCGTGTGTTGCGATTCCCGAGGCGTGAATCATGGGCAGGAGAAATCGCAAGAACATCCCGCTAACGGGGGTGATTCGATGCGGCGCGATGGGGCTTTCGGGTGATGCCGTGAGATATGGTAGGCGGCGGCCGTGACATACGCTAGAATTACCGTCGTATAATCTGGGAGGTCTCCCTTGGAGCAGTATCGAATCCTACTCCTCGACGTCTGGCGTGAGGCTTGTCGGCACATCGAGATCGGCGAGTCTTGTGCCACCATCGCGTCGCTGCTCCAACCGCACTTACCCCTCGGCCAACTCCTCGTGAGACGTTTGGACGGGGAACGGGGCTACATTGAGACCGTAGCCGCCGGGCTGGCGAATTCTGCCTCTGGGTTGGCGGAGGTGCGGAGCGAGTGCTCGGAGGAACAGAGACGGGCCGTGGTCGCGTGGAGCGGCCGGGGGGATCTGACGCGGCGGTCGGAGACCTCACCCGAGGACGCGGCGATGGCGGCCTTGGTTCCGCCCAAGGTTTCCGGCGACCTCGTGGCCGGCCCGTTGGGCGAGCCCGGCAGTCCTTCCGGCGTCCTGGTCGTGGTCGCTGCCCACGGTGCCCGCTTCGAGTCCTGCCATCTCGATCTCGTGCGGCTCCTGCTGGAGCCGTTCTCGGTGGCCATGGAGAACGACCGGCGTTTGCGTGAGATGGCCGCCTTGCGCGAGGCTGCCGAGGCCGACAAGCGATCGTTGCTCACCCGGCTGGGGCGCAAGGCGATCGCCGATACGGTCGTGGGCGCGGACTCCGGGCTTCGCATGGTGATGGACCGCGTGGAACTGGTGGCCCGGTCCGACGTGCCCGTACTGATCGTGGGCGAAACCGGCACGGGCAAAGAGCTGGTGGCCCGGCTGATCCACAATCGGTCGCCCCGGGCCTCCGGCCCGTTCATCCGGGTCAACTGCGGGGCAATCCCTTCCGAGTTGATCGACTCCCAGTTGTTCGGTCACGAGCGGGGCGCGTTCACCGGCGCGGTCGAGGCCCGGCAGGGATGGTTCGAGCGGGCCGACGGCGGAACACTGCTGCTGGACGAGATGGGCGAGCTCCCCCTGGCCGCGCAGGTCCGTCTGCTCCGGATCTTGCAGGACGGCTGGTTGGAGCGGGTCGGCGGTCACAGCCCGATCCACGTCGACGTGCGGATCGTGGCCGCCACGCATCGGGACCTGGCGGCCATGGTCGCGGCGGGGGAGTTTCGCGAGGATCTTTGGTATCGGATCGCGGTGTTTCCGATCCCGCTGCCGCCGCTTCGGGAGCGGAAGGAAGACATCCCCGCGCTGGCCGCGCATTTCGCGGAGCGTGCGGCTACGCGGTTCGGCCTCCCGTTGGTGATGCCCTCGGAGCATGACATCCTCCTCATGAAAGGCTACCCGTGGCCCGGGAACATCCGGGAACTGGGCGCCGTGATCGACCGCGCGGCGATTCTGGGGAACGGGCGGCGACTGGAAGTGGCCACCGCGCTCGGGGCCGGCAAGGTCCCGGCCATCGCCCCGCCCAAGACCGATTTGCCCGCCCCCCCCGAACCGGCTTCGAGCCCACAAATCCTCTCGCTCGACGAGGCGATGAGGCGGCACATCGAGTCCGCCCTGAATGCCACGCACGGACGCGTCGAGGGCCCTTACGGCGCGGCCCGTCTGCTGAAGATCAACCCCCACACCCTCCGCGCCCGGATGCGCAAGCTCGGGATCGACTGGAAGCAGTTCCGCGCGGGGGACGACTAGTCCGGGCCGGGGCGTAGTCGGTCAGAACGCCTGGCCCTGCCCCTTCTCTTCATGCCTTGGCTGCGGAGATAGCGCGTTTCATGACCTCGCGCATCAGTTCGGCGGGGGCGTCCTCGCCGGTGAAGAGCTTGAACTGCGCGGCAGCCTGACGGACAAACATGTCGACGCCGGTGACGACGCGGCAGTTGCGGCTGCGGGCATCCTTGACCAGCAGCGTGTTCTCGGGGTTGTAGACGACGTCGAAGACGATCATGGCCGGGCGGAGGTGATGCTTGGCGTAGGGGGTTTCGTCCACGTTGGGGTGCATGCCGATGGGGGTGCAATTGAAGAGGAGGTCGGCGTGAACGCCGTGGCGTGCCGGCCACTCGACGACGCGGCAGCCGAGGGCCGCGGCGAGTTGGCTGGCCCGTTCCGCCTCGCCATCGCAAACAAACACCTGCACGCCCCGTTGGACGAGCCCGAAGGCGATCGCCCGCCCCACCCCGCCGGCTCCCATGACCAAGGCGGTCTTGTTCTTCATCCCCATATCGTCGCGGAAATGCCCGGCGACGGCTTCCTCGAGGCTGCCCATGGCCGCCGCGTAGTCGGTGTTGTATCCGTGGCGGTGGCCCCCCTTGAAGACGACCGTGTTGGCTGCCCCGATCCCCCGCACCGCATCGTCGGTTTCATGGAGCATCTCGACGATTGCCTCCTTATGGGGAATGGTGACGCTCAGGCCGCAAAGGCCCAGCTCGCCGGCCTCGTCGATGAACGATGCCAGGTGTTCGCGGGGCACGCGCAACGGCACGTAGACCTTGTTCAGCCCCGACTTCTGGAAGGCGGCGTTGTGGATCAGCGGGCTGAGGCTATGCGCCACCGGGTCGGCCACCACGCCGTAGACCTCGGTGTCGGCCTTGATGTCGTCGTAGTGGTAGACGTCGGTCATCTGCTGGAAGCTGAGCTGCCCGGGGGCCAAGGCCCGTTCCTCGTGGAACGTGGCATAGGTCCAGGGGGAGCCGAACTTGCCGCAGAGGATCCGCGTCGGCGTCCCGATGTCGCCCATACAGAACCCGACGGTCGGCACGTGGCTTCCGCGCACCAGGCGGAGCATGCGCACGTTGTCGCTCGGGTGGTTGGCCATGGTGCAGATCTTGACGACGTCGGGGTCCAGTTCACAGAGGCGGGCGTAGATCTCGTCGAGGTCCTCGGGCGTCTTGTGGAAGTCGTGATAACTGACGATCCGTTTTGTCTTCCCGAACCGGGGCACCAGGAAGGCGGCGTGCTCTTCCAGGTCCACGTACTCCGCTCCTTCGGCGATCGCGGTGCGCAGCAGAACCAGACGATCTTCCTCAGTGCCTGAGTAGAGCCCCCCGTCTTGCCGGCGACGGCACGTGACCACCACCGGGCCGGGCCGGTCGGCCAGGAGCCGCTTGACCTTCACCGCACCGGTGATGTAGTCCAGGCGAAGCTCGACCAGCTTGGCCCCCTGCTCGACCAGGTGCTTGTGTTCCGCGATCATCAGGGCATGGCGCCCACGGCCAATACTAACGCAGATCATGACGACCCCCCCACGGATGAACCCCTCGGCCGATTCTAGCCTGCCACCCGGCCCGCCTGCAAGCCCCGGCCATGGGGTAGGCTGCCGGCCTGCCCGAGCGACCCGAACATCGCCAGTAGGGCGGCATCGTTGGCCGCGGCTGCTGCGGTGACTTGGAGGGTCCGCTTCACCGCCTTGCTCCAGGCCGCCCTGTCGGAGACCTTGAACGACACCGTCCGCTTGCCCGTCTTCGGACTCTCGCTGGTGTTCTGGTACGTTACCGCACGCAAGGCCGCCTCGAAGTCGGCTACTGTGGCGTCGCCGATGCTGGTCAGAGTCAGCAGGCCCTTCTTCGCGTCGAAGACTCCGGTAATCTTGTCCGTGTCCTCGAAGGCGAGGAAGTCCTGTCCCTTCTTGTATCCGCCGGTGATTTGCACCGTGGCGCTGGCCAGCACGGCGTTGTCGACATCGGCGACGGTGATCGTATCGCTGATCGCCGTGGGCGCCTGGCCGTTCGCGTAAGCCAAAGGCGTCGTTTCGACCGCGGCGAGCACCGGCGCGTCGTTCACCGGTTTGACGACGATCGTCCGCGTCGCCGCCACGCTCTGGTCCACGCCGTCGCTCGTGGTGAAGCTCACCGTCCGGATCGCCGAGCCCGGGTCCACGCCCGTCTGGAACTTCACCGCACGCAGGGCCGTCTCGTAGTTGGCCACAGTGTCCGTGCCCGAGAGGGTCAGCGTGCCCGTCTTGGAGTTCCACTTGCCTTTGATCTTCCCGACCTTGACGAACGAGAGGACATCCTGCCCCTTCTGGTAGTTGCCGGTGATCTGGATCACCGCGCCGGTCAGGGTCGAGCCGGATTCGTTGCCGGCGAGGATCGAGGCACTGATCGCCGTGGCGGGATCGTTCTCCGTATAGGGCAACGCCGCCTGCTCGATGCCCTTCAGGCTCGGCGGGTCCACCACGGAAGTCACCGACGTGGAAAGGGTTGACGTGGCGTCGGCCAGGGGGGCGGCGCCGCCATGGGTGGTCGTATCCACCGTAACCCGCGTTTCCGTGGTGCCGTCGAACGATGAGAAGCCGCCCGCGTAGGTGTCGTCCATGCCGCGGACCGTCAGCGCAGGCGGCGTGCCGTTGTAGTCTTCCGCCGGCAGGAAGCGGACCCGCGTCGTTGAGGCCAGCGACAAGGCGGCCCCGCTGTCGTTCACGCTGCCGACATGGGCCCAGTGCGTGCCGTCGGTCGAATACTGCCAGACGCCTTCGGTGCCGGCGTCGGCCGTGTTGCCCACCACGGCGATGCCCGAGAGGCTCGAATCGGCGTCGGGGTCGCTGAACTCCCCGGCGAAGACCGACGCCACCGTCGCGCCGGGCGGGCTCAAGGTATCCTCCGCCACCGCTGCCAACGTCCCATTGCCCAGCGTCGGGGCGGTATTGGCTGGGTCTGGGTCGAGCCTGAACAACTCCCGTCCGTCACCCAAGCGGTACGCGCTGAAGTAGACCGTGCCGCCGAACGCGGTGAAGTCCGAAGGCTCGGACGATCCCAACGGATTGACATCGATCTTGCTGGCCGTGCTCCCGTCAACCGTCCAGACCTCCCAGTCCGTGCCATCCCAGCCGCAGAAGAACAAGGTCCCGTTGACGTTGGCCAGGTTGCACACCCAGTTCGCACCCGGCAGGTCCGGGTTGATGTCGATCTCCGTCGCGATGCTGCCGTTGTATTTCCACAGCTCCTAGCCGCCGTACCTCGCGCAAAAGAACAGGGTGCCGTTGATCGGGGTGAACTCTGACAGGGATGTGTACGACACAAGACTGAAGTCGATTTCGGATGCCGCGGCGCCGTCCCACCTCCACAGTTCCCGGTCGCTTCCGGCATTCGTATTGGCGCTGAAGTAAAGATCTCCATTCACGTTGGTCAGGTTTAACGGCCAGGAACTCCCCGAGAGGTCAAGGTCGATCTTGGTTGCCACACTGCCGTCATAGCTCCACAATTCGCGGTCCATCGCCGCGTCGTAGGCGGTGAAGTAGAGGGTCCCATTGAGATCGGTCAGGCACTCAGGTGTCGAGCCCTTCGATGGGTCCCCGTTCACGTCGATCTTGACGGCTGCACCGTCCTCGTATCTCCATAACTCCCACGATCCTTCCGTTTCATCGCACGCGCTGAAGTAAAGCGTGCCGCCGACGTTCGTCAGATTGTACGGAGAGGAGCTTCCGGATGAATGGATGTCGATCTTGGTGAGTTCGCTGCCGTCGTACTTCCAGAGTTCCTCATCGCCCGCGACGCCCCCTGAAAAGAACAAGACGCCGTTGACGTTCGTCAGATTGCTGGGACCGGAACTGTACCAGTCCGGATTGATGTCGGTCACCAGCGTGGCCACGGAGAGCAAGGAGCGATTCTCAAGCGACTCCAGACGCAGCCGGCGAGGCCGACAGCGGCCCTTCGTCACCTGATCCCTACGCCGACCCGCACGAGGGAAAGAGCGGGAAAGGAGACGCCGCCAATCTGCGCTAATTGTCCAGGCCATAGCAGCCCTCCCTCAGAGAAGCCCTGGCGACCAAAGGTCGCTACTGAATCCCCATAAGCCTTGTCACATTCCAGCTTATTCGCCGGCCCCCCTCCCGTTAATGCTGTTTAGCCTCCTTGGAGGGGTCCTGGACGCGTCGACGGTCCTGCTCCCAGCATCCCGGCGTTATGTCGAAACCTGATGGCTGGCTTCCGCCTCACCGGGTCGCAAGAAGGCACTTCGTTCCGCCCCTATTGTCGCCTCGGAAGCGGACTTGGTTGCGTACTTTTCTGACTAGTTTTCTTCAGTCTGGGCGTAGCACAGGCTTCCAGCCTGTCGAGGGACAGCCAAGATGGCTGTGCTACAGGTGGAGAACAGCCAGGATGGCTGCGCTACAGGCGGGGAACAGCCAGGATGGCTGTGCTACGGTTTGGTCACGCGACCTCGGGGTACTTCCACTGGCCGCGGTAGTCGCGCCGGAGGAGTTTGTTGGCGTCGGGGTCGCCGACGATCGTCTCCTTCTGGCCGTCCCACTGGATGCCGCGGCCGAGTTTGTAGGAGAGCATGCCGAGGAGGCTGAGGTTGGTGGAGTAGTAGACGTCCTCGATGTCGCACACCGGGCGTTGGCCGGTCTTGATGGCCTGGAGGAAATCGGCCCAGAGTTCCTTGATGTTCTGCTCGTCGGGCTGATGGAGTTGCGGCTCGAAGCGGACGGGCTCCTTGCGCGAATCGACGGGATAGAAGACCGCGCCCTTCTGCCAACCCATGTGGAAGGTCCCTTGCGTGCCGTAGAAATAGCAGCCGACCGATTCGCCCTTCTCGGCGTTGTTGCCGGCGAACTGGCGGTGCTCCCAGGAGACGGTGAAGTCGTCGAACTCCATGGTGGCCACCTGGTGGTCCGGGGCATCGGTGGTCTGTTCTTCCTTGGTGAGCACGGGCGGGCCCTTGATCGGCCGGCCGCCGGTGGAGAAGACCTTTTTGGGCCACTTGGCCCCGGTGATCCAGAGGATCTGATCCATCCAGTGAATCCCCCAGTCGCCGAGCGTGCCGTTCGCGTAATCGAGGTACATGCGGAAGCCGCGGGGATGGATCCCGCCGCCCCAGGGGTTCTTGGGATCGCCGTTGAAGGGCCGCACAGGGGCGGGTCCGCACCACATGTCCCAATCGAGTTCCTTGGGCGGGTCGGTGTTCTTGCGGGGCGTTTCGGGCCCGCCGCCGTAGTGGACGAAGGCCCGGACCATGCCGAGCTTGCCGAGCTTCCCGGAGCGGATGAAGTCCCGGCCCGCCATGTTGTGGGGCGACACGCGGCGGTGCGTGCCCACCTGGACCACGCGTCCGGCGGCCCGGGCCGCGTTGACCATGGCCCGGCCTTCCTTGACCGTATGGCTGATCGGCTTCTCGACATAGACGTGGGCCCCGGCCTGCACGGCGGCGATCGTTTGCAGCGGGTGCCAATGGTCGGGCGTGGCGACGATGACGATCTCCGGCTTCTCCTTCTCCAAGAGTTCGCGGAAGTCGCCGTATTTCTTGGGCGTTGCGCCGGAGAGCTTTTCGACCTGGGCCGCAGCGGGGTCCAACTGGCGTTGGTCTACGTCGCACAGCGCGACGACCTTGGACCGGCCGGCCTGGATCGCCTCGCGGAGGATGTTCATCCCCCACCAGCCCGAGCCGATCAGGGCCGTTTTGTAGACCTTGTCTTGGTTGGCACGGAGCACAGCCGGGGCGGCGAACGAAAGGCCGGCCGCTGCACCGGCCGCCAGGAATTCGCGTCGAGTAACGGTCATCGGGAGACTCCATAACGGTGGCCGCGGCCACGCCCTCGGAAGGGCGGCCGGGGGTCAACAGGATCCACTACCGTGAAAATGACTTCCCGCCGAAGGCGTGTCAAGAACGGCGATCGGAGCGGGACCGACTGTCCAAGAGGAGTCCGGACCATGAGAACGCGAGAGTGACGATGCCCGAGATGGCCGAAACGTGGCAGGAGGGCGCGACGCCCGCCGTCTCCGCAGCCGACGTGCAGGCCGGCGTCGCCGCGACGTGGATCCGCCTCCTAGTACAAACGTAGGGGGCACCCCCCCTATTGCCCCCACCACGGCTGGGAAAACGCACCTACGGCGTGCTGGACCTGCATCACCAGAGGGAACGGCGAACAAGAAAACCGCGTCGCGAAGCAGCGGACGGCGGCTCCTGCCTTCCCGGGGGATGGTATCCTTCCTGAGCGGCACCACGCGGTGCCGTGTGCGTGACATTCCCCCTAGGAAGCAAACGGAATTGGTCCATGGTGACTGATCCCCATGGCTCTTGCGTCTCCCCGCCTGCGGGCAGGAGCACTCCAGATTGCGGTGCGAGAGCGCGCACGGGACGAAAGCACACCCTCGTCGCGCTGACAATATGGTCGGGGTTGATCGCCGGCCAGTGGCTTGGGTACCTGGAGGTGGAGAGGCAGCACGCGGCCGAAATGGCCGGGATCGTCGTGGAAGCGGTGCACGCTCGGGACGTCTCGTACCGTCACGTGGAGGTGTCGCTTGGGTACGCGTTGTTATGGGGCGTCGGGTGCCTTGCCATCGTGGACCTTGCCCGACGGTTCGGCCGCCGTGCCGCCGAACGGGACTGTGCCGAGCGGATTCTCCGGGCAAGCGAAGAGCGGCTCCGCACGATCCTCGAGACATCGCCCGACGCCATCACCTTGATCGACTTCGACGGGCGATTCCTCATGGCGAACAAGCGAACCGCCGCGATGGCGGGGTTTGAGAGCGTGGAGGGACTCCTCTCCAGCGGGAGGACCGTCTTCGACCTGCTGCCGCCTGAGGAACACCAGCGCGCCGCGGCGAACCTCCGCCGATTGCCTGAAGTCGGCGTTCTCGAGGACATCGAGTACTGGTGCGTCCGCCGCGACGCCGGCCGACTCCCGGTCGCGGTGAGCGCCTCGCTGGTCAGAGATCCTTGCGGCGTTCCCAGCGCCATCGTCATGATCGCCAGAGACATCGCCGACCGCAAGCGGATCGAGGAGGCGCTGCACCGGGAGAAACTCTTCACCGATGCCATCCTCGACAGCGTGCCGGGCGTTCTCTATCTCTACGACGACCGCGGATGTCTCGTCCGGTGGAATAAGAAGCTCGAAGAGATGACGGGCTATTCCCAGGAGGAGCTGTCGGGCATGCACTACCTCGACTGGTTCAAGGGGGACGACTCGGAGACGGCCTCCATCCGGGAGAAGGTGCAGCAGACGCTTTCGGAAGGCCGCGCGGAGGTCGAGTCGTACCTGGCCACCAAAGCCGGGATTCGCATTCCGGTCTACTACACCGCCGGACGTCTCGAAGTCGGCGGCCGCGTCTATTTCACGGGGGTGGGCATCGACCTGACCCAGAAGAAGCTGGCCGAAGCCGCGTTGGCCCGTAGCGAGGACCTCTATCGGTCGCTCGTCGAGAACATCGATGCCGGGATCACCCTCATCAATCCCGCCCACGAGATCGTGGCGATCAATCCCGCGCAGGCCCGCATGTTCGGCAAACCCATCGAGACCTTCCCGGGCAAGAACTGCTTTCGGGAATTCGAGAAACGCAATTCCCCCTGCACGCACTGCCCCGGTGTCAAGGCCATGGCGACCCGCCGGCCTTCCGAAGCGGAAGCCGAAGGCGTGCGCGACGACGGCACCACGTTCGCCGCGAGGTTAAAGGCGTTTCCCATGGTCGCACCGGACGGCGACGTAACCGGATTCATCGAGCTGGTCGAAGACGTGACCGAGTACAAGCGCTCGCAGGCTCTCCTGGAGCATGCGCGGAAGGAGGCCGAAGCGGCCAGCCGCGCGAAGAGCGAGTTCCTGGCCAACATGAGCCACGAGATCCGCACGCCGCTGACGGCCATCCTGGGCTATGCCGACGTCATGCTCCAGGACCCGGATTCCCCGGAGGCCCGGGACGCCGCCGACACGATCAAGCGCAACGGCGAGAATCTTCTCCAGATCATCAGCGATATCCTCGATCTGTCGAAGATCGAGGCGGCGCGCCTTGAGCCCGACTGCCGGTATTGTTCGCCGCGACAAATCGTCGACGACGTCGCCTCGTTGATGAAGGGCCGGGCCGAGGCGAAGGGGTTGATCCTGGCGACCGAATACGCCGGGCCCGTCCCCGGTTGGGTCTGGACCGATCCCCTCCGGCTCCGTCAGATCCTCACGAATCTCGTAGGCAACGCCATCAAGTTCACCGAGGCCGGGAGCGTCCGGGTCGTCACGCAGTGGGTGCGCGAGGGCAATCGCGAGCCAAGGCTGCAATTCGACGTGATCGACACGGGGATCGGCCTGGAGCCGAGCCAGATCGGAATGCTCTTCCGGCCGTTCGTGCAGGTCGACACCTCGGCCCGCCGCCGCTTCGGCGGGAGCGGTCTGGGCCTGGCGATCAGCAGCAAACTCGCCCGGTTGCTGGGAGGCGATATCTCGGTGGACAGCTCGCCCGGAAAGGGGAGCACGTTCAGCCTGTCGATTGCCGCCGGCCCGCTCGCCCCAACGGCCAAGAGCGATCGCATGCCCGCGAGTCCCCTGCCATCGCCCACGCCGTCGACGATCGGAGAAGTCAAGCTGAATGGTCGCGTCCTGCTGGCGGAAGACGGCCCGGACAATCAGCGGCTCATTTCCTACCTGCTCCGGAAGGCCGGGGCGGAGGTCACCGTGGCCGACAACGGCAAGGCGGCGGTCGACGTCGCTCTGGCGGCCCGTCGTGAGGGCAGAGGTTTCGACGCCGTCCTGATGGACATTCAGATGCCGGTGATGGACGGCTACGAGGCGGTCCGGCGACTCCGGCAAGAAGGACTTACAGGTCCCATCCTCGCGCTGACCGCCCATGCCATGCCGGAAGACCGCGAGAAGTGCCTCAGCGCGGGCTGCGACGGTTATCTCACCAAACCGATTGCGCCGAAAGCGCTGGCGCAGGAGTTGTCCCGTTTCCTAAACGGGGCACCCTCCGCCACCGCCGTCACTGGCGGGGCAGGCACTCAGAGTGCGGCCTCACATTCCGCGACCTTCTCGTCGTAGAAGGCGTCGGTCAGAAGCCCCTCTTCGTACAGGAATTTGAGCTGCCGCAGCCGTCCCGCGACCTGGCGCTTGGTGAACTTGGGCTTCTCCGCCGTTCCGGACGTCGAGGTCTCGGGCGTTTTGGGCTTGGACGGCGTCGAGACCGATCGCACACGTTTCGCCGGCGGCTCGTAAGACGGGTTGAAGACCACGGCCTGGATCTCCTGCGCGGGCACCAGGTGCCGCCAGAGGAATGCCTGCATCCGGTCTTCCGCCGGCACGGCCACGTGCGCCACCTCCCGGTCCCCGATCTTCGCGAGGCCCTCGATGACGAGCGTCACCCGCTCCTTCACATCGACTTCGACGGCCTTCAGGCCGAGCCGCGTCACCGACTGGGTTGGGGAGAGCATTGCGGGAAACGCCGAGAACCCTGCCGGCGGATCTTTCAGGCTCAGCTTGATCGGACCGTTGAACCCGTCCTTGCGCAAGGCATAGACGCTGATCGCGCCGGTGCTCTTGCTGCGCAGCCCCACGGTGGTGGGCACGGCAAACAAGGCGAAATCGGGCCGCGGCGGGCTGATGCGCAGACGATATGCGTATTCTTCCCCGCCGTTCCGCGCGGTATCGCCGAGGTGAACGTAGTACGGTCCGTCGGCGGGGAGCTTCCCCATGAGGTAGGAGTCGGCGTGGTGCGTGTTCACTCCGGCCGCGGGGTCTTCGTAATCGTCGTTGAACGCCACCACCTTGCCCGAGGCATCGGTGACCTTGAGGAAGGAATCCAGGGGCGATTCGAGCCGGCGGGCCGAGACTTCCACGACGATCGTGTCGCCGGCGCGGCCCTCGATCCGGAACACGTCCCAGTCGTCCTTGCGCTGAATGCGTCCGTTGATGATGATGGGGAGCTTGACCGCCTGGGCGTGCGCCGGGGCGTCGTTGGGCTCCTTTTCCAGGCATTCCGGCAGTGCGTCGACGGCAAAAGGCAGGCGGTTGGAGAAGAACCCCCGCCGCGTCCCGGCGCCGATAAGATAGACCCCGGGCGACGCATCCCGCGCGGGCAGCGAGATCTCGGCGTCGTCGAGGTTCCAGCCGTTCATCCGGACGGCGGCCGCCGTGCCTTCCCGGCTGCCCAGCGGGAAGATGCTCGTCATGAACGGCAGTTCCCCGATTGCGACGCGATAGACGAAGTCCTCACGCCCGCGATAGATCGCGTCGTGGATGTTGAGCAGGTACTCACCGTCGCGGGGCACTTCATAGAAGATGACCGGATCGGGCTTGAAACGGTAGTCGTCGTTGTACGCCACTTCCTTTCCCTTGGCGTCGCAAAGGGTCATCACCGGCTGGAACCAGCCGGGGACGGCGTCGGCGATGAACGGCACCAACTGCCGCGCCGCGGCCGAGATGACCAGCCGCTGCCCCTTGCGGGCCTCGAAGCGGTATCGGTTCACCTCGCCGGAAGCGATCTGCCCGTTGAGCGTACACGGCAGAGTCACGCGTTGCTCCACCTCGTCGTCCGGGCGTTTGCGCAGCGCGAGTTCCTCCTTGCCGAGTACCTGGAACTCCGCGGTGAACATCGGCTTCCTGGAGACCTCGGGGACCTGACCGACGAAGAAGACCAGCGGGTTGGAGACGCCGCGAGGCGTGGCCAGGGTCAACTCCCGGCGGCCGGGCTCGGCGTTGGGCGCGACCGTGACCTCAACCAGGACGATGCTGGAGATGGAAGCGCAAGCCGGCCTCTGGCAGTATTCGGCAATTCTCGTCTCGATCCGGGACGGCAGGTCCTGCTTCGCCGCCCCGCTCCCGGCCGCCGACGTTCCCGATCCGGCGTCCATCATCGAGCCTTCCGGCATCATGGCGTCCTGCCCGTCGGCCTTCCCGGTCCTCACCGAGGCGAGCGTCTTCCCTTTCGCCGCGCGTCTCAAATCCCGGAGCTGCTCCCTGAGAAGTTGGATTTCCTGGGGGCCCAGTCGCCTTCGATACTCGACCACTTTGGCGGTTACGCCATGTCCTGTGACGGACGCCTCGTCGACGTCGTCGAGGCCCTGGCCTCCCAAGCGGACTTGGAACGTCGTGCCCTGCTGGCCGCCGGCAGGATAGACGAACCCGATGTACGGCCGCATCTGGGCCTGCGCCGAAGACGCCAGCGCCAGCGCGCCGGCGAGTGCCAAAAACGAAAGACGAACTCTGCTCATGAGTCGCTCCCTAATCCGCAAATATCCGAGGGTGGCGTGTGCCCGCGACCAAACGGCGGGCAAGCCCGCCCGCTACGCGGGGATACCCCGAACCTTCGTCCCCAACTCCCAACCCCCAACTCCCAACCCCCAACTCCGTTCACATGATTTCCGTCAACAGCCCGGCCGACTTCACCTTCTCCGAGGGGTCGGGCAAGATGTGGGCCTCGGCGCCCATCGGATGGGGCAGGCGGGCATGCGGGTCGATGCCGCCCAGTTTGTAGATGCTTCCCAAGAGGTCCACCGGATAGACGGGCCGGTCTTTGACCTCCTCGCCTTTCGCATCCGAAGAGCCGACGACCCGGCCCCCCTTGAATCCGCCGCCGGCCACCAGCACGGTGAAGACATTGCCGTAGTGGTTGCGTCCACCGTTCCAGGGCGGCTGCCAGTCGACCTTGGGCCCGCGGCCGAACTCGCCGCAGCACCAGACAAGCGTGCTCTCCAACAGGCCGCGGTCGTGCAGGTCCTGCAACAGCATCGCCAGGCCCTGGTCCAGTTGTGGGCACTGGCGCCGCATGGTCATGAAGTGGTTGCTGTGCGTGTCCCAGCCGCCGGGGTAATTGATGACCACGTAGGGCACGCCGGTCTCGACCAGCCGCCGCGCCACGAGGCAGTCCTGGCCGAAGGTGTGGCGCCCGTACCGGTCCCGCAATTCGCCTTTCTCCTTGGAGAGGTCAAACACCTCCTTGCCCTGGCCCAGGATCAGTTCATACGCAGCTTTCTTGGCGTCTTCGGCAGCCACCAACTGGGGACTGGCGGCCATGGTCTCGCCCATCGTATCCAGCTTCTTCAGGAGGTCCCGGCGTGCCTTCTGGCGGTCGTCGGGGATGCCGCGGGCGACGACGCCCTCGACCTCAAACCGGTAGGCATTGGGGTCCCCGCCGGTTGCAAACGGCTTGTACTTCGCCCCCAGGAAACCCTCTTCGGAGAACCGCCCCTGGGCCCGCGTCAGCACGACGTAGGGCGGAATGATCCCCTTGTATCCCCGGCCCTTGAACATCGCGAAGACCGCCCCGATGCTCGGGTACGCCAGGCGCTCGCCGGGCATGTGGCCGGTCTGCATCAGGTAGGCGGCCGTTTCGTGGCCGTTGTTCCGATGGGTCATGCTGCGGATCAACGAGTATTTGTCGGCCTGCTTGGCCAGCAGGGGGAACAACTCACCGAGTTGGATCCCGGGGACATTGGTCGGGATCGCCTTGGCGAACTCCCCCATGTACTCCCGTCCGGACTCCGGCTTCGGGTCCCAGGTGTCGTTATGCGACATCCCGCCCCACAAGAAGACCTGAATCACCGACTTGGCCTTGACCTTGGGCGCGGCCTTGGCCGGTTCCGCCGCAACCGCCGAAATCCCTGAGCCCATGCGTTCGGCGAGCACCAACCCCGCGGCACCGCCGAGGCCTCGCACCATCGCTTCGCGCCGAGAGATTCGCCCCACGCCCGCTGAACGGTCGTTCGCTCCCATGGTCTGGTTTCCTTTCGCTCTCATCTCGACGAACCCATGTCAATGTCGATAAAGGAACTCGCTATTGTTGATCAGGGCCCACGCAACGTCGATCCAGTCATCCCCTCGCTTCACAACCACGGGCTTCGGAGGCGGAGATGCCTTCCCGGCCTTCCCGCCTCTGCTCCCCTTCGGGGGCTTCGGGATCATGCGGGTGCCGTAATCCCTCACGCCGGCAAGCTCCTCGGGAGTCGGGAACCGGGAGAGGATCGTCAGGTAGAGGTCCTCGGTGATTTCGTCCGGCCTGCGCCCTGAATTGAGGACCGCCTTAAGCTTCGGGCCCTGGACAAGCTTGGCCTGGATATGGCTCGAATTCAGCATGTGAAGCCATTGGGCGGGCACGGGCTTGTTGATCCGCTCGTTTTCCATCCCGGTCGCCCGGGCCGAACGCCCGAACAGCGTCAGGAACGGGCTGGTGATGCTGCCGTCGGCGATCGCAATCGCCGGCATGTCCTTGGGGATGTAGGTGAAAGGCTCCGGGATCGGGCTGGTATACAGGTCGAAGGTGCCGGTAATCTTATTGACGGCGTCGATCAGCACCTCCGCATCCAGCCTTCGCAGCGGGTAGGAGGCGAAGTTCGCCTCCGCCTCCGGACCTTGGAACCGGGGCACCGAGGAGAACTGATAGGTGCTCGAATTCAGGATCAGCCGGTAGAGATGCTTCATGTCGCACCGGCTTGCGATGAACTCCTTTTCCAGATAGGCCAGCAGGGCCGGGTTGCTCGGAGGGTTGCCCGGCCGAATGTCGTCCGGCTCGTGGATGATCCCCCGCCCGAGCAGCCACGCCCAGACGCGGTTCACGAGGCTCTTCGCAAACCACGGGTTCTTCGGCTGGATGAGCCAATCGGCGAAGACTTCGCGGGGGTCGCGCCGCAGGGAGAGCCGGATCTTGGTCCCGTCGGGAAAGACGGCGTCCAGCGGCGGCCTCGCCGGCGGTGGCTTCACCTCGGCCTTCGGGGCCTTGTCGTCTTTCTTCCCAGGCTTGCCGACGGCGGGTTGCCCGGACATACTGATCGCATCCTTTCCCGCCGCGACGTTGCCGGCCACCTCGCTGGCACGCAGCGGGTCCCAGAAGACGTCCTCCTCTTTCCACTCGTTCGTCGGCTTGTAGCCGACCTGCGCGAAGAAGGCGGCCATGCCCGCCAGGCGTTCTTTCGGCCAGGCGTCGGCCCGCGTGCCCATGAACGTCAAGGCCACGGCCGTGGCGATCCCGTCGGGCGTCCGGTTCTGCACGGCCCGGTAGAAGTTGACCGGCCCGACGCGGAAGTTGCTCCCGCTGGACGTGAGCATCTCCCGGACAAACACGTCATACGGCTTGTTCTGGGCGATCGAGGCCCGGACCCAACGGTGATAGGCCTGCGCTGCATTCGGCCACAGGTTCACCGGAAACTCCGCCTTGATCCGCAAAATGTCGCCCCATCGCATCGACCAATAGTCGGCGAACTCATCCCGCTGGAGGAGACGGTCGATGAGCCGGCGTCGCTTGTTCTTCGTGTCGGGGTCCCGGATGAAGTCCCGGGCTTCGTCCGCGGTCGGCAGCGTCCCGATCACGTCAAGGTAGGCCCGCCGGACGAATACCGCGTCGGAGCAGAGGCGAGGCCGAATGCCCATCGACGAGAGCTTGGCAAACACGATCTCGTCAATCGGGTTGGCAGGCGCGGCCGGAACCGGACTCTCGAAGATCGGGGACGCTTCCTCCGACGCCGAAACGCTGCTTGCGATCGCGGTGAGGACGGTCGCGAAGACCCAAAACATGTTCCTCATGCTCTTCAGGCTCCCTGCAAAGGCCGGCTCGTCGGATCGAGCACCACGGGTGAGTCACTACATCGGGGGGATCAAGGGCAGGACCGCTACCGTGCGATGACTCTGGCGGGGGAGTTCTCGCCCATTAGCAGCGGAGCGAACCGGGAGGCCACGGGGACTCCTTCTATTGAACCGCGCTAGCGCCGATTCGGATCGCGGTTGGGTTGGGAATTCGCCTGACCCGGGTCGTTTGCCAAGGAGAGGACTGCCGCATCGGCCCAGTCTTTCAGGCCATGCTCCGTCGCCCCTGCCGCTTCATCCCAAGATACTCCACATCCCCCTTGGGCTCAAGCTTCGCTCTTGAGCAAGATGGGAACAAGCCACGGACGCAAGTCGCATGACCTTGCGTCATTCCGGGGCATCGTCCCTTCCCGCCGGATACTCCTCGCTCGCCTCCGCGAGCACGGTGAGGTTCTCGGGCGGGACCCGGGGGGAGACTGAGCACGCGCTGGAGAGGATGTAGCCGCCGCCGCGGCTACCGATGGCCAACCGCTGCAAGGCGTCCTGGCGGACCTCCTCCCGGGTCCGCTTGAGGAGGGTGTTCACCGGGTCGATGTTCCCCTTGAAGAAGAGCCGGTCGCCGACCCGCCGCTTGGCGTCCTCCAGGTCCACGCTCCCCAGCGGCGGAGGATCGAGGGTGTCGATCCCATCAATGCCGGTCTCGGCCATCAGTTCCAACCGATCGCCGATGTCCCCACACGTATGGGTGTAGACCGGCACGCCCGTAGCCTGGATCCGTCGTACGACCTCCGCCTCGAAAGGCAGCACGAACGTGCGGTACTGCCGCGGCGAGAGGAAGCCCCCGCCGGCAAAGGCCGACGAGATGAGCACCGCGTCGACGCCGCGCCGGGCCTGCTCGATGCCGAGATCGGCCGTTCCTTCCGTGTAGGCCGCCAGGATCGCCCGGCACTTGTCGGGCTCGTCGATCAGGTACATCAGGGCCTGCTCGTAGCCGAACAACTCCATGAGTTGGGTGAACGGCGAAAAAATCTCGCCGTGGACCGAGACCGTGTCGCCGACTTCCGCCACCGCCAGTTCGATCGAGCGGAACGCGTAGGGCGGCCACCAGCGGCCCCGGTCAGCCACATAGGGCTCCAGGCCGAAGTAATAGGGATACTTCAACCCACCGGGGGAGTGGGGGTCGTCGTAGTAGACCTTCTCCGGATCGACCTCCTCGATCGTGGGCCGGCGGGGTGATCCGGCGGGCAGATGCTGCACGTTGTCGTCGGCCGGGCAGCGGGCCGTGTCGCCGTTGAGGAAGAAGACCGTCTGGCTGCCGTCCGAGGCGGTTTCGATCCGGGCGACCCACCGCATCCAGTCCGGGTCGCGGCCCATCAGGTTCAACAGGATCCCGTCGAAACGGTAACGCCGCTGGAGCGTGACCAAGGCACGGACGAACCCTTCGCTGGTGAACCAAAGCTCCGCGGGCGGCACGTCGGTATTGAGCAGGTAGTGCCCGATGGCCAACTGGCACATCACCGGGACCCGGTCCACCGCCTCATGCCGCATCGCACGCCGCACCCGCTCCTTGCTCGTCATGCTGGGCATGTTGGCACCTGACCGCGTCCAGGAATATGCCCGAAATATAGGCGTTCATGGGAGGCAAGGCAAGGCGGCTGCAAGAGCGGGATACTCGCTCCGTCGCGTCGTCATGGCTCTCCCCGGTCAATGTTGTCGACGGCGGCCGGCCTTGCTCCTTCCCCGCTGACGTTCGATTGAGGCAGCCTCCGGCCGGGGGTGCTGGACTTCGACGCTCGGCTGTGGCAAAGTGAGGGGATTCCGGGAGGCTGCTTCGGAGCGACTTCGTTTGGCCGGACTTGGCGTGAACCCTTGGGAGGAAGACCCATGAAAGCACGGACCCGCATGTTGTCGGCGGCTTGGATCGCGGTGGCGTTGATGGCCGTCGCGCTGATGGCCGTACTGGCGATCCGAGAAGCCGCCGCGGCCGACGCCCCAGCCAAACCTGCTGCGAAGCCCGCGGCGAAAGTCGACACCGAAGCCGCTGCCGGCACGAAGTGGCAGAACCTCTTCGACGGCAAGACGCTCAAGGGCTGGAAGGCGCCCCAGTTCGGCGGCGAAGGGGAGGTCGCGGTCAAGGACGGGGCCATCGTCCTCGGACGCGGCGAGTCCATGACCGGCGTCGCCTACACGGGCAAGGTCCCCACCGTGGACTACGAGTTGACCTTCGAGGGGAAACGCGTCGACGGAGTCGATTTCTTCGCCACCACCACGTTTCCGGTCGGCAAGTCGCACTGCTCGTTCGTTGTCGGCGGATGGGGCGGACCGGTCGTCGGGCTGTCGAGCGTCGACTTCTACGACGCCTCCGACAACGAAACCACGCGAATCAAGGACTTCAAGCTCAACCACTGGTACCGGATCCGCATCCGCGTGACCGAACAGAAGATCGAGTGCTGGATCGACAAGGAGAAGGTGGTCGATCTCCGGTACATGCACTGGGAGACCGAAGACGGGAAGAAGGTCAAGAAAGAGCGGAAGATCTCGATCCGCTTCGAGTGCGACCTGTGCCGGCCGCTGGGCATCTCCTCCTGGTGCACCACCGGCGCCGTGCGCGACATCCGCATCCGGAGCCTCACCGCCGAAGAAGTGAAGGCCGTGGCGGCCGAGGCGGCGGCAGAGCAATAGGAGTCGTTTCCGGACCCCACGCCCAACGCGTGCCTTCCCGGCATGCCGGTGCAGGCGACGGGCCCTTACCCTGGCCCCCTTTCAACACGAGAGGGGGCTGCATGACGCAAAGGACCTGCTTTGAACCAAGTGCGCAAAATCCATATTGTCGGGATCGGCGACGACGGACCGGCCGGGTTGACCACCGCGGCCCGGAAGCTCATCGAAGAGGCGGAAGTCCTTCTTGGGGAGTCCTACGCCTTGTCGCTGGTCCCCGGCGGCACGTCCCAAGTCCGCGTGGCCTTGGGCACGGGCCTCAACGAGGCAATCGAACGGATTCAGGGCGCGCCGGGCAAGCGGATCGTCGTGCTCGCCATGGGCGATCCGCTCTTCTACGGCGTCGCCAGGTACCTCTGCGACAAGCTGGGCAAGGACCGCTTCGAGGTCGTGCCGCACGTCAGCGCCATGCAGACGGCCTTTGCCCGCGTCAAGGAGAGTTGGGAAGAGGCCTTCCTGACCAACCTGGCCAACCACGGCGTCGAGAGCGTGCTGGAGCAGGTCCGAAGCGCCGAGAAGGTCGGACTCTTCACCAGCGAGGACTCGCCGCCCGCCGCCGTGGCCCGGACGTTGCTCGACCAGGGCCTCGACTACTTCACGGCCTACGTTTGCGAGAACCTCGGGGCGCCGGACGAACGGGTCACGCAGGGGGAGTTGGCGGAGATCGCGGCCCAGGAGTTCGCCCCTCTGAACGTCATGATCCTGGTTCGCAAGCCCCACGTGCCCGACCGGCCGGCCGAGGCGATCGGCCGGCGCCTGTTCGGCAACCCGGACGAGATGTTCCTCCAGTCGAAGCCCAAGCGCGGGCTGCTCACTCCCGCCGAACTCCGGGCCATTGCGATCGCGGAACTCGATCTTGGCCCGTCGAGCGTGGTGTGGGACATCGGCGCGGGGAGCGGTTCCGTGTCCGTCGAGGCGGCCCAGATCGCGGCCCAGGGGACCGTGTACGCCATCGAGATGGACCCCGACGACCATCAACTCATCCTCGAGAACGCCAAGCGGTTCGGCGTGGCCAACCTGGTTCCGGTGCTGGGCCGGGCCCCCGAGGCATGGGACGGCCTGCCCGATCCCGACGCGGTCTTCGTGGGCGGGAGCGGCCGGGGCATCAGCCGGCTGGTCGATCAGGCGTACCAGCGCCTGCGCTCCGGCGGCCGGCTCGTGGCCACGATGGGGAGCATCGACAACCTGGCCGAGACCCACCGTCTCTTGCACGGTTACTCGTCCGGCGTCAAGGTCTGGATGATCAGCATGGCGCGGGGCAACTACCAGTTGGATCGAATCCGTTTCCAATCGCTCAACCCGACCTTCCTGGTCGCGGTGGTGAAACCCTGACCTCCGCCCAATGACCGACCAGACGCTTGATGTGATTGCCGTCGGGGCCCATCCCGATGATGTGGAAATCGGCTGCGGCGGCTGCCTGGCCCGCCTGGCGCAGCAAGGCTATCGGGTCGGCATCGTCGACCTGACCGACGGCGAGCCGACGCCCGGCTCACCGGGTCCGGCGGTTCGCCTGGCCGAGGCCCAGCGTGCGGCCCAGACCCTTGGCGTCACGGTCCGCGTGACCCTCGAATTGCCGAACCGGCGTCTGTTCGACACGTTTGAAGCGCGGGTGCTGCTTGCCGCGGAGTTTCGCAAGTACCGGCCCCGCCTGGTTCTCGGCCTGGGCAGCGACACGCCGTTGGCCTCGCCCGACCATTGCCAGGCCAAGCTCATCACCGAGGCGGCGGTCTTCTATTCGAAATTGAGCAAGTGGGACGAGCACTTTCCGGGCCGGCCGCCGCACGCAGTGCCGGCCCTCATGCACTACTTTCTCGCCTTGCGGTCGCTCGCCCCTACACAATCCGGCGCCGTCGTGGTCGACATAAGCCGGACCCTTGAGACCAAGCTGGCCGCCGTGGCCTGCTACGAGACCCAGTTCGCACACCGTCCGGAAATCCTCGACCGGATTCGGGCGTTCAACCGCCAGCAAGGGCTGGCCGCCGGCCTGGCGGCAGGCGAAGTGGTCGCCAGTCCGTCCGTCCTCGCCACCGACGACCTCATGGGCCTGATCTTCGGCCCCGGCACGGGCCCCAGGCCCGCCTCGCCAAAGATGTGAGGCATCGAGAAGGTGCCGCTCGCGTGGCGCGGTCTACGCTCATCCGGGTGATACATATTTACCCCGAATGACTTGACTCCTCTCACTTTGCGGGCAAGTCAGCGACCACGGCGTGATAACGCCCACGTGCCTTCGCCTGATAGAATGCTCGGGCTGCTCCCCGAAGAGCCGGGAGCAAGCCTCGCCCCCCCTATTGGAGAACCGCCCATGAAGATGCTCTCGCGACCAGGTGCGGCGTTCGGCGCGTTCGTCGCGGCACTCCTCTGCTCGGCGACGGCAACGGCCGACGACGCCTTCTTCCGCGTCCCTTTGGCCGACATCCCGGCGGCCAGGGACTATTTGTCCCAGCCCGACCAACCCGACGGGCGCTGGTTCCGGGCCGTGCGCGACAACTGGCGGTGGATGGAACCCTACGCCGTCCTCCACGGCGAGGGCGAGGTCTACGTGGTATCTCCGTCGGGATCATGGACGCCCTGGAGAAACAGGCAGGATCGGCCTCGGGCCGGCGAAGTGGTGATCCGGTGCCCGAAGGGAAAAGGAGTGTCCTGCCGGTTGGTCCTCCCCAAGCCCGACTGGAGCGGCATGACGGCGGTCGAGTTCTCGCTGCCGGCGTCGGCCGCGAGCGCCGAGGCCCGGGAACCCTTCTACCGCGGAAAGATCGCGCACTACGAGCGGGTGATGTCGCGGGGCACTCCGGGTGCCGCGTGGTTCCGGCACCAGGTCCGCACCGCGCAACTCGCCCTGAAGATCACCCCAGCCACGGACCCGGAGCGGCCAACGCCGTGGCAACCCAATCGGACCAACGAGCTGGTCGAGACCTACGACCTGTTCACGGGCGGCCGGGCGATGAGCGAGAACCTCCAGTTCGACCGCGTGCTGCCCCGCGTGCAGCCGAACGAGACGCCCGTGAAGCTCGATTCGCTCAGCGGGATCAGCATCCAGGAGATCGACTGGCAGCCCCTGGTGAAGGACCTCCGGCCGAAGCTCGATCCCCTGGCCGCGGTGGTTCCGTCCGACCAGCACGTGGTCTTCCTTCCGTCGTTCCAGGCGGCCGTGGCTTTGGCCGATGAGACGGGCGCCCACGATACGCCGATCCTTCGCATGGCGCAGCCGCGTTCGGAGGACACGCGGGTCGTGGAGCGTTACCAGGAGCAACTGGGCCTTCCCATGAGCCAACTGGCCCGGCTGGTCGGTCCCCACGTGGCGAAGAGCGTGGCCCTGACCGGCTCCGACCCCTTCTTCCCCACCGGTACCGACGTGGCGGTGCTCTTCGAGGCCCCGCAGCCCGCGGTGCTCGAAAAGCTCCTCCTGGCCCGGATCGCCCTGGCAGGCGCCAAGCACAAGGACGCCGTGCGGCAACAAGGGGAAGTGAACGGTCTGGCCTATCGCGGGCTGCGGTCGCCCGACCGGAGTATTTCGAGTTACGTCGCGAAGCTCGAAGGCGCCGTGGTCGTTACGAATTCGCTCTACCAGTTGGGCCGGCTGGCGGCCGTGCGCAAGGGCGAGGCCAAGTCGATCGCCTCCCTACCCGAGTACGTCTTCTTCCGCAACCGCTACCGGCTGGGCGATTCCGAGGAGACGGCGATGCTATTCCTGAGCGACCCGACGATCCGCCGCTGGTGCGGGCCGCGGTGGCGGATCGCCGACTCGCGCCGCACCCGGGTCGCGGCGGTCATGGCCGAGCTTCAAGCGTCGCAGCACGACAAGCTGGTGCGAGGCCAGGCCGAGGCCGGGCCGATCCATACCGACCTCTCCGTCCCCGAGGCGGGCGAGTGGAGCCTCACGCCCGACGGCGTGGCGTCGGCCAACTACGGCTCGCTCCGCTTCATGACGCCCATCGGCGAGGTCCCACTGGAGGAAGTCACCAAGGCCGAGGCCGACGCCTACGGGCGATGGCGCGACGGCTACCAGCGCAACTGGAACTGGGCCTTTGACCCGATCGCCCTGCGGATCTGTCTCGGCAAGCAGTCGGTCTCCGCCGACATGACGGTCATGCCCCTGATTGTGGCCACGAAGTACCGGGAGTTCGTCTCCCTGTCGCAGGGCGCGAGCCTGCCGGCCGAGGCGGGCGACCGCCACGACGCCCTGGCCCACTTCCTCATCGCGTTGAACCGCAAGTCGCCGTTCTTCCGACAGGCCGAAACGCTCGCGTCGGGTCTGGCTCGGGGCGCCTCGTTGAGCTGGGTCGGGCAGACGGTTGAGGTCTACGCCGACGACGATCCCTTCTGGAAGGACCTCGCCCAGCAGAAGGAACCCGAAATCCACCGGTTCATGCAAGAGGCCCTAGGCCGGGTGCCGGTGGCCGTGCGGATCGAGTCGACCGGCGGCCTGCGTTTGGCCGCCTTCCTCACCGGGCTCCGGGCGTTCGTGGAACAGACCGCCCCCGGCCTGACCCGCTGGGAGTCGCTCACTTACCACGACCACCCTTACGTGAAGATCACCCCGAAGGAATCGGAGAGGAGCCTGCCCGCCGATTTCCGCAACCTGGCCATCTACTACGCGGCCCTGCCCGACTCACTGACCGTGACGCTCAACGAGAATCTGCTCAAGCGGGCCCTCGACCGGTCTTTCGCCCGGGAGAAGGCGAAGTCGGAGGGGAAGACCGGCGGCAAGGGAACGACGGAAGCCGCCGCCGCGAAGCCTTCGCCGCTGCCCGGCGCCAACGTGGCCCTGCTGGTCGATCGCAAGATCCTCGATGTGGCCAATGCCCTGGCCCAGGATGAATTCCAGGCGGCGATGCGGGCAAGCGCGTGGGGCAACCTGCCGATCCTGAACGAGTGGAGGCGGGCCTACCCCGACCGGGATCCCGCGGAGGTGCATCGCCGGCTCTGGAACGCCGAACTCATCTGCCCCGGAGGCGGGAAGTATGTGTGGAACGAGAAGTACGGGACGATGGAGTCGACCGTCTACGGTCATCCGGCCCAGCCGAAGCAGGGCCCGGCCGCCCCGCCGGTCCTTGGCAGCTTCCGGAGCGCCGCGTTCGGCCTCTCGTTCGAGCACCAAGGCCTCCGCGCCCAAGCCACGCTCCACCGCGACGCCAAGGGCAAGAGCCCCGCGCCTGTCTCCAAGTAGTCGTAGGACGGGTGAAGAGCCGAACGCCCCTTCGGGGCTGTCGACGGTCACGAGACCCGCACCGAGCGCAGCCGGAACAACCCGTGAAGTCTGCCGAAGCGGCCCCCCTCTGTGGGCCAGGTGGGGGAAGGTCCTCGCTTGAGGCACGGTGGTTTTGTTGTTAGAGTAAAACAAAAAGGCCGCAGACGGCGTCTGCGTTAACCGAGGACTCGTTAAGTCCCTGGCTCGCCGCAAGTTGTGACGCTGCGACGCGGACGACGACTGCGGCCTTGCGTTTCCACCCCACCCCCGCTCGCCCTGTTTCGTCCCATGGCAGATGAAAACGCGGTAGGAATCGACCTCGGCACGAGCAATTCGGCCGTGGCCTGGGTCGACGAGTCGGGGCATTCGGCCATGCTCCGCAACGGCGAGGGCGACCTGATCACGCCCAGCGTGGTCTTCTTCGACGACACCGAGATCATCGTGGGCAAGGAGGCGCTGCGGGCCGCGTCGGCCCAGCCCGACCGCGTGGCCCAATGGGTCAAACGCGACATGGGCTCTCCGGTCTACTCCCGGCCGATCCGTGGCCAGTATCTGCCGCCGGAGGTGATCCAGTCCTGCATTCTCCGGAAGCTCCGGACCGATATTGTCGGCGTGGCCGGCCCCACGGCGAAGGCGGTCATCACCGTGCCGGCCTACTTCGACGAGCCCCGGCGCAAGGCCACCTCCGATGCAGGGGAAATGGCCGGCCTCTCGCTGATGGACATCGTCAATGAGCCGACCGCCGCGGCCCTGGCGTTTGGCGAGGTGCTCGGCTATCTCTCGCCCGGCGGGAAGCTGCTCCAGGAAATGTCGGTGATGGTGTACGACCTGGGCGGCGGGACCTTCGACGCGACGCTGCTGCGGCTCGGTCCCGGCGACGTCCGCACCCTGGCCACCGACGGCGACGTGCAGCTCGGCGGGCACGACTGGGACGCCCGGCTCGCGGCCTACGCGGCCGAGGCGTTCAAGGAGGCCCACGGCTGCGATCCGCGCGACGATCCCGCGGCGCTGAACCGGTTGTACGGCGAAGTGGTCGAGGCCAAGCACGCCCTGAGTGCCCGCTCCCGCTCGCTGATCCGGCTCGAGTACGCGGGCCGTGCCGCCGAGATTCCCGTCTCCCGGGACCAGTTCGAGGAGATGACCGCGGACCTCCTGGAGCGGACGTCCTACACGATCCGGCAGCTTCTGGCCGCGGCCCAGCTCGAGTGGAAGGACGTATCCCGGATCCTGCTCGTCGGCGGCTCGACCCGCATGCCGATGGTCTCCCGCAAGCTCCAGGAACTCACCGGGATCGTTCCGGACCGCACGGTCAATCCGGACGAGGCCGTCGCGCGCGGGGCGGCGCTTTACTGCAAGTACCTGCTTTCGTCGTCTGTCCAAGGGGGAGCGGGCACGGCGTTCCGGGTCACCAACGTCAACGCGCACAGCCTCGGGATCGAGGGGATCGACCCCCAGACGATGCGCAAGATCAACGTCATCCTCATTCCCCGTAATTCCGCGCTGCCCGCGAAGTTCACCGAGAAGTTCATGACCAAGTCGGAGGGGCAGCGGTCGATCGTCATTCAGGTGCTGGAGGGGGAGAGTTCGCTGCCGGGCGATTGCACCGCGATCGGGCGGATGGTGATCCGCGACCTGCCTGGCGGCCTGCCCAAGAATTGGCCGATCGAAGTGACGTTCGAGTACGGGACGAACGGCCGGCTGACCGTCCGGGCCGTGGTGCCGGGCACCCATCGGGAGACGACGCTGGAGCTGGAGCGCGACGTGGGGCTTTCGATGGAAGGGATCTCCCGTTGGAAGCAGATCGTCGCGGGGATGCCGGGGTTTGCGCAGTTCGAGGGGATGCTCGACGACGTGCTCAACGTGCCGGCCCTTGCCCGAGGACCGGCAGTCCAGCCGGTCGTGCCCGCACCGGGCGAGGCGGGCCGCTGGGACTCGGGGCCGGCCAGCGGGCCTCCGTTGTTCGATCCGCCGGGTGCCAGCGGACCGCCGGCGGCCACGGCGCCCGCGCCCGATGCCCCAGCTCCCGGAAACCCGGTCTTCTTCCAGCCGCTTCCCGAGGCGTCCACCCATCCCGGTTCCACGGAACCGACCGTGGCGTATGTGCCGTCGCCCATGTTTCCTGACCCGCTGCCGGGCCAGTCGGTGCCGAACCCCTTTGGTTTCCAGGGACCACCGCCCGGTTCCCCTGCGCCTTTCGCAGACCCGCAGCCCTTGGGGACGCCCCAAATGGGCCTCGGGGCTGCACCAACGCCGGCCGGCCCGTTCCTTGCGCCGACGGAGATCATGGGGCCCTTCGATACGGGCTACCCGGATCGCAAGCGACCCAGGTGGGGAATCCCGCGGTGGTTCATCAGCCTGGTGGCCTACCTCATCTCGGCGGGCGTGGGGTTGGGCTTGGGCTATTACCTGATCAAGACGCTCTTCCCAGGAAGCCGTCTGCCGTCGTTGTGGTAAGAGAATCTGCCTGCATGATGACTACCGAATCCACACCCGCTGTTGGCATCGATCTCGGGACGACCTTCTCCATGCTGGCCCGGCTCGACGAGAAGGGCCGGCCTATCACCCTGGTCAACGCCGAAGGCGACCGCTCCACGCCGAGCGTCGTGCTGTTCGACAACGAGGACGTGGTGGTCGGCCGGGAGGCCCTCAAGGCCATGTCCACGGAGCCGGCCAAGGTGGCCGATTGTTCCAAGCGCGACATGGGCAACCGCGTCTACCACAAGGTGATCAACGGCAAGCAGTATCCGCCCGAGGTGATCGGGGCCTTCATCCTCAACAAGCTCCGCCACGACGCCGCGACCCAGACCGGCCCGTTCGACAAGGTCGTCATCACGGTGCCGGCCTACTTCGACGAGGTCCGCCGCAAGGCCACCCAGGACGCCGGGTACATGGCCGGGTTCGAGGTGCTGGACATCATCAACGAGCCTACCTCCGCGGCGATCGCATTCGGGTTCCACCACGGATTCACGCGAGGGGAGAAGAAGGACGGGTCGCACTGCATCATGGTCTACGACCTCGGCGGCGGGACCTTCGACGTGACCGTCATGGAGATCCGCGGCTCGAACTACATCACCCTGGCCACCGACGGCGACGTGCAGTTGGGTGGCTACGACTGGGACCAGCGCCTCGTGGACCTCGTGGCCGACGGGTTCATCCGCCAGCACTTCTGCGATCCGCGAGAAGACCCCGTCACGGCCGGCAAGCTCTGGCGCGAGTGTGAAGACGCCAAGCGGACCCTCTCTTCCCGCCCCAAGGCTTCGGTGCCCTGCGACTACCGCGGATTCTCCAGCCGCGTCGAGATTACCCGCGAGCAGTTCGAGGAAGCGACCCAGGACCTCCTGGACCGCACGCGTTTCACCATGACGCAGGCCCTCAAGGCCTCGGGACTGCAATGGGGCGGCGTGGACCAGATCCTCCTGACCGGCGGATCGACGCGCATGCCCATGGTGCGGGCCATGGTCCGCCAGATCTCGGGCAAGGAGCCCGACACGTCCGTGGCCGCCGACGAGGCCGTGGCCCACGGCGCGGCCCTCCGCGCCGGACTCCTGCTCGACAAGGCCCGCGGCAAGGCCCCTTCGTTCTTCATCCGCAACGTGAATTCCCACAGCCTCGGGGTGGTCGGCATCGACCCGCTTACCAAGCGGCGGCGCAACGGGATCCTCATCCCGCGGAACACGCCGATCCCGGTCACCGCGAAACGGACGTTCAAGACGCACAAGGCCAAGCAGCGGTCGGTCCTCGTCGAGGTCGTCGAAGGCGAAAACCCCTCGCCCGACGATTGCACGGCCATCGGTCGCTGCACCATCCGCAAGCTCCCCGCCGACTTGGCCGCCGGCTCGCCCGTGGAAGTGCAGTTCCACTACACCCCCAACGGCCGCCTCAAGGTCCGCGTGAGCGTCCCCAACACCACGAGCAAGGTCGAGACCGAATTCGCCCGCGAAAACAGCCTCCCCAAGGAACACCTCGACGGCTGGCGTCGCTACATCAGCAACATGGAGCCGACCACGTATAAGTAAGGGGCGAACGGCTTCGGCATTCGAGGAGACGGACCATGCAGATCGAGATCCACGGGTGCGTGCTGGAACTGGTCGAGGGCGACGTCACGCTCCAGGAGGTCGATGCGGTCGTCAACGCGGCCAACAGCCGTCTGGCGGGCGGGGGCGGGGTCGACGGGGCCATCCATCGCCGCGGCGGCCCGAGCATCATGGCCGAGACCGACCAGAAGTATCCCGACGGTTGCCCGACCGGTTCCGCCGTGATCTCCGGCGCGGGGAGCCTTCCGGCCAAGCACGTGATCCACGCGGTCGGACCCGTGTGGCACGGCGGCCACCGCCGCGAAGCGGAACTGCTGGCCGGGGCGTATCGCCGCTGCCTCGAATTGGCGGTCGAGCACCGGTGCGCGAGCGTCGCGTTTCCCTCCCTGAGCACCGGGGCTTACGGGTACCCCCTCGATCAGGCCGCCCGCGTCGCGCTGGCCGAAACGATCGGATTCCTCAAGCAGCACGGCAAGCCAGGGTTGGTTCGCTTTGTGCTCTTCGGGGCCGGGGCCCACAAGGTTTTTGTAGCGGCCCTCGAGGAGTTGAACGGGTAACGACGTGCGTCACGTCCCGGGATGGCCGATCCGGAAGGTCTTCAGATCGAGCGACGGGACGATCTGAAAACGGTCCAACCGGGCGGCCGCGTAGAGGTCGTCCTCCATGCCGATCGCCACCAACTTCTGCCCGGCAAGTCCCTTGCGCAGTTGATCGGCCAGGAGCGCAGGTGGAACGCGCTCCGCATCGGTGGCCATCGGCGTGGGAAACGACGCCATCCATTGTGCACGGGCGTCAACCGCCTGCGGATTGAGCCGGCATCCCGTGGCCGCGCGGCGCTGGAGACGTTCGACCATCAGGCCGGCGAACAAGACGTCGTCGCGTGTAATCTCGCCATCGGCTCCTGCGCACAGGAAGGCAATTCTCGGCAGCCCCGCCAACCTGCCGGCCAGGGCCGCGGCGTTCACGAAAGCCCCGATCAACACGGATTCGGCCAGCCGGCAACGGTGCATGGCCCGGGTACCGTTCGTGGTCGCCAGGGCGATCGTCTTCCCCGCCACGACGGCCGAATCGTACTCCAAGGGGGAGTTCCCCAGATCAAACCCCTCGATCGGCAACCCGCCCCGCTCCCCGCCGAGCACCACCTGCGACCGCGGCATGTCGCGTGCGATCTTGAGGGCGTCGTCGATCTCCAGGCACGGGACCACTTCCTTGGCCCCCGCCTCCAGGGCATAGAGGATCGTGGTCGTGGCCCGAAGCACGTCGATCACCACGACGGTCCAACCGGCCAGTTCCTCCGGTTCAGCCTGCGAGGGGACTTCGTAAACGTGGAGTTGCTGTGGCATGGGTTTTCCTTCACTCATTGTTGTGGCCGATCTCCCGGAGGTGCGCCAAGGGGGGTGGAGGAACCGTGCGGGACGAGGAGAACCCCTTCCGTCCACCCCCTGGCGGCGGGTAGGATGGAAGGAATGGCTGTCGACAAGTCCTCTCCACGTATCCGGCAGATGTTCGGCGAGATCGCTCGCCGCTACGACCTGCTGAACCACCTGCTTTCGGCGGGGATGGATCGCTGGTGGCGACGGCGGACCGTGCGATTGGCGCCGCCGGTTGCCGAGGGCCCGGTGCTCGACGTGTGTACGGGCACGGCCGATTTGGCGTTGGCCTACTGGCGGTTCGGCCGGGGGCGATTGCGGGTCGTCGGGGCGGATTTCTGCCGCCCGATGCTCGTGCTCGGGCAAGAGAAATGCCGTCGCGCCGGGGCCACCGGCCTTACCCTCGTCGAGGCCGACACGCAGCAACTGCCCTTTGCCGACGACACGTTTCAGGTGGTCAGCGTCGCGTTCGGACTCCGCAACGTGAGCGACTTGGATCGAGGACTGCGGGAGATGACGCGGGTGTGCCGTCCGGGCGGGCGCGTGGCCGTGCTGGAATTCGGCTTGCCCAGGTCGCGGCTCTTTCGCCGGGCCTACGGGTGGTACTTCCGCAGCGTCCTGCCCAGGATCGGGCAGGCATTGGCCCGAAACCACCAGGAAGCCTACAATTATCTCCCGGCCAGCGTGAGCGAGTTTCCCGAGCGCGAAGCCCTCGTCGCCCGAATGACGGCGGCCGGACTGCGGGAGGTCCGCTACCATCCGTTCACCCTGGGGGTCGCCGTGCTCTACGTGGGGGTCAAATGAAACGCAACATGGTGGTGGCCGTCACCGGTGCCAGCGGAGTGACCTACGGCACGCGTCTCCTGGAGGTCCTCCTGGCCGCCGGCTGCGACGTTCAGCTTTCGATCAGCGAGGCGGGCCGGACGGTGCTCCGCCAGGAGTTGGGGCTCTCGGTCGATCTCGATCATTTCGACCCCGCTGCCCTCCTGCTCGAAACCAGTCCCGAGATCAAGGACGAACGCTTGCAGCGGGTCCGCTCCCTGGCCGGGATCTCCAGCGAGTCGAGCAACGTTCTCTCGATGGCCATGGGTGAGCCGGGAACGATCCGCTATCACCACTGGCGCGACTTCATGGCCCCGATCGCCAGCGGCTCGTATCCGACCGACGGCATGGTCGTTTGTCCCTGTTCCTGCGGGACCCTGAGCGCCATCGCGCACTGTGCCGGCACGAACCTCATCCACCGCGCCGCGGAAGTCCATCTTAAGGAGCGGCGCAAACTGGTCCTCGTGCCGCGAGAGACGCCGCTGTCGGTCGTGCAGCTTGAGAACATGCGCCGGGCCGCGGAGGCCGGGGCGGTCGTCCTGCCGGCCATGCCGGGCTTCTACCACGGCGTCACTTCGCTCCGCGACCTGGTGGACTTCATCGTCAGCCGCATTTGCGACCAGTTGGGAATCCGCAACGAGTTGATCCGCCGATGGGGAACTTGAGGCAGCTTCTGGAGATGATCCGCTTCAGCCACACGCTGTTTGCGCTGCCGTTTGCGCTTCTGTCGGCGATGATGGCGTGGAGCGTGAACCTGCGGAGCGAGCCGCCGATTCCGTTCTGGTGGCGTGACGTGGCCGGGATCCTGGTCTGCATGGTCTGTGCCCGGAGCGCGGCCATGGCCTTCAACCGGCTGGCGGACCGGCGACTCGATGCGGCCAATCCTCGTACCCAGATGCGGCACCTGCCTACCGGCGCGCTCAGCGTGGCAAGCGTGGTCCTGTTCACCGTGATCTGTTCGGCAGGCTTCGTCGTTGGCACGCTCCTCTTCCTGCCGCGCAACCCGCTGCCCCTGGTTTGCTGCGTTCCGGTGCTGCTGTTCCTGTTCGGCTACAGCTTTGCGAAGCGTTTCACCGTCCTCGCCCATTTCTGGCTGGGGGCGGCGTTGATGCTCGCGCCGCTGGCGGCCTGGGTCGCCTTGCGCGGAGAATTGGCCTGGCCGCCGGTCGTGCTGGGCGGGGCGGTCCTGCTCTGGGTTGCAGGGTTCGACATGATCTACGCCTGCCAGGACGTGGCCTTCGACCGGCAGATGCGGCTTCACAGCGTGCCCGCGCGGATCGGCGTGGCCGCGGCCCTCCGCCTGGCCGCCCTGTGCCACTTCACGACGGTCGCCCTGCTGTTGCTCCTTCCCATGGTCTACCCCCGGTTTGGAGTGGTCTACTACGCCGGCGTCCTCGGAATCGCCGTCCTCCTCGTCTACGAACACTCGATCGTCCGGCCCGACGACCTGAGCCGCGTGAATCAGGCCTTCTTCCACGTCAACGCGGTGGTGAGCATCGGGCTGTTTGTGATCGGGTGCCTGGATCTCCTGAGATGACCGGCTTTCAGCGGACTGCGGGAGCGTTCCACGCGGAGGCGGAGACCGTGGCGCGGGCGCGTGCGGCAGGATCGCGCCAAAGGACTTCGAGGTCGAGGGTCCGTTCTTCGCCCGGCGCGAGCCAGAAGAAGTTGTCCGTGGCGTAGAACGCGCGACGGACTCCCTCGATATCGAGGCGGGTCATGAAGGCGGGCTTCGTGCCCGGGTTCTTCACACGCACGCGGAGCCGGCTGCGATCGGCGGCCTGATGCGCGGCATCGAGCACCGCGAGTTCGAGCGAGGTCGGCTGCGCGGCGGCTTGAGGTTTCAGCCACGGGCCGTGGTCGAACGTCAGCGTCGGCTGCGGCGTCGCCCGGTACTTGGTCCGGAACGCCGCGTCGTTCATCTTCGAAAGGCACCGCGGCCAATAGACGGAGCGGGAAACCAGCGTGCGGTCCGCACGCCTCAGCTCCGCGACGAGGAAGAAGAACGTATCCTGAAACCGTTCCGGGATCGTGAAGCTGCCGAGATCGAGCTTCGCGACCGAGGGGCCGGGCTCCAGATGCACGTTTCCCGCCTTCTTCCAGACGGAGTCAAAGGCCGCGTCGAACACTTCCACCGAGGCCTGCAAGCCCTCCGCCGGCTTGGTGTCCGCGTGCGTGACGTTCACGAGCATCGGCACCGCCTCGCCCTTGGCCCACATCAGGTGCGGCAGTCTCACCAGCACGTGCGTCGGCTCGTAGGTCCGCTTGAGGAAGTAGTAGGGTGCGGTCGGGTGGCCGAAGCCGTCGACGAGCATGATGGCGATCACGGGCCACGGACGCTTGAAGACCCAGGGCATCAAGCCGGAAGTGACCGGATAGTTTGTCTGGACCTGCTCGGAGAAGACCTGGTAGAACTCGCCGGCGCCGATCTGCGTGGCCTCGGAGAGGGTTTCCAGCATCGGGGCGCTGACGTCCGCAATGTGCGAGGCGCGGCTGAGCATGCGCGGCACGCGGCCGGCGTGATACTCGACGAAGTGGTGCATCAACTCCGGATGCTCTGAAGGGAAGTTTTTGGCAGTCATCCCCGCAAGCGGCTTGCCGAACTCATGGGGATCAACCACTTCGCGGAGGCTGGATGCGTCCGGGATGCTATGGATGCCCGTCTCCGAGATGTAGGGGACCTGGCGGAACAGCGTCCCGTACCAGGTCGGGTCCATGTCGGGATAAGCGTGGATGCTGCCGCCGTCGGGGCTGGTGCGGCGCATCGGCCGGGTCGGGTCGAAATCGGCGAGGCACCGCTCGAAGATCCCGAGGGTCGCCGCGTTGCCCAGCGAGTAAGGGTTGAACTCGTTGCCGCCGCACCAAAGCACGAGCGAGGGATGGTTGCGCAGCCGGAAGATGGTCTGGAGCACCTGCGCTTCCCAGACGTCCTGGGGCCACTCGGGCGTGTCGCGGTTGCCGATCGGGAAGTCCTGCCAGACCATCAGGCCCAGTTCGTTGCAGGTGTCGTAGAACTCCTCCGTCTCCAACAGCCCGCCGCCCCAGATGCGCAGGAGTTGGATCCCCGCGGCCTTCGCCGCGCCGAGCAGCCAGCGGTAGCGGTCGCGCGGGAGGTCCAGCAGGATGTCGGCCGGCATCCAGTTCATCCCGTGGACGAACAGCGGCCGGCCGTTGACGACGAATTGCCAGTTGGCCCAGCGATCGACGGTTCGCGGGCCGGGCGTCCGTTCGGTGCGCAGGGTGCGGATGCCGTAGTCGAATTCCATCGCGTCGGTGGCGTCGCCGTCGCGCAGGAGGGTGAGCTTCACGCGATAGAGGTTCGGCTCGCCCAGTCCGTTGGGCCACCAGAGCTTCGGCTTGGCGACGCAGAGCGATTGCCGCAGAAAACTCCGCCCGGCCAGGGCCTGCACGGGGAACGTCTTGTCCATCGCCGTCCCGCCGCCGGCCTTCTCGACGAACTCCACCCGCAGGGCGAGCTGCGACTTGGAGGGCTCCGACGGCCGCCATCCGTGCGAGGCGTCGACCAGTTGCGCATTCTTCCACGGGTGTAAATGGAACTGGAGTGAGTGCGTTGCTGCGAACAGTTCGACCTGGAGCGAGAGTCTTGCCTCGTGCGGGTCCGCCGATTCCGTGATGAGGAAGGGCCGTTCGAGGTGTTCCCGCGGCACGAGTTCGACCCGGGCGCCTTGCCATAGGCCGAGCGGGAAGAACATCTCCGCCCCAACACCTCCCGCAAGGACCCAGGGTTTGACCACCGTGCCTTCCGGCCCTTGGGGCTTGAATCCGGCCTTGTTGCCGTAGTTGCCCGCCTTCACTTCAACGACGACCTCGTTGGCCCCGCCGAATCGGGCGTGTTTGGAGATTTCGACGGCCGGGCCGCCGAACATGCCTTCGTGCCGGCCGAGCAGCTTGCCGTTCAGCCAGATGCGGGCGAAGTAGTCGATCCCTTCAAAGCAGAGCATCGCGTAGCCGTCGCGTGGGGCGCCCGGCAGGTTGAAGGTGCGGCGGTAGTACCACACCTTCTGATCGACCCAGTCGTACTGCTTCGAGTTCAGCCGCTCGTAGGGCTGGGGCAACTTGCCCGCACGGCACAGGGCCCACTGGACCGTGCTCGGCACCTGGGCCGGGAACCAGTTGGCGATCGCGCTTGTCTCGGCCGCGTCGGTGACGGGCGTATCGCGCCAGCCGAGCTGCCATGGGCCCTCCAAGGCGACGTGCTGGGCGCCGATCCGCGGCGTGATGCGGTAGGGCTGCCAAAGGGCGTCGGGCGGAGGGATCGGAGACTTCGGAGCCGAATGTCCGACGCTCGCCAGGCCGGCAAGTGCCAAGAGAAGAGATGCAATCGGCGTGGTTCGTTTCATGGTGTGTCCTTTCTCAAAGGCAGTTGCTGGCCAAAGCGTCGCCTGGGACACAGCCGCCCTCGGCTGTGCCACACGGTGCCCGAGGGCGGCTGTGCCACACACGGCAGACCGCTATTCTACCTTCATCGCCTCGATCACTTCCAGCAGGCGCTGGCGGGCGAGTTGGGTTTTTGCCGGATCTTCGATCTTCCGGCCCTGCCGGTCGGTGACGTAGAAGACGTCGACCACCTGGTCGAGATAGGTGCCGATCTTGGCACGCCACACCGAATAGCCCAGCTCGAAGAGTGTCCGGGTAATCGTGTACAGAAGTCCCCGGCGATCGACCGTGAAGATGTCGATGACGGTGTACTGGGCGGAGGTGTGATTGTTCACCAACACGCGGGTCTGGACGTGGGCCAGCGTGGGACGATCCGCGCCGCCGAGGGGCCACGTGGAGCGGAACTTGGGCGGTTTTCCTTCGCTCATCAACGAAGTGACCAGAGTCCGGTTGATCTGCTCGAGGCGTTCCGGCGGCGGTTGGCCCGCGAAATCAGGGTCGATGACCCAGAAGCGGTCGAGCACCAGGAGGTCGGCAAGGGTGTTGATCTGGGCGGAGAGGATCTCGAGTCCCTGGCTGGTCAAGGCCCCCGTAAGCTTGTGGAAGATGCCGGGCGTGACGTCTTCCTTCGCGCCGACGGTGAACTGGACGGTTCCGGTCTCGGGCTGGTATCGGCCCTGGGCGTTGACTTCGCGCGGGCCCAAGCGGGCCAGGAGCCGCAGATCGTCGGCGATTTGTTCCGGGGCGGCCGCATTGAGGTACGAGATCGGCAGCAGGGCGATGTGCCGCTCGAACCATTCCTGGGCGGCCTCCGCGCCGAGGCAGTCGCGCACCGCCTGCCGCTGACCTTCCAGGTATTCTTCGCGGCTGGTGCCCGGGCTCTCCCCGGCCAGCGGCTGCATGGCGCGATGATAGAGGTCGGTGAGCACTTCCGCCTTCCAGCCGGTCCAGGCGTCGGGGCCGACCGCCGCCAGGTCGCAGGCCGTGAACACGTAGAGCATCTGGAGCAGCTCGGGCGAGCCCACCTCGACGGCGAACTTCACGATAAGCTGTTCATCGCTGGTGTCGCGGCGAAAGGCCACATGATTCATCCAGAGATGCTTGTGGACGAGGAACGCGAGGATATCGCTTTCCTCCCCGTCAAGCCCCAATCGCTCCGCGGTCTGGCGGGCGATGCGCAAGCCCACTTCGCAGTGGTCCTCCTCCAGCCCTTTACCAAGATCGTGGATGAGAAGCGCCAGGTGAAAGACCGCTTTGCGCTGAATCGCACGGTAGACCCTGCCGATCGGGCCCGGATCGTCCAGCAGGTCGGTCGCCCATTCCACCGCCCGAAGCGAATGTTCGTCGACCGTGTACTTGTGATACTGGTTGAACTGAAGGAGCCCCCGGGCGTGGGAGAACGCGGGGACGAAGTACTCCAGGAGGCCGATCTCGTGGAGTCCGCGAAGCGACTCGCCCAGCCGACCCGGGCAGCTCAGCAGGGCAAGGAAGAGCTGCCGGGCCTCGGCAGGGATCTCCGGGTCGCGCGGGAGCCGGGCCGCTTCCTCCCGCACGACTTCCCAAGCCTCGTCGCCGATCGGCTTGTCGTAGAGACTGGCCAGGTGGACCAACCGCATGATCTCGATGAGGTTTCCGCGGAGCCGCCTCAGGGCCCGTTGTCCCACGAGGATCTCCGTCGGACCGGCCACGTAGCCCCCCGGGATCCGATGCCCGAGAAGCCGCGAGCCCATGGTCCGGAGCCGCCTCGCCGGCCGGCACTTGGCGAGAAATCCGCTCACGAGGTGGCTCACGCGGCCGGTGTGCCGGAAGTAGTCGCGCATGAACTGCTCGACCGGCAGCATCCCCGCCGTCCCCTCGTAACCACGCAGGGCCGCGATGCGGACCTGCTCCGCGCGGTCCAGGACGTCGCTCGGTTTGTCCGCGTGGAACTGCAGCTCGTTGCGGAGGCGAAGGAGGAACTCCTTCGCCTGCGCCAACGTGTGGCAGTCGTCGGGCGACAGAACGCCCCGGCCGACGAGTTCCTCGGGCTCGGGCGTGCCGTAGCGGACCGCGCCGGCCCAGCGGATCATCTGGAGATCGCGCAGTCCGCCCCGGGAACGCTTGAGGTTGGGCTCCAGCAGGTACACCGTCTCGCCGAACTTCGCCCGCTCCTCCAGCCGCGCCTGTTCGACGGACCTGAGGATCGCGCCGGCCCGACGCCGGATCCGGGCCCGGAACTTCTGGACGAAATCGGCGAACAACTCCTCGCTCCCCGCCAGGAACCGGGACTCGATCAGCGAACTGGCGATGGTGGCGTCGTCGCAGGCGAGCTGGCAGGCTTCCTCCACGGTGCGCACGCTATGGCCGGGAACCAGTCCGACGTCGAACGCGTCGCGGAGCAATCGCTCGGCCAGGAGGCCCACCGGCTCCACACTGCCGGAAGCGCGGAGGATCATCAGATCGACGTCGGAGTGGGGAGCCACGTCGCGGCGGCCGAACCCGCCGTGCGCCACCAGGCTCACCTGGCGGCTCAGCCCGGCCGGCTCTTCGGGCCCGAGGGAAGCCAGCGACGCTTCGAAGAGCCCCAGCAGCACCTCGTCGCGTAGATCGCTGATCGCTGCGCAGACTTCCATCCCGCTGCCGCCGGACTGGTGGCGGAGCCGCAACTGCTCGTATCCCTCGACGAGCCGATTCTTGGCCGCCAGGACATAGGGACGAAGGGGCGACACGGAATGGGGTTGCGTGATCCTGGGAGTGTGCCACGGCTTCACCGCTGCCGGTCAACGCCGATCCGCCACCGGAGAAGCCGCATCCCGGCAGCGGACAAGCACTGCCACACCGGTCGAACGGGCCGTGATACGCCCCTCAAATGGCGTCTTGGTTGGTCTCACCCGTGCGAATGCGCACGGCCTGGGGCATGTCGCTCACGAAGATCTTTCCGTCGCCGACCTGGCCGGTCCGGGCCGACCGCACGATCGCGTCGAGTACCCCCTGCAAGTCGTCGTCCCGGACCACGATCTCGATCTTGATCTTGGGGACGAAATCGACCGTGTACTCGGTGCCGCGGTACATCTCCGTGTGACCCTTCTGCCGGCCGAAGCCGCGGACTTCGGTCACGGTCATCCCTTGGATCCGCTGTTCGGTCAGCGCGCTCTTCACCTCTTCGAGCTTGAAGTGCCGGATGATCGCTTCCACCTTTTTCATGGTTGTTTATCTCCCTGATCCTGTGTCGCACAGGCCGGGGACTGTGCCTGTCCCCTTGGGTGACTATGGCCCGCCACCTACCTAATGGTACCCATGGGCCGGGCCCCTGGGTAGGTCAGATAAAGATGTACCCTTCTTCGCCGTGCTGACTGAGGTCGAGGCCCTGGATCTCCTCCGACTGCGAGACGCGGAGTCCCATCGTCGCATCGAGCACCTTCAAGATGACGAACGTGGCCCCGATGGCCAAGGCCCAGGTGATCGCCACGGCAACGATCTGGGCACCCAAGAGCGTCCCCCCTTCCAACAGGCCAAGCAGCTTCCCGTCGGTCGTGGCCCCGGTCGCCCGCGTGGCGAAGACCCCGGTGAGGACCGCGCCGAGCGTCCCACCGACGCCGTGGACGCCGAACGCATCCAGGGCGTCGTCGTAGCCCAGCTTCGACTTCAGCGTCGTGCAGGACCAGAAGCAGACGGCGCCGACCGCCACGCCCATGAGCAATGCGGGCATGGGCGTGACGTACCCTGCGGCGGGCGTGATGCAAACCAACCCCGCAACGACGCCGGAACAAGTACCCAGCACGCTGGGTTTCCCTCGCTTGATCCACTCGATGGCCGCCCAGGTGAGGCCCGCCGACGCCGCCGCGAAATGCGTGGCGCAGAACGCGCTGGAAGCCACTCCGTTGGCGGCCAAAGCACTGCCCGCGTTGAATCCAAACCAGCCCACCCAGAGCATGGTCGCCCCGATGGCGGTGTAGGTCAGGTTATGCGGGGGCATAGGCTCGGTGCGGAAGCCGATCCGCTTGCCGATCAGCAGGGCGCAGACCAGGGCCGACACGCCGGAACTGATGTGGACCACCGTGCCGCCCGCGAAGTCCAAGGCCCCGCCGAGAATGCCGTGTTTTGAGCCGTAGGCCAGGATTCCCCCGCCCCACACCCAGTGGGCCAGTGGGAGGTAAACCACCGTGCCCCACAGGACCATGAACACCACCATGGTACTGAACTTCATCCGCTCCGCAAACGCCCCGCAGATCAGCGCCGGGGTAATGATGAAGAACATGAGTTGGAAGAGCATGTGGGTCATCACCGGGATGGTGAGGCCGGGATACAATGGAATCACCGGCTTGCCGTCGACCCACGCCGCTTCCGCGTTGTGCATGAACAGATAGCGGAGATCGCCGATCCATTTGCTCGGATCGTCCGGATCACCGCCGAACGCGAACGTGTAGCCGTAAAGGGCCCAGATCACCGTCATCAAGCCCATCAGGAAGACGCACTGCATCATCACGCCGAGCACGTTCTTCTTGCGGACCAGGCCGCTGTAGAACAACGCCAACCCGGGACCGGTCATCATAAGCACCAATGCCGAGCTGGTGAGCAGCCAGGCATTGTCGCCGGTATCGAGTTTGGGCTCTTCGGCGGTCGGCGTTTCAGAACCCGGCGCTGCCGGCGTGGCGGCTACAGCCGGTTCCTTGGTTTCCTTGGCGTCCGCGGCCAAAGTGGCCGCTGGCGACATCATCGCCCAGACAATAGACAACACCACGCTCGCCCTAACGAGCGCGACGAAACGACAGGATCCCTTCATGCTCCACACCACTTCTTGCTACAAGGCACAACGGAAGGTCCGCTAGGCACCCTGGGGGGTCGGGCACAAACTGCCCGTAGGCGGGCAGGGCGCTCTAGCAGACCCGATTTCACAGGCTTCCCAGCCTGCGAAGCAACTGCCGTGCCAAGCCACGAGGCAGAACACGTGGCATGCGACACAGATGCTTTGCACGCAAAGGGTTACGGCACTCCCAAGGCGGCTGTTCTCTTCAGACTCCTGGCTCGAAGACATCGCGACTGCCCGACTCAAAGGCATCCATCGACTACGCAATAGGCAGGTGGGACCGCATGATTCCTGGGAGGGCCACACATCAAATCACGACTGACGGAGCACCAGAGACCCGCCGGGGATTGATGAGCGACGGTCTGCCGGTCAGAATCGTTGGGGCTGTCTTCCTCCCATCCCCCCCGCGAAAGGAGCCTGCCATGATCCGTCTGAATCGCCGTCGCTTCCTCCAGGGTTCGAGCGTTGCGGTTGCCGGGTATGCCGTGTTGGCCTCGGGCCGTCGAGCCTCGGCCGCCCCGCGGGCCTCGATCCACGAGATCAAGGTCATCAGCGACCAGCCCGAACTCTACTACGGCTGGCCCACCGTGGCCCGGCGCCGCAACGGCCAACTCCTTTTGGCCTACTCGGGCGGGCGCGAGGGGCATGTCTGCCCGTTCGGCCGTGTGGAACTCATGCAATCCAACGACGGGGGACGCACCTGGCTCTGGCCGCGCGTCCTCATGGATTCGGCGATCGACGACCGTGATGCCGGGGTGGTGGAGACCGCCAAGGGCAGCATCCTCGTGACCACGTTCACGTCGTTGGCCTACGAATCGATCCTGAAGCGGGCGGAGAAGAACCCGTCGGGCGACAAGAATGCCTGGCCGCGGCCGCCGCAGCGCATGGCCCGATGGCGATCCGCCCATGACCGTCTCACCGAGGACGAGCGCCAGTCGCAACTCGACGTCTGGATGCTCCGCTCGACCGACGGCGGTGTCACCTGGTCGGTCCCGTATCGCTGCCTGGTCAACAGCCCCCACGGGCCGACCCAGTTGTCTGACGGCCGGCTACTTTACGCGGGAAAGGCCCTGTGGAAGGACTCGCCGGGCCACCCCAAGGGCCGCGTCGGCGTCTGCGAATCGACCGACGACGGCCAATCGTGGCGATGGCTGGCGGAAATCAGCCCGCGGCCCGGCGACAGCGTCGAACAGTATCACGAGCTGCACGCCGTGGAGGCCGCCGACGGCCGGATCGTCCTCCAGATCCGCAACCACAACCGGGCCAATGCCGGCGAGACCCTGCAAAGCGAGTCCTCCGACGGCGGCAAGACCTGGAGCGTGCCCCATCCGATCGGCGTCTGGGGCCTGCCCTCCCACCTGCTGCGTCTCAAGGACGGACGCCTGCTGATGACCTACGGCCACCGTCGCGCGCCGCTGGGCAACCAGGCCCGGGTGAGCACCGACCAGGGGAAGACCTGGTCGGAGGCGATGATCATCTCGGGCGACGGGACTTCGTCGGATCTTGGCTACCCCTCGACCGTGCAACTCGACGACGGCTCGCTGGTCACCGTCTGGTACGAAACGGTCAAGGAAGTCCCCCACGCCGTTCTCCGCCAGGCCCGCTGGTCGCTGGAAGGATGAAAGAGGATGAGAGATGAGGGCGAAGAGACAGGAGGTGTCGGCTGAACAGAGTCACCCGCGGCGTGCCTCGTCGCGTAACGGCTTGCGCCACACCACCTCCTGGCACCCGGCACGGGCATTTTCGCATCGCGCGAGCACGAAGAGCAGGTCGCTGAGCCGGTTCAAGTAGGCCAGCAAGACCACGGAGATCGGGTCTTCGCTGCGGCGGATCAGGGTGACGAGCCTCCGCTCCGCCCGGCGGCACACGGCGCGGGCCAGATGCAGCGTGGCGCCTGCCCGGCTCCCGCCAGGCAGGATGAACTGCCCCAGCGGCGCAAGCCGTTGCTCGCAGCGGTCGATGTCGGCCTCGAGGGCCTGGACGTGTTCGGGCCCAATCCACTGGACCCCGTGGGCCGCCGGCTCCGGAGTCGTCAGTTCCGCGCCGATGCCGAACAACTCGTGCTGCACGCGGTCCAGGAGCCCGTCGGTCTCCGGCGAAAGCGGTTCGGTCCGCACCAGCCCGAGCAGAGCGCTGAGCTCGTCGATCGTACCGCACATCTCGATCCGAGGCATGTCCTTCCCGACCCGCGGTCCGGCAAAGAGCCCCGTCTCCCCCAAGTCTCCCGTCCGAGTGTAGATCTTCATAACTTCCTTTGTAGGACGGCCGTTCCGAGCCGTCAAGAAAGGGTATCGAGAGACGGCCTGGAAGCCCGTTCCACGATTCCTGGTGAATTTGCGCAAGTTCCAGGCAAAGTGTGGCATGCTTTCACGACGCGAAGCGTCGGGTAAGCATGGAAACCGCCAAGGGCGTGTCCATGCCGACGCGCGGCTTCGCCGCGTGACGGCATGCCACCCACCGTGGACAACTACCCTGCGATCGGGGATAATTCCGAGTGCCGGACCACAGGCCGGGGACTGGCTCATTTTTCGGCCCGTTTCGCGTGGCGTTTCGCGGAGCCTGACGGCCGAAAGATGTGCCTGTCCCCCTGGCCCAAGGAGACCTCTCGACGGCTCGGCAGGAGCCTCGCCCTCCCGAGATCACGCACAGTCCTTCAGCAGGAACATCCATCATGGCACGAATTCTGTCGGCACTCGTCTTGGCGTGTCTCCTGACCCGGGTGGCCTTCGCGGCCGATCCTGCCGACAAGCCCAACGTGGTCTTCCTGCTGGCCGATCAGTGGCGGGCCCAGGCGTTCGGGTACGCGGGCGACGTCAACGCGAAGACCCCGAACCTGGATCGGCTCGCCACTCAGGCCGCCGTCCTGACGACGGCCGTGTCGCCCTGCCCGGTGTGCAGTCCCTATCGAGGCTGCTTGATCACGGGCCGCTACCCGCTCACCCACGGCGTGTTCCTGAACGACGTCTGCTTGAGCCGCGACGCCGTCTCCCTCGCGCAGGCGTTCCGCAGCGGCGGCTACCAGACGGCCTACATCGGCAAGTGGCACCTCGACGGCCACGGCCGCTCCAGCTTTGTCCCGCCCGAGCGGCGGCAGGGGTTCGAGTTCTGGCGGGCCAACGAGTGTACGCACAACTACCCACACTCCCTCTACTACGCCGACACGGACGAAAAGCAGTTCTGGAAGGGCTACGACGCGGCGGCCCAGACCGCGGAGGCCGAGGCGTACATCCGAAGCCATGGCCAGAAGCCCTTTTTGCTCGTCCTTTCCTGGGGGCCGCCGCACAATCCTTACGAGACGGCGCCGGAGGAGTTCCGTCGCCTCTTCTCCCCCGACCAGATCAAGCTGCGTCCCAACGTGCCGCCGGAGGCCGCCGACGCGGCACGCCGCGACCTGGCCGGCTACTACGCCCATTGCGCGGCCCTCGACGAGTACGTCGGCCGCATTCTCCAGACCTTGAAGGCATGCGGCCTGGCCGAGAACACGATCCTTGTGTTCACCTCGGACCACGGCGACATGCTCGGCTCGCACGCCGAGATCCGCAAGCAGCGACCGTGGGACGAGTCGATCCTGGTCCCCTTCCTGGCGCATTGGCCCAAGGGATTGGGGGCCGCTGCCCGGAAGCTCTCGACCCCGTTGGTCGCGCCGGACATCATGCCCACGCTCCTGGGCCTGTGCGGGCTGGCGATTCCGGCGACCGTCGAGGGCCTGGACCGCTCGGCGTGGCTGCGGGGCAAGGAGCCTGAGAGCGACCGCGCCGCGCTCATCACGTGCGTCACGCCCTTCGGCGAATGGACCCGGGGGAAAGGGGGCCGCGAGTACCGCGGCCTGCGCACGGTGCGATACACCTACGTCCGCACCCTCGACGGCCCCTGGCTGCTCTACGACAATCAAGAGGACCCGTATCAACTGCACAACCTGATCGGCCAGGAGAAGTCGGCCGGGCTCCAGCGGGACCTCGATTCCCGGCTCACCCAGGAACTCAGACAGCGTAAGGATGCGTTCCTCCCCGGCGACGAGTACGTGAAACAATGGAACTACCGGACCGACGCCTCTGGCACCGTGCCCTATCGTCCGTAGAGGACAACTCAACCACTCGCTAAGCCCACGGGTCGCAGCTCCCCAAGCCCACGGGTCGCAGCCCGTGGGCTTTCCTCAGCGACGAATCCACCATGTCCCTGTGCCACGGCGTCGAACCCCGACCTCCAATCTCCGACCTCCAATTCCCCGCCACCTCAAGGAGTCCCACTCCATGAAGACCGCCACCCCGCTCACTCGCCGTGAACTGCTCGCCGCCGGCACCGCGGCGGCCGCCGTCACCATCGTGCCCCGCCACGTCCTCGGAGGGCCGGGCCAGAAACCGCCGAGCGAGAAGCTCAACATCGCCGGCATCGGACTGAACGGCATGGGCGCCGGCGACGTCCGCAACTGCGCAGGCGAGAACATCGTGGCCCTTTGCGACGTCGATCAGACGGTCCTCGACCGGCTGGCCAAGCAATACCCCAAGGCCAAACAACACGTCGATTTCCGCAAGATGCTGGAAAGCCAGAAGGACATCGACGCGGTGATCGTGGCCACGCCCGACCACCTCCATGCGGTGATCAGCATGATGGCGATCAAGATGGGCAAGCACCTTTTCTGCCAGAAGCCGCTGACGCATTCGGTCTTCGAGGCCCGCACGCTGGGCAATGCGGCCCGGGAGTCGAAGGTCGCCACGCAGATGGGCAACCAAGGTCAGGCGAGCGAAGAGGCCCGGCTGATTTGCGAGCTGATCTGGTCGGGAGCGGTCGGCACGGTCCGCGAGATCCATGGGGGCTCGAACCGGACCCCGATGATCTCCCCGCGGGGCATCGCCCGGCCCAGGCAAACCGCGCCGGTCCCGCCCACGCTCGACTGGGACCTGTGGCTCGGCCCGGCCCCCGAGCGGCCCTATCTCGACACGTATCGAGAAGGTCCGTTCACCGGGCAGATCGTCTACCATCCGTTTGCCTGGCGGGGTTGGTGGGATTTTGGCACCGGGTGCCTGGGCGATATCGGCTGCCACCAGTTCTCGGCCGTGTTCAAGGCATTGAAGCTCGGCCATCCGGACACCGTCGAGGCCAGCTCCTCGAACCATCCGTGGGGCAAGGAGGTCGGCGACGAGACCGCCCCGCTGGCCTCGATCACGCGGTGGCACTTCCCCGAATCGCAGGTCGGGCACCCGTCGGGCGGGAAGACCGCGCCCATTTCGCTTACCTGGTGGGACGGCGGGCTAAAACCCCCGCGGCCCGAAGAACTCGAACCCGACCGCAAGTTCGCCGAAGGCGATTGGCTCATGATCGTCGGCGACAAGGGGAAAATGGTCGGCCACCGGCTCATTCCCGACATCAAAGCACGGGAATACGGCAAGCCGCCGCGGGTGCTGGATCGCTCGCCCGGTCACTACGTCGAGTGGATCAACGCGTGCAAGGGTGGTCCGGCGGCCGGTTCCAACTTCGCCCACCACGCCGCCCACCTCGCCGAAGTGGTCCTCCTGGGCAACATCGCCCTCCGCACCAAAGAGAAACTCGCGTGGGACGGCCCGGCCATGCGGTTCACCAACAGCGAAGAGGCCAACAAGCTCCTCAACCCACCCTACCGCGCCGGCTGGTCCCTTTGAATGACGAAGGGTGATGCCGGGAGGGCGAGGCTCCTGCCGAGCCGCAGGGTGGCAGCCGGGCAGGTGGGCATCGCCCAATGGCACTAAGCTTCGATCATCACGAGTCGCAAGTTTCTCTAGCCCAGGCGTTGACGCCTGGGCTAGAGAAAAGCCCGATTCCGACGCCGAATCCCGCGGTCACAGCGAGGCAGGCTGGGCCATCGTCGTCAATGGGGAGCCTTCTCCGGTCCGAGGAGGCGGACTTCCCAGGGCTTGAGCGAAAGCGGGATCGCCTTGTTTTTCCAGTGGAGACGGCCGGTTTGCGGGGCGTCGGTCGCGTTTACCAGGATGACGGCCTCGGAGCCGTCGGCGGCTGCGAAGGCGTTGTGCAGGATCGCGGGCAACGGCCGGCCGGCGCCCTCGGAGGCGACGGTCTCCAGACGCGGCGGATGGAGCATTCGCCCTAGCAGAAGGTACGGCCGGCCAGCGCCGTGGAACAACTCGACCCAGGCGTGCATCAGGTCGTAGTCGGCCGGTTCCTCGGGCCGCGGGACGACCGCGGCCGTGCCGTCCGTGCGGACCTCTTCCAGCACGAGGTCGTCGATCCAGACCGTGCCCGGCCCGTTCAGGTGCAGCATGATCCGCACGAACTGCGCGCCCTCGGGCAGGCGGAAGTCGGCCTGGCCGCGGGTCCAGTCGCCGGCGGTCTGCGGCATGGAGATGTGCCACGAGCCGAGCGATTTCATGCCGGGCCCGAAGGCGGCGAAGCCGATCGCGTTGGACTGCTTGAGTCCGCCGCTCTTGATCCACGCGCTGAGGCGGTAGTTGCGCCCCGGTTGAAACGCCCCGCCCACGTCGACGTTCTGGGCCCGCTGCGCGATCTGGCCCGGTTCGGTGTTGGTCAGACGCATGCAGACGCGCCCGCCGTGATGCACCGTGCCGTCGCTCGCCGCCACGCCCGTGTAAGACTTGCCTTGATAGCCGTCGACCCGGGGCCAGTCGTTGACCTGGCTCCCGGAACACTCTTCAAACCCGCCGTTGGCCAGCAGGGGCCCGGGGCCGACGACCTTCGACGGGATCATGTGCGGGATCTGCCCGGTGACGAGGCAGTGGGCCGTTTGGAGCCGATCGTTGCGGCGCGGGTTGCTCTGGAAGACCGGCAGGTACTCGTGGTACAGGTAGCCGAAGACCGAGGCGGGCTCGACGTCGGGCCGAGGATCGTTGAGGCGGGAGGCCGGCCGGAAGGCTTCCCAGTCGCGGTAGTCCTGGATTCCCACCTCCTGATTGAAGAGTTCGTTGGGCTCTTCAAAGCAAAGCACGGCCCCGGGGTCCCGCTCGCGGCACGCCCGGACCGCCGTCTGCAATTGCCGGCGGAACGCGTCGGTGGCCCAGCAGCCGGGCCCTGGGGCATGGCCGTGCGCGGTGCTGTAGCACGGCGGCCAGGCCCCGCCCACGACCTGGTCGATCTGGACCAGCTCGGCCCCGCGCTCCACGCACCCGACCGCGATCCGGTTGAACCAGTCGATCGTCCACGGATCGCCGCCGCAGAGCGTGGCCGTCGCGCCGCCTTGCAGCCAGAAGCGGTCGCCGATGAGCACCTTGCCGTCGCGCCCGCACACGGCGTGGGGCCGGGCCACGGCGTCGAACCTCGCCCGGTCGTCCCAGGCGAAGGTGCCGTCCGGCTGCTTCATGTAGGTGAGCGTGTAGTGGTAGCCCGACGGCCAGAGGAACGTGTGGGCGTCCATCTCGCGTCCCAGCCGGGTGAGGCGGCGGAAGACTTCGTCGGAAGGATAGGCCGGAAAATAGTCGGGCGTGACCCAGGTCGCCACCTTCTCCCAGCCCCAGTAGGCCACGATCAGCGGCACGCCGGACGGGAACTTGCGACGCCAGTAGTCCTTGAGCCAATGCTCGATCGACTCGGGTTGGGCCAGCCATTCGCGGCCGAACCGGACCATGGCCGGGCCTTGGCGGAGCCACGCCGGCAAGTCGTCGCGCTGGGCGAACGTCCGGGCACACCACGGCTGCTTGACGGCCCAGGCCTTGTAGAGGTCGGCCGCGTCGCGCCAGTCAGTCGGCCGGGCAGGGTCGGTGCTGCGGAAGGTCGTCAGCACCGTGTCGTAGGCCTGGCGATCCCGCCCGCTCTCGAAGCAGGACCGCAGCCAGCTCAGCGCGAGGCCATCGCCGGTCCGCGAGGCGTAGATGGCCTTCCGGTATCCCCGTACATCCTCGGCCGCGGTGTAGACGCCCCCGGCGGCGTCGTAATAGCACGCGAATTGGGCGGCGAGGTTCCCGGGCTGGGTGTATCCGGTGCTCCGACCGGTCTTCCACGACGATGGCCGGTGGTGGACCCCACCCTTGGTCGAGCCGAACACCAAGGCATCGGTCGCGTCTTCGCCGGAAGGCGTGCGTAGGGCGATCAGGGGAAAGCGGACCCCCTGCAACACGAGGGCCTCGGGGAACTGAATTTCGATGCGGCAGCGGATCATCGGGTCGCCGGGGGCCGTCGCGAACGTGCAGACTACGTCGATCGGCTGGCCTGCTAGCTTCGCTAGCACGACGCGTGCCACGGTCCGACCTTGACTCTCCTGGCGCTGGAGGCTAATCTCGGCGGCCTCACGGTTTGTGACGACGATCGTTTTGGCATTGGGGTCGTCGCGTTTTGAGAAATCGAGTTGGAAGAGCCGCGGTGCCTTCTCTGAGACGATCCACTCCCGGCCGGCCGCCTTGTCCTTCAGCGACACGATCGCGCCCTTGGACTCGCCCGTGCCAAGGACCACGGCAACCCGCTCGTTTTCCACGGTCCTCGGCGAAAGTCCCGGCTCCGCGGCACCGGCCGCCGATGCCCGGCACGCCGCCAGCAGTCCGATCCCCATTGCCAGGAATACGTATCGCCGAAGGTTTGTCATCGTCGGTTCTCCAGGATGATGTTGTGAGTCTGTGGTTTGCCGACCCCTCCGTACGGAGCGATCGCAATGGAATGCGGCACGCGGGCCCGAAGGCCGTTCTACGTCGAGATCATCAAGCCGTCTCATTATGACAACGACGGCTACCTGATCCAATGGTTCCGGGCCTTTGTTCCGTCGAATTCTCTGGCCTGCCTCTATGCCCTGGTGCAGGATGTTCAGGACCGCCGCGCATTGGGCGAGGAGGTCCAGATCGTCACGACTCCCTATGACGAGTGCCACACGGTCATCCCGACGAAGAAGATCATCCGGCGGATTCGTGCCAACGGCGGCCGCGGCGTGGTCTTTCTTGCGGGGGTGCAGACCAACCAGATGCCCCGGGCCCTGCAACTCGCCCGGGAGTTCCGCGAGGCGGGCGTCCAGGTGGCCATCGGCGGGTTCCACGTCAGCGGCTGCATGGCCATGCTCCCGGAAATGCCCGAGGAGATGAAGACCCTCCAGTCGCTCGGCGTGACGATCTTCGCGGGCGAGGCGGAAGGGAGGATGGAAGGGCTGCTGCGCGACGCGATGGCGGGCTCGATGCAGCCGCTATACAACTACCTCGGCAATCTCCCCGACTTGCAGGGCCAGCCGACACCCTCTCTGCCCCGTGACATCTCCCGTCGCTACATGTTCTTCGGCCCCTTCGACTGCGGCCGGGGCTGCCCGTTCCAGTGCAGCTTCTGCACGATCATCAACGTCCAGGGGCGCAAGTCGCGGTTCCGCAGCGCCGACGACGTGGAGCGGATCGTCCGGGCGGGGCTCGCCCAGGGGATCCGGCGGTTTTTCATCACCGACGACAACCTGGCGCGGAACCGAAACTGGGAAGCGATCTTCGACCGGTTGATCGCCATCCGCCGGCAGGAAGGGATCCGCTTCAAGTTCGTCATGCAGGTCGACACGATGAGCCACAAGGTCCCGGGCTTCATCGAGAAGGCTGCATTGGCCGGCTGCAATCGCGTCTTCCTCGGCCTGGAGAACATCAATCCCGAGAACCTCTTCGCGGCCAACAAGTTCCAGAACCGGGTGAGCGAGTACCGGGCGATGCTCCAGGCGTGGCGTTCCCACGGCGTGGTGACCTACGCCGGCTACATCCTCGGCCTGCCCGGCGACACGCCCGAGTCGATCGCCCGCGACATCAAGACCATCCAGGAGGAACTGCCCGTCGACATCCTGGAGTTCATGATGCTCACACCGCTGCCCGGCTCGGCCGACCACCAGGGGCTCTATCGGAGCGGGGCGTGGATGGACCCCGACCTGAACAAGTACGACCTGGAGCACGTCACGAGCCGCCACCCGCGCATGACCGCCGACCAGTGGCAGGCCATCTACGACCGGGCGTGGCACCTGTACTACAGTCCGGAGCACGTCGAGCGGCTCCTGCGGCGGGCGAGGGCCGGCGGGGCCGGGGCGCGGCACGTGGCCTACGCGGTGATCAGCTATTACGCCAGCTACCGCTTCGAGAAGGTCCATCCGCTCCAGTGCGGGCTGTTTCGCCGCAAGGTTCGCACTGCGCGGCGTCCCGGGATGCCCGTTGAGAACCCGGTGGCCTTCCACCTCCGTCGGACGTGGGAAATCGCGTCCACCTACCTCGGCCTGGCCAAGTACTGGCTGGGCATCGAGCGTCTGCGTCGCCGCGTGGAAAGAGACCCCGCGGCCAACCAGTACACCGACCGGGCCATCGAACCGGTCGGGCCGTCACCTCGCCTCGCGACGATCCCGGCGGACAGCGGCGCCGCCAACAAGTCGCAGGTCCCCCGGGCCGCCTAGGGACAAGTACCATGAACCGACGCGATTTCCTGAGATCCGCTGGGATCGGGGCCGCTGCGGCCTTCTCCGCGACCGTGCTTGCGAAAGACGTTGAGGGACCGGTCGGAAACCCCGACGCGAAGTTATCGGACCCAAACCCGAATCCGTTGCTCCGGGAACAGCGTCGCCGGGATCGGTTTGCTCTCAGGAACGATGTCCCTCACGACCTCGCCCGGCACTTGCCGCGGTGGCGGGGCTTCAACCTGCTGGAGAAGTTCAACGCCGGGAGCAACAAGCCGTTCGTCGAGGACGACTTCCGCTGGATGGCGGAGTGGGGCTTCGACTTCGTCCGGCTGCCCATGGACTACCGCTGCTGGACCGACCCAAACGACCCGCACAAGCTCAACGAGAAGGTACTCAAGGAGATCGATCAGGCGGTGGAGTTTGGCAAGAGACACGGGGTCCACGTATCGCTGAACCTGCATCGCGCCCCCGGATACACGGTGGCCAAGCCGCCCGAGAAGCTCGATCTGTGGACCTCGGAAGACGCCCAGACGCAGTTTGATTTTCAGTGGTCGCAGTTTGCGAAGCGTTACCAGGGGACGCCGTCGAGGCAACTGAGTTTCAACCTCGTCAACGAGCCGGCCAGGATTCCGGCCGACAAGTACGCCAAGGTCGTCCGTCGCGTGGTCGGGGCGATTCGGGGCGTGGACCCGACGCGGCTGGTCATCGCCGACGGGCTCTCCTGGGGCGGCGACCCGGTGCTGGAGTTGGCCGACCTGGGCATTGCCCAGGCCACCCGGGGCTACTTCCCCATGCCGATCAGCCACTACCAGGCCTCCTGGGTCCGGGGCGAACGCTTCCCGAAGCCGACCTGGCCGCTGAAGGAAGGCAAACGCACCATCGACCGCGACGTGCTCCGCAAGGAACGGATCGAGCCGTGGAGGAAGCTGGAGGCCAAGGGCGTCGGCGTGATCGTGGGCGAGTGGGGGGCCTTTCATAAGACCCCGCACGAAGTCGTCCTCGCCTGGGCCCGGGACTACCTCGAACTATGGAAAGAGGCCGGCTGGGGCTGGGCCCTCTGGAACCTCCGCGGCAGCTTCGGCATCGTCGACAGCGGACGCGCCGACGTGACCTATGAAGATTTTCAAGGCCACAAGCTCGACCGGAAGTTCCTGGACCTGCTGCGGCAGTTCTGAGCGAGAGCTTTCAGACGTCAGCAATGAGCATTCAGACCGATCCCGCCTCACGCTTCTTCAACGACCTCCAGCCCGAGGGCCTTGGCGAACTCCTGTAGCGGTTCCCGGAGGTCGCCGTAGACGGTCACGCGGTGCCAGCCGAAAAGGTCCCGCTGGTAGAAGAGGGTTCATCCGACTGAAGGGTGCGCAGAGGCAAGTTGTTGCGCGGGTTGCGGCTGCGCCGCAGGATTTTCTCAGGCATGGGTCCGGTGTCCAATGGGTTTCATGAGCACGGCCCCTGGTGACATAAGCCCTCAGGGGCCTGACGCGCCATGGGCGCACCGGAACCTCGATATCCCTTGTCTCACTTGCGTCCCCGCAGAGCCTGACTCCGTTTCTCCAGGCGGCTCCAGCATATCCG
>Ga0067045_1027739_pt1 | contig 64901 bp, 50 predicted proteins | sample TerdegcTABiofilm_FD_59184 | JGI IMG/M metagenome (GOLD analysis project Ga0067045, IMG submission 59184) | Combined Assembly of (Gp0054472, Gp0054536) Wastewater bioreactor microbial communities from Singapore -Terephthalate degrading...
GTCGTGGCGATGATGGTGGTCTTGCCGCTCTTGCTGGGACCGTGGTCCTGGTTCAGGTCGCAGGTGATGACCAGGGTGGAACCTTTGACTTCCAGGTGGACGTTCTTGGCCACCGCTGACCTCCTCGGTGCTGGCCCGGACGCCCTCCGGCGGGGGAAAAGAGGCCGCGAGGGCGCCTCCGGCGGTGATTTGATGAAAACGTCAAAATCCTATTTATTTTATACCATATTACCATAGGAAAGACAAGCTATTTCATAAAATAATGATCGTCGATAAAATGATCGTTTTCTTCATCACCAAAAAACCGCCAGAATTTGTTCACAAGCTCGTATACCCAAGAAAATCAGGAAGATGCAGAGATTTTCCTTGACCGGCGCGGCTGGGTCTGAAAAAATGTCGGTATGATGTGCTCCAAAAACCTGAGCTCTCCCTCCACCCGGCCGTCTGGATGGCCGCTGCCCTGAGATCGCCCGCCATGGCCGACACCCTCCTCCTGCGAACCGCCTCTCTCATCGCCCCCGACAGCCCCCGGCAGGCCTTCTATCATCTCCGGCTGGAACAGACGCCCCACTCCTGCCGGGTGGTCAAGGCCAGCGGCGCCGGCGGCCGTATCTGGCACCAACAGGTCTGGGAGTTTCCCACCCTGGCCCAGGCCGAGGCCACTGTTGGCCGGTGCGCTTGCAGACAATTTTTTTCTGCATTATAATTAATCAATTGATCCATTAATTATTTAAATGCAAAGAGAGGCAGTAGAATGGAAAATGTCATCAGCGCTACCCAGGCGCGCATCCATTTCGGCAAACTCCTTCAACAGGTGCAGGCCGGCGCCGTAGTCGTGGTGGAACACGCCGGCAAGCCAGCCGCCGTCGTTCTTTCCGTCGCCGCTTATGCCAGACTCAAAGGGGAGCAGCCGGCTTGGCGACAGACGTTGGCGAAGATCCTGGAATGCAACGCCCGGCGCCAAGCCAAACCCGGGGGGACGCCGGAGCTGACGCCGCCAGCGGAAATTCTTCAGGAAGCCAGAGAGGCTCGGGATGCCCAGCTCGATAGTCTGTCTTGACGCCAGCTTTGTGCTCCGGCTGTTGCTGAGTGCCAGCCCGGAAGCCCCGGCGGTAAAGATGTGGTGCCAGGGCCAGGAACAGGGAAAAACCTTTGCGGCGCCGGGCCTGCTGTATTACGAGGTGGGTAATGCTCTGCATCGCTATACCGTCCGCCAGCAGCTGACTGCAAACGAAGCCGGAGAGCTACTGGAGCTGGCCCTTGCTCTCAACCTGGAGCTGGACCACGAGCCCGAGCTTCACTGTCGAGCCCTGCGCCTGGCGGCAGAGCTGGCGTTGCCAGCCGCTTATGACGCCCACTACGTGGCTCTGGCCCAGCGTTTGGGGGCCGAACTGTGGACCGCGGACCAGCGCCTGGCTCGCGCCGCCAGCGGCGTGGTTGCCCTAATGGTGGTGCCTTGACAGGAGACCGGCGCCGCGTCCGGAACCGGCAGACCTGGGAGTATGCCAGCCTGGCCCAGGCCGAGGCCATGTTTACCCAAGGCCTCCGGGAAAAAACCGATCCCGCCCGCCGGCGGCGGAAATATCGGCGGCAACCTTATGGCAGGCTTTATTCCTCTCTTATCAAGGTTTTTGGCAATAGTCTGCCAGCCCGATCGGTGAGGTTAGATCTCTCGACCTACGCTCTACCTCGAGATCGATGGCTTCCATCAATCCGAAGCTGAGACAGTATCCGAGGAACTGTCTCCACGACCGGTAAAACGATTAGCAAGTTGGTTTACAATTTTTAATTTTCATACTATAATTAAAATCTATAAAAATATAATGGGCATGATGAATTGAAAAAAGTAATTATCTCTGAAAAAGGTCAGATATGCCTGCCAGCTTCTATACGTAAGCGACTCGGTTTACAGAAGGGTGACAGATTGACCGTCGAAGAGTCGGATGGGGCTATTATCCTGCACCCCCTGCCGCGCCACCCCCTGCTGGCCCTCCGGGGTAGGTTTAAAACCCCGGATGGCGAAAAGCTGACCGAGCTGCTGCTCCAAGAACGCCAGGCTGACCGAGAGCGGGAGCGGCCGTGACGAAAACCTATGTTCTCGACAGCTACGCCCTCTTGGCCTTGTTGGCAGATGAACCAGGAGCTCAGGTGGTCGCCGATCTGATCTTGGCAGACACCGTCAAACTTTTCCTGAGCATCATCAATTTGGGAGAAGTCTATTATCTCGTCTGGCGCCGCCACGGTGAAGCCGCGGCCCGGGCCGTGGGGCAAAACCTTTGGCAGGAGGATAGACTCACCATTATGGAGGCCTCCTGGCCGCGCGTCGAAGCCGCGGCGCGTCTCAAAGCGGCCGGCGGCTTGGCCTATGCGGATGCCTTTGGCTTGGGTTTGGCGCAAGAATTGGCGGCCTGCCTGGTTACCGGCGATCCGGAACTCCGCAGTGCCGCCGATAGATTTGGCGTGGACCTGTTGTGGCTCGGCAATGAATGAACGTGCGCCCTCACTAAGAGGATACCTGGGTGTTCTGAAAAGCGCCCATCTCATCGCCCCCGACAGCCCCCGGCAAGCGTTCTATCATCTCCGGCTGGAACAGACGCCCCACTCCTGCCGGGTGGTCAAGGCCAGCGGCGCCGGCGGCCGCGTCTGGCACCAGCAGGTCTGGGAGTTCGCCACCTTGGCCCAGGCCGAGGCCATGTTTGCCCAACGCCTCCGGGAAAAGACCAATCCCTCCCGCCGGCGGCGGCAATATCTGCTGCAAGACCTGCTGCCGACGGCAGGACCGCTTGCCACCCAGAACCGTGGGCATCTCTGAGACGTGACTTCCACCCCCCGGAAACTGTCAGCCCAGCTTGCCGACAACCATGTTGGTCATTTTTCAATTACCGCAGGGGGTGATTTTTGTGTTGTCGTTCACACGCAGGTACACGCCAACTTCTTGACACTGGCCTTACTATCGATAAAAACATCGAATCCGCCTCAACGTGTGTTTACCTGTTGGAAACGCAGGTACCAGAAGTAGTGCTCGGAGGGGCAAGAGAAAGTTCGGCGCGCCGAACCTGGGGGCCCGTTGCCACGGTTCAATCCAACAGGCGGTTGATGGTGGTTTGTAAGGAGCGGAGCGTATTGATGAGGATCAGACGGTCATCAGCGCTGAGACGGGACAGGTCCAGGCGGTCCAGATTGTTGGCCAAGCCTCGCGCCTTTTCTAAAACGACCAGGACCTGGGGACGCCGCATGATATTCCGGGTGCGAGTTAGTTGCCGCACCTCGTCGCTCTTCAAGCCCTGCTCTTTGATCTGCTGAAAAAGAGCGGTCATAGTTTCTGCATTCTCTTGCTTGGCGATCTCGATAAGGAGGCGGCGGGGATAAAGTTCGGCGCGCCGAACCTCGGCTTTCACCGAATCGGGCAACCGGTTCAAACTCAAAGTCTCGGAAATGGTGGATTTGGCCTTGCCCAACAAGGCTGCCAGTTGTTCCTGGGTATAGTGGAATTCCGCCGCCATGCGGGCCAAGGCCTCGGCCTCTTCCAAAGGCGACAGATCTTCTCGCTGCAGATTTTCAATGAGAGCGATTTCCGCGGGATGGCCCTTGGTGACAACCGCAGGGATTTTGTCCAGGCCAGCCATTTTGGCGGCCCGCAGGCGGCGTTCCCCCGCCACGACATAAACCTGCCCGGATTCGTCCCGCCGCACCACGATAGGCTGCAACACCCCCTTCTGCCGGATAGATTGGCTCAATTCGGCCAACCTCTCCGGATCAAAATGTTGCCGGGGCTGGTAAGGATTCGGCTTTACCAGATCCACGGCCACCCGCAAGAAACTCCCTTCCGGATAGTCATTGAGATCAACGGGATGATCTTCCGAAGGTGCTCCCACCTGGCTTAACTTACTCTTTTTCCCGGCTAACTTGTCACGGATGGAGTTTGACATAGTTCCAATAGCTCTCGGGTCAGCTGCTCGTAATCATGGGCACCTGGACTGTCAGGCTTAAAGGTGAAAATGGGTTCCTGGGCCATATGCGCCTGATTCAGGGCTTCGTTCTTGCGGATAACCGTTCGGAACAACAAGCGCTTATACGGCGCCAACTGCTCCAACACCCACTCGTTGCTCAATTTGTTGCGGGCGTCATAACGGGTCAGGAGGATCCGGATAAACTGTTCTTTGGCTGCAGCCCCGCAATTCTTCACCTTATCAATGGTCTCCATCAGGTCGGCAAAACCGTCCAAGGCATAGCGTCCCACTTCACAGGGCACAATGATCAGATCGCTGGCATAAAGGGCATTAATAGTCAATGTCCCTAGGGTAGGCCGACAATCAATCACAATAAAATCATAGGTAAGATTTCTGATGGCTCGGTGTAATATGGCCTCCCGAAAGAGCTCGGGCGTCAGCTGGTGCTCGGCCTTGTCCAGACGGATATGGGAAGGTGCCAAAAAAAGGTTGGCCACCGGCGTGGCCAGAATGACCTCCCGGATATCCCGCTGCTCCAAGAGGACATGATGCAGGGCCAACGGATAGCTGCCCGGCTCAATCCCCAAGCCAATAGTAGAGTGGGCCTGGGGATCCAAATCAATCAGCAGCACCTGCTGGCCTTGGCGCGCCAGTCCCGCAGCCAGATTGATGGACGTCGTGGTCTTGCCCACCCCGCCTTTTTGATTGATGACAGCAATGGTCCGCTTCATGCCCCCGCTCTCTTCCAGCCACTCCCGGTCTTAGCAACCAGGGCATCTTTCTGGTCCGACCCGGCCCTCTCCCCGCCAACCTGCAACCGTGCCAACTGTTTCAGATCAACCAGGCAGCCAGGAGCTGGCTGGACCTGTCAATCATGTAGACATCCCGTCGCCACGAAACCTCGTTGAGCCATCGCCGCATGGTGTCCACCCGGCCTGGCCGCGAACCGCTTCCATACCGCTCCCACCCCAATCTGCTGGAGCATTTGGTATAACCAGTATAGGTTCCTGGCGCCATTTGTCAAGGCAAGATCATGCCGCCAAGGGCAGGTCCCCGCCCACAGACAGACGACAAAGAGCATCTTATTATCATGGCAACTGCATCATTTATATCTTGACATTATTCATTATTTTGATCTAATATGCAGGCAAATAAATATCTATTTAGACAGAGGAGAGAGTGCGCATGGCCGGCATCATCATCTCCATCGTCAACAACAAGGGCGGGGTCGGCAAGACCACCACCGCCGTCAACTTGGCCCATGCCTTGGCCCTGCGGCGTAAACAGGTGCTGGTCATTGACATGGATTCCCAATGCAATTCCACCAGTCTGCTCCTCTCCCGGGAGGATACCGAACGCAACACCCTCTACGAGGTCTTTTCTGATCCGGAAATCAATATAGACCACTGTATTGAACTGACCGAATACGAACGGCTCTACTGCCTGCCGAATACAAGTCATACCAGCGCCCTGGAACCCATGCTCCTCAATTCTCTCCCGGGCAGCTTTCGGATCTTCCGTAACCGGGTCAGGGAGTATGCCCGGGAACATTTTGACTATACCTTGATTGACTGCCCCCCCAACATGGGTTTCTTCGTCATCAGCGCCCTCCACGCCTCTGACTTTGTCATCGTCCCCAATTGGGCTGGCTCGGCCTTCAGTATCGAGGGCTTGTTGAAAGCCATCGAACTCATCTATGACATCCAAAAAAACGGCAATCCCGACTTAAAATTCTTGCGCCTGCTCATCAACCAAGTGGATAAGCGCACCGCCATGTGCCGGGTTACCATAGCCCAGATCAACAAACACTTCTCCGCGGATGAGGTCTTTAAAGCCACCATTCCCACCAATGCGGTGTTCCAACGGGCCGAAAATGAACGCAAGACCGTGATCCGCTATGCCCCCAGTTCACCAGGCGCCAAGGCCTACCGGGCCTTGGCTAAGGAATTGCTGGACCTGACCAAGTAGGATTCTAACTGCCTGTAATAGGCCTGGGAGCAGACCATGGCCGACAAGAAAAAACCACCTCGCCGTCGGCTGACCCTCATGGAGGCTTATGGCTCTTTCAGCGACCACCATCTGAAAGACCTGGCCACCCGCATTAAAAAGATCGGCAGACAGGCCGAAACCACCCCCGGACCGACTACCTCCTCCCCCCTACGAGTGGTATCTCCAGTAGACTATTCACTAGATGATCAAATCGCCGTTCAAATCGCTGATCAAATAGAGTCGGTGAATGACTCAATCACCGATCAAATCGCCGTTCAAATCGCTGACCAAGTCGGTTTTTCAATAGGTGAACCAATAGATGATAAATCTGCTGGTCGGCCTGCCCTATTGACGGAAAACCAGGCAATCCTATATTTCTGTTTAAAAATCCTTAATGGTAATGTAACTAGTTTAAACCGCATTTCACAGGAAACCCATATATCTGTTTATACTCTAAAAAGTTGCTTGGCAAAATTGCGCCAGGAGAACCTCATCCATTACGGCGGCATGACCAACTGCGGCGGCCGCATCGGCTTTACCGCCAAGACCATCAACCGGCCAATAGTTCTGCGAGGCGATAAAGTTAAATTTTTTTCAAGGCTTAAGTCGATAAAATTCTCAAATCTAACGTTTGTCTCACCTCTGGACACCGACCCCCCAGGCACTAGCGAAATTTTGCCACAATTTCATCCACTGGATAATCTACTGGATCAACTACCGGAAGTCCCCTTTAGTAGTAGTAGTTATATAAATAAAAAAACTACTACTACTAAAGGTGAATTTCACAATAGCACAAGTGTGGAGCTTGCAGCTATCGCCCAAGTTCTGGCCACCCATCCCGAGCTGGGGTACTGGCGTCAGAAAAAACTCTCTCCCCAGCAGATCAAGAAGTGGATGGAGCTCACCGGCGCCAGTCTGGAAAGTATGATCCAGTCCCTGTGCCACTGCCGCTTCGAAATGGTGGAGCTGGATTTGGAGCAGCAAAGGGACATCAAAAACGTGTTCAACTGGTTTTACCGGATCATCGAACGGGCCGGCTTTTATCCCCGCCCCAAGGATTACCAGTCCTTCGAGGAAAAGCAGATCGAAATGGAGAAGAAACTGCTGGCCGAAAAGCAGGAACGGGCTCGGGTCCTGAAGGAGCTGCGGCGTCAGAAGATCGAGGCTGAACGGGAGATTGCCTTTCAGGAAATGCTGGCCGATCCCAGCGGCGAACTTTACCAAGCTTGCTTCAGCCGGCTTAACAGGTTCACCCAGGAGACCAAACTGGTCTCCCTGTTTGAACGGGCTATGCGGGACGCTTTCGAGCAGGTGATGGACGAGCGAGAACAAGCACTGCTCCACGCTGTCCCCCCAACGCACCAGGATTCGCACCCTAGCCCACCGGAAGCTGACGAGGGTTCTTGACCAGTAGGGCCGAATCTGTGGTGATGCCCCCTTCTCAGAATGGCCCTGAAAAGCGTTTGGCGGCCTTTAAAGGCCGTTTAAACGGCAAACGAATACCTGTTTATCCCTTCAGGAGAAAAGGCCACACAGAGAGGCGTACAGAGGCTCTGGAAAAGTCGAGCAAGGGTGGCCAGGCAAACCGGTATATTGCTCTGGCACCCACCGCCTCAGCAGCACCGGCGCCTGGCCTTGGTGATCACAGCCTCTATCGCCTCCCGGCAGGCGAGACCCTGGCTGATGCCGAAAATCACTGATATAAAAATCGTATGTTTACTAGTATAAAGATTGGGAAGAAAAAGATCGAGGGTAAGTTTTGCCAAAAAAAGATCAAAAAGAGCATTTAATGGCACATTAAAAAACAATATCAATATATTACAATCTGACTCCGATCATAACAATCTGGGCGCGGGAAGCTCTTACAAGAAAGCTTGATGATATTTTTAACAATAATCATAGATATTTTGTTGCCTAGATATTAATACTAGTTAAAGATTGTGTTTCGGCTTAGATGATATGGAGGACCGGAGGTTCTTGCATTGCGGCGTATCGAGTCCCTGCCGCCATCAGGTGGTGGCGTCGGTCTCCCGGGGCAGCACCTCTCGGCAGACCTCAGGGCCTCTTCACCCTGCCCCGAGTCCTGACCATGAGCTCCTCCGCCCGGATTGAGAAGTTATGAGAAAAGAATATCATGGGGGTGATAGAAAGTATGTTCATTTTAGTGAACATTATGTTCGGCCGGGTAAACGTTGTCTGCTCTTGCTTCTTGCTGCCCAGTCAGATTGACAATTATCCTGGCCATTGAGGTAAACAGACTCGGGGGAAGCAGAAAGTATGTTTAGATAAGTGAACAGATGCTGGCCACAGGCAATTGAAGGATAGCGCCATGGTTAAGCAACTATAAGTTATTATTATAATAAATTTTATTGGCTCAAATATTGCAATTGCCCAGACTCAGGCATGCTGTCGGCAAAGATCGGCTCAGGAGCAGCTATGGATACAGGCTGGCGGCAATGGCTATTCAAGCAAAACCTCCACCCATCCGATGATAGACTATAGTAAGTCGTTGGCCTGGCAATAATAGCCGATCCTGGTACCCACGGAGCAAAGCTCTGTCGTTGTTCTTGAGGACCAAGAGGACGTTGTGCTTTGTGGAGATCAAGACAGGCCGGTATGAGGAAAGGTCAGGGGTGAGCAAGTGGAATGCTGCGGATTTTCTGGCCGGCAGGATAGGATCTCACGAACCTAATATGAATATGATATGATAAAAACTATTAGGTTGGCGTAGAGAAATTTCTAATAATAACAGTATATCTGGTCGATAGGCCGGGCGAGGATTGCAAAAGGTCATCATGGCAGATCAAAAGATTGCGCTCATTACAGGCATAACGGGGCAGGATGGCAGTTACCTGGCAGAACTTTTACTTGCCAAAGGATACAAGGTGCATGGCCTGATTCGCCGGGCCAGTACTTTTAATACCGGCCGCATTGATCATCTGTATGTCGATCCCCACGAGGCAGAAGCCAGGTTTTTTCTGCATTACGGGGATTTATCAGACTCGGGACAATTAAGCCACCTCATTTATAACATCCAGCCCGATGAAATCTATCACTTAGCCGCACAGTCCCATGTGCGGGTCAGTTTTGATATGCCGGAGTATACGGGAGACACTACGGGCCTAGGGACCACCCGTTTGTTGGAAGCCCTGCGACGGAGCGGCATCAGGGCCAAATTTTATCAGGCTTCTTCCAGTGAATTGTTCGGCTCCTCACCGCCGCCGCAGCACGAGGATACCCCCATGCGGCCGCAAAGCCCCTATGCCGCGGCCAAACTCTATGCCTATTGGATGGTACGGAATTACCGGGAAGCGTATGGGCTCTTTGCGGTCAACGGTATCTTATTTAACCATGAATCCCCTCGCCGGGGTGAAACCTTTGTCACCCGCAAGATCACCCGTGCCGTGGCCCGCATCAAATTAGGTCTCCAGAAAAAACTTTATCTAGGCAATCTGGAGGCCAAACGGGATTGGGGTTATGCGCCGGACTATGTGGAGGCCATGTGGCTGATGTTGCAACAAGAAAAGCCTGAAGATTTCGTCATCGCCACCGGTGAGGCTCATTCCGTACGAGAATTCTTAGAAGCGGCCTTCTCCTATCTTGATCTGGATTGGCGAGAGTTTGTGGAGATTGATCCCAAGTATTTTCGGCCCACGGAGGTGGACTATCTCTTGGGGGACGCCCGCAAGGCCAGAGAACGCTTGGGGTGGCAGCCAAAGGTGAGTTTTGCAGAGTTGGTGCGGATCATGGTGGATGCAGACCTGCAGAGATTGGTAGACATGCGCCAATGCCAAGATGTCATCGGCCAGATGCGTCAGAATCATCTGATCCCGCCGGCCCGGACCAGCGACTCGCCCTGGCAGCGCTAACGGCAGGGCTGATTTTATGGAAAAAGAGGCCGCTATTTATGTCGCTGGGCACCAGGGTTTGGTGGGGAGCGCCATCTTCCGGCACCTACAAGCCCAGGGGTTCGTCAATCTCATCCACCGCTCCCACCGGGAACTTGATCTCCGGAATCAACAGGCGGTGGCCGAGTTTTTTGCCGCGGCGCGGCCGGCCTATGTCTTCCTGGCCGCGGCCAAGGTCGGCGGGATCTGGGCCAACAACACCTATCCGGCCGATTTTATCTATGACAATCTCCTGATCCAGGCCAATATCATTCATCAGGCCTATCTTACCGGGGTGAAAAAGCTCTTGTTCCTGGGAAGCTCGTGTATCTACCCGAAATATTGTCCGCAGCCCATGAAGGAGGAGTATCTCCTGGATGGCAAGTTGGAGCCCACCAACGAGCCCTACGCCATTGCCAAGATTGCTGGGATCAAACTGTGCCAAGCCTATAATCGGCAATATGGGACGGTTTTTATCTCGGTAATGCCCACTAATCTCTATGGGCCGGGGGATAACTTCGATCTGCGGGATTCTCATGTCATCCCAGGGTTAATGCATCGCCTGCACCTGGCAAAAAACCAGAGCGCGACCCACGTAACCGTCTGGGGGACGGGTACGCCCCGCCGGGAATTTCTCTATGTGGATGATCTAGCCGAGGCCTGCGTCTTCCTCATGCAGCACTATGAATCGGGAGAAATTATTAATATCGGTGTAGGCGAGGATATTGCCATCAGGGAGTTGGCAATGCTTTTAGCCGACGTGGTCGGCTATCGGGGGGAGTTGGTTTTTGATGCTGCCATGCCGGACGGCACGCCGCGCAAATTATTGGATGTCAGTCGGTTGCATAGCCTCGGCTGGCAAGCCCGGACGCCCTTGCGTCAGGGTCTGCAACAAACCTATGACTGGTTCTGTCAGAGCAATTGGGTAAGAGGACGGCAATCATGACCGAGACAGGCGAGATCCCCATTTTTGGCGTGATCCTGGCAGGCGGCACCGGCACCCGGTTCTGGCCCTTGAGCCGGGCGCAGTATCCCAAGCAGGTCTTGCGCCTGCTGGGCTCGGAATCTTTATTGCAGGCTACCATCCAGAGGTTATTGCCCCTCATCCCTCTGGAGCATCTGGCTATTGTTACCAACGCGGCACAGGAAGATGTCATCCGCCTGGAGTTGCAGGCCAAAGGTTGGCAAGATCTGCACCTCTGGTTCGAACCCCAGGGCCGTAACACGGCGCCGGCCATCGGTTTGGCCGCGGTGCAGCTCCAAGAACAATGGCCTCAGGGCGTCATGGCGGTATTCCCGGCGGACCATTATATCCGGGAGCAGGAAGGCCTTCTGACGGCGCTTCAAATCGGGGCCAGGTTGGCTCAACAGGGCTATCTGGTGACTTTTGGCATTCCGCCCACCAAGCCGGAGACCGGCTTCGGTTATCTCCAGCGGGCGGAACCCCTGGATCCGCAGGGCAGTGCCTATCGCTGTGCCCGTTTTGCCGAAAAGCCCTCCTTGGCCGTGGCCCAACAGTTTCTGGCGGCAGGCAGCTATTACTGGAACAGCGGTATCTTTATGTTCCGCCGGGATGTCATCTGGGAGGCCCTGGCCCAACACCTCCCTGCCCTCCATGCCACCCTGACCCAGGCAGCCCAGCAAGGATCCGAGGTGGACTGGACCGCTGTCTATGCCGACCTCCCTAATATCTCCATTGATTACGGCGTCATGGAAAAGGCTGATAATGTCGCCATCGTGCCGGTGAGCATGGGTTGGAGTGATGTGGGCACCTGGGGGGCGCTCTACGATCTGTTTCCGGCCGCCCCCCGGGGCAATGTCATCATGGGCAACGCCTGCGATCTGGACAGCCAGGGCTGTTTGATCTTTTCCCAGGACCGCCTTATTGCCACTCTGGGGCTCCAGGATACCATTGTCGTAGACACACCGGACGCCACGTTGGTCTGTCCCCGGGACCGCAGCCAGGACGTCAAAGACTTGGTGGCCCAACTGCAGGGTCGCCACCCGCTGGAACTCACCCAGCACACCACCGTTCACCGCCCCTGGGGCAGCTATACGGTCATTAATGAAGGGCCGGGATACAAGGTCAAAAAGATTGTAGTCCTGCCCGGCAAGCGTCTTAGCCTGCAGCTGCACCACCGTCGGGCTGAACACTGGATTGTGGTTCAGGGCGTGGCCCGGGCCACCATCGGCGCCACGGTAACCGATGTTCATCCCAACGAGAGCGTCTATGTACCGGTGGAGACAGCCCACCGTCTGGAAAACCCGGGCACCGCGCCCGTAGCCATGATCGAGGTCCAGACCGGGGATTACCTGGAAGAAGACGATATCGTCCGCCTGGACGACGATTTCTGGCGGAAGGCCACAGAGAAGGGGAAGCAACCTGCCTCAACTTCGTGAAACGACCGTTGGGTCGGCGGGGCTTTCTTCTTTCTGTTGACGGATGACGACAAAGACAGGGATCAGTTGACTGCAAGCAGCGCACAGTCCCAGAGGCTGGGTTTATGGCGGCGGGGGGGATACTCCTTCGCGGATCAAGTTCTTTCCTCGGGCACCAACTTTGCCACAGCCATCATTGTGGCGCGGCTCTTGGGCCCGGCCGATTATGGCTCCTTTGCCTTGGCCAACGGCGCCTGGATCGTGGTGATGAGTTTCATGCGATCTATGATTACCAATCCCTATATTGTCAAGGCGGCGTCTCTTGATCCTGCAGACTGGGCAGCAGCCACCCGGGCTGCGGCAGGCCTTGCCTTAGGGGCGGGTATCCTGGGGGGCGTGGTAGTCGCGGGCATCGGTTTGGCCTTAGGTTTGCGGCATGCCGTCGGACAGGCCCTGATCAGTATCGCGATCTTTTTTCCGGCTTTGGCCCTGCAGGATTTCTGGCGTTTCGCCGCTTTCTGTCGCGCCACCCCCCAGCAGGCCCTGGGCAATGACGCCGCTTGGGCCGTAGTCCAGACAATAGTATTTCTATATATATGGTTTTATGCTGATATCCATATCTCTTGGTTGATCATCGGCTGGGGCAGCGGCGCCCTGGCCGGCGCCCTGCTGGGCTTCTGGCAGTTTCTGCTCGTCCCTGCTCTCGGGCGGCAGACCTGGGGCTGGCTCCGGGAAAATGCCTCACTGAGCGGCTGGTTTGGATTAAGCAGCGCGATTTACAGTGCTGGCTCTCAAGCCGTAGCCGTCCTGATTGCAGCTACAGCCGGACGGGCGGCTTTGGGAGGTATTCAAAGTGTGAATAATCTTTTTGGACCCGCTCAATTAATATCACAGGCCAGCCAGACAATCGGCCTCCCCCTGGCTTCTAGGGCCAGGGCTGAGGCAGGGCTCCGGGCATTGCGGCGAGTGATGTGGCGCTATACGTTTATATTGGGTTCCTGTTTAACGGCTTACGCTCTCTTGATTTTAACTGCCGGCCCCGTTCTCCTGGCAAAGGTTTTCGGGAAGGAATTTTCCCAGTACGAGAGTCTGGTCATACCCCTGGGCTTGGCCTATCTCCTTAACTCCTGGACCTCTGGCGCCGCTATCAGTCTCATAGCCAGCGCCGCCGGCCGCCAGTTGGCCCAGATCGGTTTATTGACGATCATGACGCAGCTTGTAATGATCTGGTTGCTCGCGTCGAGGTTTGGTATCCTGGGTGCTGCCTGGGGCTTTGCGGTTGGAGCTATGATGCGATTTAGTGGAATATGGTTTTCTTGTTTGCGGGAAACTAATTGTTATAAAACTATTATATTATATTAAATAAATTATACTATAATATATATTTATAATTTATTTATGCAACTTTATCACAATTATAATTATTATAATATTGCAATAAATTAAATATACATGAAAACAAATTTAATAATATGTCTAAATTACTAAATAGGTTGTGAAAAAACAATATAAAGTCTAACTTAATTACAAGTATGATGTATATCGTTAAATAAATATTGTATTTAATTGATATTCCTACTAATCAAAAGATAATTGATTTTCAGATAAATAATCAATAGCGATAATTGTAACTTGTTAAGATAACTTGAACCTCAAGATCTAGAAGACCATCACTATAATCAAGCCAATTATGCAAGAATGGTTGCTCGCCATATAAAATTTTTTATAAAAGGTAAAATATGATATGTTAAAAATAAAAAATCATATAGCTAACGTCCTGTGGAGCCAGAGAGAGTTGTTATTAAAAATTGGTTGTTGGCAACCGCTCATGCAGATTTACTCCCGCGTGCGGGATTGGGAAGAATTGCATGATACTATTGTTTTGCCTGAATTGAAGGCAATCTATTTCCCCATTCCCAAGGTGGCCTGTTCCAGTATAAAGAGTGTCTGTGCCCAACTGCTGGACCTGGGAGGAGACAAACGAGGATTAGACGAGGGCGTCCATTATATCAACTTTTCCAAGGCCACCGAAAAGGATCTTGCCGGCAGATACAAGAATTATTTTAAGTTTGCCTTTGTTCGCAATCCCTGGGATCGGATTGTGTCGCTTTATAAGAATAAAATGATTATTGAGCCTGATACAAAGAAGATGCAGGCTCGGCAGCGCTTTCTGCAAAGCTTAAGAAAACACCGCAGATTTGAGCTGGGCATGAGTTTCGAAGATTTTGTCGAGGCGATTGCCCAGATTCCCGATGTGGAAGCCCATGATCACTTCCGCTCGCAGTATCTCTTTATTACCGATCATCATGGCAACAGTCTCGTTGACTTTATTGGCAGATTCGAAAATCTGGAGGAAGACTTTGCCAACATAATGAAAATGCTTAATATTCATGATATTAAATTGCCCAGACTGATGAAAAGCGTAAAGGGTGACTACAGAGAATACTATAACGATAGAACTATAAAATTAATTAAAAATAGATATATAGAGGATATAACGAAATTCAATTATAAATATTAAAATGAACATTATGGGAGTAAATAAATTTATGCAATATAATATGATTAAAGGCAATCAAATAATATCTCAAAATAAAAATGGAAGACGTGGTATTTGTATATGGTTTACTGGTTTGAGCGCGGCCGGCAAAACCACAACAGCCGAGAGATTGGCGAGGTTAATTGAACAGCAGGGGAAGTATGTAACCCTTTTAGATGGCGATGTAGTGCGGACACATCTATCCAAAGGTTTAGGGTTCAGCCGAGAGGACCGGGATACCAATCTGCGCCGCATCGGTTTTGTCGCGGCAGAGATTGTCCGCCACGGCGGTATTGTTATCTGCGCCACCGTAAGCCCATATCTCTCCACTCGACTGGAAATCCGCAGCATGGTGGGGGACGACGCCTTCGTGGAAGTTTTTGTGAATACGCCTTTGGAGCTGTGTGAGCAGAGGGACAAAAAAGGATTGTATGCCCGAGCCCGACGGGGCGAGATAAAAAATATTGCCGGGATAGACGATCCCTATGAAGCGCCGGAGCATCCGGAGATGAAACTCAATACCATAGAATCAACCCCAGAAGAAAACGCCATGGCAATCTTGAGTTACTTACAAACGAATAAATTATTGCAATAATTTTAAGCCAGAGATCGACACAAAAAGGATAATCAGTTGGAAAGCAAAGAGATAATTATAGGGTTTCTCACAATCTGCGGCGTTTCTGTGAGTCTGCTCCTGCCGGGGCCGCGGGCATGGTTTCATTCTGTCCGGGCCAAGCCTCTCCTGTCTATCCTGATCATTCTATCTATTATCGCCGTTTTCCTGGGGAGTATGCGAGGAACTAGATCCATCATGGATGATCCGGTAGATACGGTCCGCACCTTCAGGATTATTGTTCTCTGCTTTATGAGTTCCATTGCCCTCTTGGCTGCTCTTCTTAAGAGGGAACGCGCCGGCGCCAGCAGCAGCCTCATCTGGATGGCCCTCTATGCGATGCTGGCGATGCTTTCCGCCTTTTATTCCAAGTTTGCTCTGCTCTCTTTGTACAAGGGCTTTGAGGTGGCGGCATATGTTGCTCTGGGTCTTTATGCCGGCACCGTCCTCTACACTTGGCAGGACCTAGAGGATACGGTCAACATCATGCTTTTTGTGATGTGGTATCTTATTATTTCAGCCCTTATGGGCTTGTTGGTGGCGCCTTCACTGGCCTATAAATTTGGGGAGAGCGGGGAGTCCATGGCATTCACGATGAACGGGGTTTTCCCTGCCATTAATCCGAATACGCTTACCCAGATCAGCGGCATCGTAGCGGTTTGTGCGCTGGCCCGGATTTGCCATTCTACCAAAGGAGGGCGTCACCTCGGCGAATTGATGGTTTTCGGTATTGCCTTTCTCTGCATGCTGTTGGCTCATAGCCGGACCTCCCTGTTTATATTTGTGGCAGCAGCGGCCTTGGTATTGTTATTCTATAAAAAAACCAAGATGTTGCTACTTATTGCGGCGCTGGGCGGCTTTGCATCATTATTCCTAGCGGTGGCAGACTACCTGGTCGCATATATCCTGAGGGGGCAGACTACAGATCAGTTCGCCACCATGACAGGTCGCACCGAATTTTGGCCCCTGGTCATTGGGTGGGTTAAGGAAGCTCCCTTCTTGGGGTATGGCTTCTATAGCAGCCAACGGATCCTGTTCGGGGTATCAAGCGTGGACCAGGCCTATCTGGAAGTTTTACTCGGCTTGGGAATCGTTGGTCTTACAGTATTTTGCCTCGCCGTTCTGACCGTCATGATCAACCTCTGGAAATCCTGGCCCCGGGATCAAGCGCCCCTCCAGGATTCTGGACAACTATTTATCTGGACGCAATTAGTTAGTATCTTTCTTTTTATCTTTGTCAGGAGTCTGACCGGGCCGTCTTTTCAAATCCTCCACGTCAACCTGACAATATTTGTCCTCCTGACGGTCTGTGCCGCGGCGATGGTTAAGTTGAAAAAGGCAGAACCAGGCGCTCCGGCCGAACACGGTGCGGTCGTTTCATCCCTTTTGCCGCCCCTGACGGAACCGCCGGGAGCAACTTTATCGGAACAGATGGGAAGGTCTTGGCAACGGGGCCGTTAAGACCGGGAGCCTAGATTTATGCAAGCAATTCCAGGCAGGCAAGAATGCAGACAAGATTAAATCTCCGAGGGGCCAGGGTGGCCTGGGTAGTGCCCGTCCTGGGGGTTTTGGGCCGGCTCCTTTATACCAGACCCTTGCTGGAGTCATTATCTAGCCGATGCAAGGAGTTAAGGGTCTTTACCGCCGAGTTCGAGGACGATCCGACGGGCTTGGGATTTACCGTGGAAAAGGCCGGCACCTTCATACGGCTGTACCCCAATGAACGCCGGGTGGATTCGGGCGCCGAGGCCTACGCCGGCGGCTTCAGTCTGGCGACGCCGACGCTTCTTCCGGCCCTGCTGAGATACCGTCCGGACCTGATCGTGGTCACCGAGTTCAGCCTGCTGACCCTCTATGCCATAGTTTGCCGGTGGCTTTTGCCCGGGGCGAGGTTGCTGCTTCTGGTGGAGGCCAGACCCCGGGGTGGGCATAAGGGGACCCTTGGCACCCTACGTCGGCTTCTCCGTACCTTTATGGTAAAGCATGCCGATGCCATCCTGACGAACAATGCCGCGGGCCGGGATTATCTGGCAACCGAACTCCAGGCATCTGGGGAGAATATTCGGGTAAGCCCTTACCTGGTGTCGGATATGGCGACGTTGGCGGGGCTGACCAGAGAGCAGATTCTGACGGCGCGACGGGCCAGGGGCACGGAGCCGCCCCTCCGTTTCCTTTATGTGGGGCAGCTCCTGCGGCAAAAGGGCCTGCAATATGCCCTTGAGGCCCTGGCGGCCCTGGTGCCGCGATACCGGGAGAGATTTGTTTTGGAGGTGGTGGGTGACGGCCCCTTTCGGGCCGATCTGGAGCGCCGGACCCAGGAATTGGGACTGGGCGGCCAGGTCCGCTTCCACGGCCGACAACCGTATGAGACCTTGTGGAAGTGGTATTTGCAAGCCGATGTTTTCCTGTTCCCCACGTTAAGCGACTACCGGGCCCTGGCGCCCTTCGAAGCCCTGTCCATGGGGCTCCCCATTGTGGCCTCGATTCATGACGGCGGGGTCTATGAAACGGTGGAGGAAGGCGCCAATGGCTTTTCCTTTGAGCCCAAGGACACCGAACAGCTATCCACCATCTTGGGCCGTTTTATCGATGAGCCGGAGATTATCGCAAGATTTAGCATGAGATCAGTTGCAATGGCTGCGGACTATACCATTGAGGCAGGCGTGAAATCTCTGGTTAATGCCTGCCAAAAGACGTTTGCTTAATATTGGGTTAATATTATGCTTATAAATAGATTGCAGAGAACTATCGCATTGATCTTGTATTATAGCATTGCGAGATGGTTCCCTTCCCAGCCTCGTCCTGGTTACCGCTTTGGTTACTGGATGAGACGGATTTTGGTAAGGCGCATATTTAGTAGGTGTGGAAAAGATATTATTATAAAAAGAAACGCCTATTTCGGAAGAGGTGAAGGGATTATCATCGGTGATAACTCACAATTAGGGGAAGATTGTGTAGTTCCCGCTGGTCTCATTATGGGAAGAGACGTGATTATGGGGCCGCAGGTAATAATTTGGGGCATAAGCCATGAGTTTGGACGAACTGATATACCCGTTCGCTTGCAGGGAGAGACCGCCAAGTCGCCACCGGTAATTGGAGATGATGTATGGATAGGGGCTCGCGCAATTATTATGCCAGGAGTTAAAATCGGATCGCACGCTATTATTGGCGCGGCTAGTGTGGTGACGAGAGATGTGCCTCCATATGCAATTGTAGCTGGTGTTCCGGCAAGAATAATTCGAATGCGGAGAGATGATATAAACAAATAGAACTTATCATTATTGTTATGATAGGTCATAAAACGTTAATATGAAAACGCATCATTGTTAAAAACAAAGTATTTATGATTAATATTAAAAATAATAATAGGAATTTATTACAAAAAATAATAAATATTATTGAAGACAGAGACATTGTTTACGCTTTATTGACGCCATCAATTGAGAATGTGCCACGCGTCCATTCGGATGTAGACCTGGCTCTTTCGTCCGATCCCAGATCAAGTATCGAACCCATTCTGTTGGGACTTCAAAGCCATGGTGAAATTGACATCCTGCAGAGGCTTGATTATGAAGTCCCGTCGGGCTGCTATTATATTGTGCGGTCCGGTGAGGCGGATGAGCCGGGAATTTTATGTCTTGATTGCTTATTCGACCCTTGGGGTATTAGTTTGTATGGCATGGCCACGCCGCCACTGGTGGCCGGACGGGTCAAGGAATGGTGGGGTTACCGGGCCAACGATCTTGATTTGGCCATATATTTTTGGCGGAAACGGGCAGTCAAGGCCGGATATTTCAACTTAACGTTAAACGCCGGGCAGCTGGCTGATCTCCAGGAAATTTTTGCAAGGGTTAATAAAGCGGCATTAATACAAAAGGGCACGGAATTTCTGGGGCCGGAAGCCGAGGGGATAATTACTGCTCTCAGTGGGTCAACTTCGTTGCAGGAGGCGGACTATCTTCTCAAGAGGACCTGGGAAATCTGGAAAAGGCGGCGGTGGCGCCGGCAACCCCAGCAGTGGCTCCACCGCAGCGTGCTGAATTGTCTGAGGCTGACCCGGCGGTTGTTGCAGCCGACGGGGTTGTTTGTTGTCCTTTTGGGCCCCGACGGCTGCGGCAAATCTACCCTCTCTGCCCAAATCAGCAAGGAACTCCTGGGAGTTTACCGTCGCACTTGGCGGTTCCACTGGCGTCCGGGGCTGTTGCCCAAGCTTTCCCGGAGGGGGGTGAACCAAGAAGGGGACCAAATTCTGGGGCCGCCCCGGGAGGCGGCCTACGGACCGGTGCTGTCCTTGGGGCGCTATCTCTATTATCTGGCCGATTTTGTGGTGGGTTACTGGGCGCGGGTTTATCCCAAGAAAGCGGCAACTACGCTGATCATCGGCGAACGCTGGTATTATGATGTCGTCGTTAATCCGCAACGTTATGGTTTCCGCCTGCCCCGTTGGCTTCTTCGCCTGGGCCAGCGGCTCGTTCCCCATCCAGACCTGGTATTGCTGCTCACCGCCGACCCGGCCGTAATTCACTACCGCAAACCCGAGCTGAGCACGGCGGAAATCCAGGCCCAGATAGAAGACTTTAGGCAAGTCCTTCGGGGAGAGCCGGTGGCAGTCGTGGACACAGGGATGTCTCTGGCTGAGACAAACACGGAAGTTCGGGAGGCTATTCTTCAGAAAACTGCGGCCATTACGGCCCAGCGCCTCCGGGTGGAACCAGAGTGGCTGGGGTTTGGCCGGGGCGCCGAGGTCAAGGTCTGGCGCCATCGCTGCGACCAGGCACAAGTGGCCTTGCGGTTATATCAGCCGGCCTCTTGCTGGGGCCGGTTGGCCAAACTGGCAGCGGTCTGGTTGCCAGATTCCCTGGCCGATCGGTTTTGGTTTCACCAGTTGCCTACCCCGAAAGAGAGAAGAGAACTTCATCAGCATAAGACGGTCATCACCAAGATGCTGGGGGAGTCCGCGGCCACAGTGAGCTTCGCCACCGGCACCCCCGGCCCCCACCGCAAAATGGTGGCCCAGGCCTCAGTGGAGGGGGAAATCCGGGCCTATATCAAGATTGCCTCCGGGCCGGTTCTGGAAGCGCTGCTGGAACAGGAAAAGCTGGCCCTGGGTTTGGTAGGAGCCAGGCACGCCCCCCCCTTTCGATTCCCGCAAATCTTGGCCGACGTCCGAGAAGAGTTATACCGCTATCTTTTCCTGAGCAGCCCCGGGAAGGGCTTTCGGCCGCGGTCCCTGAAGCCCGACGATCTGGACCGGACTTTTCTGGGGTACTGGGCCCGGCGGGAAACCTCCCGGCTACCCTTGGCAGCAGTGCTGGCCAAAGCTCCTCCCCTTTCCCTTCCGGGCACTAACGAAACTCGGGTAATCAATGACGCCCTGGATTATCTCAGGGACTTTTTCGGCCCTGACGGAGTGCGGGTGTGGCCCAGCCACGGGGATTTCGCCCCCTGGAACACCCTGCTCCTGAGGGACGGCAGCCTGTATGTTTTTGATTGGGAATATTTCGATGCCCAGGCTCCGGCGTTTCAGGATGTCTTCCACCGGGTCTTCATGCCCGCCCGGTTGGTGGAAGGATTGCCCCCGGCGCCGGTAGTCAGACAATTGCTGGCCTTGCAGGACCATCCGGTTTGGGGAGCGGTGGTACAGGAAGCCGGAGTGGGGGCAGAGGAACTGCCGGCTTATGCCTTGCTGTATTTTCTGCAGATGATGGGGCGGCGCCACTCTGACCCAGCCTTTTTGTCTTACCTGATCGCCTGCATGGACCGGGTCCTTTTAAAGGTCGGGTTCAAAGGCCGCCGCCCCCGGGTTTTGGTGTCTGCCTATGCCTGCGAGCCGGGGAAGGGGTCTGAACCGGAGGTGGGCTGGAAGTGGGTGCAGGCCATCGCCAAACACGCGGATGCCTGGGTCATCACCAAAAGCAACAACCGGGAGCCCATAGAAAAGGCATTAGGCCCTGAAGGGAAAGACGGACTGCACTTCGAATATGTGGAACTGCCCCGCTGGCTGTCTTTCTGGAAGAAGGGTCAACGCGGCGTGCGGCTGTATTACTATCTGTGGCAGTTCGCCGCTTTGGCCCGGGCCCGGCGGTTGTTACAGAATCAGTCCTTTGACTTGGCCCATCATGTTACTTTTGTAAATGATAGAGTTTGGTCTTTTTTGTCTTTAATACCAGTTCCGTTTATTTGGGGACCGATTGGTAGTAATACATTAATACCGAGAGATTTTTACCAAAACAATATAAGTTGGGTTTTGCAAGCATTAAAATGGCTTTTAATTTCAGCGATTAGAATAATTGATCCTCTTTGCTGGTTAACAATCCGAAGAGCTGATAAAATAATCTGTATTAATAGAAGAGTAGCTAATTCTTATTTTATTAAATTAATAAATAAAAAACAGATAATTATTGAACCAGCTATTGCCTGTGAGAATATTTCAACTCCGACATCCAATATCAATCAGAAATCGTGCAGCAATAATGACGGGTTGCGGATATTGTTTGTAGGGAGATTTATAATAATCAAAGGCCCAGATTTAGCCATAGAGGCATTTGCGTCATTTGCTGCTCAGCAGCACACGTCTACCTTTACTATGGTGGGCGGAGGTCCCCTGGACGACCAGCTGGTAGAACTGGTCACTTCACGGAACCTGCAGAATCGGGTCACCTTTGTCTCATGGCTGCCGCGGGCTGAGTTGCTCCGTTTATACGGAGAATATGACGTTTTCCTGTTCCCCAGCATGGAGGGGGGAGGCATGGTGGTCCTGGAGGCCATGGCCGCCGGGCTGCCGGTGGTCTGTCTGGATTACGGCGGGCCGGGGCAGATGGTGACCCCAGAGACGGGCATCAAGGTGCCGATAGGGCCACGGGCCCAGGTCATTGCGGGTCTTGCCCAAGCCCTGAGCCAGATTGCCCATCAGCACGGCTGGCGGGAGGCTGCGGCTCGGAGACGCATCCAGGAGGTGGTGCAGCAACGGTATTCCTGGGAAAGGAAGGAACAGCTGATCTCCGCTCTTTACCAAGGTCTCATCTGAAATCTTTCTGACAGGTCCTTCTATGAAGATTGTCTTGGCGCATAACTTCTATGGCTCCGAAGCCCCCAGCGGGGAGAACGAAGTTTTCCGAGCCGAGGCAGAGTTACTGCGCCAACGAGGCCATACCGTCATCGAATTTACCCGGCACAGCGATGAAATCCGCCGACAGGGAACCTGGGGCAGTATCCGGGGGGCACTTAGTGCCCCCTGGAACCCCTTCAGTCGCCAAGCCGCAAAGAGGCTGATTCTCCAGGAGGCTCCGGATATTCTGCATATCCATAACAGTTTTCCGCTGCTTTCGCCCTCGGTGTTTTCCGCCGCCAGCAATACTGCCACTGCTACGGTTCTGACCCTGCACAACTTCCGGACTTTCTGTGCGGCCGGAATTCCGCTGCGAGACGAGAGGCCTTGCACGGCTTGTCTGGATAGCCGCAGTGTCTGGCCGGCGCTGCGCCATCGCTGTTATCGAGGCAGCCTGTTAGCCACCCTCCCCCTGGCGGCCATGATCTGGCTGCATCGCCAGCTCAAGACCTGGGAAAGGCAGGTGGACGCCTTTATCGCCCTGACCGAATTTCAAAGAGATGTTCTGAGTGCCGCCGGCTTGCCCCGAGAGCGGGTATTCATCAAACCCCATTTCTATCCCAACCCTCCTGCACCCCTGTCCTGGTCCCAACGGGAGGATAAAGTAGTATTTGTGGGCCGTCTTGGCGTGGAAAAGGGTTGCCGTAACCTGCTGGCGGCCTGGCAGCTTTGGGGAGAGAAGGCGCCGTGCCTCGAACTGATCGGCGATGGCCCGGAAAGGACTCTCCTGGAATCTGTAGTAGCGCAAACCGGCATGGGTCAGAAAATCATCTTCTGTGGCCAGTTGCCGTTTCAAGAAACCCAACGCCGTCTTAGCCGGGCCCGTCTCCTGGTGCTGCCTTCATTGTGTTTCGAAGGTTTCCCTATGGTCATCCGGGAAGCGTTTGCTCTGGGGGTGCCGGTGGCGGCCTCCCGGCTGGGGTCAATGCCCTATCTGGTGAAGGAAGGATTAACTGGAACGCTGTTTGCAGCAGGAAATCCAGAAGATCTTTTAATGCAGGTAAAAAAAGCCTGGGAACGTCCTCAAGAGCTGCATATTTGGGGGGAGGAGGCCCGGAGGGAATTTGAGAGGAAATTTACCTCCCAGGAAAATTACCAGGCTCTAGTCAATATTTATAATAACGCTTTATTATTTAAGAAAAGTAAATATCACTTACGATAAGTTTTGGTGCAAGAATGGTCCCAGAGATAATGATGTTTGGTTATTCCATAAGTTGCAGAGGGCTCAAAGGCGATGTCGCCAGAGCAAGGGAATTTATTGCGGCAAGGCAAGATTGCCGCTACATGGCCTGCGCCAATCCCCATTCCCTGGCGGTAGCCTGGCGGGATCCCGTGTTTGCAAAAGCTTTGCAAGGTGCCGATATTCTTCTCCCGGACGGCAAGGGGATAATCTTTGCCGCTAAAGCCTTGGGGTTACCATTGTCTGAAAGGGTGGCTGGCCTGGAGTTTTTCCTGGCGCTCACCGAGGCACTATCAAAAGAAAAAGGGGGGCGCTACTTCTTCTTGGGATCTACAGATCAGGTTTTGAAGCTCATTACCCGTCGCCTGGAAAAAGATTTTCCCAACATAGAAGTGGTTGGCACGTTGTCGCCTCCTTTCAAATCAACCTTTGATCTAAATGATAATCAAAGAATGATAGAAGCGGTAAATGCTTCTCAACCCGATGTGTTATGGGTAGGCATGACCGCCCCCAAACAGGAGAAATGGATTTATCAGAATTTAATATCCTTGCAAGTACCTTTTGTGGGAGCTATTGGCGCAGCCTTTGATTATTACGCCGGTACCAAAGAGCGGGCTGGTTTGACATGGCAAAAACTGGGATTGGAATGGGTCCCAAGGTTTTATAAAGAACCAAGGAGACTATGGAAAAGATATTTAATTTCGTTGCCGATATTTTTCTATTTATTTATTAAAGAAATTTTTTTAAAATCTATTAAAATCAAATAAAATTAAAGGCAACCATAATGAGAATAGTTATTTTTACGCAAAATGATGTTTTTTATCTTGGTCGGCATCTAGATTATTTAATAAAGAATATGCCATCCTTCGTGCAAATAGATGGCTTTGTTGTATTAGGTTTTTCTCCGTTTGGTAAAGAAAGTTATTTGCTTAAAAAAATATATAGAATATACGAGTCATTTGGTTTATTTTATTCCCTTAAGTATATGATAAAATACTTACACATACAAATATTTGATAGAAAATATCTAATAAGAAATATATTAAATAAATATAATATACCTGAAATTAAGTTGCCAAACAATAATATTAATTCGGCACAATCATTAAACATGCTCAATAGTTTAAAGTTAGATTTAATAATAAGTATATCGGCCAATCAAATATTTAAAAAGAAATTATTGCAGCTCCCCAAATATGGTTGTATTAATCTCCATACAGCTCTTTTGCCAAAGTATAAGGGATTGATGCCAACATTTTGGGCTCTAAAAAATAATGAACCAGAGATCGGCGTCACAGTATTTTTTATGGACGAAGGAATTGACACTGGTGATATTATTGTTCAAGATAAATTGCCGATATTACCCAGTGACACATTAGAGTTATTGATAAATAAAACAAAAAGATTAGGAATGGATGCAATAATAAAAGCAATAAATCTGATATATTCAGGGAATGCCAAAACTTTTAGACCACCAGAGGAAGGTAGCTATTATACTTTCCCAACAAGAAAGGATGTTAATGAATTCATTGCTTCAGGTAAATTATTATGGTAGAAAATATATTTATCTTAACCTTTGATATCGAGGAGTGGTTTCATATACTTGATATACCTTCAATTGAAAATCCCAAGGATTGGGATCGATTTCATGTCAGAATATATGATAATACTTATCGCATATTAACTATCCTCGACGAAAACAATATTAAGGCTACATTTTTTGTACTGGGTTGGATTGCAGAAAAATATCCTGACCTTGTCAAGTATATATCTGATAAGGGACATGATATAGGCTCTCATTCATACAAACATATACTTATTTATAAATCAAGTCCCGATAGATTTAAATATGACGTCCTTAAGTCTATTGATTTAATAGAATCTATTATTAACAAAAAAGTAGTATCATTTAGAGCACCTGGTTTTTCCATTACCAATAGCTCATTGTGGTCTCTGGAAATTCTTGCTGAGATAGGAATAAAAAATGATTCAAGCATATTTCCTGCAAAAAGAGGGCACGGCGGGATAAGTAAATTTAACTTAGATCAACCTTTTTTATGGGTAATAAAAAATAAGTTTATAAAAGAATATCCTATTAACATGATGAAATATGGATTTATCAATATACCATTCAGCGGTGGTGGTTATTTTAGAATATTGCCCTATAATATATTAAAATACTTTACTAAAAAATCCAAATATATGATGACCTACTTTCATCCAAGAGACTTCGATAAAAACCAGCCAATTTTAACAGAATTATCATTTACAAGAAAAATAAAATGTTATTATGGGCTATCATCGGCAATACATAAATTAAATAAATTAATTAAAGAATATAAATTTATAGATATACCATCCGCAGAAAAATTAGTTGATTGGAATAGTGTTCCGATAATGTCTACAGACATGCGGAACAATTAAGCTTGAAAAAATAAATTGCAAACACAATAAATATGAAAATAATAAAGAATATAATTATAATATTAATATTAACAGTGCCAAATATATCATTTGCCACAGACTACTTCATTGATTCAAAAAATGGGAATGATTCCTGGGACGGGAAATTTCCTCATCATCAGGAAGGAAGCGCAGGGCCTTGGAAATCTTTGGCTAAAATAAACTCAGTTATTATCAAAGCAGGAGATGCAATCAAATTAAAATGTGGAGAGATATGGTATGAGACATTAACTATTAATTTTAGCGGAAATGATGGAAACCCAATTACAGTGACATCTTATGGCACCGGAGATAAACCAGTCATACATGGAGGCACCCCAATAGATTCATGGTCTGGACCCGACCAAAATGGTTGTTATTATAAATCTGATATAACATATTGTCACTGGTTTTTAGAAGATGATATTGCTTTAAGGAAAGGAAAAACTAAGGAACTGCATGAAGGCGCAGGAACCTGGTTTTTCGATGGCAAGACATCAACTATCTTTTATAAACCGACTAAAGGAAAGCCTTCCGAACATAGAACTCATCGAATAGCCAGGGGATCAGCTATAAGTTTTCAATCATCAACTTCTTATCTTATAATTGATAATTTGAAGATGATAGGACTCGGCATATACAAGGGGATAGGCGAATATGGTCTGGACAATATTATCATAAAAAATTGTGAGATAAATAACAACTATCAAGGGATATATCTGGTGCGCGGATCATATAAATCAAGTTTAAATAATATACATATACTTAATTGCAAATTTGATTATTGTAGGCACAATATATATCTCGTTGATCAAGTCAAGCCTTTTTATGGATTTAGAAATATCGTATTTTCAAGAAATAAAATAACTCATAGTAACGGACTAAAAAGCGGGAAAAGATGGATTGAAACGGGAGATGCAGACGGTTTTTCATTGCAAAATGTGAGGGACTCTATTTTTGAATATAATGATATTAGCGGCCATTGTGATGGGATAGCAGGAATTACAATCTGGAACGCAGTCGGCGCCAATATAACCGGGAATATCATTAGATATAACCATATACATGACATCAAAGGGGCAGGAATCGCATTCGGGGCAGGGAGCAGTGCAGAAACAAAGAGAAATGTTTTTATTTATGGTAATATCATTAGAAATTACGGCACGGGAGATGCTCCTCCATATGGAGGAATAAGAATAAACGGCCCTCAAACAGATTATTCACCGAGCAAAATATATAATAATACAATTATTAACGGCGACATCGGCATATATTTATATACAAACCCTAACAACTATATAATAAAAAACAATATTATATACAAAATGAAAAACTATATTATAAAATCAAATGTGTCTATAAATAAAAACAAAATTGACAATAACTGCTACGATAGCTTAAAAAGAAATATGTTTCAAATCAGGGGGAAGGATTATACCTTCGCACAATGGCGATCTATCACCGGGCAGGATAAAAGATCCTTTACTGATAACCCATATTTTGTTGATGAAAGGCAAGGTGATTTTAGGCTTAAAAAGGAGTCACCGTGCATAACGGCTGGAGACAGTGGGGGACCTCAAATCGACTACCAGGGAAAAACCTTTAGAAAAAAACCAAGTATAGGGGCGATAGAATATTAGAGCAAGGTGGGATCATGTCACCAAGGTAAGAAGCGCAGTTGTGCCGTCGAATTTCAGCTAAAATTGATAAGCAAGGCTAATTCCCCAGCCGTGGGCTGTACTGCGGTAGCCACCGTTGGCCTGCAGAGGGGCAGGCACGCCATTGGTGGCAATGGTATTGTTTTTCTCTCGTTTTTCTCCCAGGAGGTAGTTGTAGGCCAACCCCAGGGTGAGACGCTGGATTTTGACATCGGCGCCCACGGTAAAGATATGTTGATCGGTGTTGATGATCTGAGGGTCAAAGGTGGAATCGGGAATGGCCGAGAGGTCGTAGGTGTAGCCGGCCCGGAGCTTGACCAGGGGGTGTACTTGACAGTTGACGCCGAAGCGGAAGGTCCAGGCGTCGTGCCAATCCCGGGGGGTCACCAGAAGCTTGGTGGGCACTCCGTTAAAGAGCAGGGGCTGTGAACTGCGGACCTCGATGGCCCGGAAGGATGACCACCCTGTCCAGGTGATGTCGAAGTTAAAGACCCAGGGCGAGAAGCGGGAGACGGAGACCCCCAAAGTGAGCAGGTGGGGGAAGGTAAGGTTGGCCGAGGCCGGAAAAGAAGACATCTGGATGCCCCCCAGGGTCGGCTGCGGCAATCTGATGGTGCCCGTATACTTCACATCCAGCTGATAGCGGTAAGAGAGCCCCACTTTGATGCCTTCCACCACCTTCCAGAGCAGACCCAGGTTGAAGCCATAACCGGTGCCTTCCCCTTTTAATTCCGTATCCCGGTCGGGCAGGCCGAAGGGCAGGGCGACCTGGCGCCGCAGTTTCACCGTGGACAGCATGGCATCGAACCCCAGGGCGATGGTGAAATTCTCGTGGGCCCGCCAAGAGATCACCGGATTGAAGCAATAGGTCTTGAGGCTGCCGTGGGTGGATAGATAACGGCCTTCCCAGGTCTGCGGCCACGTGCTCTCCTGGCCGAAGGGGGCGAAGACGCCGAACCCCAGGGCTACCTTAGGGGTGAGGGGGTAGACCAGGTAAAAGGTCCCGGACGGGATCACCTTGGCATCGGTTCGGGCGGAACGTCCCACGGGGCTGTCGTATTCCCGGCTGGGCGTGGTGATCAGGGCCATGCCATAGACCGTTGGCCGGGGCAGTTGATTGATCCCGGCGGGATTATAAAAGACGGCGGTGGGATCATCAGCCTCGGCCACGAAGGCATTGCCTTGGCCCATGGCACCGGTTCCCTGGGAATAAACCGTGAAACCAGAGGCTTGAACTGACCTCGCTCCTGCGCCGGCCGCACAAAGCAGGACCAGGAGGAGGGTAGAGATCCTCCCCGGCCGGGCGGCGGCAGATATCCCCAAAACCTGAGTCAGCATGGACATGGGAGGCCCTCCCGGGTGCCAGTCCCTTGGGTCTGGCCTTGGAATGAATGGGTTCAAGGAGCCGCTGCCGGGAGTTGCCCCCGGCGCAAGACACTTGTCAAGGCCAGCATCTCCTCGCAGGTAACATCGAGGCCCTGCAGATCAAGGTGGTCGCAGTCAACGGGCCCCGCCAGGTAGGCATTGGCGGCAAGGTGCATCTTGAGATCAAACGGGCTCTTGCCTGGGGGGAGCCAGGTCCAGCCGAAAATAAATCTTTCCGGGGAGGCGCGGCCGGGACGCAGGGCCGCCAGGAGTCCCCGCCAAAATCCCATCTTCCGTCCCTCGGCCGTCCGTTCATCCTGTTCGTAGGCCAATTCCAGCAAAGCTCCAGCCACCAGGTCCAGGCTGGGGGCATCACTGGCGGCGATGATGGCGCCGATATCAATAGTGTCGCCGAAATCAGGGCCATGGCTGCCGATGGTCTGGCGCATGTCGGTGACGCAGAAGCGCTCTTTTTCCTGAAAGGCCCGATAGACCTCGATTATTTTAGCATGGAGGGTAGGCAGATAGGCGGGCTTCCGGGGCCGGCCGGCCAGGAACTGCCGGGAGAGGCGACGGCCCGCCCGGCCTGAGGGATCGGCCTGTAACGTCTTCTGGAGACCTCGCAACTGTTCCCGATAGGCTACGCCCCCGCTTTGGGGCCAGAAAGGGGTGCGGTCCGTGAGGCCGTGGAGTTGGGGGGCCCGTTGGGCTCCGGCCAGCAGCCCGATGTAGTTCTTCACCGCCCCGCTCAGACCAGTGTTTCCCAGGATGAGGTGTCGACCCGGCGGTTTGGAGAGATTGATGATGTCGGTGACGGTCGTGGCCACCAGGACCGGCACCTGGATGCCAGCGACGAAATGGCGGGCGTTGGGAACGGCAATCGTCGTATACAGCTCCTCCGGCGGCCCTCCCTCATCAAAGGCCACAACCCGCACTCCGGCCCGATGGGCGAGGGCAATCATGGCCTCATACTCAACAGGCGTCTCCTCGTCGTGGGGAATAGGTAGACTCAGGTTGGGATCCCGGGTCTTGGCATCAGCCAACTCCTGCGCCCGGGAGAGCAGTTGACCTGCTCCTTCAAACTCCGTGGGCTGGGCAGCCTCCAGGGCAGCAGCCCGCTCCAACCCGGCTAAGACGGCCCCGTGATAGATGCCCGTATAAGCCAGGTTGCCGGTGGTGGTGTGCTCATGGAGGGCGCATTCGATCCCACTTTCATCCCCCACAATGACCTCAACGCTGGCTCCCCGGGCGGCTGCCGCCTCAAAACACAGGCGGGTAAGGGCATAAACGCTCTGCCAGCTGCTGACGGTGGGATAGAGAAAATATCCCCAATTGACTCCTGGCTTGATGAGAATGGTATGGTGATTCCGTTCCTGACCCGACGGCGGCCGGTCAAGGAAGGCAAAGCCATCAATGGTTTCGATGCTTCTTTTCAGGCCTTCATAGATCTGATGCCGGTCTTGACTGGCTGGATCAAGGCGGACCAGACAGGCGGTCCCCCGAACCTGGGCCGACCGGGCAAAATCCCGGACCTCACGGCACTCCTGGGGAGAGGCGGTGCCGTCCCGGCTCAGCATGGCCAACTGCCCTCGGAACACCCCCCAGACCAGGAAAACATTGCGCAGGCGGTTGAGGAAAATCTGCCAGCAGGAGGGACGGAATCGGGCTTCCAGGATAAATTGGCGCAGCTGCAATCGAACCTGATCATTGCTGAAGCGCCGGTAGTTGGCATTCAGGAAGTTTTCTTCCAGGAAATCCAAGGCCTTTTTGGAAATGCCAAACCGGCCCCGGGCTTTGTCTTTACAGGCGGCAACGACGGCGGCATCAAAGGGTTGACCCTGGAGCTCCTCCAGGTAATCCCGCAGCCGAGTGACGGCAGGATCATCCCGTGGCTCCGTTCCCTTGCCTTTCATCTCTCCGCCTTTTCCAGGTGGCAATAATCAGTTCTTGTGGCTGGGAAATCTTAGTTATTGAAAAAAGCAAAAATACTCATATTTATTTCAAAATGATATAAAATTAATAATTATTGTCAAGTAAATTAATTATTGATATGATCTAGGAAATTATTTATATATCCGGCCACAACACCGTGACCGAGATACTGCTGATCCTTCTGGAGCAATTGGAAAAGCCTTAGCGTCCCATGGAAATTTTCTTCCTGGTCAGCGTGGGTCGTCAGTGCGGCCCGCCCCAGAGGTAGCTGTCACCACTGATTTTCGGCTCTTTCGCCACCGGGGTCGGTGGCGGTGGGTCTCCCCCGGGAGAAAACTATGTCAAGCTCCGTCCCGTCTACTCGGTGGTCCGAGCCCGGTCTCACCCTGACCGATCCCAGTCTGTCGGACATCACCCTGGCCGCTCTCCCTCGCCTTCAGAGATTGCGGGAGGATTACGTCAGGCAGGAACATGCCGTCTGTCTGGAATTGCCCTGTTGCGCTACCTATTTCCGCCGAGAACTGGATCGGGAATCAGAGGGACCTGAAGTCCGGGCAGGCCGGCTGAACTACTATCTGCTCAGCCGGAAGCAGCCGGTGATCCCCGATGACAACCTCTTGGCCGGCACCACCACCAGTAAACGCAAGGGGGTGATGATCCACCCCGAATCATTGTCGCCGGCCACTATCTGGCCGGAGCTGCCCACCATCGACCGGCGGGAGAAACGGCCTTTTCACCTGGCCCCCGGCCAGATGGAGAGACTGGACCGCCAGATCTTCCCATATTGGCTGGATCGGACTATCCTGGAGCGGACTCGGGCTACCGGCCGGGTTAACGCCGCCTTGTCGCTGATGCAGCGGCTCATCTTTTTCATTAACAGCAAGGCGGCCTTTATCGGTCATACCATCCCCAACTTCGCCGAAGTTCTGGCCAAAGGGCTCGTCGAGATGATAGAGCAGGCGGCGATCCTGGAACAGGCGGCGATGGAGGCGGCTTCACAGGAATTCTATCGGGCCGTTCAGCTTTCCCTGGCCGGGCTGATGGTCTATGCCGAAAATCTGAGCCGCTATGCCGCCGATCTGGCCGCAACCCTGGCCAGGGTGGAGGCGGCGCCAACGTCGGCGGGTTTGGCTTCGCTTCTGGCCCAGCATCCGGACCTGGCCTTTCTCGAGGAGCGCTGGAGTCAGCCCCGAGAAGCATGGGAGAAACTCAGCGCCGAGGACCAATGGATCCGGCAGCGCCAGGAGATCAGCGCCTTCCGGGAGAAAGTGGAGGCCATGAGCCGGGTCTGCGCTCGGGTGCCGGCCTACCCGGCCCGAACTTTCCGGGAAGCGGTAAACGCCGTCTGGCTCTGCTATGTGGCCCTGCACCAGGAGGGTTTTGATGCCACCATCAGTCCAGGCCGCTTAGATCAAGTGCTTTTCCCCTATTTTCAGCGGGAGTTGGTGGCAGCCCGGGAACACCAGCGGACTGAGGAGTTCCTGGCCCAGGCGGTGGAACTGGTGGGTTGCCTGTGGCTGAAATTAGGCGACCACCTGCCGGCGGTGCCGGTAGGCGTGGACTACATCATGGGCGGGAGCGGCTGCAACCAGGCCGTGACCTTGGGGGGCATAGATCGCGACGGCCACTGTGCCGTTAATGACCTTACCTATGTGATGCTGCGGGCCACCGAATTATTGAAGCTCCGGGACCCCAACGTCAATGCCCGCTATTGCCCTGGCGTCAATGAAAGAAGATATCTGGAGCGGCTCTGTCAGGTCAATGTGACCACCGGCGCCACCCCCTGCTTCCACAACGACCTGGCAGTCATCGAGGCCTTGCAGGCCCATGGCGTCACCGAGGCCGATGCCCGGGATTACGGCGTGGTGGGCTGTGTGGAGCCGGTGAGTAGCGGGCGGACCTTTGGCAATACCGGCGGCATTTGGCTCAATCTTACCGCCGCCCTGGAACTGGCCCTGTTCCAGGGGAAACACCGCTTGAGCGGTCTGGGGGCAAACGACGAACAGATCGGCCCGCCGACGGCGGCGCCCCAGGCCATGGCCTCCTTCGAGGAATTCCTGGCGGCCTACGCCACCCAATTGGCCTTCCTCATCGACCAGGCGGTCCAGGTCAATAATGCCTTGGGGGAAACCTATCAGCGCCATAATCCCTTCCCCCTTCTCTCCGCCCTGACGGAAGGCTGTTGGGAAAGGGGCAAGGATGTCATCAACGGCGGAGCCACCTATAACAGCACCGGCGTGGCCATGATCGGTCTGGCCGAAGCCGTGGATTCCCTGACGGCCATCGAACAGCTGGTCTTTCGGGACCAGATAGTGAGCTTTCCAGCCCTCCTGGAGGCCATCCGCAAAAATTGGCAGGGCCAGGATCCACTGCGGCTGCGCGCCCTGGGAATCAAATGCACGGACGATCCGGGGAAATTCGGCACCGACAGTGCTCTGGCCAAAAAGAACGCCCAATGGCTCCTGCAGGTGCTCCATGATGCCTGTCAGGCCCATGAGAACTACCGGGGCGGTAAGTATACTGCTGGCTACTGGACCATGACCACCCACGCTGCTTTCGGTTCTCTGACCGGCGCCCTGCCCAGTGGACGCCGGGACTGGGAATCTCTGCCCAGCGGCATCACTCCGGTGTCGGGCGTCCCTGCCGTCGACGCGTCCGTCTACCGCTTTGTGGCCGGTTTGGACCATACCAAGATCGGCAACGGTCAGGCCCTCAACCTGAAATACCCTCCACCCCAGTGCTCCCAGGCGGAATATCTCCAAACCTATCTCAAGAAATTCGCTGATAATATTGAGGCCTATTTCCGTCTGGGCGGCCTCCAGGTCCAGTATAACCTCATTGACCGGCAGCAACTCCTGGAGGCCAAGGCCGCTCTGGCCCGAGATCCCCGAGACCAGCGCTATCAGGACCTCCTGGTCAGGGTCTCGGGGTATTCGGCCTACTTTCATGATCTGGACAGCCGCATGCAGGATGAAATTATCAGCCGCACCCAGTTTGACTTGGGGACCGGCTGGATCGATCTCTGGGTCAGCACCCCACCGCCGGGGCCTCTTGCCGTCCCGAGGCTGGTTGCCGTCCTCCTCTGGTTGGGACTCACCAAGCCCTTGGTAAAGTTGGGTCTATGGACAATGAAGTGCCTGCTCCGGTTGAAACGGGAATTTCGGGAATCAATCATCGATTTTCAGGGCTCCTACCTCTTGCGGACCCGGTCGGGAGATATTCACCTGCCGGTGGTGTTCCAGGATGGCGCCATGCACCTGCCCAAAATCCGGCTTGAACTCTCGGAGGTGAACGCCGCCTTGGAATTCCGGGACAAGGCGGCCCTGCTGACCTACCTGCTGGATTATGCCACCGGCCAGAATCAGGATCTCCTGGCCGGCGTCGTCCGGGATGAGATCCGCCCTTATGGCAATCTCAACTATATTTTTAAATTTGCCTTTCTCAGTAACATGATAATCCACCGGTTGAAGACAACTTGAAGCCGCCGGGAGCTGGCCTGAGGAGACGGGCGGCGGCTGGACGTCCGGTTGGGCCGGCAAGACGTTGTGAAGATGGCTGAGGCAAACCGCCCCCTCATCTTGGCCCTCAAAGAACTGGCAGTCGATGATGGGCCGGGCCTGCGCACCACAGTATTCTTCAAGGGCTGTCCCCTGAACTGTTGGTGGTGCCACAATCCGGAGTCCAGGGAGGCTGAGGCTGAAATCGCCTTTTCAGCAGCCCAGTGCTTGCATTGCGGGGCCTGTATCAGCGTCTGTCCCCAAGGGGCCATCAGCTTTGCCAACCCGGCTCGGCTGGACCGGCAGCGTTGCGATCGCTGTGGGGCCTGCGTAGCGGCCTGCCCCGGTCAAGGGCTGCGCCTCCTGGGCAGGTATTATCCAGCCGAACTCCTGGTTGAGAGACTCCTGCAGAATCGGGTCTTCTTCGAGGTCTCCGGCGGCGGCGTGACCTTTTCCGGGGGGGAACCCACGCTCTATTTGGATTACCTCGCCCCCGTGCTCAGGACCCTCAAGCAGGAGGGAATCCATACAGCCATCCAGACCAACGGCTTTTTCCAGTGGCGGGAATTCGCCGACTTGGTCCTAGACTCCCTGGACCTGATCATGTTTGATGTGAAACTGGCTGATCCCCGGGACCACGCGCGCTACACCGGCCGAAGCAACGGCCTGATTCTGGACAATCTGGCCCGCCTGCTGCGTCGGCGGCCGGAGGCGGTAGTGCCCCGGGTGCCTTTGGTGCCAGGATTGACGGCCACGGCTACGAACCTGGAGGCGATTTCCCGCCTGTTCCGCCGTCTGGAGGTCCGGCGCTGCTCTCTCCTCCCTTTCAACCCGACGGGTCTGGCTAAGGCCCGGATGTTAGGAAAAGCCATCGCCCCCCAGGTCCCCCTGCAGGGGATGAGCCCGGCAGCCGAACAGGAGTGCAGGAAGTTCTTTGCCTGGGCCCAACTGGTGGATTGATAGAGCATCGAAACCCCCGGCGTCCCCTGGTTGTGGGCCGAGACCGGGAAGGCAGGGACAACTCAATCCTGGCCGGATTTTTAGCCCCCAGGCAAGAAGCCGGTGAGGCCAGCCATGAAATGCCCGATCTGCCAGACGGAATATGATCCCCCCCAGCAATTCTGCCGGAACTGCGGGGCCAACTTGCGTCAAGCCTGTCCTCTCTGTCATTCCAGGATCTTTCTCGGCGATAGATTCTGCGGTTCCTGCGGCAGCAAGCTGCACCGAGCCGACGCGGATCGGCACCGGGAACTGAGCCCGGAGCGCAAGTATGTCACGGTCCTCTTCGCCGATGTCTCCGGCTATACCGCCATGTCAGAAAACCTGGATGCGGAAGAAGTCAAGGACACCATGAGCCACCTGTTCGGGGAGATCGCTAAGGTAGTGGTAAGATTCGGCGGCTTCATCGAAGAATTCGCCGGAGATTCGGTCATGGTGGTCTTCGGGGCGCCACGGACCCATGAAGACGATCCCATTCGGGCCATCCGGGCAGCCCAGGAGATCCATCAGGTGGTGGAGGCGGTCGGCAAAACGGTGGAAGCTAAGTATGGCCACTCCTTAGGGTTGCATATCGGCATCAACACCGGCTTGGTGGTCACGGGCAAAATCCACATCGGCAACGGCCTGCCCCATGTGGCCGGCGACAGCATTAACGTAGCTGCTAGATTGTGCAGCCTGGCCGGACCCCATGAGATTCTCGTGGGCCAGGCTACGTACGAGCAGGCGGAGGGCTTTTTTATTTTTGAGCGGCTCGAGCCCATGCAGGTCAAGGGTAGAAGCAAACCGGTGCAGGTTTACAAAGTCCTGGATTCCCAAACCGATCCGTGTAAGTTGCACCGCTCCTCGGGTCGCCAGGCGACATTGGTCGGACGAGAGCGGGAAATGGCGGAGCTGCATTACCGTTGCCATGATCTCTTCCAGGGGCAGGGCGCCATCGTTGCCATTACGGGGGAGGCCGGAACCGGCAAGAGTCGGTTGCTGCGGGAATTCCGGGCCACCCTGGACCATACCGCCATCCATTGGCATGAAGGGCACGCCTTCGCCTATACTCAAAACGTGCCCTACTCCCTCTTCATCAATCTCCTGAAACGGGTTTTCAAAATCAAGGAAGGCGATCCGCCTGAACGGGTCAAAGACAAGGTAGTAAAAAAGATTCAGGCCCTCCTCAGGGACGAACGCTCCCTTCTCCCTTATCTGGGGGAATTGCTGGCCATCTCTAACCCCGAAACGCTGACCCTGGACATAGATGCCCTAAAATCCGGCCTGCGCCATGCGGTTCTTACCGTGCTCTCCGCTCTGGCGCGGCAGGGGCCGACCCTCTTCTGCCTGGAAGACCTCCACTGGGCCGATTCCGAATCCCTGGAACTTCTCAAGTATCTCTGGAACAGGTTGAATTACCCCGCCCTCTTCCTCTGTTCCCATCGTCCCCCGCTCCACCTGGTCCGGGATCATCTCCCCTCAACCCTGCAGGAAGCCTTCTATGAGATCGAGCTGCACGACCTGACCCCGACCGAAGTCCAACAGATGGTGGCCTCGCTGCTGCGGACAGAGGAAATACCTAAGAATCTTGAACAGTTCCTGGCAGAAAAGGTGGAAGGCAACCCTTTCTATGTAGAAGAGATGGTCAACTCACTCCTGGAGGCGAACCTGCTCTCTTGGGAATATGGGACCTGGTGTTTTAGACAACCTGGCCGTGACCTGGTGCTGCCGGCCACGGTCCATGGCCTGATCAGCGCCCGGGTGGATCGCTTGGACAGCGTTACCAAACAGATCCTGCAGGAAGCCTCGGTCATCGGTCGGGTCTTTTGCGAGGATATTCTGGCCGCCGCCACCGTCATCAGCCAAAACCCTGAACCCTATCTCCAGGTATTACGGGACCTGGGAATCCTGATAGTAGAGACCACTCATCCCGACAAGATGTACTCCTTCCGCCATGCCATCTTCCAGGAGACTATCTATAAGAGTTTGCTGAAGAAAAATCGCCGCGACATCCATGAACGGGTGGGCCTGGCCCTGGAAAAGTTCTTTCAGGACCGGTCCCTGGAGGCCTGGGAGACGCTGGCCTTCCATTTCCAGCGGGGCCATTCGGTGGACAAGGCGGTATTGTATCTGGTGCGATCAGGGGAAAGAGGGCTCAAAAAGTATGCCCTGGATGCCGCTGAGCAATATTATCGGGAGGCCTACCATCTCTTAACCCACTCACTCCCGCGGTCCCGGGATCAGGATGTCTCCCTGATAGACCTGATAATGAAATGGTGTCTGGTCCTCTACTACCAGGGGCGCTTCAAAGAAATGCGCCAACTTCTCATTGAGCATCTCCCTATTTTGGAAACCATGGGCAACCAGGAAAAGTTGGGGTTGTACTATGCCTGGCTGGGACATGCCTCTTTTTGGCACGGAGCCAGTTTGGAGGATGCCTACCGTTACTTACATCAAGCCCTCGTTCTGGGTGAAAAGAGCGGCAGCAGCCAGGTAACGGCCTATGCCATCGGGTTCCTCATCAAGGTCTGCGCCGAGCTGGGGTATATGGTGGAGGCCCAGGCTATGGCCGAACGCTGTCGGTCTATGATGGACACCCTCCCTGACGATTATTTTCTGAAGATGATCTATTATTCCGGCCGAGGTTACATCGGTTGGTTCGCCGGCGATCGAACCATGCTCCAAGAAGCCGGACGTGGCATCCTCGCCTACGGTCAGGAAACCAGCAGCGTGCGTTGCCAGATGGTGGGTCTTTTGATCTTGGGCTTCTGGCACTTCCTCGGACAGGAGACCGGGCCGGCCCTGGCGTGCGTCCAGGAGGTCATTGACCGGGGAGACCCCTACCACTCTGTCTTTGCCCGACTGGTGATGGGCATGATGTTAGTGCAGCTGCGGGAACCTGATGCGGCCCTGACCCAATTGCAGCATGTATTCCGCTACAGCGAACAACACGGGACCGAATATATGAAAACCTTTGCCAATGTCTTCCGCGGCATGGCCTTGGCCGCCCGGGGCCAGTTGGCAGCAGGCCTGCAATGCCTGCAAGATTCCCGGCGCGACTTTCAGCAGTGCCAACGGCGGGTTTTCCACGGCTTGACGGAAACCATCCTGGGAACGGTGTATCTTATGCTCTACCTGCGGGCCGGCCCCAGGCGGCTGTCGCTGCTCTGGGCCAATCGGGGGGTTATTCTGAAGAATCTCTTCAGCGCCGGGAGAAAGGCCGAGGTCCATCTCCAACAGGGGGCGACCTTGGCCCGGGAGTGCGGTTCCCGAGGCTTTTTGGGTCAACCTTATCTGCAGCTGGGGGTGCTCTGGAAGGCTCGGGGAAAGCGCGACCAAGCCCAGGCGTATCTGCAAGAGGCCCTACGGATATTCCAGGATTGCGGCATGGTAGCATATGCCCAGCGGGCCCAAGAATTATTGGCTGCGGTGGCCCAACCCCGCCGGGGGCGCCTCAGCAGGATGCTGGCCTTCTTGCATCTGGAACGGGGTGAATCTTGAGCCGCTCTCCTTGCCGAACCCCTGGGCGTCCCCATATTCCCCAGGTACCGCCCCAGGCGATCATACCGAGCCTCCCGCCAGCGGGCCCGCCCTCCGATCTTACTGACGGGGCGGGGTCATCCGGCCACCATACTCCACTCACTTGGAGAGGATCTCTATGCGTATCCTGTTGATAGCCCCACAGCAGGAATATCCCGTCTATACCTTGAGTTGGGCGCCCCGGCCGCCATGGCTGCGGCTCCCTCAGATGTCTCTCCTGATTCTCCGGGCCCTGACCCCGCCGAGGCATACCGTCACGATTGTGGAAGAGGAGCAGGAAGCCATTCCTTGGGAGCAGAAGTGGGACTTGGTCGGCATCACCGTGATGACCGCCACCGCCCCTCGGGCCTATCGCTTGGCCAAGAGGTTCAGGGAGGCCGGAGCTCAAGTCATCCTGGGAGGCATTCACCCCACCGTACTCCCCGCCGAGGCCCAAGGTCATGCCGACGCCATCCTGGTGGGAGAAGCCGAACCTGTCTGGGAACAGATCATTGCCGATGCCGAGCACGGGCGGCTGCTGCCCCGATATGGCAATGAGGCCAGCCACTCCCACCCCCTCCAAGTTCCCGTGGTCCAATATGACCAGGGTCAAAATTCCGGGCCGGTCCTCTGCCCGGTCATCACCAGCCGCGGCTGTCCCTATCACTGTGATTTCTGTTCCGTCTCCCAGATCTATGGGAGTAAGGTGCGCCATGTGGCCATCAGCCGGGTTCTGGAGCAGGTCAAAGAGGTGCCCGGCGGGTATGTGGCCTTCCTGGATGACAACCTGACCACCGACCGGGACTACGCCCGGGAGCTCTTTCAGGCCCTGCTCAAACTGCAGCGGCAATTCATTGCCCAGGTCCCACTACGGTTTATCCTGGATGAGGAACTCTTCTCCCTGGCAGTGGCCGCCGGCCTGAAAGGTATCCTGGTGGGATTTGAAAGCATCGCCCCCCAGAGCCTGGAGCGCCTCCGCAAGACCGTTCCCTTAACGGCAGCCGCCGATGCCGTCAAACGGGCCCGCCAAGCCCGGGTCATGCTCAATGCCAGCTTTATTTTCGGCCTGGCAGAGCATGACCGCACCATCTTCGCCGCAACCCTGGACTTCATTCTCAGCCAGCAGATACCCTCCGTCACCGCCTATGTCCTGACCCCCTATCCCGGCACCGTCGTCTTTGACCGACTGGCCGCCGCAGGTCGACTCCTGCACCGCCACTGGGCCTTCTATGACCACGTAACGCCGGTCTTCCAGCCCGAAGGCATGAGTCTGGAGGAGCTGGCGGGCGGCTACCTGTGGTTTCGGACCAAACTCTTCAGCTTCAGGGGGATTGCCCGCCGCCTCTGGGGCGGCCTGGCCGTGAACGCCCTGGCCTATCTCCAACTCAATCTGGCCTTCCGACAGACCGCCAGGGCGTTGCGGGACCATTATCAGGCCTACTTCCGTTGGCTGGAGAACAACCTGAGATGACGGCACATCGCCGCTCCGCCTCCCTCGCCTGAAGCTTTACATCCGGGAGCCCTGATCCTCCGGCACCCCTGTTCCAGTTAATGTCACTAGGTTGCAATTGCAGTGAGTTAGAAAATAAAGTTCATAGTTCATAGAGATAGGAGGGGAGTCCGTAAGGCCGGCATCCTTGCCGGCCCCGGCCGTCCCCCTGCGATCAGCCTTTATTTTCATGGTTCGCGGGAGACTTTTATAACTCATGGCAATAACCAAGAAAATAACGTTGCCAGTTGTCAGAAAAATCGGTTTCTGGTTCCCGGTTTCCAGTTTCCGGAGGAGCTTTTCTGTTAGTGGGGCGGGCCTCTGTGCCCGCCCAAGTTAGCCAATGGCAGCGACCTGTATTTTCATGGTTTGCGGGTGACTATTGTTAGTAATGGCCATTAGTTTGCTTGCATGGTAAACGTGGGGTAACAATCATGAGAAGTAAATTATCAGCTGTCGTGGGGGGCCATTTCCCGCTTGCCATTGCCATCGGCGTTCCTCCAGGTTAACCAGCTCAAAAATGCCGCAGCGCCGGCGCCGCTGAAATCCAGGAGGACGTCGCCCCAGCTGGCGTGTCGGAAGGGATGCCGCCCCTGCCAGTTTTCATCCAGGAGGGCCAAAGCCAGACAGAGTGCCAGGGCCACTAGAGTCGCCCGGCTTGGCGGCCAAGCCAAATCCCATCGGAAGGCCCGGAACCACAACACGAAGAGGATGCCGTAGAGCAGAGGGTGGCAACTTTTGCGGAGAATAAAATGGAAGGTGTACAACATGTCCGGCGAAGGAAAGACAAACCAGGAGAGGAGCCAATAGCTCAGAGACAGGGTATTGCGGGGAGATCCAAGTTCTCCTGCCAAAACGAGGACCAGGATGCTCCAGGCTATCGGATAACTCAGCGTAGCCCAGAGACGAAAACCCGAGGGGCGGGACGCCTTCTCTGGGCTCATGAACAGGTCATCGGGCCGGCGCTCGGAGCGAAGGCCGATCTTGAAGTAGTTGTTTGTAAATCAGAGCCGTCCTCCAGCAGGCGCAGGATCGTTGCGGCACTGATGCCACTGTGGAACGATTGCTCGATCTTAGCTCGGGCCGCCCGGCTGAACTGTTGGGCCAATTCGGGGTGTTGGGCCAGAGCCAGGATTTTCGCCGCCAATTGTTCCGGCCGGCGCGGCGGCACGATGAAGCCGTTCCGACCGTCGTCGACCAACTCCCGCATCCCTCCCACATCAGTAACCACCACCGGCACCTGCATGGCCATGGCCTCCATCACTGATACCGGCACCCCTTCATGGATGCTGGCCAAGGCAAAGATATGGGCCTGTTCCAGATGGTCCCGGACCACCGGTTCTGACACCGCCCCCAACAGATCCACAGCCCCCGTCAAAGAGAGCTCCTGCATCAACTCCAACAAGGCCGCCCGATGGATTTCCAAAGGTGTGTCATCCCCTCCCGCAATGGTCAGCCGGGCATCAAGGCCAGCCTGCCGTACCTGGTGGACCGCCCGCAACAGATCACCATGGTTCTTTTGGGGATTGAGGCGGCCGCAGCTGAAGAGACGACAGACGCCGCTGCCGGACCAAGGCCGGTAGGGTTCCCTTCGGGTCAAGACCGCCAGATCCACTCCCATCGGCGCCACCACGACGCGGGGTGGCAGAAACCCGGCCAACTCGGCCTGCACCTCCCGGAGATGTTCCCGGCTGATGACGACGGCAAAGGAGGCAAAACGCCATTTCCACTTCTGGTTGGCGCCGAATTCCCGCAGGGAGTTGTGGAGAGTCAGACTGTAGGGCACATCCCGCAGCAGGTGGGCCAAGAGGGCGATGTTGGCTACATCGCTGCACATATGCACGTGAACATGGGCCAGCCGTTGTCTTTTTAGGAAATAGGCCAATTCAGCGGCCATGGGGATGAGGGCCACCAGCCGCAGGCGCTCCCGCCAGGAGGTCACATCGGCCTGACGCACAGCCTGCCAAAGCCGGTACCAGCGTCGGGGAGACAGGGTTAACAGCACTCCCATAGCCCCGAAGAGGCCCCGCCCCGAGGGTGGGAAGAGGTAGGTAGTCTCGGCCACAGCCTGGGCCGCCCAGTCGTGGGAAATGATCTTGGCCGGGGGCTTGCGGGTGGAAAAGACCTGTACCTGCACCCCCAGGGCCCTGATGGCTTGCAGTTCCCGCCAGAAAAAGGTATGGGTCTGGCCTGGATATTCGGGAATCAGATAAGCAATCCGTCGCGCTTTCTTAAGTGTTTCTTTCACAGGGACACTCCATTCTGGTCTTGTTTTTCCACCGTAGCAGACCGCCCAGCAGGATGCCCAAGACCACCCCGAGGTTATTGGTAACAATGTCGCCGACGGAACAATCCCGTCCGGGGATATACAACTGGGCCATCTCAATGCCGGCCCCGAGAACAGCCATGAGCAGGGCCAGAAACAATCCGTGGCGGATGGTGACCGCATTATACACGGGCAACAAGGCCAGAAAATAAAAGCAGACCAGATGCACCACAACGTCGCCATATTGTTGGGCCAGTTGTGGGGAGCCATGCGGCACCAGCGATTCCACCAGGACGATGGCCAGGATGATGAGCCAGACCACTGCGGTCAGTTTACTCTGAAAACCGAGCATCATTGTCACCCTTGCAGAGTCTCATCCCGCCGGCAAGGTGGCCGGCTGCTCTGCGGCCAGAGAAAAACGTTGACAGGCAAACTCCCCGCTCCCCCGGGTGAAGGCCAGCCAGTCGTCCAGCAATTGACCGAATGTTACCGGACATTGGATGGCCTGCCACGCCGTGGCCGTTTCTTCAGACAGGGTTGCATACCACTGGGGTTGGGTCAGCACCTCGTGCACGCGGGCAGCAAGATGCTGGGGTTCGCCGGCCCGGAAGATGAGACAGCCTACTCCGTCCTGCAACTTGGGCAGGAACGAAGGATGATCCGAGATGACCACCGGCGTTCTCACTTCCAGGGCTTCATAGATAACGCAGGGGATACCCTCGGGATAGGCATGGCGGCTGGGCACCACCACTAACTGTGCGGCACGCATGGCGGCCAGGACCTGCTCGTTGGCCGCCAGGCCGTGGAAGCGCACCATCGGTGCCAGTCCCAGACGGTCGGCCTGAGCTGCAAATCCGGCTTTCTCGGGGCCTTCCCCAAAGAGGTCCAGCTCCACCGACAGACCATCCTGACGCAGCAGGGCTACGGCTTCCAGCAGGTCGCCCACTCCTTTCTGGTGCGATATCTGTCCGGCATACACCAGACGAAACGACGAGGTCTCACCGGGCAAGGCCTTGGGAGCTGAGTCCTGGGGAGCTCGGACTGCCGGCCAGTCATAGGGTACGATTTTCCTGGCCTCTACCCCAGCCCGGACCATGGAGGCGCAGGCCGGAAAGTTGTGGTTGCCCACCACCGGTATGGCCGCACTGTTCAGGAGGCGGATCAGGGGGGCATTTTTGAGGCAGGTTTTCCAACCTCCGGTATAAAAATAATCGGCGAACAGGGGCAGGACCGGAATGCGGTGTCTTACCGCCCACCTGCCTACCCAGAGCATGGGCCAAGCCGGGGTCCGGATGATCAGGTGGGTAGGCCCAAAGACCTGAGCCCAGCCCAGAATCCGGGCCCTGGCTTGCCAGACCTGCCGGAGATAGGCCAGCCCCTGCCCCGTGGGTACCAACCGGTCCCCTCGCAGCTGGAAGTTGCGCCAGGTCCGGTGGTAAGGTTCTGTGTCCAGGCAGATGATCAGGGCCTGACCGTTGGCACAGAACCTCTCGAAACAGGCCATGGAATAGTATTGGGCCCGATAGGTTTCCGGCTGCCCGCGCTCCCGGGCCAAGAGGGCCTGTTGATAGTCGCCGAACTGAATCACCAGCAGGCGAACTGCAACGTGGGGGGAGGGTTGGAGCTCAGCCATGTTTTCTGATCCTTATTTTCTGAAGCAACTGCTGGGCAAGCGGTGGTATCTCCTGGAAGGTCTGCAACAGCTGCTGGGCCGTAGCCTCCAGCCAGACCCGATCCGTGAGTTTGCCCAAAATATCGTCGGACCAAGCCACCGGCTTGGGGCCGCCCCAGTTCAATGCCGTGGCCAGAGCGGGAGCCCCCAGCCGGAGAATGATCTCCGCGGCCCGGACAAAGTCATTGTAAAGGGTGTGATCGCCCTGGACTACCAGGACTACCACATCGGCCTGGACAATCAGCATCTCGGTAAAATCTGACTTTAATATCGGTTCGGCATCAATCAGAATAAAGTCATATACCTGGCGGGCTTCCTGCAGGAATTGGTATAACCTGCCAGAACTGGCTTCCTGCCACTCCTCCTGGTTCAGACAGAGAAAATCCAGCTGCCGCTGTTCGTCAGAAAGGATGCCCATCTCAGAAACGGACAAGCCAAAGGTTTCGGACCGACTGGGGAGCGGCACCGGTCGATGCGCCAAGGTCAGAAGTTCCGGATGCGCCTTGTTGGCATCAATGACCAGGATTTTGTCACAGAATTTTCGCATGGCCTGCGCTGCGTTCAAAACAATGGAGGTGACGCCGCTGCCGTTGTGGACGCCGGTACACAGGGCTACCTTGGCGCCGTGTCTCTGGCGTTCCCGGTCCAGGCGGACGGCCAGACTCCCCAAAGCCCGGGCGATTTTGTGGTCCTGGTCTTTTAAGGTCAGTTCGGCAAAGTTCACAGTCGTTCCCGGGGCGGGAGTGTATTTACTGATGGGCCAACAGGGGGGCACCCCCAGGTAATTGGTAATATCGTGGGGGCTGTGGATGCGGTTGTCGGCAAAGTCAATGGCGAACAGGACCATGGTCACCAGGCCGAAAGACAAGGCCACACTCAGCATAACCAACTTCTTTTTATTGCTGCTGGACGGACTGCCGGGCGGGATGGCATAGCTCTCCACCGATACCAGGAGGGGGGTTTTGGCCTCCAACTGCAGTTCCCGGATGCGATTCTCCAGATCGAAATATTTCTTGCGGCTGTTCTCGATCATCTGCTTTAACTGCCGCCCCTTGAGCATGGCCTCGAGACTGGTTTCCAATTGTTCTTGGGCCCGATCCAACTCTTTTTTCAGATCATCGGCCGTCTGGGCTTTGTTGAGAAAGTCGTGCTGGGCTGCCAAGGTCTTCTTGGTCAGTTCCAGCTCGCGCTTTTCGTTGACGATCCGCTCCGATTGTTTTCTGATTTCTTCCCGCTGTCTGCGCTCATACTCTTCCATCCCTTTCATGCGTTGTTCGATATATTGCCGGTCAGGGTTGGCCTTGGTGACGCCATCAATGGAAGCGCGCAGTTCCTGGAGCTTTTCATAGGTCCAGGAGGTGGTCCGCCAGAGGGATTGATCGCCGGCCACCATTTCATCGGCCAGGACTTGAATGGGGACATTTTTTAAGGCAGTTGCCTCGGCCATGGTCTGCTGGTAAGTATTTTGGGCCGCAACCCTGGCTACATAGGCCCGCAGATAGGCATCCTGCATCGCCAGAAATTTCTGCAGGTAGACGTTGGTGTTGTCAGCAAAGTCACTACTCATGGTCTGCTGCACGATGGCATCCAGGGCCTGGGTCTGCGCCTCGATCTCCTGCTTCAGGGCATCGCGTTCTTCCAGCAGAAAGGCGAGGCGGTGGGAATCCCGGCTTTCGGATTCCTCCCGGAGTTTCTGGATGTAGGCATCCATGACGGCGTTGACCATTTCCGCCAGGCCTGCCGCCTGCCCGCCTTTCAGCTTCACCTGGATAAGATGGGTGCCGCCGATCACCGCCACCTCCAAGGAACGTTGCAGCACTACGGCGGCCAGAGACAGGTCCATGTTGCCGGGTCGGAAGTGGCGCTGGAGATCGTCAGGCAGCCGTTTGATGGCGGTCTCCAGGTTATCCAGACTACGAATGCGCTCCACCTGAGTCTTGGCATAGTCGTGGAAATAATTGACAAGATTAGTGTAATCGTCTTTGCTGCCAATAATCTTGGGGGCTTCCCGGGCGATGAGGAGTTTCCCCCCGGTCTCAAAGGAATAGTTGCCCTTCAGGACTGCAAACGGTAAAAACAGCGCAAAGAGGGCGCCGCCTACCACCAAGATCGTCGCGGCCCGACGCTGCACGAACCAGAAGATGTCGAATTTTTTTGCCCGCCTTTGGGGCAGCACCGGTGGGCTCTTATCCGTTTGCAAGCCTGTGACCTCCCCTCAACAACCTGCCGACAATGGGGGGCAGGCGCTGGCCGATCATCTCGACTTCCTGGGGCGAGAGGAACCATTGTTTCAGGAAGAAGAGCGTGAGCAGGAGGTAGAGCAGGCCAGCCAGCCCCACGATCCCGATGGTCTGCCACCTGGAGACTTCGGGCAGGGCCAGGAGGAGAAGCTTAATCAGCAGGCCGGCCAAGACCGGGGCCAAGCAGGGCCAGACCAGCAATTGCAGGGCTTCCCGCAGCGGCAGGCGAAAGGCTTTCAAGCTCCGACCATAAAAATATAGACTGGCGCAGACTGCCGCCAGGGAGAACCCCAACGCTGCCCCCAAGATCCCCAGGTACAGGGTCATAGCCGGGATCCAGCACAGGACCAGGATAAATTGTACCAGGGTATATTCAAACTCCCGGCCGCTGCGGTTGATGCCTCGAAAAATTGACGTCCCCGGCCCGGTCCCTTGGTGTATGAGGTTGGAGATGGAGACCAGAACGACAATGGCGGCCGCGGCCTCGTAGCCCGGACCGACCCAGGCCATGATCAGACGATCCGCCGTGACGATCAGAAACATGAAGACAATGCTGTTGATCAGATTGATATGCCGGGAGCCCTGGATAAAAATCTGCCGCACGTCGTCACCGACAAAATATTCACCGATATTCTTGTAGTGTCTCAGCCAGCCGGTAAGCCAGAGGACCAGTCCCAGGACGCCGATAGCGGCCGACAGCACCAGGGGATGGAGAAATGTCGCCACCATCGGCGACGGCGTGTCCAGCACCAGGGTCAGGGGCAAGAGGCCCAGCAAGGCCACGATACAGGAGAGCAGCGCCAGCCGGCCGTATTTCTGCAGCTTGTCGCCCGCAGAGGGCCATTCACTGTCTTCCCACCACCCGCCCAGATATGAGGCCGCCGGGATAAAGGGGGCAAAGGCCGGGCCGGAAAAACCCCGGGCGGTATTGGGAAACTTGCGCCCAACTTCGATCATTCCGGTGGCGGCCAGCCCCAACAGCGAGGTGCTCATTACTTTGTCAAAGGTTTCGATGAAGATGCTCATCAAACCCAGCAGTTGGATCTTGCCGCCAAAGATCAGCAGGTGCTGCCAGGCCTCCCACCGCACCAGAGACAGACGCAGCCTGAGGGAGGGGAACCGCCGACAGGAAAAAAAGGCCAAAAGCGCCACCAACAGGCACGTTTTCAAGATATACGCATAGAGCATGCCCAGGACCCCGAACCCCAGGGGCAGCAGCAGCAGGATGAGCAGGACCTCGACAATGCCGGTGGCCAAAAAGATGTAACTGGTAAGGGCGATTTCCTGGAAACCATCCAGTAGCCCCTTGAACCCGCCCAGACTGATTTCCAACAGGAAGGCCAGCGCCGTACCCAGGATCAGGGTGGAGGCCAGGGTCTGGAAGTTCTCGGCCACGTTGAACAGACGGAGCAGAAACGGGACGCCCACCAGGAGCAGGCCATAGATGACCAGACAGACTGCCCCCATGCAGAAGATACCGGTACTGAGCAGCTCATTAATCTTCTGCTCCTCCTGCCGCGCCTGATATTCCGCCACATACCTGATATAGGCGTTGTTGATGCCAAAGGCCGACAAGCCGGCATAGGAGAGGATCACAAAACAGATGGTCCACAGCCCATACTCCTGCAGCGAGATGTAGGCCAGCACAAAGGGGGTGATGATAATCCGGCTGGCCAGATTGACGAACTGGGTGATAATCCCGACGATGGCGTTGACGGTGAGCTTCCGGCCCACTCCCGCCACCGGCGGGGCCCCGCTGGCCATGGTTGACTCCATCTGTTCGCTCAAGCTATCGGCATTCATGGCAGTCACAAGTTTCCCTTGCCGGTTGCCTTAATCTCTTTCCGTAGCAGTGCCAATGATGCTGTTGACCTCTCCCGAGCCGAGCGCCAAGCAGTTCGGCGCGCCGAACTTTCTGGTCGGCGGCCCCCCCCCCACTTAGGGATTCACCGCCACCCCGGCGCTGGGTGAGACCATACCCCGGATGCCCTGCACCGTGCCCGTAGCCAGGTTGAGGACCGCCAGGGAGGGCAAGATCTGTTGCATGGCATAATTGAACTTGGCCATGCCAGTGGGCGCCACGTAGATCACGTCGTTGTCTTTCAGGATATAGTTTTCCGTGAGCTGCCCCGTCTGGACCATCTTTTTGATATCAATCTGCTTGACTTCGCCTTTTTTGCCATCGAAGCGGACGAGATAGGTCTTGCGCAGGTTGGCGTCTTTGGTGGGTCCGCCGCATTGCATGATGGCATCCAAATAAGAGAATTGGGCCGTCAGCCGCAGGGCGCCAGGCCGGGCCACCTCGCCCATGACATATACCAACTGATCCGCACTCTCCGGAATGAAGACGATGTCTCGGTTCTGCAGCCGGGCGTTCAGGCTCATGTTGCCTTTGTTCAGCAGTTCCTGGAGATCAATCCAGATGACGGTGTCCTTGCCCCGGATAATAGAGCACCTAGTCAGAAAGGCGTCTTTCTGCAACACCGGCAGCCCTCCGGCCATGGCCAGGGCTTCCAGGAGGGTGCCGGGGCCGGGAAGATTAACCACCCCGGGGCTGGTAACCCGCCCAAGGACGAACACTTTGTTGTTGTTATACTTTTCAATGGAAATATTAATTTCCGGCTTCTCATAGAGAACCGACAGCCTTTCGGTAATATCCTTAGTCACTTCCGCCAAGGTCTTGCCCTCGACCTTGATGAGACCAAGGCGCATAATGGAGATATAGCCGTCTGGACTGACGATGATGTTGTCGTTGGAGATTTCCGGCCGGTGCCAGACCTTAAAGCGCAGCACATCCCCGGGGCCGAGGCGATACTCATCCTTGACCTCATCGGACAGCTTCTTGACTACCTCTGCCTTGGCGAACTGCTCCTCGGGCATCTGGGTTTCCAAGCTGAACTTGTCCTTATCCGGCACGGCATGGACCGTTGGCTTGGGAGACATGATATAGCCGCAACCGGCCAATACCAGAGGGCTAAGGAGGACCAAGGCCCACAGGATAAGGCTCCTGCCAGCTGCCGGCGTCACTACCCACCGGACTGGAGTTTGAGAGCGTCGTTTCATGACTGCACCACCGCTTCTATGGTTTGTTCATAACGTTGGATGAACCGTTGACGGTCAAAGAGGCGCAGGCGGACCGACCCGCCCTGGCGGCAACGTGCCGCCAGCTCCCGGTCCTGTAGCATCCTGAGCATGGCGGCGGCCATGGCCGGGGGGTCGTCCACCGGTACCAGCAGACCGCTGTCTTCCGGCACAATGATCTCATCGGGCCCATAAGGGCAGTTCGTGGCAATGACCGGACAGCCGCAGGCCATGGCCTCGACCAACACCAGGCCGAAACCCTCTTCCCGGGAAGAGAGCACAAAGGCATCGGCCCGGGCCAGATACTTGAAGGGGTTGCTCTGGTAGCCGAGGAAGGCCACCTCGTCGGCTATCCCCAGGGCCGCGGCCAACTGCCGGAGGGCGCTATGGGTGGGCTCGATGAGCGTTCCCACAATCACCAGTCGGGCCGGCAGTGTCTGGCGTACCAGGGCAAAGGCCCGCAAGAGGATGTCCTGCCCTTTGCGCGGGAACAGCTCCCCGACGTTCAGGAAGACCGGCCGGTCCCGGTCCAGAAACCAGGGATGGTCTACGGGCTCCCGGGCCAGGGTCTGGAGCTTTTCCGGCGGCGTCAGCAGGCAATTGTAGATGGTGGTGGTCAAGGGGGCTACCTGGGGAAAAGTGGCGGCCAGATCGCGGCTGACTCCTTGGGACACCCCCACCAACCGATCCGCCCGGGCATACAGTCTGCCGGCCAGGAACCGCTTATAGGGATTCCGTCCTTCATGAACTGAAAAGGTGTTGTGTTCGATCAGGATGGCCTTCACCCGGTTCCGGCACAACAGCTTGGCCGCTGCCGTCGCCAGGTTCGGGCCGGTATTGGAAGAGACCGCCACCTGGATCCCCTGGTCCCGGAACAGGCGGGCTAACCGCCAAGCCGCTGTGACGGCGGCGCGGCGGTAGCTGTGCAGACAATAGAAGGGCACCCCGTGCCAGTCCTGCTTGGTGGTGGGCAGAAAACCGATGACCGAAGGCTCAAACCGCTGTCGATTCACCCGCGAGACCAGCAGGTCAACAATTTTATGGGTACTGGTCACATAATCTGCATCAAACAACAGGAAAGCGACCTTGATCTTGCCGTTGGCCGGTGCAGCCATGGGAGCTCCCTGCCTTCCCTCAGGAGATAACCGCAGTCTCTGTGGGCCTCAGACCGCCAGGGCGGCCACCGCCGCGGCTTCATCCTCGTAGATCTGAAAAACCCGATTCAGCCGGGTCAGACGCAATAGGCTCATCACATTCTCGGCGATGCCGCACAGCACCAGGGTTCCCTGTTCCCCCAGTTGCCGCATGAGGGAAAGGAGCGTCCCCAAGCCGCTGCTGTCAATGAACTGCACCTCCGAGAGGTTCAGGAGAATCCGGCTCCGCCCCTCCTTGATGATTTCCGCCATCTGTTCTTTAAAATAACGGGATGACTCGGCGTCCAGACGCCGTTCCAGGGGCTTGACGATCATGAGACTGCCATCCTGGCGCTGTTCCAACATCATACGTTATCATCTCCGACCCTGAGGTTATGACGTGCCTTGATACTCAAAAATGAGATAACTCACATCATCTCGGAGCTTGGCATTGTTGCCGAAGGCGTAGAGCGTCGCAAAAAGCTCGTCGGTTAATTGCTGAATCGAGGCTGCATAGTTCTTTTGGAAGAACGCATACAGCCGTTCCTCGCCGAAAAATTCCTCCCGGTCGTTCTGATAATCCACCAGGCCATCGGTGTAGAGGATGACTTTGTCTCCCCGCTGCAGAAGCGTCCTGCCTTCCAAAAAGGGGATGCCAGCTCCCAAGCCGATGATGCTGCCGCCCTCTTCCAGGAGCTGAAACTCTCCGGTGGCCCGCAGCAATACCGGCGGCGGATGGGCGGCATTGGCGTAGACCAGCTCACCGGTGCAGCTGTTGAGGACCAGATACGCCATGGTGAAATATTTGTCAAAACGCTCCATGGGATACTCCCTGTCCAGGGACGTGAGCAATCTGCGAGGCGACAGGATGGCCGGGTCTGGACAGGAGCAGTTCATGATGTTGATATTTTCCTTGTAATAATGCAGCGATTGCGTAATGGAGACGGTCACCAACGCGGCCGGTACGCCGTGTCCGCTGACATCGATGATATAAAAGCCGAGGGCATCATCCCTGATGCGCAGAATGTTGAAGATGTCGCCACCGATCAGATCACACGGGTAAAAACGCCAGACTAAAGACACCCTTTCCAGGTGGAGCCGGTCCGACGGCAACAGACTCCTCTGGATTGATGCCGCCGCCTTCAGATCTGCGTCCAATTGCCGTTGTTTTTCTCGCAACTCCTCATTGGTCCGACGCAACTCACACGTGAGATGGTGGATTTTCAGCTGATTGCGGATACGGGCGGTCACCTCGCCGATATCATAGGGCTTGGTGATATAGTCCACCGCCCCCATTTCCAGACCGATAATCTTGTCCTGGGCTTCATCCAGAGAAGTCAAAAAAATGACGGGGATTTCGGACGTGCGCGCATTATTCTGGAGCAGCGTACACAAGCCGAAGCCGTCCAATTTCGGCATGTTTACATCCAGCAGGATCAGATCGGGCTGGAATTCCAGGCTGAGGCGCAGGCCTTCGGCCCCATCCGCGGCCTCCAGCACCTCATATCCCTCTTTGGTCAGGATGTGGCCCAGAATTTTCCGATCAAAGCCGTCGTCAACAATCAGGATCTTGGAAGTCATGGATGTTCCTGTAATGATCCAAAGAGAAAGATCTCCAACCGCCCTGCCGTGCCCTCGACCGTTTTTCAGCCTCGGTGTTCGGGCCGCAGCAGGTCCCAGACTGTTTTCGTGGGATTAAAGGTGCTGTTGGGCACCTCCACAAAGACAGTGATCCAGGCTGACATGCCGCCGTTCCACAGGCCTGGCAGCTCCAGGGCTTTGAGCTCCTTGCCATCCTGGGATTTCTGGGAGATGAAGACGGCCTCCCGATCCACATACTGGTGCAGGTCAAACTGACCCCCTTGGAAATCCCGGACCGCGCCGACCAGATCCACCGGATTAAAATGCGTGGAGGTCTGCCAGAGCCGTTGCTGCTGGGGTGAATTGCGGTCAATCTGGGCGCTTTCCACGATCTGCGGGGAGATGGAGCCGTCGCTACCCCGGACCCAGAAGGGGCCGCCCCCCGGTTCGCCGGTGTTTTGCACCACTCCGCAGACCCGCAGGGGGCGGTTCAAGGTGCTGCACAGGTACTGTTGCTGCTGTTCCGGGGGCCACAGGTCCAGTCCCTGGGGCAGATGCAGCCCCAGAGTGGCCTGGGCAAAGTCCTTGATCTCGGCCAACCGCGGGCCCTGGTTGCCGCCATAGGTCAACAGACGCAGATAGTGATGGACCTGGCTTTGCAGGCGGACCAGATAGCCGCCCAGGATCTTTTTCCAACGGATCACGGGAGTCAGCAGCCGCTCCGGAACCACATTATCAATATTTTTGATATAAATCAGATCGCCCCGCAGATCGTTGAGATTGGCGATGAGGGCGCCATGCCCCCCTGGCCGGAAAAGAATCCGGCCGTCCGCGGTCCGGAGCGGCCGATTGGCCAAATCCACGGCGATGGTGTCGGTGCGCCGCTTCTGAAAGGAAAAGCTCACCTGCAGTTCGCAGTCATATTTTTTCTCATACCGAACCCGTATCTGACCCAGGAGGCGGCGGTACCAATCCTCGTGTTCCGGCGAAATGGTAAAATGACAACGGCCGACCCCGTAGCGGTCCTTGACATAGCTGGCCGTCTCCACCAGATGTTCTTCCAGGGCGGTACGGCTGCCTTGGGGGTAGGGATGGAATTGGAGCAGGGCCTTGGGGAGCGCTGCGTAGTTCAGACCTTCGGGTTTCAAAAGATAGGTTAAGACTTCATGACAACGGCGTTGCTGTATCTTCTGGGTGAGGTCAAGGCCGCGGGTCGCCAACAGCTCTTCCAGATCAGGGAAGAAGGCAAAATACGGGAGGCATTCCAGGAAGCACTTGCCTGCCAGCTCGCCGCCGACGGCCGGCCGGGCCGGACAGGCGTCCTCCAAACAGCCCCCGGCATTGGCATGATAAGCCTGGAGGATCTCCTTGAACATCCGGGAGGCGGCGCCGGAGGCCGGGACGAACTTCTGGAAACGGCCGGCCAGGGCCGCCTCTTGCTGCGCGGCCAGACAGGCGTCTATCTCGGCCGCATCCAGCCTTCGGATGCCATCTCCGAGACGGCAAGGCCGGTCCAATTCGATGTAATATGACGGCCGCTCAAAGAGCTGCAACTGCTGGTAAATCACCTGGGGCGGGATGCCCTGGGCCTGCAGAAAAGCCAGGTCGCTGGGGTGCAAGGGTAACTCGGCCATGCGTCAATCTCTCCTCTGCCGTCTCGCTAAATTTCTGTCCGGCAGTGCCGGTTAGAGGGTTTTGTGCCAAATATCGCGAACATACTCCCATATGGTTCGATCACTGGAAAATTTGCCGATCCGGGCCACGTTCAGGATGGCCCGGCGGCACCAATCGGCGGGGCGGCCGTACACCGTCTCGGCTTCCCTCTGCGCCCGGAGATAGTCGAGAAAATCGGCCAGATGGAAATACGGGTCTCCCCGCTGGAGAAGGGTCTCGGTGAGCCAGCGGAAGAGGCCCGGCTCCCGGGGACAGAAGGTATTCTGGCGCCAGGCGTCCAGCACTCGGCGGATCTCCGGGTGGCGTTCGTAATACTCCTGGGGGACGTAGGTCTGGGTTCGCTGTAGATGGGCCACCTCCTCGGCCTTGAGACCGAAGATAAAGATATTTTCCGGACCCACCTCCTCCCGGATTTCAATATTGGCCCCATCCAGGGTGCCCATGGTCAGGGCACCGTTCAGGGCGAACTTCATGTTGCCCGTTCCCGAGGCCTCGTATCCCGCGGTGGAGATCTGTTCGCTCAGATCCGCAGCAGGAATGATGACTTCCGCCAAAGACACCCGATAGTCCGGGATGAACACCACCTTTAAAAGATCCCGCACCCGGGGATCGTGGTTGATGATCTGGCCGACGTTATGGATCAACTTGATGATCTGCTTGGCAGCCCAGTAACCTGGGGCCGCCTTGCCGGCAAAGATCACCGTGCGGGGCACCAAGGGTTCCTGTCCGTCTTCCACTAGGCTGAAATAGGCGTGGATAACGTGCATGACCTTGAGGAGCTGCCGCTTGTACTCATGGAACCGCTTGACCTGGATATCAAAGAGGGAGTCGGTGGCTACGGTCAGGCGGGTGGTCGCCTTGATGACCCGGGCCAGACGTTCTTTATTGGCCTTTTTGGCCGCCAGGAAGCGCTCCTGAAAAGCCGGATCGGCGGCAAACCTTTCCAGCTCCCGCAGGGCTTCCAAATCGGTGATCCAGCGGTCTCCGATGGTCTGAGTGATGAGGTCCGCCAGCCAAGGGTTGGCCTTGAGGAGCCACCGCCGGGGGGTCACGCCGTTGGTCTTGTTATTGAAGCGTTCCGGCCAGAGCTCGTGGAACCCAGCAAACATCTCCCGGCGCAGCAGTTCGGTATGGAGGGCCGAAACGCCGTTGGTGGAATGGGAGCCGACGATGGCCAGATGCGCCATGCGCACCCGTTTGCGCTCCCCCTCGGCGATGAGGGAGAGCTGTTGCAACCGCTGGATATCCTGGGGCCACACGGCCAGGACCTCCTGCAGAAACCGGTGGTTGATCTCATAGATGATCTGCAGGTGGCGGGGCAGCACCCGCCCCAACAGGTTGACCGACCAGAGTTCCAGGGCCTCGGGGAGCAGGGTATGATTGGTATACGCCAACGTCTGCTGGGTTAACTCCCAAGCCCGCTCCCAGGGGAGTTCGTGTTCATCCACCAGCAGCCGCATCAGTTCTGCCACCGCCAAGGCCGGATGAGTGTCGTTCATCTGGATGGCCACCTTGGCCGGCAACCTGTTTAAATCTTGGTGATTCTTCAGGAAACGCCGCAGAATATCCCGCAGTGCGCAGGCCACCAGAAAATATTCCTGAATCAGCCGCAGTTCCCGCCCCGACGGCAGGGCATCCGCTGGATAGAGCATCTTGGAGATATTTTCGGAAAAGATCTTCTGTTCAATGGCCTTGAAATAATCGCCGGTATTGAAGATCTGGATATCAAATTCCGCAGAAGGCCGGGCTGCAAACAACCGTAAAAACGTCACCGTCTGGCCCCCGTAGCCCACCACGGGCAGATCGATGGGCACGCCGTAGAGCATCTGCCAGTTGAGCCACATGGGATTGTAACCGCCGTTTAAGTCCTGGTGTTCCACCACTTCGCCATAGAGGGGTACCAGGCAGGCCTCCTCAGGCCGCACAATCTCCCAGGGGTTACCGTCGGCCAGCCAGTTGTCGGGCTTCTCTTTCTGATAGCCGTTCTGGATCTCCTGTTTAAAGAGGCCGAATTCATAGTGGATGCCATAGCCATAACCGGGCAGGCCCAGGGAGGCCAGGGAATCCAAAAAACAGGCGGCCAACCGTCCCAGGCCGCCATTGCCCAACCCGGCGTCCGGTTCATACTCCTGGACCTCGTCGAGATCGGCACCCAGATCATGGAAAAGCTCTCGACAGACGTCGTAGAGCCCCAGGTTCAACAGATTATTGCTGAGGGAACGGCCGATGAGGAACTCTATGGAGAGATAGTAAATCCGTTTGGCATCTGCGGCAGCAAAACGCCGCTCCGTCTCCAGCAGCCGCTCCACCAACCGATCGCGCAGGGCCAGCGCCACCGCCTGATAAAGATCCCGCTTGGTACTCTCCTGCCATGGCTTGGCCAACGAATAGGTCAGATGATGCTGCAATGATTTATGGAGGGCCGTCTTGCTCGTGCCCAAGGTATTGAAAAAGACATCCATGCCCGGATTTCCTTAGTTGCCAGTGGTTAGTGGTTGCCCATCCGGCTATCCCTGGCGCCTCTCAGTCTGCCGGAAGAAGAATCGCAAGGGAGCCCATCAACGGCGCTGCCACCGTGCTCTATCTGACCTTTCCTATCGGATATTCTGCTTGCGAACTTAATTTCTGGCTTGCTGAGGAAATTGATTTTTTTTGCAGAAAATTTCTGGGAGGGCGGGATTGGACGGTGCCGACCTGGGCCTGCCCCAGTTTTTCTATCTCAAGAAGAGCACAGAGGAGAGAGAATGCTTGAAAAAACTTGCGTATTGCCGATAAGGTAGTATATTATAAAACAAATAAGATGTTTTATTTCGGCCTTGGTCAACAGAGGTAAAAATATTGATGACAACCAAGGCGTTGCCTCTTTACTCAACAGACAGCAAAGAGACGATTGCCACCATTTAATGTGTCAAGATATCTTGAGAGCAATTGCTAGTAGCTATGATTATCAGTGAATTTTCTTGTAACATATTTTAATATTAATGACAATAGAGGCATGGAACTTAACCTGGCATTGTTGGAACCATAGCAGTAGCGACACCATCGAGGCCCGTCATGGAACGCCGTAAATATCATCGACTCCATTTTACTATCCCCCTGGAGTTGCAGGTCAGACTCCGAGACCGCCAAGAATCCTGGGCTATTGTCGGTCTGCTACAGAATCTCAGTTTGGGAGGGGCCTATTTTGTCTGTGATTCCCTGCCCCAGATCCGGCGGGGAGATGTGGGGGAATGTATCCTGGCGCTCAGCGGGGAGCACTGTACCGGCCTAATTCAAGCCCCGGCCCAAGTTAAGCGGGTGGACCACCATGTGCTGGGTTTTACATCCTACGGCGTTGCCGTGGAGTTTCTCTCCCAGCCGGCGGCCGAGTAGGTTGCCATCGGTGAGTCGTGATCAGGAAAGAACTTCCTTCCCCTCTCCGCTAACCCCTGCCTCCTTGCCCGTCCGGAGAGTCTGCAGCTGCCGGGGCCGGTTCCGCAGCGGCCGGCCGGTCAATACCCCCCAGGCATAGCGTCCGACCCCGAAGAATTCCGGGATGACCACCAGGGAACAGTGCCAGGCATAGAGCTTGGCTTGGCTCAAGGGGATCTGCTTTTCGGCGGCCAGGCGGGGAACGCTTCGGAGGCGGGGATAGCATAGCAGTCCCGATGCCGGGGCCCACGTGAGCAGCCACCAGGGCGTCCACCAGCTTCCCACCAGACCCAGGAGGGCCAGCCCCAGGCTGCCGCCTCCCCGGATCAGCACCCGACGGACCTCCCGGGCCCAGAACCCCTGGGCTGACCGCAGGTGGCGATGTGTGACCGCGGCAAAGCCATAACCGGTGCGGTAAGCCCGGCGCCAGTACTGGCTGGGGCGGTTCATGGCAATATCGTGCCAGGTCATGGGCACGTCCAGTTGGATGATTTTATAGCCCAATTGGCGAACCCGTTGGCTCAGCTCCGGGTCTTCGCCGCCGACGAGCTCCTCATCGTAGCCGCCGGTCCGTTCCAAGACTTCCCGCCGAATCAGAACATCCCCGCCAAAGGCTTCGCTCTCCCCGGGTGGGCCGTTCCACTCCAAATCGGCAATGAAATTAAAGATCGTGGCCTCAGGGTGCAGTTCCTGGCGGCGGCCGCTCACCGCCCCGATGCCGTCCTGAAAGGCGGCGGTGGCCCGGGCCAACCAATGGGGATGGAGGATGGTATCGGAATCGAGAAATTGCACCAGAGGGGCGCGGCCCCGTTGCCAGCCGGCGTTGCGGCCCAGCCCCGGCGTGGGATAGCGAGGCTGGAGGGCAATGACCTGTACCTGAGGGTAGCGGGAGGCGATGGCCAGACTGTCATCACGGGAGCCACCGTCGACATAGTAAAGCTGCAATCGGTCCGCAGGATAACTGCTCCCCAGGACACTGTCCAGACAGCGGGGCAAGGTCGCGGCCGCATTGACCCCGATGATGACACAATCAATGGCTGGTTGGTCCAATGACGGCATGGCAATACCTGGCCTCGAGCCTCAGAAGTTTCCCACTTTAGAAAGGACCGACTGCGGCTGTTTGGGGATGATGCGCGCTGGCACGCCCACCGCCAGACTGTTCGCCGGCACGTCGGTGATGACCACTGCGTTGGCGCCGATATCAACATTGTCGCCGATGGTGATCTTGCCCAAAATTTTGGCGCCGGCGCCGATATTGACATTGTTGCCGATGGTGGGAGCGGCAATCTCATCCAGCCGCTTCAGACCCACGGTGACACCGTTGCGTACGATGCAGTTGTCCCCGAATTTGGCATAACCACTGATAATAATGTCGCCAAAATGATCAATGCGGAAATTTTTCCCGATCTGGGCTTCGCAGGGCAGTTCGATGCCGGTGAGGATCTGGACCAGCTTAAAGGCAATCTTGTAAAGGAGTGAAAAGGGTCGGCGCAGCAGGGAATTTTTGATGGTATAGCGCCAGCGGCCGAAGCGGTAGATGACCAGGGCCCAGAAGCCCTGGGCAGACCAGTCGCCTTGGTAGGTGCGCAAGTCGGCGCGGATATTGTCGAACACCGGCAACCCCCTCTTTACCATGGTGTGGCGGGGCTGACCCGTCCCCAGTGGGTGTCGCGCAGGGCCTGGAAGCCGTGGCGTAGAATGGCCAAGGAATAGGCCCGCTTGTGCTGGTAAACCTCGCCAGGCCGCAGGTTGGCCAGACAGCGGACCAGATGAAAGCCCAATTCGACGGCGGTGTTGGCCAGCATTGACGCCAGACCAAAATTCTTACGGAAGTACAGGAGCTCACTGCGCATCCTGAACTTGAGGAGTTGTGAACCCCCCAGGTCCAGCTGCAGGTCCTGGCGGGTCTTGCTGCAGGCCCCGCCCACATGCACCACTTCGGCGCCGGGGAAGAAGTAGACCTGCCAGCCAGCCCGGCGGGCCCGTAGACAGAGATCCGTCTCTTCGTAATAGAGGAAAAAGCGTTCATCAAAAAAACCGATCTGCTCCAACATCTCCCGCCGCAGGACCGTAAAGGTGCCGGGAACCCAGTCCACTTCCAGAGGGGTTTGGTGGTCGAAATACTTGTAGTCGGCCCGGGCCAAGAAACGGGAAGAGGCAAACCTGTCACTCAGACCGGAAATAATCAAAAATTTAAAAAGGCTGTTGGGAAAGCGCCGCGCCGACGGCTCCAGCTGTCCCTGGGAATTGACCACCCGCCCGCCGCAGAGGCCCACCCGGGGATGGTCCATCATAAAGGCGGTGATGCGGTCCAGTGAGCCGGGCTGGAGGCGGGCATCGGGGTTCAGCAGCACGATGAAATCTCCCTGAATCTCCCGGTAAGCCTGGTTATTGGCCGCGGCAAAGCCCTTGTTCTGGTCATTGGCGATGAGCTTGACTTGGGGGAAATGCTGCCGCACCATCGCCACCGAATCATCCCGGGAGTTGTTGTCCACGACAAAAATCTCTACCTCGTGGGAGCAGTCATTGTGGATCAGGGAGGAGAGGCAGTCCTGCAAAAGCTGGCTGGTGTTATAACTTACAATGATAACTGATAATTTCATAATGGCTGTCCTTACCCTGCCAGGTCGCTGGTCCGGTTGTCTACGGGATGAGCACTGTCAGGTACCGGGGAGAGCATGCTCCCGTCCACGATTTTCCAGCCGTGCAAACTAAACCAATCCCATCGTTGTGCCGATAACCTAGTCGTCATCGGCTCGACATAACTTTAGAGCACCATCGCAGCAACCGCCGGCTGCGGCCCTGCCGGTCCGTTTGGAGACCCGCGGTTGCGGCAGGAGGCTCGCCAAGGCGGGACTGTGTCAAGAGGCAAACATGACCATACCGCTCACTATTGTCTGCTGTGTGGAGGCCGGTCCGTTGGAGGCCATGACGGTGCGGTTGGTTGCCAGCCTGCGGCGCTGGGGTGGGAAGTTGTCCCAGGCTCCGATCATGGCCGTAACCCCGCGGCGAGGCCCCCGGCTGCGGCCGGAAACCTTGGCGTCCTTCCGGGAGCACGGCGTCCACTATGTACGCTACCAAGCCCAGGAAGAATTTGGCTGGAACAATTTTCTGAATAAGCCCCATGCCCTGGTGCTGGCAGAGAAAGAGGCCTCTACTGCCTGCATTGCCTGGCTGGACAGCGATATCCTTATCCTGGCCGAACCGTCGCACCTGCTCCTCTCCGCTGCGGAGGCTTTTGCGGCCTGCGCTCCCGATAAAAATGTGGGCACCTCGGGTCCGGACGATGTCAATGACCCCTATTGGCAGCGTTTGGGCCAGGTGTTGCAGGTGCCGGTGGAGAACCTGCCCTGGATTGTCACCGCGGCCGACAGGCAGCGGATCCGGCTCTATTTCAACAGCGGTGTGTTTGTTTTCCGTCGGGGGTATGATTTTGCCGCCGCGTTTTTGGCAGACTGTCGAGCCATCCTGCAGGCAAAAGTCTGTTCCCGACAAGCCGGCATCTTCTTCACCGATCAAGTGGCCCTGGGGTTGACTGCCTTCCGGCTGGGACTCCCCTATAAGCTGCTGGATCATGCTTACAACTATGCGGTGGGATCCAAGTCGTTGGAGGCCCTGGTTCCCGAGCAGATCAGGACGGTGAAGATCCTCCATCATCATGATGCCATGTGGCCGCCGTTGTGGCCGCGGCTGCTGGAGGTCCTTAAGGAGACCCATCCAGAGGTCCACGCCTGGCTGCAGCCTCTGGGACCTTTGATCAATCCCCAGCGCGGCTGGGGCAGATTGCATCTGAAGGTTTTGCAGGTGCTGCGGTCGTGCCGGCTCCGGCAATTTGCCCAGACTTGCCAGAGTTATTAAGGATGTGGCAAGCCACGTTGAAGCCGCCCCGGGCCTGGCTGGCCCATGTCCATACTGACATTGCCTGTGACTGTTGGGGGGATAGGACAGCTATGAACGAGCAAGCCTCTGCCGACTATGCTGCACCGGGTACTGGCCTGGACCAGAGCCGGCTGTTGGAAGAGCTCTATAAAAGATATGGACCGGAAAGCACTATTTGGGGCCGCTGGCGGAACCGGCTCTATTATTTTCACAAGAAGTATGCCTGGCTGACCATCACTCGCTCCACCCTCTACCTGAAGCGGCTTCTGGACATTATCGTCTCGGCCAGCATGCTGATCCTGTTGGCGCCCTTGTTTCTGGTCACCGCCCTGGCCATCAAGTTGGATTCGCCGGGGCCGGTGCTTTACAGCCAGATACGCCTGGGGAAGTGGGGGCGGCCGTTCCGTATGTATAAGTTCCGCTCCATGGTGGTGAACGCCGACAAGCTGAAAGCCGACCTGCAAGCCTGCAATGAAAGCGGCGGGGTCATCTTCAAGATGAAGCGCGATCCCCGCATTACTCGGGTCGGCCGGATCATCCGCAAGCTTTCCATCGACGAATTGCCGCAGCTGGTCAACGTCCTCAAAGGGGAGATGTCCCTCGTGGGCCCTCGTCCAGCTCTGGCTAGTGAGGTGGAGCAATACACCTTGGATGAGCGCCGACGTTTAGAGGTCAAACCGGGTCTCACCTGCATCTGGCAGATCAGCGGCCGCAGCGACCTGGATTTCCAGCAGCAGGTGCGTCTGGATGTGGCTTATATTGAGAGCCAATCGTTCTGGCAAGACGTTAAGATACTTTTCAAGACCGTTCCCGTGGTCTTGTTGGGGAAGGGAGCCTATTGATGTCTCCGGAGAACATCGTCGTCTTGGGGATACCTTTTGACAACGTCAGCTTTACCGAGACCATTACGGTTATTTTCGACATGATTGACCGGTTCCAGGAGGACAGGCGCCCGCGGCTGGTGGCCACCGCCAATGTAGATTTTATTGTCAAGACCCTAAGTTGGCGGTTCAATCGCTCTCGCCATCCGGAGCTCCTGGATATCCTGCGCCGGGCTGACCTGGTGGTGGCCGACGGCATGCCGGTGGTCTGGGCCAGCCGCTGGCTGGGAGCACCGCTCAAGGAACGGGTGGCCGGGTCGGACTTGCTCCCAGCCCTGGCGGCTGCTACGGAGCGCCGGCCGCTGTCTTGCTATTTCCTGGGCGGCCGGGAGGGTGTGGGGGCCCGGGCTGCGGCACTGCTCCAGGAAAAATACCCCGATTTCCACGTGGTCGGGGTGGACGCCCCTTTCATTCAGGTGGCGGGGGAGGGGCTCCATGATGCCCTGGAGAGTGATGCGGCCATCGTGGAGAGGATCAACTGCGCCCGGCCTGATATCCTGTTCGTGGCCCTGGGCAATCCCAAACAGGAGATCTGGTTCAACCGCAACCGCTTCCGTCTGCAGGTACCGGTGACGATCGGCATCGGCGGCACCTTTGAATTTGTAGCCGGGACCGTCAAGCGCGCCCCCGTCTGGATCCAGCGTCTGGGGCTGGAGTGGCTCCATCGTATTTTTCAGGATCCGTGGCGCCTGTGGAAGCGGTATCTGGTGGATGCTTACAGTTTCGGCCTCCTGCTCCTGCCTCCCCTCCTACACTATCGTTGGAGCCGCTGGCGTCAGAACTGGCGCTGCCAGCCTCAGGAGCGGGACCTGCAGATCAACCCTGGTGGGGGGGACGCCGGGGAACTGCTTCGGGTGGTCGCCCTGCCCCCTCGCCTGGACGGCGTGGCGGTGTCCCGCCTCCAGGAAATGTGGCAGGAACTGCAGAAAGCGCCTCAGGATATCGTGCTGGATTTTGCCGGAGTGGAATTCATTGACTCTTCTGGCTTGGGGCAGCTCATCAAAGGCTGGCGTCAGGCTCAGGTGCAGCAGCAGGGCTTTTTTCTCATGAGGGTTGGCCAGCGGGTGCAACGCTTTCTGAGTCTCAACCGCCTGTGGGATATCATGCAGCCCCTCACCTTCGCCGATCTGGAGGAGATCCTGACGGAGCTGAAGCAGCGTCGCTCTCTGCCGGCGTTTTCTTTTACCATGGAGCAGCGCTCCCGATACCTGCTGTTGCGGCTGTATGGCCGTCTGGATGCTGCGGCCATGGCAACCTTGGCCGTCCCGGACCTCTTGGCCCGGCTGGCGGGCCGCCATGTTATTGTCAATCTGTCTAACCTGGATTTTGTCGACAGTTCCGGGATAGCGCTGCTCCTGAAAATCCATCGCCAAGCCGCCGGTCAGGGCAAGTCTTGTACCCTCTGCGGCTTGAATCCCACGGTACAACAGGTCCTGGTGGTCACCCGGCTGCACCGCTTCTTTACCATTACCCCCGACCTGGAGAGTTCGGAACAATCGTTAAAGGCTGAACCATGCGCGTCATTCTCCTGCCCTTCCATCATCACGACGGTCTCTTAGGGTTCCAAGAGAGAATCCCAGCAGCCCTGCTGCCGGTGGTCAACAAACCCCTGATAGTACATCTCCTGGAGCTTCTGGGGCGCCACCAGCTCAAGGCCGCTACTCTCTGTCTGGACCATCTCCCCTATGAGACGGCCCAGTATTGTGGGGATGGGGTCCGCTGGGGTTTGAGCCTCACGTACACTCCAGGAGTTTTTGACCATTTCGGCGCGGCCCTGGCTCGGCTGGAGCGACACCCCCAGGAACCCTATCTCTGCCTGCCTCTGAACCTGGTCACCGATCTGGATCTCCACTGTTTCCAACAGGCTCATGCTGCTGGCGGCGCCGCGGCCACGGTTTGTCAAGTTGGGGCGGGGACGGAATCCTTGACAGACGCCGACCCCCAGGCTTGGCAGGGTATCGCTGCCGCCCCCCTGATCCTCAACCCTCGGGCCGTGACGGCTCTCAGCACGGCCGACGCTTTTCCCGATATGGCGGCGCTCTGCCGCGTCCTACAGGAGCAGGGGTTGAAGGTCAAGACCTACCAGACCAGGCGCCAGGGCTGCCTGATCCAATCCTGGTCGGAGTATCGCGACGTGCAACTGCGTATTCTGCGCCAAGAATTCCAGACCATCGCCATCCCCGGCAAGGAAGTCTCGCCGGGGGTCTGGTTGGGCTGGAACTGTGTGCTTGATCCCTCGGCCACCCTAGAACCACCGGTCCTCATCGGCCAACGGAGTGCAGTCAAGGGCCAGGCGAAGATAGCAGCCAGCGTCATCGGAGAAGGCGTGATCATCGAGGAGAAGGCCGAGGTCCGGCAGAGCATCATCATGGCGGATACCTATGTGGGCCCCGGCCTCAACGTCAACCAGATGGTGGTCCACAAGAACCACCTGGTTCAGATCACCACCGGGGTGGACCTCTGTATTACCGACGCAGTGATTTTGGGCGATCTTCGCCAACGGGAGGTGTCGGTCCTTCTGGAGCGCGCCGTTAACGTTATGGCGGCTGCGATTCTCC
>Ga0067045_1002611_pt1 | contig 64684 bp, 57 predicted proteins | sample TerdegcTABiofilm_FD_59184 | JGI IMG/M metagenome (GOLD analysis project Ga0067045, IMG submission 59184) | Combined Assembly of (Gp0054472, Gp0054536) Wastewater bioreactor microbial communities from Singapore -Terephthalate degrading...
ACTTTGGCTTTGAAGGCTGAGCTGAATGTCCTGCGTGTCCTCATTTTGCACTCCTGTATAATTAATTATCCCCTGTGTCCAATTTAAGGGGTGCACTACAAACACATATCTTAATGATAACGCGGAAAATAAAGATATTATTTACTTCAGCAGAAGCTGAGCCATTAGTAAAAATTGGAGGACTCGGAGATTATGCAGGTTCACTCCCTTTAGCATTACAAGAATACCAATCTCAACTTGATGTACGTCTTGTTATTCCATACCACGGATGCATTAAACCGGATTTATGGAAACTAACTCACATAAAAACAGTAAATTTCGAGTTTGGTAAGGAGCAAAAAAAAACAGAAATATTTAAAACTAACATTGATAACCTAAAGATTTATTTAATTCGTCCAATACCTCCTTACACTAATCCATCAGTATATTGTGAAGATTCTGAAGAAAATAACCAAAAATATGCTTTTTTCTCATTTGCCTGCCTAGAAATGCTCAAAGCCATTCAGTGGCAACCCGATGTGATTCATACAAATGACTGGCATACATCATTTCTTGTCTTAAAACTAAATCGATTAAAAGAAAGCGTAGATTTTTACAAAAATATTAAAACACTTATTACGATTCACAATCTAGGATACATGGGAGGTGAGAATTCGAAATTATTGCATAAACTTGGCATTAGTATGAAAGACCCTATTATCAAAGAACTCCCTGCTTGGGCTCTTAATCAACCCTTGCCTTTAGGCCTAGCAAAAACTGACCATATAGTAACTGTTTCACCTACCTACGCAAAAGAGATTCTCACCAATGAATTTGGTTATGGGCTGGAAAAATTATTACAAAAACGTTCCAAACTTATAACGGGTATTTTGAACGGTATTAATCAAAAAAAGTGGGATCCAACAATTGACAATAATATTCCCTCTAATTACTCATTCAAGGAACTTGACAAACGTTGTAAAAATAAAACTTATCTCCAAATGACTTTGAATCTAAAACAAGATTTGAAAATGCCACTTCTAGGGGTTATCAGCCGAATGGACTTACAAAAAGGTTTTGATATCCTAATTGACACGATACCTTTAATAGCTCATCATCCTTGGCAATTAATCATACTTGGCAGTGGTAATTATGAGATTGAACAAGCCTGTAGCTTATTGGAGAAAAAATATCCACAACGTATACGGGTTGTTTTACGATTTGATGATCAATTAGCACGTCAGATTTATGCTGGGACAGATATGTTGCTAATCCCATCACGCTACGAACCTTGTGGAACTACTCAAATGATAGCCATGCGATATGGTAGCATACCCATCGCACGCGCCACAGGTGGCTTAAAGGACACAATTCTACATAAGAAAAACGGGTATTTATTTAAAAAAGCCTCTCCACATTCACTGGCACGAACTCTGCAGGAAGCTATACATTGTTTTAATCATAGTCAAATAGAATGGCACGAAATGCAGTGCACAGCAATGAAATCTAACTTCAGCTGGAAACAATCAGCTCAAAAATATGCAAATCTATATTTCCAGATGATTGGCTAATTCGATTTCTTACCTTCCCAATATTTAACTGAGAGAATAATTCCAAGGAGAATTAATCCAGCTCCAAAAACCTCAAAATTCGTTGGCATTTCACCTAAGAATAACCAGGCAAGCAAACTCGAACCTATCGGTTCACCCAACAATGCAATCGAAACAAATACAGCTGGCAAACTCCCCAAAGCCCAATTGAGTGCTGTATGTCCGATTACTTGCGGGATGACAGCGAGGAATAACAACCAAACCCAGCTTTCTGGTGAATATCCAATTAATGAGTATCTTGTTAAACCCACAATTCCAATTAATGCCACTGCAGAAATTGAATAAACCAAAAAAGTATAGGTACCAACCGTTGTGTGTTGTCTCAATTTTCTGCCTACAATTACATAACCCGCAGCAGCCCAGGCACCCATTAAAGCCAAAAAATTGCCTAAAATGTTTTTCTCACCTTCCATTAATTTAATCAAACGACAGGCTAATTCCAACCCCTGAAATTGACATGTGTTATTCATGGAAAGAACAAATACACCAAGCATAGCAATAATTAAATAAACTATCAAAGATCGACTTACTTTTTCACGCAAGAACACTGGGGAAAGCAAAGCAACCCAAACCGGTGTTGTGGTTACAAGCACAACCGAACTTGCCACACTGGTATATTCTAACGAAATGATCCAAACGACAAAATGAAGTGCCAAGAGGATGCCAGCAACAATCATCTGGATCCAATCATCTTTTGAGAGCATGCGTATTTCAACTAAAGATTTTCGAAATGTGAAAATACCAATAATCGCCGAAGCAACAGCTAATCGATAGGCAGCAATGACCAGGGATGGCACATTGGTTTGCGCAAAACGAATAAAAATTGAAGCAGTCGATACAGATACAATTGCTATAAATAAAACTAAAAATTGTAATGATTCAAATTTATTAGACAATGTAAAAAATGATGAGTTTGACAAAGTTAATCAGGATAGATAAAATCAAATTTATCAAAAATCTACCCTTTGGGAGTAAAAAATGCCTTTCGAATTACCTAAGTTACCCTATGATTATAATGCCCTAGAACCCTTTATGGATGCCAAAACAGTAGAAATTCATCATGATAAACATCATGCTGCTTATACCAATAAACTCAATGCAGCCCTTGAAAAATATCCTGATTTCTTCAATCATACAATCGAGTATATACTCAGCAATTTATCACTCATCCCAGAAGATATTCGAACCGCTGTACGTAACCAAGGGGGCGGTTATTACCATCATAATCTATGGTGGGAACAGCTAATGCTCAACCCAGAAGGAAGACCAACAGGAAAACTTGCAGAGGTTATTAAGGATACATTTGGTGATTTTGAGACTTTTCGTAACCAAATGACCACTGCAGCCATGAATCAATTTGGTAGTGGTTGGGCGTGGTTGAGTCGCAAATCAGATGGCAGCCTGATAATACACGCAACCCCTAATCAGGATTCTCCGCTAAGTGAAGGTCTCACTCCTCTATTAACTATTGACGTATGGGAACATGCCTATTATTTAAAATACATGAACAAGCGTGACGAATTTGTGCAAAACTTCTGGAACATTGTTAACTGGTCAGTAGTTGACCAACGTTTCCTGGCAGAGAACTAATATTTTAACATTAAGGATATCAGCATGCCCAGGGTTATTACTAATCTGTGCTTACGCCACGGAAGTTGTATCGAGGTATGTCCGGTAGATTGCATAAAACCTGGCATACCTGAAGAAAAATTTCCAACATTTTATATCAATCCAGATGAATGTATTGATTGCGGCGCATGCGAAACTGAATGCCCGCATGGTGCAATTTTTGAAATGGACCTTGTACCGAATGCATATATTGCCAAAGGAGGCGAAAGGCTTTCTAAACCGGTTGGCACAGAAGGATTTATAGAAACCTATGATTGTATAAATCAAAAAGGTGAAAATGTGCATTTAGAAGCCACAAGAATGCTAGAAGCAGGTGAAACGGTGGATTTGACTAACGCGATTGTGGAGAATAGAGATTATTTCTTAGATAGAACAAGTTAATTTATATACAAAAATCAATCACATCGATAATTCAGATGATTTTCATACTTTTCAAAAAATATATGTAGACCTGTTTGATCACAATTGGCACGAAAAAAAAGAAAATCACTATCTTGCGGGAATGCCGTAGACCTTAAGGAACACAAATCAGGATTGCTGATAGGTGCAGGAGGTAAACCAAAATTCAAATAAGTATTATAAGCTGAAGAAATCTTAAAATCTTCTGAATGTAGAGTGGACCTCCACCAGCCATCAGTGGAATTACCTACAACATATTGTATAGTCGCATCACTATCCAATCTCATGCCCAACCGCAAACGGTTATAAAACACCGAAGCAATCATAGGCCTTTCCTCACATAATGGTGCTTCACGTTGGATAATAGAAGCAAATATCACTGCTTCAATAATTGATAACCCCTCTCTATCAAATCCTTGTAAAATTTCCTGGCTAATAGAATCAGAAAAACGATCTATAAAGGCTAAAATAAACTCATCTAACTGTACATCGCGTTGGAAAACATATTCCCCCGGGAAAAGGAAACCCTCTAATGTTGTTACCCCATTCATGAATGTAGGTAGTTCCAGATTACTAGGCGACTTAACCAAAGATAGGAAGTCCTTAGAGGTAATACCTAATCCTGAGGTAGGCAGTAGGGCAGCTACTTCTTCAACTCGCATACCAGGTAGAATAATGAATTTCACCTGTTTTGGATTAGTAATACTTATTATTTGAGCAATTTCGACTGCTGATTGATTTGCATTGATTACGAACTCCCCCGCTAGTATTTTATTATCGTAACCTTTATATATTAAATACCATCGAAGAGCATCGGCATCCCGGATTAATCCATTATCCTCGAGGTTTTTTACCACCTGATCAGCTGTTTCACCTAATGTAATTCTAAAACTCATACTATTTTTAAAGTTTGTTTGTGGGGATAAGAGCAATTTTTGTGATGCTAATAACCTAAAGGAATAAATTATCTGCTGAGCATAATCTAATTCAGGACCAGGTAATCCAAATAAAGCCGTTGCGGACTGTGGAAGCCAATATAATAAATAAAAAATTCCTATACCCAAAAAACAAATTACCAGAGAAAGTAAGATTGTTAAAATCACCTGATCTTTAAATCGCAATCTATTTTTCCCCATTGATTGAACTATGATAGTCAAGATAATTCTGAAGAATCAGAGTGGCGGCAATGGCATCATGATGCCCACGTCGTTTTTTACGGGGTAATCCCATTTCAAGGCGTGTTTTTTTCGCCTCCCAGGTCGAACCAGTCTCATCCCAAAATTTTACTGGAATCTTGGTATTTGAGGCTATTTGCTCACCCAATCGAATCGCTCGCATTGCAGCAGGGGTGAATTGTCCATCCTCATCCAATGCCTGGCCGATGATTATGCAGGTGACTTTATTCACTTCTGCAAGATGAATAATTTTTTTTACATCCTCATTTCGAGAGATATGCACAATTGTGGTCAAAGGATTGGCAATACTCCCACTCAAATCACTGATGGCTATTCCAATTCGCTTCTCACCAGGGTCTATTGCCATGATCCTATTTGATATCATTACTTCTTGCATATCGTTAGTAAATTATAGTGCAGCTGGGAATGATAATTTAAAATGTTCATCTGATAGATGATAAACTAATAATTAATTTATGAACATATAACTAGAATTTATTGTTCAATAAGAGGTTAAGATGCATAAAAGTTTTATTCTGATTATCTGCTTTCTACTTCTGAGTTCCTGCACTTTATCAATTTCTACTGATGAAACAAATTTTGAAGATGAGGTTGCCATAAGAGTCGCAGTGGCACAAACCACAACTGCCTTGGCTCAAAGCCATATTAATCAAACACAAACAAGCATTCAAGCCACTACCTCCCCATCTGTAACCACCAGCACTATACTGTCCCCAACAACCAGTCAGGATGATCCAAAATATTCTCTAGGAAATGCCACCTGGAAGGATACATTGAATAATGGAAATTATTGGGGATTAGGTGCAAGTGGAACTAATATCAATGAAACATTAATAATTATAAAGGATGGTTACCTCACTATGAGTCGGAATATTTTGGGGTTAGGTAAAACCTGGTGGAAGGCATCTCCTAAACCACGCAATTTTTACTTAGAGGGGCGATTCACCCTTCAAAACTGCACCGGTGACGATCAATACGGATTGGTTTTCAGAGCACCCAGCTTTGAGGATGGAAACGGTTATTACTATATGATTTCTTGCGATGGTCAATATACTCTCCTAAAGTGGGATAGCAATGGACAGGCTTTACTGATGAATTGGGAAAAAACTGAATCGATTCAGGCTGGTGCAGATAAAATCAACAATCTTGGAGTCTGGGTAAAGAATAACACGATTATCTTATATGCAAATGGAAAAAAGTTAAAGGAAATTAATGACAGTTCTATCACAAGCGCAGGTTATTTTGGCTTGGTTATGGATGCAAGAAACACTCCCGGTTTTACCGTGAAATTAGACGAAATTAGTTATTGGGATTTATCCTAAAGTCTCAGTCTTAAATCAGATTCATGAATAACATTGTTAGATATAAATAAGGGGATCAATGGATTTCCCATCCTTCACATCACAACAACAAAGTATCATCGAATCCCCATTAAATAGTAAGATATTTATCGAAGGACCTTACTATAGTGGAAAAACCACCTGTGGTGTAGCACGCTTAAATAATCTGCTACATAATAAGGTGCCAGTATCAAAAATACTTATTCTCGTCCCTCAGCGGTCATTAGGCGCCCCTTATTATTTATACATCAATTCACTTAATTTTCCTTCTTCTGGCGAGTGCGAAATACTCACCTTAGGTGGACTAGCGCGTAGAAGCATAGAATTATTTTGGCCTCACATTGTAAAACAAACTAACTATTTCCATTCAAAATTCCCACCAACTTTTCTTACCTTGGAGACAGCACAATATTTTATGGCGCAAGTCGTAGATCCCCTAATCGAACGCGGGTACTTTCAATCAATACATTTGCCCCGTAACCGAATCTACAGTCAGATTCTGGATAACATGAACAAAGCTGCTGTAGTAGGTTTTCCCTTAGAGGAAATCGCCTTGCGTTTAAAAAATGCATGGAGTGGAGAGACGTATCAACTCTCTGCCTATGATCAAGCCCAAGAATGTGCAATTGCATTCAGAAAACTGTGTTATGAGAAGAACTTACTTGATTATTCCTTACAGGTGGAATTGTTTTTTCACAACATGTGGAACACTGAGAAAGGACATTTGTATTTAATAAATAAATATCACTTTCTCATCTACGACAATTTAGAAGAAGATGTCCCTGTGGCTCACGACCTGATAAGTGAATGGTTACCAGAAATGCAATCCGCCCTTTTAATAAAGGATTTAGATGGAGGATTTCGCTCATTTCTCGGGGCAGATCCTGAACACGGGTCTAACTTAAAAGAGCGTTGTGAATTAATTTTTCACTTTAGTGAAAAATTTGAATCAATAAATGAAATTAGAGAATTCCAACAAGCACTTACTGCCAGTATATTGCATGAACCTTTCACACCTTCACCAATCATCCGCGCGTATTTCTCTTTTAATGACTATCAATTTCTTCCAGAAATGGTCCAGGCAGTTGTAGATCAAGTAGCTAGTCTGATACATCAACGAGAGACTGAACCGAATCAAATCTCGATATTAGCGCCCTATATGCCAGATACGCTTCGCTTTGCTTTATCAAGTGAACTTGAAAAACAAAATGTGCCTTTTTATTCATTACGACCCTCACGGTCTCTGGGCGATGAACCAATTACTAAGTGCTTATTTACCTTAGCACAGCTTGCCCATCCAGAATGGGAATATCCTTGCGCACAAATCGACCTGCGCAATGCATTAATGGTTGTCATCCCTGACTTAGATATCGTGCGCGCTGACTTAATTTCTCAAACTCTATATTCTGAGAAAAATCCAAAACAAATATTTGGTCCCTTCGACCATCTTAATTCAGAGATGCAATCCCGAATTACATACCAGATAGGTGAAAAATTAGAGCAAATTCGCCAATGGATTGAAGCATATCGAAATGATGCCCCACTACCCTTGTTTGGTTTTTTTAGCCGCTTATTTGGAGAACTTCTTTCACAACCTGGTTTTCTGTCACAGGCTAATCTGGATGCAGCCGAGATTATTAGCAGACTCATTACTTCTGCAAAAAAATTTCGAGCAATTAGACAAAACGAAGTGAAAATAAACGAAAATGAACTCTCTCGTGAATTTATCCAAACTGTCAGGTCCGGTTTAATTGCCTCTCGCAATTTTGAGCCAATATCTGAAAAAGATCAAAAAGGTGTATTACTCTCACCCGCATTTACTTTTTTGATGAGTAACAGATCAGTGGAGTATCAATTCTGGTTAGAGGTGGGCAGTATGGGATGGTGGGAACGTTTGGATCAACCTCTCACACATCCATATGTACTTAATCGCCATTGGCAAATAAACGAAAAATGGACTGATGTACACGAGTTTAACTCAAATCAGAAATCCATGGTGCGCTTGGTGTGTGGATTAATAAATCGATGTAAAAAACATATATATATTTTCACTTCTGGGATGAATGAACGCGGCGATCTTCAACGCGGGCCATTATTGCTGGCATTTCAGAAATTGAATAAGCGTTTATGGCAGTTAGAAAAAAATTCACATGTATAAACCACGTTCTAGTCAACAGGAGGTAATTAGATTTAGTGGGGGAAGAATGGGTGTTTCAGCTGTACCAGGTAGCGGTAAAACGCATACTCTATCTTTCCTTGCGGCAAGATTAATAGCAGAGGGAATTATTAACGATGACCAAGAAATCCTCATTGTTACATTAGTAAATTCCGCTGTGGATAATTTTGCAAAACATATTGCTGAATTTATGCGCGGAAATAAATTATTTCCGAATCTAGGTTACCGCATCCGAACCCTACATGGACTTGCACATGACATTGTGAAGGAAAGACCCGATCTCGTTGGGCTTTCAGAACAATTTAGCATTGCAGATGAGCGAGATACAAACGAAATTATCACAAACATCACCAATCATTGGATTAACACACATATAGATTTTCTAGATCAATTTATTGATCCTGCAAAAAACCAAAAGGACAAACAAGTAAAACGCGGCATAGAAACTCTAGTGAGTAACCTTGCCACAAGCTTCATCAAACAGGCGAAGGATTTAGAACTTTCCCCAACCGACTTACAGGAATTGATAAATGCACATTCATCCAACCTACCACTCATTATGATGGGAGCTGAAATTTATCAGGAATACCAACACGCCTTGAATTTACGAGGTGCTGTGGATTTTGAAGATTTAATCTGCATGGCATTAAAAACATTAAACCAGGACCCCGAATATTTATCACGCTTGCAGTCCAGATGGCCTATTATCCTTGAGGATGAAGCTCAGGATAGTAGCCAATTACAAGAAAAAATATTAAGGTTGTTGGTCGGCAAAGAAGGTTCGTGGGTTCGAGTTGGTGACCCTAACCAAGCAATCTATGAATCCTTTACTACAGCGAGCCCTAAATATTTAAGAAATTTTTTAAAGGAAGAAGGAGTTAAAGCTTGTAGTCTACCCCATTCCGGAAGGTCAACGGCTTCTATTGTTCAACTAGCAAATTACCTCATTCGCTGGACACAACAAGAACACCCCGTTGTTGAAATTCGTGATGCATTAACACCACCCTATATTCAACTTACCCCAGCAGATGACCCTCAACCTAATCCTGTAGATCATCCTGATAGTGTTCACTTGATTCATAAAAAATTTGAACCTGCAGAAGAAATTCAACAAATTACCCGATCAATTAATAATTGGTTGATAAATCACAAGGAAAATACAGTAGCAGTATTGGTACCTCGCAATGAACGAGGTTCCGAGGTTGTAGAAGCCCTAAAAGTTAACAACATAGAATGTATCGAACTATTGCACAGCAGCCATCCAACCCGACAAATAGCGAATATATTTGCAAAAATTTTATCTTTCATCAAGGAGCCTATATCTTCTAACCGTTTAGCAGAGATGTTTAAATCGATCTATTCATTCAAGTTTGATTCACCAGATAAAGTTGTATTTATTAAACGCACATTCGGGTTATTGCAACGGATAAGATCTGTGGAAGAATTTTTTAGTCCAACTTTTAATCTTGCTAGGTTCATATCACAAGATGAGAAGTTGCCAGAATGGTGGGAAGATATTCTTATTGACTTTCGAGAAAAATTAATCTATTGGCAGCAAGCAGCTTTACTTCCAATAGATCAATTTATCCTAATTCTATCAAATCAATTATTTCAGGAACCCGTATATTTAGCTATTGCATATAAAATAGCTGCCTTACTAGCAAGCGACAAGCACAATCATATTCTCTGGGGTTTGAACGAAACAATTGAAGTCATGGAATCGATAACCAAAAACAAGGTAAAACTTATGGGTTTTTCAGGTGAGGATATTGGTTTTGACCCCGACCAGTACAAAGGAAAAGTGATTGTCTCTACCATCCATAAAGCGAAAGGTTTGGAATGGGATAAAGTATATTTAATCTCAGTCAATAACTATGATTTTCCGTCTTCCCAAGAGTATGACCAATACATCTCAGAAAAATGGTTTATTCGTGACCAATTAAACCTAGAAGCGGAGACGATAATGCAATTAAAAGCTCTCGCATCCAAACAGTTAAAAGATCTCAATCTAGGGGAAGCGACACAACAAGCTAGATTGGAATACAGTGCAGAACGTATTAGATTGTTATATGTAGGCATAACCCGCGCCCGTCGTGAGTTAGTGATCACATGGAACAGCGGGAGAAGAGGTCAATGTGTTCCTGCACTTCCATTGCAAGCGTTATTTAAATATTGGAAAGAAGAACATGAGTCTACCAATTGAATTTAAATTCAATCAAAATAATTTACAAGATTATATAGACTGCCCAAGAAGGTTTGAGTTAAAACATGTCCTTAAGCAATCCTGGCCAGCTGTTCTGAGTGAACCTCTCATCGAAGTAGAACAACTTCAACGTCTTGGACAGAACTTTCACCAGTTGGTTCATCAACATGAACTCGGTCTTGAAAAAGACGAAATCGAAAACAGCATTCAAAATATAGATCTTTTATTATGGTGGCATAATTATCTGGAATTCGCACCTCAAGGGATTAAACCCTTTAGGTTTGTTGAATACACATTATCCACTATATTTCATAATTTCCGTTTGCTAAGCCAATATGATTTAATTCTTTTTGAAGATCAATCTAAATGTGTGATCGTAGATTGGAAAACCTCACACATTCGTCTACCAAGCCATTATTTACGTCAACGCATGCAGACGATTATCTATCCCTATGTTCTAGCAAAAGTGGGTTCACCTTTACCTAACCTTTCTGAAATCGAGCCAGAGTCTATCGAAATGATATATTGGTTTCCACAATTTCCTCACGAACCAGAACATATACACTACTCTACAGAAGAACATCGTAAAAATGAAAGATTACTTGAATCAATTATCACTGAGATTAACCACAAAAAAATTGGAGAATTTGCAATGACGGATAATGAAAAAATGTGTCGTTTCTGCATTTATCGGTCTCTTTGTCATAGGGGTACTCGGGCTGGAGATTGGCATGAAGAAATAATGGATCTTGAATACTTATCTTCACCAGTGGAAATTGAATTTGATCAAATTAAGGAAATAGCCTATTGACCCAGAAAGAATGGAATTGGGTTGATCCCAGTCCAATTTATATACCGGAAAACCTGCAATCTCTTTTTCCTGATTATCCATTTCTTGCTGCTGCGTTGATTAATCGAGGAATATCATCATATGAGGAAGCCAATATATACCTAAATACTGAATTGTACGATCTCACCCCAGCCAGTGATTTACCCGAATTATCTCGTGCATGTGATCGAATCCTGAATGCAATCCATGATCAACAGTTGATTGGAATTTGGGGGGATTTTGATGTTGATGGTCAAACTGCTACAGCATTATTGGTACAAACTTTAAGAGCTTTAGGCGCACATGTTACTTACTATCTACCCATCCGAGCCAGTGAAGGGCATGGCATTCAATTAGAAGCTTATCAAAGATTTCTAAAAAAGGGTGTCCAGCTGATCATCACCTGCGATACGGGGATAAGTGACCATGAAGCTATTAATTACTCTAATAACCTTGGAATTGATTCCATCATTACAGATCATCATACATTTTCTGTCCCTTTGCCAAATAGTTATGCTACGATTAATCCAAAATTGCTCCCCAATGAACACCCCCTCTCTTACCTAAGCGGGGTCGGCACTGCACTTCAATTAGCTAGAGAATTGTTAGAACAATCCCATAAAAAAATAGTTATTCAAGAACTATTAGACCTTGTAGCTCTGGGAACGGTGGCGGATTTAGCCACATTAAAAGGTGATAATCGTAAGTTAGTGCAAATTGGCATTCAGCAATTACGTTCCCATCAGCGCCTTGGTTTGCAGGAGATATACAAATTAGTCGAACTCTCTACAGATCAATTAAATGAACAACATATCTCTTTCATAATTGCTCCCAGATTAAATGCCATAGGAAGACTCGGAGACGCCAATCCCATTGTGGATTTTCTCCTTACGAAAAATCGCATGTATGCAACAAGTATTGCCGCAGAATTAGAACAACTAAACTGGCGCAGAAAATTAGATGTACATGAGATTGTTCAAGCCGCTGAGGAAAAACTGCGACATGATCGAACCCTTCTTGAACAGCATTTATTATTATTACAATCAAAGAATTGGGAACCAGGTTTAATTGGCATTGTTGCCAGTCAATTAGTAGAACGATATTTAAAACCTGTAATTATATTAAACCTGGAAGAAGGAGGCCTAGCCCGTGGATCTGCCAGATCAATTGAAGGAATTGACATTTATAGAGAAATTTCAAAACAAGGAGACATTCTAGAATCATTTGGTGGGCATCCAATGGCAGCCGGATTGATCATTAAACAGAATAACATTTCTGAATTCAATCGTCGAATAAATCAATCATTATTGTCACAATCAACTGAATACTCAAAATTAAAGGAGTTAAAGATTGATGCATACATCTCACTAGAAATGATTAACCAAAATTTGGTTTCACAAAGTGAGCGCTTTGCACCTTATGGTGTGGGGAATCCTCCTCTCATTTTTGTTAGTCGCGGACTGACATGCAAAGAAAAGACAATTATTGGAAAAACGCAAGAACATGCGAAGATAACTGTAATTTCCTCTAGCGGAAAAGAATGTGAATTTTTATGGTGGCAGGGTGCTGATATGCCACTCCCCCAAGAGATAATCGACATAGCTTACACTATGCGGATTAGTAATTATCGAGGACATGAAAGTATCCAGTTGGAATGGATTACTTACAAACCATCACTTTTACCCACGATTCAAATAAGATCAAAAAAATCTTTTCAAATTCATGACTTCCGTCACATTAAAGACCTCTCCACTATCCTAAAAAGATGTGAACCCGTCCCAAATACAGTAATTTGGGCTGAAAATTACAAAATTCCAAATTGGCAATACGTGGATCGAAATGGAATCAATCCATGTACCAAACTCATCATCCTTACCATACCCCCCAGTATTGAGATTCTCAAAGCTGCCATCACAAATGCAGAACCTAAAGAAATATGTTTATATGGATTAATGCCTGATGAAAAAAGTCTAGAATCTTTTATAAACAAACTAGTCGGGCTCGTACGATATTCACTATCTCACTACAATGGAAAAATTGATGTCCAAAAAATTGCTGCTCTATTGGCACAAACCGAAGCTATGATTGAAAATGGTATTTACTGGTTGCAATCTCATGGAGATATAAGCATCCTTTCACAAAAACTCAATGATTTCTATATCAGTAATGGGGGAAAGAAAAATGTTATTGAACAGATTTCTTATGAAAAAAAATTAATATACCTATGGAATGAGACATCCGCTTTCCGTAATTTTTACCTGAGAGCGGATCCTGAACATATACTAAGTTAAAATATCGTTTCTTAAATCAACATTGGTATAATCTGGCGAAATGAGTGGTCACTTCTCACGTAGAGAATTTCTTAAACTCCTGAGTTCTGGTTTAGCAGGTATTGCTTTATACCCAGTCCCTTCTAGGTTCTCGATGCCGCGCATAAGCTTTGGGCGGGTTACTTCAAAGACATTAAGTGTCTATGAAAAGCCTTCAGATAAAAGCCGTATCATGTTTCAACGGTTCCAAGATGATGTTTTAAATATTTATCAGGAAATTGAATCAACAGAAGGACCAGCGTATAATCCCATCTGGTATCGGGTATGGGGTGGTTATGTTCATAGTGGATTTGTGCAGAAGGTGACTTATCAATTAAATCCATTGATGGAATCTTTTTCCAGCAAAGGTAATTTAATGGAAATAACCGTGCCATATGCCCAATCCTATATTCCGAGCCGAACGAAGCAATGGAATCGATCATATATACTGTATTATTCCTCTACTCACTGGGTTTTCAGCCAGGTCGATGGACCTGATGGACAACCTTGGTATGAGATTAGGGATGGACTTGTTACAGTATCGTATTATGTTCCCGGAATCTTTCTGCGCAATATTGAAGTGGAAGAACTACAACCAATCTCAGCGTCAGTTGAACCGAGGACAAAAAGGATTGAAATTTCAATACAGAACCAAACCCTCACAGCATACGAAGGAGAACGAATTGTAAAACAGGCTAAGGTTTCCACAGGTATGCATTCTTCACACCCAGATCCTAATATGACTCCCACAGATACTCCCAGAGGAACATTTCATATATTCTCTAAGAAACCATCAGTCCACATGGGAGAAGGAACATTACGAGCTGACCCAGAGGCATATGAATTACCTGGAGTGCCATGGGTATCCTACTTTGAAGGCTCCACCGGTGTTGCTATCCATGGTACTTTCTGGCACAATAACTTTGGTGTACAAATGAGCCATGGATGTATCAATATGCACTCGGAAGATGCGAAGTGGATTTACCTTTGGTCAACCCCATCACCACCATTAACAGAAAATGGAGTAAAAATTCGTACGCGTGTTACCGTAAGTTGATGTAATTTTTTATACAAATTTCATAAACACCTGATTACCCAACAACCTACCACGACGAGTTAATCGTAATATGCGCTGGTCATTTCCCGACCACTCAACTAGATCTAAATTAAGTAATTCCTGTATTTCTTTACCATAAATATCCATCATTCTTTTACCGAATTGCTCGCTAAAAACATGATCGGAAATACCATCAGAAGTTAGGCGTAAACCTAAAATCATTGTTTCCGCCATCTCGTCCTTCTCACATAAATTGATTATATTGTTCGTTTGTGGATAAACATTTAGAGCATTCGTTCTTTCAATATACGCCTTAATCTCTAATGGATTACTCCATCGTAAATCTCCGTAAAAACTATGCGCACCTGCGCCAAATCCTAGGTAAGGTAAACGACGCCAGTAGCGTAAGTTATGAATTGATCTAAAATCCATATCTTTTCTTGCAGCATTAAACCAATTGGAAATCTCATATTGTTGGAATTTATTTTCTTCTAAGAATTCCATGGCAAATTCATAACAATCAGCAGCAAAGTCATCATCAATGGAATGAATTTTTCCTTGTTTAATATTTTTCGCCATCATGGAATTATCATGGAGTGTTAGCGAGTACAATGATATATGCTGGGGAGAAACATCTAAAGCCGTTTCTAATGAAATTTTCCATTTAGAGATCTTTTGCCCAGGCAAACCATAGATCAAATCCAAATTGATATTAATAAAACCCGCTTGTTTCGCCCATTGAATTGTATGTATAGTTTCGTGTATGGTATGAATTCGTCCTAATAATTCCAATTCATCAGCATGAGCGGACTGCATACCAATACTTAGGCGGTTAAACCCGAGAGTTACTAGACCTGCCAGATATTCTTTATTGACCGTCCCGGGGTTTATTTCCATGGTCATTTCTACATCAGGATTAACTTCGAAAACTTTATGAATTGAGTGAAGAATATTTAAATAATAATTTAATGGAATGATCGATGGCGTCCCTCCCCCAAAGTAGATACTATTAATTTTTATATGACCTGGAATGCTGTTACTGGCATTACAAATTTCTCTCCCAATGGCTTGCATATATGCAGGAATAAATTTTTCCATACCGGCATAAGTGTTAAAATCACAATAATCACAACGATGCCTGCAAAAAGGAATATGTACATATAAACCTAAATTTGAGATTTCTACCATAAGGTTTTTATAAAATCAATTTTTACCAAATTGCCAGTGATATAATAGTCCGGCTTTGGTAGTATAAATCAAAAGAAGACTCATGAATCCAGAACCAATTTCATCAATAAAAATATGTCCGACCTGTGGAACAAGATTGAGTGAAAGTGCCACGCGTTGTCTAGTTTGTGGACGTACCTTTACTGATAAAAAAGTTCCACCCACCTCAAGGGGCGTACAAAGTTCCGGTCTTCCGGAATTAACTTTGAGTTTACCGCTTGCAATTGGATTAATCCTAATCATTCTTGCTATTGGAGCGGGATTAATCTACCTCATCTTACGAGGTTCCGGTCAGGTTGGAGCTCCCCTTCCTACAGCAACTATCACAACCACACCAACCCTTGAACAATCTCCCACTCCAACTACTACTAACACACCAGAACCGACCTTCACGCCTCTGCCACCTGTTGAACATATTATCAAAACGGGTGAGACTTGCAGTTTAATTGCACTCTATTATGGGGTATCTATCCAGAGCATCGCTGAACTTAACAATCTTCCACCTGATTGTGGAATTCTCAGCGTAGGACAGAAAATTCAAGTGCCACAACCAACACCTACAGCCTCCCCAATGCCCACCGCAACGCTAAGTATCGCTCAAAAAACCGAAGTTGCCTGCCAAAAGGTTGAGATCCGCGTCGGTGAGAATGATACCTTAAGCAGCATCGCAGCTAACTATAACATATCGATTACAACACTAAAAACTTATAATGGTCTTACATCAGACATTATCTATACAGGTCAAATTATAAATATTCCTTTGTGTGAAAGGCTTCCCACACCGGGACCAACCCCCACACCCACCCTGCCCCCACCCTATCCACCCACAAATTTACTTCTACCCGCGGATGGGGCAATCTTCAGTGCAACGAATGACACCATCACCCTGCAATGGGCTGCTATCGGTGGCATGCGGGAAGGCGAAGCATACGCGGTCACCATTGAAGACCTTACAGAAGGTCAGGGGAGAAAATTGGTGGATTATGCCACCGATACAAAATATATTATCCCCGTTACCTTCCGACCAGCTGATACAATTCCACATATCATCCGCTGGTATGTGCAACCCGTAAGACAAGCAGGGACGACGAAAGAGGGTGAACAGATTTGGGTACCTGCTGGAGCAGCGAGCGCATCACGCGTCTTCGGCTGGTCAGGAATTGGAGCAGCAGTCACACCTGGCTAACAATCGATAGTAGCTAAGTTTAAATTTGATTCTAAAACCTTAAAATCTTGATTGGTTAATCCTGATTTTCAAGATAGCGTATCGCCTCGATTGCTCCGGCTGCTCCCATACCAGCCGAAGTGACAACTTGACGATAATATGGATCTGCCACTTCACCAACTGCAAACACCCCGGGGATATTTGTCCTCATGCGGTTGTCAATGACAATATATCCTCTTGTGTCTAAATCAAGCTGATCTTTAAAGATAGCCGTATTGGGACTATGTCCAATAAAAATAAAAATACCATCAATTGACAAATCGCTTCTTTGATTACTCTTAACATTTTTCAACTTAAGGTTTTCAACTATTTCCCTTCCCTGAATCTCTTCCACAATCGTATCCCAGATGAATTCGATCTTTGAATTGTTATTCGCACGTTTCTGCAATAGAGCCCCCGCACGTAATGAATCACGACGATGAATGATAGTCACATTTGAAGCAAAATGAGTTAAATGCAAACCTTCTTCCAACGCACTGTCTCCTCCTCCCACCACAGCTACTCTTTTTTCTTTAAAAAATGCGCCATCACAGGTCGCACAATATGAAACCCCTTTTCCTCGAAATTCATTCTCGCCCGGTACATTTAATTTGTTCGGACTGGCACCAGTGGCAATGATTAAGACTCTTGTCTTCAATTCATTACTATAAGTCCGAACAATAAACGGTTTTGTTTTGAGGTTAACTTCGGTAGCCATATCATACTCAAGGCGTGCTCCAAATTTTTCGGCATTCCTTTGAAAAAGATCCACCAATTCACTCCCACCCACCCCATCAGGAAATCCAGGATAATTCTCAATCCTATTTGTTAGACCCACTTGACCACCCAATTCGGTGCCGGTAAGCAGCAATGGTTTAAGGTCTGCACGGGCTGCATACAATGCAGCAGAAAAACCCGCAGGACCTGCACCTAGAATGATGACATTTTCAATCTTTTCTTGTTCCATATTCTATCCTTTGTCTACTATAGTATCGATAATTTTTAATGCGTCTGATAATATTGCAAATCCTTCTGCCAACTGTTCAGCAGTAATAATCAACGGGGGAATAATGAGAATGACATTATCATGTGTGTAATGATAAAGACCATGATTGCGAGTAAATTTTTTTATTTGATTCATCTCTTCGTTTTGGGTGTTATAAGGGGTTAGTGGATCACGTGATTTTTGATTTCTGACAAGCTCAATTCCTCCAAACAAACCGATGGACCTTACCTCACCTATACTTTGGTGAGCCAATTTCAATTCGTCCAGCATTTTTGAAAAAACTGGTGCCATATCACGAGTTCTCTCAATTAAATTACTGTCCTTAATTACTTCTATGTTTGCAATTGCTGCAGCAAGAGATAATGGATGCCCATTGTAGGTTAATCCGCCTTGATATGTGCGTTCATTAAAGAAATCTGCAATTTCAGATTTCATCGCAACTGCACCCAATGGGGCGTAACCTGAAGTTAATCCTTTCGCCATAGTAATCATATCTGGAACAATGCCCCAATGATTTACAGCGAACCACTCACCAGTTCGACCAAATCCTGTCATCACTTCATCTGCAATAAATAGTATTTGGTTACGTTTACATATCTCATGCACTCCCTGCAAATAACCCTTAGGAGGAAGAATAATTCCATTCGTGCCCACAACAGGTTCAATCAATATAGCAGCAATAGTATGTGCACCTTCAAAAGCAATCAAGTCTTCCAAATAATTCAAATAATCTTGCGTAAATTCACCCTCCTCAATTTCCTCCAGATTACGGTGAAATGCAGATCGAAATTTGAATGGATTAAGCATATGCACAACCCCACCCATAACAAGTGGCTCCCAAGCTACACGCCTTGAGTCACCAGTAAGTGCTATTGCTCCGTGCGTTGCACCATGGTAAGAGCGATAACAGGTGATGATTTTATATTTTCCTGTGAAAGCCCTGGCTAATTTAATCGCATTCTCATTCGCTTCCGCTCCGCCCAGTGTGTATAGAAATTTTGTTAAACCTACCGGACAGACTTCCGCCAACATCTCACCCAAGAGAGCTCTGGGCTTAGTTGCCATGTGAGGTCCAGCATATGCCAATTCACTCACCTGATTTTGAATTGCTTGAATAACATGCTTATTACCATGACCTATATTGCAACACATGGTCATGGAATTAAAATCCAGATATCTTTTACCATTTACATCCCAAAAATAGACGCCTTCAGCACGAATTACTGGAATTGGTTCAATGTGAGCTTGTGCAGACCATGTCCAAAAATTATGTTTTAAACATAGCGAAGCAATTTGATTGTCCTCTATTTTCTCCATATATCTCCTATAATAATTAAATGCTATCATAAAATAAATACCAATTTGACAAGGAACTTCAATGACAGATAAGCAAAACTTGATTGATAAGATCGCTTTGGTTACCGGTTCAGGTCGTGGGATTGGAAAAGCAATTGCCATTCGTCTTGCACAAGCTGGAGCACACATTGTGATTAATTTCATTCATAATCGAGAGCCTGCGGAGCAGGTAGCCTGCCAAATACGTGAGATGGGACGGGAGGTTCTGGTAGTACGGGCAAATGTGGGTAAAGTAGAACAGATTAAAGCATTATTTGAAGAAATTAAAAATAAAATGGGTGGATTGGATATCTTTATTAGCAATGCTGCTTCTGGTTTTAATCGCCCAGGGTTGCAACAAAAACCTGAAGGGTGGGACCATACTATATCGGTGAACGCAAAGGCTTTTCTCTTTGCTGCTCAGCAGGCAGTTCCATTGATGGAAAAACGTTGCGGGGGAGTGATGGTAGCTATTTCAAGCCCCGGCTCTACACGAGTGATGCCAGATTATATTGTTGTTGGTGCCAGTAAAGCTGCACTAGAATCCTTAGTGCGCTATCTAGCAGTTGAATTGGCTCCTCATAATATTGTGGTCAATGCTGTTTCACCTGGCGTGGTCATGACGGACGCCCTCACTCATTTTCAAGTTTTTTCAAATAAGGACTTAATCCATCACATAAAAAAAGCAACACCTGCAGGTCGATTAGTAACACCTGAGGATGTCGCAAGTCTAGTGCACTTTCTGTGTTTACCAGAAGCATCTATGATACGCGGTCAAGTTATCGTGATCGATGGTGGATTTACACTTCCTATTACGGTTTAATTATTGAGTTAAAATCGCTCGAACAGGAGCTGCTTCAGTACCAATTAATTTCAGAGGGAGGCAAAATAACTTATACCACCCTGGTTTTACCTCAGAGAGATTCAACCCTTCCAAGATGATTACATCATGCTGCATAAGTATAAGATGAGGTTCTACTAAATCAGAATATGGTGAGATTGAAAGATAATCAATTCCTACCAGCCGTACACCACAATTGACTAAATAATCTGCACCCTTGCGAGACAAACCTGCAAAGTCGTGCCTAAATTGATTTTCAAAATACTCCCATAAATGTGAATTTTTTGTCTTAAGTATTAAGCGGTCTTCTTGGACACCTACACCAGCTGAAATTAAATCCTTCTCATTTATTACTTGCACTTCATTAGCCACCTCTACCACATGAACAGGTCCAATCATAATCTCAAGGGGAAATTGATCCACGCTTTTACCTTGTTCAATACAATGTAATGGTGCATCGATGTGGGTACCTATATGTAAACTCGTTACCACACGAGAGACATTAAATTTCCCATCTGGTAATTCCAACACCTGGTCAATTTGTAATTGTGGATCTCCTTCCCAAACCAATGTCTTTTTTGATAATGGCAAACTGATATCCCAGATTCTTTTCATACAAAATCTCCGTATTAACTATACTTGAAAAAGAGGATAGCAATTGATAGAGATAATTTCTATAATCAAAGAAGATAAATTTAAAGGAGTATTCTATGCGAGAAGTGGCAGTTTTGGGAATTGGACAGACAAAAATCGAGGAGCGCTGGGATAAATCCTTACGTGACCTGGCAGGTGAAGCTATCATAACCGCTATGGAGGATGCCAATCTAAATCAGGTGGATGGAATATTCGTGGGAAACATGATGTCTGGAACTGCCAATCGACAACAACATCTTGGAGCATATATTGCTGATTGGATAGGTTTGCGCTTTCGAGAATCATTACATTTCGAATCCGCCTGCAGTTCTGGGGCAGCTGCATTTCGCGCCGGATTATTTGCAGTTGCATCAGGTGACCTAGAAAGTGCAGTAATCGTTGGTGTTGAAAAAATGTCTGATTCACCAATTACTGAAATCACATCCAGCCTAGCAACAGCCGCTGACTCTGATTGGGAAATTGAGTATGGGGTTTCATTTGTTGCACTAAATGCTCTAATCATGCAACGATACATGCAGGAATACCACTGGAGTCACAAAGATTTCGCTGGTTTTTCTATTAATGCACATACCAATGCAATTTATAACCCTTATGCACGTCTCAAGATTCCTATCACTCTTGAACAATATGAACTGGCGAGCATGATTGTCGACCCCATTAATCTACTGGATGCATCTCCAACCGGTGATGGTGCTGCCGCGATTGTGTTGGTACCACGTGACAAAGTACAGAAAACAAACAAATCTCATTCTGTCATTGTTGCAGGATCAGGCGCTGCTACTGATTCGATATCCATTCATAACCGTCGTGATCCTCTATGGCTTAAAGCAGCTGAATTATCGGCTAAACAAGCCTACGGGCAAGCAGGTATTAAACCAAAAGACATTGATTTTTTCGAATACCACGATGCATTCACGATTATGTGTGCATTATCATTAGAAGCTAGTGGTTTTATCGAGCGCGGTCAAGGACCACGCATGTCATTAGATAACAAAATTAGGTTAAACGGGGAATTGCCAACTGCAACATGTGGTGGGTTAAAAGCACGTGGTCATCCGGTGGGAGCAACCGGAGTTTACCAACTGATTGAAATTGTTCAACAATTACGCGGCCAAGCTGGAAAAAATCAACTTGACAAAGCACGAATTGGAATGGCACAAAATATCGGTGGAAGTGGATCAAATATCATTACTCATATCTTAATTTCTGAATGATATGTACATAGTAAAACCGGACAGGCTCTTAAAATATCGTTCTAGAACTTATCGTCTTAATCATCGACTTAACTTAAAAAATGAACACGATGCAATCCATTTTATAAATGATTGCGGATTTGTATTATTTTGGCCAGGGAAAAACATTTTATTACCATCTATCTGGTCTGCTACAGTTGGTGATAGAGCAGTACCCAATAATCATGATGACCCTGGTCATATCACTTGGCGATGGAAAGATAACTTGCTGGGTAGAAAAAAATGTTATTACGGAAGAATCATTCATAAACGTAATACTTTCATATCACTAAGTGTTCTACCTTATTTTTATGCACTCTCTCCTAATTATGGCGATCCAGAGAGTGATTATCTAATTCAATATGAACAAGGGTTGTTATCTGCTGAATCCAAGTTGATATATGAATCTATATTAAAAAAAGGTGCAATGGATACACTAACGCTTAAGAGGGTAGCTCACTTGTCATCGCCAATGAATGAGGGTCGTTTTAACCGTGCTTTAGTAATATTGCAAAATGACTTTAAAATTTTACCGATGGGAATCGCTGAGGTAGGTACTTGGCGATATGCTTTTATTTACGAGGCTGTGCACCGCCATTATCCCGATTTAATTAATAAATCTCAAAACATTTCAGAGAATCAGGCGCGAAAATTCCTCGTCCTGACTTATTTAAAAACCATCGGTGCGTGTTCTTACAACGAGCCTGCACGGTTATTTCGTTGGGATGTAAATACCACAAATCAGATTATTCAGGAATTAATTAAATCAAATTCAATAGATATTGGAAAATTTATTAACGACGATCAAACAAGCTGGTTAGTCCATCCTGATTTTATTATGTAATCAATACCTAAGATAATCTATGTTTTTATCAAATCTTGCAGGTAGGAGACCAAATAATTTAGGTAGGGAATCTAACGCACAAGTATGATCTGCAACGAGATAATCTAACCACATATTAGAATAAAAAGAATCGATTCTTTTTTTTCCTGTCCATAAGTTAATCGTTCTGAAATAAGCAGGGGCGACAGGCACTAATAATCTTCGCTTGCCTATCTTACTAGATATGATCTTGATAATCTCCTTAATTGAAAAATACTCACCCCCTCCAATCTCAATAATCTTTCCAAAGGTTGGATTATGATCAATTGATAATACCAAACAAGTAACAAGGTCTTTAATCCACAGTGGTTGCAGTGTTACTTTACCATCTCCTGGAACTAGAAAGATTATTAAACTAGTTCGAAGTGCGTGCAGAATTCTAGTAGTGAAATGGTCATTTGGTCCAAAAATAATACTGGATCTAAAAATAGTAAAATTTATTCCTGAATTTTTAATAGCATTTTCTGCAAGAGCCTTCGCCTTTAATACCGGAAAAATTGAATTTCTATCCGCACCAATGTGACTAAGATAAATAAGCCTTTTCACTCCAACTTTTCTTGTTGCAGCAATTAATTCTTCAGTACCAATTACATCTGCATCAGTGAGCGCCTCTACCTCTCCTGAATGTTCTGCGCTAGCCAAATGAAATATTGTGTCTACATTTTTTAATGAAGCCTGCAATCCCCGCTGATCATGAAAACTACTCACTGCAACATCAAAGGGTGTTCTAATTGGTAACTTTGGTGATTTTGGTGAAGGATGAAGAAGAACGCGTGTAGGGATTTTTAATTGTGTTAGATACTTCAACAGGGCAGAGCCAACAAAACCAGTAGCACCTGTAATTAGGACCATAGTCTAATTATAGTCGAGTGAACTCTAATTATTGGTACACAACTTGCTACAAGTAAGCTAGAGATTATATCTATTCCAGACTATGGAACATACAATAAAAGACCATAAAATCAACCCTGCAAAAAGATTTGGATTGCACTATTTCCCGGATAGTTTGCATTATGGCGATCAAGATATTGAAAAATGGTTGCCTAAAATAAAAGAGTTAGGTGCATCTTGGTTAGTTTTAATAGCAGAAGAAAAAAGGGCTATTCCCGAAGGTTTTATTAAATCCTTAATTAAATCTGAAATCACGCCCATCCTACATTTCCCATTTTTTTGTAACTCATCCGTTTCACATGAAGAGCTCTCTCCACTCCTGGAAGCATACTCCCATTGGGGTGTGAAATATGTCATTTTCTTCGATAAACCAAACCAGCGAAGTTCCTGGGGCAACATCGAATGGGCGAAGGAAAATTTAATTGAGCGTTTTATCGACAAATTTCTTCCTTTTTTTAGGGAAGCAAATAAATACAACCTCATAACTGCTTTTCCGCCTTTGGAACCCGGTGGAGAATACTGGGATACGATATTTCTTCAGGAATCCCTAGAGTTGATGAAATCTTTGATCCCTCTAGAACAACTGAATGAGATTTTGCTATCAGCATATGCATGGAATCATGATAGACCAATCAACTGGGGAAGTGGTGGATTTGAACGCTGGTCGATGGCTAAACCGTATTTCACACCACTTAATTCCCAAGATCAGCGTGGATTTCGAATATATGAATGGTATCAATCCATTGGCCAAAATATATTACAACAAAACCCATCCCTTCTATTACTTCAAACTGGGATGCCAGGAGACCCTTCGCAACATCTTAATAATTCAGTTAATTCTAAAATCCACAGTGATAATGTGCTTAGCATCCTTAGGTCGTTAGCAGGAGAGAATGTCTATGATCCACTTTTCCCGGAGGAAGTAATCGAACCTATTTCTGAACAAGTAATCTCCTGCAATTTTTGGTTGTTATCTACTGAGAAAGGTGATCCTTACCAATCACACGCCTGGTTTACACCATCTCAACAACCAAGTTTGACAGCCCAATTTGTATTAAACTGGCATCAAGAAAATTTCCTTGATTCATCTACAGATGAAACGAGTGACATGGCAGATGAGGATAATCAATCAGAACCAAAAATTTTTTCTTTCACGAGATATCTGCTTCTTCCCTCTCTTGAATGGCTCTTAAATAATGAACTACGTACACTAATTCAAACTTATATAGAAACTTATCATCCAATACTCGGTTTTTCATTAGAAGAAGCGAAAAAAGCAGCTGTGGTTACAGTGGTTGGCGATGAGACTGATTTTTCAGAGGAGCAACTAGACCAAATCCGTCAAAATGGCTGTTTCGTCTCACGAATTTCTTTAGAAAAAGAATCAAGGATATTAGATGTCAATATGGAGCAAAAAAACCATGCAACCCATTATTAAACCATCTCAACACCATAAATTCGAAACCAATAATGTGGCTATCAAGGTAATTGGGTTGGGTGGTGCAGGATGCAATACAATCAACCACTTGATGGAATTCAATTTAAATGGTGTGGAATGCATTGCTGCAAACACAGATCTCCAAGTACTATACAAAACAAAAGCACACCAACGTATTCAACTTGGACCAATTCTAACTATGGGACTAGGTGCTGGCGGAGATCCACAAATTGGCGGGAAAGCTGCAGAAGAAAGTCAGGATAGACTACTTGAAGTATTACAAAATACTAAGATTGTCTTCCTTACGGCCGGAATGGGTGGTGGAACCGGTACAGGTTCAATCCCTATTGTCGCCCAATTAGCTCAATCAATAGGAGCTATAGTCATTTCAATTGTCTCCATTCCTTTTTCATTCGAGAGTGGTAAACGCCAACAGAATGCCCAAGAAGGATTAGCCTGCCTTCGTTCGAATTGCGACACGCTAATCGTGATACCCAATGATCGGTTGTTACAAATCGCACCTGAGGAATCATCAGTTGATATGGCATTCCGTCTTGGTGATGATGTATTACGGCAATCAATTCAGGCAATTTCAGAATTAATAACTCAACCAGGTTTAATTAACGTAGATTTTGCCCATGTCTTGCGTATCATGAAAATGGGAGGAGGTACATATCTTGGTATAGGGCATAGCCAAGGTGAACACAAGGCTATTCAAGCAATACAACAAGCACTTCATCATCCTTTATTGGAAGAAATTCACTTAAACCAAGCTCGCGGTGCGATAGTTCATTTTTCCGGTGGTGCTGCTCTTAAAATTGGCGAAGTAGTAGAGGCATTAAATATTTTTAAACAAAAATGCCATCCTGATACTGAAGTCATACCAGGTTTGACGAGTAATCCCCTTATGTATGATCAAATTCAGGTGATCATCATGGTAACTGGGATAGAGCCATCCACACCCAAAAATCCAATTCAAGCAGCTGCCCAACCGACCAGTCCTACTTCTCAATTGGTTTCCAGTATTCAAAAAAAATTAAATGGTGCTGAAAAAACCACACCTCAAGTGGTTGATCTTATGGAAGAATTGGACATACCTACCTTTATTAGACGAAAATATCAATTATCAGGTATAAACAATGAATGAGGAGACTCTACAACTAGTTTGTTCGCAAATCTATGATAAATTCCAATGGTGTAAAGGAATCCCCCCAAAAATTTTTCCAAAACCAAACAAAACTTACCTGCTGATTTTCGAAACTTCAGCGACAACCGAGGATAACCGACCATTATCATTAATTTTACGTGTAATTACAAATGAAAAAGGGGATATATTAAAAATTTCTACTTCACGATAAACAAAGATTTGCTTGAAGAAGGCTAAATTAGATGGTGGTTTATATATATTGATATCGGACTAAAAAGCTTTCTCTGTAAAATTTTAATAATGAAATTGCTAAATCTGTCTTGAATAGATAAGAAATTTATCATACATAATCGTTATCTACTACTCCAAAACGAAATTCAACAAATCCAGATATTTATATCATGATAGCAAATATCATATTTATTTTTTAGATCATTTAACCCGACTTTTTAACGATTCCATTTTTATTAATTATTTAGATCTATGAAAAATATCATCAAGTAAAATTATTAAACCTTTTAATTAGAGAATGCATTTAATAAATCCATGAGTGTGAATCAGGCTACTGCGATTGCACATCCAAATATTGCTTTTATTAAATATTGGGGCAATCGTGACGAATTTTTACGATTACCTGCGAATGGTTCAATTTCCATGAACTTGGATGGCTTGGTCACCAAAACAACTGTCATTTTCGATTCATCATTAAAGCAAGATATATTAATTTTAAATAATAAATATGTAAGCGGCCAACCTTTGGATCGTATGCGTGTGTTTCTTGATCTGGTACGAGCAGCTGCAGAAAAATGGATGTATGCCCGTGTAATTAGTGAAAATAATTTTCCTATTAGTGCTGGTATTGCCTCATCAGCCAGCGCTTTTGCAGCTCTCGCACTGGCAGCCTCCACTGCTCTTGAACTAAAACTTGATCTGCAAAACCTATCACGATTAGCTCGCCGAGGATCAGGTTCTGCTTGTCGTTCCATTCCGGATGGTTTCTGCGAATGGCTTATTGGTAAGTCAGATGAGGATTCAATTGCATTTTCTATCGCTCCAGCATCCCATTGGGATTTAGTGGATTTGATTGTCATAGTTCAGCAGGGTGAAAAAGGAATTAGTTCTAGCCAAGGACACCGATTGGCACACACCAGCCCCATACAAGCAGCTCGGGTTGCTGATTGCCCTCGCCGCCTAGATATATGCCGGCAAGCTATATTAAACCGAGACTTTGAAAAACTTGCAGATATTGTAGAGTTGGATAGCAACCTTATGCATGCGGTTATGATGACCTCTTCTCCAACACTACAATATATCAAGCCAGCTACACTCTCAATTATCGAAGCAGTTCAACAATGGCGTAAGGAGGGTATATCAGTGTGTTATACGTTAGATGCAGGACCCAATGTGCATGTGATATGCCAATCCGCTGATGAAAAAAAGATTTCAAACCAATTAACACAACTACCAACTGTTTTGCAGGTAATTAGATCGAAATCTGGAAATGGTGCACGTTTAGTTTGATTTTATGTGTAAGCAGAATTAATAATATTCAAATAAACTAAATTTGACTACATATGTATAATTGATTTACAAAAAAACTGGAGATTAATTTGAATCTTGATTCAATAATAACTATCCTCGAATTTATCCTAGCATTAGGTTTTATATTACTATTGCATGAATTGGGACATTTTATTGTAGGTCGTTTATTTAAAGTTGAAATTGAGGAATTCGGGATCGGGTATCCTCCCAGACTTTTAAAGTTATTTTCCTGGAGAGGTACATTATTTTCTCTAAATTGGATCCCTTTTGGTGGATTTTGCCGTTTTAAGGGTGAAGGTGATCCTGCTATACAAGGTGGATTGGCTGCAGCCAACAAATGGGTGCGTTTAAGCACCTTATCAGCAGGTCCAATTACCAATTTGCTATTAGCCACACTATTATTTGCCTTTGTAATTTCACAGTTTGGCATTCCTCAAACCAATATAGTAGAAGTAAGAGAAGTTGGAATTAATTCGCCGGCTGAGAAAGCAGGATTAATACCTGGAGATATTATCCAACAATTTAACAATGAATCAATTAATTCAATTGATGAATTAATAAACTTAACCCAGAAAAATCTGGGAAATGAAATAACGCTTCTAATTCATCGCAACAGTTCAGAACTGACTATCAAACTAACTCCACGTACTAATCCTCCTGATGGCGAGGGACCCATGGGTGTCCTGTTAGGTAACCCTATGCAATCTGTTTCAATATTTCAATCTATCCCTTTTGGATTTCAAACCACAATAGATATGGGAAAACAATTATTCATCCTTCCAATATTATTATTGCGCGGAGAAGTTGATCCCTCTCAAATGCGCTTGCTTAGCCCTAAAGGCATTTACGACATCTATTCACAGGTACGCGATGCTGAATTAAAAGCAGAAAACTATACCCCACAAATGGGATTGGTGAACTTTATTAGCTTTTTTGCAGTTATTTCAGCAGCGCTTGGTTTTTCTAATTTATTACCCATACCTGCATTAGATGGCGGTCGATTAATATTCCTGATTCCTGAAATTCTTTTTAATCGACGGGTCCCATCTAAATATGAGAATATGATTCATTTCATTGGCTTCTCAGCACTATTATTAATTATGATATACGTCTTTATTCAAGACTTCATTAATCCAATTGTATTGCCATAAATTAGTGTATGAATAGCAAAACATCCCCAGTAACATTTAAAACAATTATTGATGCCCTGCTGGACAACAGTAAACCTTTTCCACCGAAATATTTGCATTTTTTTTTCAGATATTAATTCTGAGGATTTAAAAACTCTTTCGTCCATTTGGTCACAAGTCGATGTAGAGCGACGGTATATTTTGTTGAAGGACCTACAAGAATTGCAAGACAGCGACACTCTTCTTTCACATGAAGAAATTGCACGGTTGGCTTTACGGGATGAAAACCCAAAAAATCGTTGCCAGGCAATTAATTTATTATGGGAATATGATGATTTTCACCTTGTACCCGTATTTAGTCACATGTTGCAAAACGATGTCGATATACATGTCCGAGCCTGTGCGGCTTCTGCATTAGGAAAATATGTTCTAATGCGCGAGAACGAAGAAATACCTTCCGAGATGATGGATGAAACCATAGAACTGCTTTTTAAAATTATCAGAGAAGGTCAGGATGATCTATTGCGTCGCTCAGCATTGGAATCAATAAGTTTCTTAAGCGACGAAAGAGTGAAACCATTGATAAATGCTGCAATGGATAAAAAAGAGACTGAATGGATAACCTCTGCTTTGATTGCTATGGGCAGAAATTTAGATCCATGTTGGGAAAAACCAGTTATTTCATTTCTGAATCATAAGGACCCGCAAATTCAATTAACCGCCATTCAAGCTGCGGGAGAATTAGAGATTCAAAAAGCTCGCCAACCATTGATCAATTTAATTTACGATCAAACTATTGATACTGATATACTGCGGGAAACGATCTGGGCGCTTTCGAAAATTGGAGGAGAAAAAACGCGAGAAGTATTAGAAGATTTGCTTGAGAAAAGCAATGACAATGATGAAATCGAATTGTTGGAGGATGCTTTAGAAAACCTTACATTTACCAATAATATATATGACTTTAATTTTTCAGATGGAAATGATAGTGTTGAATTATGAGCAAATCAAAATCACAAATAGAGCGTCTTCATGTATTAATTGATGGATTTGTCCAGGGGGTAGGATTTCGCTATTTTGTGCTCAACCATGCTTTTGAAACTGGTGTGACAGGATGGGTTCGCAACCGTATCAATGGTCAGGTTGAGGTTGTAGCTGAAGGCAATCACGATCAGTTAGAAAGATTACTCAATTATTTACGAGTCGGCCCTCGTTCAGCTCAGGTAGAAAACGTCGAGATTCAATGGGAGCAAGGTACTGGAGAATATAAGAGTTTTAATGTACGCATGGATGGGTAAGTATTAAATCGAGTTCAAGCTGATTCTCGTATAAACAATGATAATCATAATTTGAAATAAACTATCCACCTATTACAATCTTGGCACCACAATTCTCAAAAACACTCATGACCTGATTAAGTATTTGTTTTCCCTCATTACTCACACGCATATCCATCAGTTCACCCAATTGATATGGTTTACCAAAATGATGATATTTATCTCTGCCCAATTGATGAAAAGGCATAAGGTCGATTTCTTTAATCTTCAGCTCTCTTACTAATTTTGCCAAGTCATGAAGATTGCTCTCATCAGTTGTATATCCAGGTACTAGTGGAACTCGTAAAACCACATTTGCATTTTGTTCTATCAACCATCTGAGGTTAGTAAGTATTATTTCATTCGATACCCCGGTCCATTGAATATGCTTAGATCTTTCTATATATTTGATATCGAACAAGAATAAATCTGTATATTTGAAAATTTGTTGCAGATGAATTAAACTCACCAAGCCACTTGTTTCAATAGCCGTGTGTAGATTACAATCATGACATGCTTTTATCAGGTTAATGGCAAATTCAGGCTGTGCCAAAGGTTCTCCTCCAGAAAGAGTAACACCTCCACCGGATCGCCGATAAAAGGCTTTGTCGCGCAGAACTTCATCTAAAACCTGCTTAACAGTTTTTTCTTCCCCCACAATTCTCAATGCTGTAGTGGGACATGCAATCACGCACCGACCACACAGTGTGCAATATTGACGAACAATTTTTTCATTCTCAGGACAGTTCAATTCAGGATTGACTGCATTTTCAGGGCAAACTGCAACGCACCTCCCACATCGAGTGCACAAACTTTGAATAAATTCCAATTCAGGCTCAAATGACTGTGTTTCTGGATTACAGCACCATAGACAACTCAATGGGCATCCTTTAAAAAACACTACTGTGCGAATACCAGGACCATCGTGGATTGAGTATCTCTGAATGTGAGTGATAATACCTTTCATAGTGATTGCTCATGACGTGCAATTATTGAATCTTGTGTTTCGCGGCTTAATTCCACAAATAAGGCACTATACCCACCCACACGAACAAAGAGATCACGAAATTCCTCTGGGTGTTGCTGGGCTTTGCGCAATATGTCATTATCTACTATCGTATATTGGACTTCAACACCCTGGCTTTCAATAAATTCACGAACTAGATCAGACCACTTATTCATATCTCTTTCAGTCGCTAAAGTAGTGAAATTAAATCTCTGGTTAAAGGTAATCCCATTAGGAACCCGCGAGTGATCTATGGCACGTGTCATTGAACGCAGTGCGGCAGTTGGACCTTTATTTGGTGCGTATGGGGATGGGCTGGTGGCATCAGCCAGAGGCTCTCCTGCTCTACGACCATCAGGAGTAGCGCCAAGTTGTTTCCCTAAAACCACATAATTTGACATGCTGATTAATCCAGATACAAAATGCCCACCATGAGTCGTCATATGATATTCATAGGCATCGTAATATAAATTCAACAAATAACGAGCCCACCTATCAGCATATTCATCATCACAACCATACTTAGGCGCATTAATAGCCTGCTTGCGTAAATCTTCATACCCATCCCAATTATTCTCTAACGCTATTAATAACTGATCCCATGTAGTAATATGTTGTTGAAAAATCAGATAATCTATTGCAGATAACATATCTCCCGCATTCGCCATACCAATAGCAAGGCATCCTGTAGAATTGTATTTACATCCGCCAGCATTCATATCTAAACCACTACTTCGAGGTCCAGGATGCATCAGGTTGTGAAATACTAATGGATAATAACGGGTAAAAGTAAAATCATAGACATTGTTTGCAATAACATTCATCTTTACTGCAAAGTCTATTTGAATGCGTACTGCATCTAAAAACTGTTGCATAGAGGTGAAAGTACGAGGATCCCCAGTCTGTGGGCTTACCTGAATACCATTTACCGGATTTTTTCCATTAAATAACGCCAATTCGATAGGTTTAGGCAAATTAATCCATCCGGAATTATTACGACCATTCATATCCGCTCCACCAAAGTTGGGGTCGGTGATATTTTCCTGACATCCCACATCTCCATAATTACGCGCATCTTTTAACTTCACCCCCACACAACTAACCAGCGATGGAATAATGGCTTCATCATTGATTAATATTGGTAACCCCCCTCCTAGACGGATTACTTCAAGAACCTGATCTAAAAATTCCCCGGGTGTTTCCCGATGTAATCTAACCGACAGGTTAGGATCATTCAGGTGAACATGAGCATGCGCTTCTAAAAGCATATAAGAAAGTTCATTTGTAACATCATTACCATGTTCATCTATCCCCCCGATATTTATTTTCCCGTTATTACTTCCTCCTGCACTTCCAACACTTAATTTTAGTTTAAATGCCCTTGTTTCATTCCATTTAAGAAAGAAAGCTTCAAGCAACTCTTGCGCTTTCTCGCGTGTGATATTGCCTGATCTGAGATCATTTTGCAGAAAAGGCAACATATATAAATCAAAGCGACCGGCGGAATGAGAGTCGCCACTCTCAGCCATGCAAGTAGCAGCACGTAAAAAATGAAAACTCTGTAATGCTTCCCACCATGTACTTGCTGGTTGAGCTGGAACTTTCTCACAAATTCGTGCCATTTCAATTAATTCAGCTTTCCGCTGAGGATTGCTCTCTTTCTCTGATAAATCATATGCTAATTTGGCATTCCTTTTAGCATAAATCAATAATCCCTCAGCGGCAATTAGCATAGCTTGATAATTATTACGGCGTTCAAAGGTCTCTACTCCTTGTGGATTAGAAGGATCAATATCCGCCAGACGCTCGCGAATTTCATCCATGACAATAAGCAATCCCTTTTTAAGGAAGGTTGAATAATCCTGAATAGTGTGTGCTTGACCATTTCCAATCAGTGGAGAATATATGGCAGCTTGTCCATATTTAATGAAATTCCACACCTCAATGTCGTACATTTTCAATTCATTAAAGAAATAAACCTCACGCGAACGATTTTTCCAATAGGGCCATATTATTTCTCGAAACGCTTTTTGATCTTCCTTTAAAAAGATATAACGTGTGGCTGCTTCATCGATATATGTATCCAAATCTGCACTGGCTTCCCACTCTTCGGGAGAATAGGGCATGAAATAAGGATTGAAATCAATGATGTGAGGTCCACTGGATTGAGAGCCCATAAACAACTGCTCTGGGAGTAAATCAATAGGAATTTCTTCGAATACCTTTTTCATTGCCAGAGCACGTCGAATAGCTGGGTGAAGCCCCTCTGTTTCGCGATAAGAATTAGTAATAATAATTGCCTGATTACAGGAAAGACGGCGTTTTCCATCTTCATAATAATTCAACATAGATGCCCGAATTCGCTGTATGCGTTGCTCACCAGGTGAATCAGGGTCTAAAACCATTCTAGAAAAAAACTTCCCCTGCCAGGGTGCATTACTTTTTACCCACCACGGGGTAACTTTTTGGACATTTACGTTACTCATTATCACTCCGTCTTTCAGGTTAACTAGATTCTTATTATAATTTGAAGCTCTTTCAAAATAAATAAATCATCGTTAATCTTGGAGGAACAAATGGCTATTCGAGTTGCTGTAATCGGTTTAGGGAGTATTGCACAAAAAGGACACTTACCAGTCCTTTCAACCATGAAGGATATTGAGTTGATGTTTTACAGCCGTACTGCTGAAAAAGTTACTTCCCTTGCAACGCAATATCGAATTGAAAAAGCCACAAATCAATTGGAACAAATTTTCGAATGGCAACCGCAATGTACTTTTATACTCACGCCTACACCATCACATGCCTCTTTGGCTACACAATTTTTAAATAAAGGTATTGACGTGTTCATGGAAAAACCTGCTTCAGAAAGTTCTGAAGAAACCAAACAATTAGCTGAATTGGCAGATGCACAAAAATGTATTTTTATGCTTGCATTCAATCGTCGCTACGCTCCATTGAGTATTAAAGCAAAAGAAATATGGGGCACTCGCAAGGTTACTCTTGGGATTTTCCAAAAAAGTCGTGCCAAACCAGGTTTTAAAGGTTTATTTAATCATGTCAATGAAGAATTAGTTCATGTAATCGATTTAGTGAGATTTTTCTGTGGCGAAGCCCGAGCGCTGAAGACAACTTATTCACTAGGAATGGATGATTATGTGATGGAAGTGATCTCTTTATTACAATTAGAGAGTGGCGGATATGTAAACATTGTAGCGTCTCTTCAAGCAGGTCAATGGTATGAGAATTATGAGTTGAACGGTGAATCTGCCACAGTTAGATTAAATATATTCTCTGATTTAACCTATATCACAAATGATGAAACAAAGATATGGAAAGAACCTTATGATAGTGCCTGGATTTCAAATCTGTATGGCCGTGGATTTGTAAACCAGATTGAACATTTTTTCAATTGTGTAAAAACACGACAACAGCCAATCACAAATGCATGGGATTCAGTGAAAACGCAACAATTAGTGGAAGACATCCTTACGAAAGCCCAACAAAACGATTAAAGAAATTGAAAATTAATATGCTAAATATCTGATTATTTAGGATCTTCTCCAGACAAAATTGCGGCCTTTTTCCATGCAGGCAAATCAGATTCTTCAGCAAGCAATTTTCTCAGCTCAAATATCTGATCACGCAATACCGCTGCTCGTTCAAACTCCAAATCCTTAGCCGCCTGCTTCATCTTAACTTCTATATCCACCAGCAAGCGTTGAATCTCATCTTTGGGCAATCGGGTGATTCCTCCATCCACCTGATACTTCCCCTGTCCCTCAGCTAAAGCTCTATCGGTCAAACGCTCTGATATATCATAGATATCTTTTATGATGGATAATGGTTCAATATGATGCTCTTGATTATACTTTTCCTGTTTTTCACGCCGTCGATTCGTTTCATTTATCGCCAACTGCATAGCTTCAGTAATCTGATCTGCATACATTATGACTTTACCATGCACATTACGAGCTGCACGGCCTATGGTTTGTATGAGAGCCACCTCGGATCGCAAGAATCCTTGCTTGTCTGCATCTAAAATTGCCACTAACGAAACCTCGGGTAAATCCAATCCTTCACGCAAAAGATTAATTCCGACAATTACATCATATACACCAAGGCGTAAATCTCTTAATATCCCTACCCTTTCGAGTGTTTCCACTTCGGAATGAAGATAATGCACTTTTAAATCAATTTCCTTAAGATAGTCAGCAAGATCTTCAGCCATCCTTTTAGTTAGAGTGGTAACCAGCACTCGTTCACCCATACTAGTCCGTTGGTGAATCTCATTAATCAAATCATCAATCTGCCCTTCCACTTTTCGTACTTCCACCAAAGGATCGACTAATCCAGTAGGGCGGATTATCTGTTCAACTAATACATCCTTCCTACTCATCTCATATGGGCCTGGTGTTGCAGAAGTGTAAATAGTAAAACCCATCTTGTTTTCAAATTCCTCAAAGGTCAATGGTCGATTATCTAATGCTGAAGGTAGACGAAAACCATATTCCACCAAGGTAGTTTTTCGTGAAAGATCACCATGATACATTCCGCGTATTTGTGGGATTGACATATGTGATTCATCAATCACAAGTAAGTAATCTGTAGGTAGAAAATCCATTAATGTCCAGGGTGGCGAACCTGGCTCTCGCTGATCCAGGTGACGAGAGTAATTTTCAATACCTGAGCAGTAACCCACCTCCCGTAACATTTCAAGGTCATAACGAGTTCGCTGCTCCAACCGCTGAGCTTCCAACAATTTATTGCTTTCTTTTAATTCTTTCAATCGCTGATCTAATTCAGCTTCAATATCGTGCAATGCTTTCTTTAAGCGGTCTTCTTCCGTTATGTAATGCTTAGCGGGATAAATCTCAACTGATTCCATTTCGCTTAATATTTCACCTGTAAGTGGGTTTAATGAAATAATTCGCTCTACTTCATCTCCAAAGAAAGAGATACGATATGCAAGACCTTTCTCGTATGCTGGAAATATTTCAAGAGTATCTCCCCTTATACGAAACACCCCAGGTTTCAACTCCACATCGTTACGTAAATAATGCCCCTCAATTAGCTGACGCAACAAAGCATTCCGACGATAAATCGAACCGACTTTTAATGGAATTACTACATGTACATACTCCTGTGGACTTCCAAGTCCATAAATGGCGGAGACCGAAGCGACCACAATAACATCCTTGCGCGAAACAATCGAGGTAGTAGCAGCTAACCTTAAACGTTCTATTTCTTCATTTATTTCAGTTTCTTTTTCAATATACAGATCCTGTTGTGGCACATAAGCTTCTGGTTGATAATAATCATAGTATGAAACAAAATATTCCACTGCATTCTCGGGAAAGAATTCACGGAATTCTGCATACAATTGAGCTGCTAAAGTTTTATTGTGTGCCAAGACTAATGCCGGCATTTGAACCTGCTGTATCACATTTGCAATAGTAAATGTTTTACCGGTTCCAGTAGCTCCCAGCAATACTTGATGGCGAAGGTTATTACGGATTCCAGAAACTAGTTGTTCTATTGCCTCTGGTTGATCTCCCATAGGTTGGTAAGGTGCTTTCAATTTAAAATTCATGAGATACGTTTACCCTCCACTAATCGCCTTAAAACTGCAATTAATTGTTCTTTCCATTCTTCATTCATTTTATCAAACGGCATCCAATATGCATTTTTCCCTGATCGAATATTTTCCCCTAAAAATATTACCGGTCTAGGCTCTTCATTTTCCACTTGGGGGGGATAACGCATTACTATTTGATTATTCTCAACCATAATAGAAGATAGCCCTGCTTGTTCAGATAAGATTTTAATTTTTAATTGGAAAAACAAGTTTGCTACCTCATCTACTATTGGTCCAAAACGGTCTTTAAATTCATCCATCAATTTTTGAACTTCTTCCTCACTTTGAACATCAGCCAGTCGACGATAAAGTTGCAAACGAATTTCTTGATTTTGCACATAATCTATCGGAATACCTATCGAAAGAGGTAGTTCTACAACAACTAATGGTTTTATGCCTTTAAAAGGCAATTGAGCAGGAACTTCCTGTTCCATTCCATATTTAATGCGCAGCTCTCTTACGGCCTGAGCTAACAGACGTGTGTACAAATGAAAACCTACAGCTGCAATATGTCCATGTTGAAGAGTACCCAAAAGATCTCCCGCACCCCTCATTTCTAAATCACGCATTGCGATGGAATAACCAGCTCCTAATTGAGTATGCTCAGCTATGATTTCCAAACGCTCACGTCCCTCCAATGTTGGTGCTTTTTGTGGATGAAAAAAGAAATAAGCATATGCGCGATGGATACCACGACCCACTCGACCTCGCAATTGATATAACTCTGCCAACCCAAACATATCCCCGCGATCAACGATCAGGGTATTTGCATTTGGGATATCCAATCCTGATTCAATAATTGAAGTGGAACATAGCACATCAATTTCACCACGCGTAAAGGATTGCATTACAGAAGCTAACTGATCCTCGCGCATTTGCCCGTGAGCCACTGCCACGCGCGCCTGAGGATCTAATTGTCTTAAGCGCTCTGCGACACCCTCGATGGTTTGTACACGGTTGTGAACAAAAAACACCTGACCATGCCGATCAAGTTCACGTAAAATCGCCCGACGGATAATATTTTCATCATATAATCCAATAAATGTAATAATCGGTAATCTATCAGATGGTGGTGTATTAATAACTGAAATGTCACGTACCCCAGATAATGCCATATATAATGTACGCGGGATAGGTGTAGCTGTTAGTGTAAGGACATCCACTTCTGTGCGGAACTTTTTGAAATGTTCCTTATGAATAACACCAAAGCGTTGTTCTTCATCAATAATGAGTAATCCCATATCTTTAAACTTTACATCAGGTTGAAGTAAACGATGTGTACCAATCACAATATCTATCTGCCCATTCGCTAATCCTTGGATGATTTGGAATTGTTCCCTTTGTGATGTAAAACGTGAAAGCATAGCTAAATTAACTGGGAATACTGCCAACCTTTGCTTAAAGGTTTCAAAATGCTGTTGTGCCAAGATTGTAGTCGGAACCAACATAGCCACCTGTTTACCATCCATCACTGCTTTGAACGAAGCGCGTAAGGCAACTTCGGTTTTTCCATAACCAACATCTCCACACAAAAGGCGATCCATTGGCCTTGGTGACTCCATATCACGCTTAACCTCAGCAATGGCTTGAACCTGGTCTATTGTTTCAGCATATGGAAAACTGGCTTCTAACTCTTTTTGCCAGGCGGTATCAGGTTTAAAGGCAAAACCCTTTACTACTTTTCTTTGTGCATATAGTTCAAGGAAATCCCATGCCACCTGTCTAACCGCAGCGTGTACCCGCGCCCGTGCGAGTTGCCACTCAGCTGTTCCCAATCTTGTAAGGCGTGGCGGTCGTTCATCAGGACCGATATACAAACTCAAACGATCAGCCTGGTGAACAGGGATAAAAAGTTGATCATTATCAGCATATTCGACACATAAGAATTCACGATCAACCCCTTCCAAATTACGTTTTACCAATCCAACAAACCTACCAATGCCATAATCAACATGCACAACCCAATCATTTACCCGCAAGTCGGAATAACTCGATTCAGGTGCTTCGATTTTTAGTTTCGCTTTTCTTCTGGGTTGTGGACGAGCCCAACCAAATATTTCATTATCTGAATATAGATAAAATATTTGACCATTAGGATGGGTAAATTCAAAACCCTGGTTAAGTGAACCCTCCATTATGATTGGTGTACGGTTTACTTTCTCACCTGCTAAGCGCTCCTCCCATAAATCTTTTAACCTCTTATATTGGCGAGAGACAACAACTACGTCATGGCTTTTCCATAAGGAACGTCTGATAGAAGTGATAAATTCTTCCAGTTTGCCCCCAAAACGACTCGGTATGGAAAAACGTCTCGCTAAACCATACTTCTGTGGCGCTGATGCGAAACCCAGGTCCAACCAAGCCAATCGATTATTGGCATCTGACAATTCTGACCATGAGAGGTACGGTGTTGGTGCATTTTCTGAAATCGTATTTGACTTGATTAAATCCATTCGTAGTTTTAATGATTCTTCCTCTATCTCAGCTGAAACTGATCGCAGATAATCTCCATCATCCATTGCTACTAGAGAGCCATCAGGTAAATAATCCAATAAGCCAGATAGGTTAGTGTAAAGTTCCGGAATTCTAGATTCTAATGGCTCATCATTAATGTTGACATTAGACTTAAGTAAATCGCCAACAATAATTTCCCGAACAGGTGCTATAGTTGCAGTATGCAATTTCTCCACCGAACGCTGAGTTTCAGGATCAAAACAACGGATCGAATCTATCTCGTCACCAAAATAGTCAATCCGGATGGGTTGAGCCAGACTAGCAGGCCAGATATCTACTATTCCACCACGATGTGAAACTTGGCCTGGAGAAGTAACAATTTCAGTTTTTTCATAACCAATATGCATACAACTCTGGAGTAATTTCTCGATTGATATCGTTTGACCTAGCCTTATTACCTGGGTATGTTTAAGAAACACACGCCTAGGTAGGGTTGGTGTCATCAGAGCTTTCACAGTGGTAAAAATAAATGGGATGGATAAAACTGAACTCTTTACAGGTGCGAAAAATGAAGCGAGAACAGTCAACACCTTAATCCGATCCAACTTAGTGGTGTCACCCCATGGAATTTTTTCATAAAAAAGAGATGATGGTTCACTAAAAGTCATCAAGTTTGCATCTGGGTACCAGAATAAAAACTCATCATGTATTTCACTCAATTGGTCAATTCGCGCTATGATAAATATTAAGGGTTTCTTTATTTGCTGAAAAATTTCAATCAGCACAGGCAAACGAGCTGAACGGATTAAACCAAGAGGTGGGATTGATTGCCGTTTACGAATTGCTTGAATCAGTTCGGCTATTTCAGAAACCTGATTCAAATTGAGAAGACTAACAGGTAACATTTAAACTATGGAGCCATTAAATCTTGACATTGCAGCATACACACCATTCTGAATGAAGACACAAATTGCTTCCGCCACTCGGTTCAGAATATATTGGAGTAGTTCCTCATCGTCTACACTGAAATCTTGTAATACAAAATCAACAACATCCATACTTCCCTTTGGTCGTCCAATCCCCAATCTTAACCTCGGGAACGATTCTGTACCTAGTTTTTCGATTATTGAATTCATCCCCTTATGTCCACCAGATCCACCCTTTGGACGGATTCGCAGTGTTCCTAAGGGTAAATCGATATCATCAAAAACAATCAAAATTTTATCTAATTCAATTTTGTAATAGCGCATGAGAGCACTTACAGCTTCTCCAGATTGATTCATAAAGGTTTGGGGTTTAACCAAAACGATATTCTTATCAAGATAAATACCATGACCTATAATGGACCTACTGCGCACATGTGAAGTTGAAATTCCCCATTCTTTGCTTAAATGGTCAATAACACGAAATCCTATATTATGCCGGTTGAATTTATACTCTCTGCCTGGATTTCCGAGTCCAACAATTAAATAGGTAGGATATTTAATTTTCATTTGATTTTTTATAAAAAATAATAACCTTTTAGTTTAACACATCATCAATCTTTCTACGAAAGATAATGAATTGAGAAGGTTATTTAATCATTAATAAAAGCATAAAATTTGGGTATGTTATAATGCATTTATAAGAGAGAAGGGCCCTTTATAGTATGGAAGTAAATACTACTCTTCAAAATAAAACCCAGCAACCTCCAAGCATACGCAAACATCTTAGTTTGATAATATTTATAACCTTGTTGTTTTTCGCAGCGATCATTACTGGCATTATCCTTTTAGCACAATCAGATATTAATACAACAAGCCACATACGTGATATTTTTATTATCATCTTGGCTTTAGAATTCCTGCTAATTGGAGCCGCCCTCATTATTTTGGTGATTCAACTTGCAGTGTTGTTAAACGTCTTGGAAAATGAGATTAAGCCTATATTGGAAACTACACGCGAAACTATTGCCACATTAAAGGGTACCACTGCATTTCTTAGCAAACATGCGATTAATCCCGTAATAAATTTGAGCAGCGCAGCAGCAGGGATGAAACGTTTAATTGAATTAATTGGTATTATTCGTAAATAAATTAAAAAAATACGTAAAAAGAGGAGAATAAAATGTCCGACCATGACGATTTTGGTTCTTTCTTTGTAGGTTTTTTAGTAGGCGGTTTAACAGGGGCAATCGTTGCATTACTCTTTGCTCCACAATCTGGCGAAGAGACGCGAGCTGTGATCAAAGAGAAATCCATTGAATTACGTGATAAGGCATCAAAAATCGCTGAAGAAGGGCTATCTAAAGCTGAGCAGATAGCTGGGGAAGTCAAAAAACGAGCATCAGAAGTAGCAGAAAAAGGGCAAGTGATCTTAGAAGAGGGCAAAGAACGATTAGGTGGTAAAAAACAAAAGCCGGATGCTACTTAGCCTAACCTTATTTATTATTTTTGACCAGTGCAGGTAATGTGCTGGTCTTATTTTATTAACATATTATATGCTTCAGGGAGAGCTGGCAATAGATCACCTGCCAAGATGCTTGCCTGATTACCCACATGCTGTTCAGCAATTAAACCTGCCTGACCATGTAACCAAACTCCAAGTTTTGCAGAGCGGATAGGGGTTAAGCCTTGAGCCAGAAGTCCTGTAATTACACCTGCTAGGATGTCGCCTGAACCGGCACGCGCCAGAGCAGGGGTAGCAATAGGACAAATCGAAATCTCCCCTTGCGGAGAGGCAATTACCGTCATCGCCCCCTTCAAAACAACTACGTGACCCCATTCCTGTGCAAAACGGCGGGCTACTTCAACACGCGAGGATTGAATATCATGAATATCCATCCCACACATCGCAGCCATTTCACCTGGATGCGGGGTTAATATTGATTGTTTGGGTAAACATTCAAACCATTTTGAGATGCGCGCAACCTGACGAAGAGCATCTGCATCCAAGACTAGTGGATTAATCCTTTTAATACTTGATTTAAACAATGACTCCAAAAAATTCATCACAATTTCATGATTTCCCAATCCAGGACCAATCAAAACAGAATCACCGGGTTTTAAATTGTTTAATAAAATCTCAACAGCTTTTGGGCTAACAAATCCACTCTGTTGTGGTAATCTAATCCAGACTGCTTCGGGTAGATGCCCTGCTATCGAATTCTGTACAGGTTCAATGGTTGCTATTCTAACCAAACCACACCCTACCCGATATGCACTTTTACCAGCAAGAAATGCTGCCCCGACATAATTCATTGAACCAGCCACAATTGAGGCAGTTCCAAATGTACCCTTATGTGCATCTTTCGGGCGTTCGGGTAAATAAGTCTTTACCTCCTCTTCTTCTAAAAGTTCATCCTTAGGATGCAGCCATGCTTTTAGGTCATCACCTAGACCGATATCTACTGCAATCAGCTCACCTACTAAACCAGCAGCAGGATACTGCAATAAGCCTGTTTTAATTGCAGCCATACATACAGTTAGGTCAGCTTTCAAACATTCCGCTGCGGCTTGTCCTGTTTGGCAATCTACCCCCGAAGGACAATCCACTGCCACGACAACATGCTTTTCTATCTCTCTCATAATATTTAGAACATCGGCTATATCAGGCTTAAGTGGTAGGCGAAAACCCGTGCCCAGAATACCATCTAAAATTACAGCGTCACGCGAGCAACTCTTTAATTGAGCATAGTCGCGGTCTTGATCCATAGAAATTAACTTTCCACCCACAGATTGATATGCTTTGATTAATTCAATATTATCTTTAGGTTCTTTCAGTAACCATGCTGAAGTTTGCCAACCCTTCTTTTGCAACCAGGTTAATGCGACGAGTGTATCACCACCATTATTTCCAGAACCGATTAATCCAAGCGCTCTATTCATCTTATCAGCTATAAAATAACGGGCATGCACTACGCTAGCCAACGCTTTGCCTGCGCGTTGCATCATCTCATAATAACTTAGCCCCTTGGAGTTTGCCTCTTCTTCTAACGCTTTGATTTGAACTATATTGACTATACGCATTGAATTATGCCTTTTTTTAAGAAAATTATACATTGTGCTTACAAACATCTAAAAACAGCAAAGGTATAATCACTATATGCGTCGCTATCTATATCTAGGTGTGTTTTTCTCCGGTTTCACATCTTTAGCAGTAGAACTCTCTGCTTCACGCTTACTAGGTAATTATTTCGGTTCAAGTAATCTTGTTTGGGCAAGCATTATTGGGTTAATTCTCATTTATCTGACCATTGGTTACTACTTGGGTGGCAAACTAGCAGATAAACATCCAAATTACAAATATTTCTTTTCGGTTCTAACTTGGGCAGCTTTACTGGTTGGCATAATTCCCATTATTTCGCGTCCCATCCTGCGTTTTTCAAGCCATGCGTTTGACTTTATGCAATTAGGTCCACTCTTTGGATCATTTATCACTGTTTTAATTCTCTTCAGTGCTCCTGTGATTCTTTTAGGCACTGCCTCCCCTTTTGCTATCCGCCTAGCACTAAAAAATAACAAAAAAATTGGTAATATCGCTGGACAAGTATACGCAATTTCCACCCTTGGGTCATTTATTGGTACTTTCGTACCTGTTCTGATATTCATACCCACATTAGGTACCTATGCCACTTTTTTGTTGATCAGCGCCATTTTGCTTTGTATATCTTTTTTTGGACTTTGGAAAACTGCTAACCCAACCTCTGTAATTAAAAATATCTGGATGCCTTTACTAATAATCATCTTGGCTCTCATCGGTTTACGAGGAAATAACAAAAATGCAGATGGATTAATATATGAAACCGAATCAACTTATAACTACATACAGGTTCTTGAGATTAATAATTATCGGTTTTTAAGACTCAACGAGGGGCAAGGAATTCAATCGATTTACCATCCCAGCCAAATTAATTTTAAAGGTTACTGGGAGGAAATCATCGCTGCTCCTTTTTTCAGTCCCCAGGAATGTAATATCCAATCAATCCAACGTATGGCAATAATAGGATTAGCAGCTGGAACCAGTGCAAGACAAGCCTTAGCTGTATTCCCGAACTTGATCATTGATGGATTTGAAATCGATGCTCGATTGATCGAGATCGGTACACACTATTTTGATCTACAAAATCCCCGCTTGAATATTTTCATTGAAGATGGTCGTTGGGGCATCACTCATTCCTCAGAAAATTATCAGGTAATCAGTATTGACGCATTTCAACCCCCTTACATTCCTTGGCACTTAACAACCAAAGAATTTTTTACGCAAGTGTATGAACATCTCACTAACAATGGAGTTATGCTTATTAACGCAGTTCGATTGCAACAAGATAGAAGGCTCGTTGATAGCCTTTTTATGACCATAAAACAGGTGTTTCCTTCAGTTTTTATCATGGATATTCCCGATACATTTAATACCGCGCTCTTTGCCACCAAACAACAGACAAATATAAACACTTTTTTTCAGAATATATCTTGTTTGCAAAATAAAACAGATACACCAAAATTCTTACTTGATGTATTAACTTTGACTGCTAATAACCTCAATTCGGCTCCCACTTCAGGGCTAATATTGAGTGATGATCGCGCACCAGTTGAACTACTCACCAATCAAATGATTATTAATTTCTTGTCTTCTGGAAAGGTGGATATCTTGCAATAATGGTTAAGGCAAAGCTAGTACTAACTTTCATTATCATAATTCTTCCTATCTTTATCATCCTTACATCGATTCGCATTGCTCTCACCCCATTATTTATCGAAATTGAATATCGGCTGCCGGGTTTCCCACAAGACCATTTCGGATTTAACCTCGAGGAACGTCTTCACTGGGCTCAGATATCCCTTGAATATCTGCTAAATCGTGAGGGGATTGATTTTTTAAACAAACAATATTTATCCGATGAAACCCCCCTATATAATTCACGAGAACTTGGTCATTTGGAGGATGTTAAACAATTAGTTCAAATATCCATTAAGGTATGGTGGATAGGATTATTTTTATTGGCAGGTTTATATTTTTTTAGTTGGAAGCAGGGATGGGGGAGTCATTTTTGGACTTGGTTAATAAGAGGGGGATGGATTACGATGGCATTAATCTGCGCCATCCTGATGGGAGCATTTCTAAGCTTCGACTTGCTGTTTACTGAATTTCACCACATTTTTTTTGAAGGTGATTCCTGGTTATTTTATCCCAGCGATACACTTATCCGACTTTTTCCTCAACGCTTTTGGCAGGATGCATTCATTTGGTTAGGAGGGTTAAGTATCCTGCAAGCATTCCTAGCAATAATGATAGGGCGACGTTTTGTCAAAAAATAGGAGAATTTTTTTGTTTTATTTAATCCAGAAGAATATTGCAGAAATTTAATAAGAATAAAAACTCTAACGATTGCTAAAATGCTTTAGAGCATCAATAACCTCTTGAATATCACCTTCGTTGAGATTGGGTGACATATGCCCAATCCTAAAAATTTTTGTGCGTAAATGACCTAATCCTGCAGAGATTTGAATGTTATATTTATGCAATAAATATTTCACAATTTCATTGCTCGCCACACCATCTGGTGGATATGCTGCGGTCAGAACAGGTGACATTAATTCATCTGGAGTGAATGGGGGCATACCCGCGTCACGCAACCCCTGCCTTAATTGAAGAGCTAACTGCCTAAAACGTGCCATGCGAGCAGGAATGCCTTCCTGCATCAATTGGTTTAAAGAAACCAAAAGAGCAATAACAATACTAGTTGCCATGGTAACTGGTGTAGGATGCCAATCCCCCCAATCAGTTGAGTATTGACGCCAAACACGCAGATCGGTATACCAGCCATGTGCCTTATTTGGGTTTCGATCAATAAATTTCCAAGCAAGTGGGCTGACTGCTACTGGGGCTAATCCAGGTGGCGCACCCAAACACTTTTGTGAAGCGGAAGCGCACAGATCAACCCCCCAGCCATCCAAATCATAGTGCATCCCACCCAGAGATGAAACCGAATCTAAAATTAATATCGCGCCATGATGATGTACAATATCACCCATTTGCTCCACGGGATTTATCACTGTGGTTGAGGTTTCACAATGAACTAAAGCTACAGCTTTAGCATCAGGATGCGATTCTAATGCTTGTCTAATTGCATCTGGATTCAAAGGTTTACCCCATTCCTCATTCACAACGATAACTTCCAAACCATAACCTTTAGCCACATCCACTAACCGATCCCCAAAGAAACCATTTACGCCAATAATCACTTTCTCACCAGTTTGCATAGCACTGCCAAAACAAGCATCAATCGCTGATGAACCAGAACCCGTCATTAGAAAAACATCGTTTTTTGTATTAAATACTTTTTTCAATAATTCAATTGCCCTGTTGTAAACTTCGACCCAAGCATCACCATAATGTGGTTCAACCTGGCTCCCCATTGCTTTTAACACATCCGCATGAACCTCAACGGGTCCGGGGATTAATAATTTAATTCTTTTTCCTGGCATTAATTTTTCTCCATTTTTATTTATTTATCCTAGAGATTTTAGACCTGCAACAATAGGATTCCATCAATTTTTTATATTTATATGTAATTATGATGTCCTCTTGTGATTATAACTGGCGAACATAATTTCGATGCATCTTACAAAACTCAATACCCAAGGAACGCATTTCCATTTGCATTTTTTCATTATCCAACCCAATTTGGACAATCTCACCATGTTCAAAATTACCTTCTAACAGACTCTTTTCCATTTCACTGAATAACACCGCAGTTCCACCTAACCCGCGATATTCCTCAATAATACCTGCACCATTGATATTTATCCATTTCGTGCGTTTGAGCTCGCTTAAAATATCAATCCAGCCAAAGGGAAACAAACGCCCCTTGCAACGTTGTATAGCTGCGGATACATCGGGATAGGCAAACAAATAACCTACCAGACGTTCACCTTTTTTTAGAATCTTAATTAATCGCGGATTGGCAAACCAAATTATCTGTGCTGCCATCATGCGTGCTTCTTCATCGGTTAATGGTGTATTTCCCACTGTACCCGGTAAAGATTCGTTATACAAATTCTTTAATTTGGGCACAAATTTTCTCAGATCCGCCCGCGTTTCAAAACGTTCAACTGTCAAACCGAACCGTTTTTGAACTTTCTCAGAGATCAGGTGCACTCTCTCAGGGATACGATAATCGCTGTGTTGGATACCCGATACCACATCACCTTCTGATTGAAAACCAGCTTTCTCAATCAGCGATTGGTAATAGGCATGATTATAGGGTATTCCTAACGCAGGTCGATATTCAAAACCCTTAATCAACAAGCCCATACCATCCAACGCCGTAAACCCTTTAGGACCCCTTATTTTGTTTAACCCACGCGCTCTAGCCCACCCAAAGGCATTTTCAAATAATTGTCCGGAGACTTCATCATCATTTACACATTCAAATAGATAAAAGAACGCTGTCTGCTCGTGGTTAAACTCATTGTAATGATGGTTATCCAGCACTGCAATGCGACCAATTGGATGTTGTTTTTCATCAAAAGCTAGAAAAAAAGCTGCTTGTGAGTGTTGATAAAATGGGTGATGTTTACGGTCCAGTAAACGTCTTGCATCCATCTCAAGTGGAGGTACCCATTGTGGACAATTCGCATAAATTTCAAACGGGAGCTTTAAAAATTGATTTACCTGGCGATGGTTATTGGTATCAATTTCAATGACATCTATCATGTGCCATCCCTTTCAATCACTGGCAAGGTGATTATACCCACAAACAATTGGAAGGAGAATAACAAGGTTTATAATTGCTTTTCCCGTTTATCAATCGATGACATTCATGATGACCAGAAATAAAATGCCAAAGCAGGATCGCGTCCTAAATTATGACCTCAAATACGCGCTTACACCCAATCGTATATTGGGTCTTTGGCGTTTAATGCAGGGATATCATCTCGAATATATCCTCGCTACGATCCTAATTGGGCTATCAGCACTTTCAAAAACAATTACTTATCTACTCTTACAATATTTTGTCGATAACTATCTGTTAGCAGATATTGGTAATTATCCTGTCATTACCATCGCGCTTGGATTTATTGGGTTAGCTATCCTGCAAGGTGCGTTCACTTTCCTGAGTGGTAAGTTTGCAGCACTAACTGCAGAAGGTACTACTCGCCGCCTGCGCAACTACCTGTTTGACCACATACAGCATCTTTCTTTTAAATATCATTCAGAAACAGATACAGGCGAACTCATCCAACGCTGTACTTCCGATGTTGACTCATTACGTCGCTTTTACAGCGATCAGGCAATAGGCATAGGACGCATTATCTTACTTTTTGTAATAAATTTTGCTGCTTTATTACGCTTAAATACACGTTTGGCTTGGATTTCAATTATTGTAGTACCTTTTGTTATAGCGGTATCTATATTTTTCTTTAATAAGGTAACCAAGGCATACGAAGCCTATCAGGAACAGGACGCCATCCTTTCCACAACCCTTCAGGAAAACCTAAGCGGTGTACGAGTGGTGAAGGCATTCTCACGGCAGAATTATGAAATTGAAAAATTTGAACGGGACAATTGGGAAAAGTACTTGCGAGGTAAGAAATTACTTACACTACATGCTTATTTCTGGCCTGTCTCCGATATCCTATGCAGTGCACAAATGTTGGGTGGATTCTTAATCGGCGCACTGATGGCAATAAATGGAGAAATTAGTGTAGGCACCTATTTAGCATACGCAGGATTGATTGTTTGGATCATCTTCCCTATGCGCAATCTCGGACGTTTAATTGTTCAGATGTCCAATGGTCTAGTCTCCTATGATCGCGTTTTCAAGATAATCAGAAAAAAGCGTGAAGCATTGGATACAGGACGAATTCATCCAAAAGCACCAATAAGAGGGGAAGTTATTTTTGAACATGTTTCCTTTGAATATGAAAAGGGTCATCAAGTTTTAAAAGACATCTCTTTCTTCTGTGAACCGGGAACTGTGGTGGCTCTTTTGGGATCTACGGGTTCAGGAAAGACGACACTGGTAAATCTGCTACCTCGCTTTTTCGATTACACAAGTGGTCGCATCTTACTGGATGGGTATGAATTGAAAGAATATCCACGGCGTTATCTCCGCCAACATATTGGAATTGTGGAACAGGAACCCTTCCTTTTTTCACGCAGTATAAAAGAAAATATCATCTATGGTGTAGGGCGTGAAGTATCACAGCAAGAAATTGAAAAAGCTGCACGCACAGCAGCCATTCACGATATCATTCTCAGTTTCCCAGAGGGCTATAAGACTCTGGTGGGAGAACGAGGGGTGACTCTCTCCGGTGGACAGAAACAGCGCGTAACCATCGCCCGCACCCTGCTTAAAGATCCACGCATCCTCATCATGGATGACTCAACTTCATCTGTGGATACTGAAACTGAAGTAGAAATTCGACAGGCGATGCAGCACTTAATAAAAAACCGTACTACATTCATCATCGCACACCGCATACAGAGCATCATGTCAGCTAATTTAATCTTAGTGATGGATAAAGGTCGTATTGTTCAGAAGGGAACCCATCAAGAATTGATGAACCAAGAAGGAATTTATCGCCAGATATTTGAAATTCAGACACGGATTGAAGTCGAGCTTGAAAAGGAGATTGCAAGTGCCAGGTGATTATTTCGAAGAAGAGGAGTTCGGAGTCGAATTTAAAGGCAAAACTTTCCNGCGTATTCTGAGCTTGATTAAACCTCACCGCCTCTGGGTNATAGGTTTTTTANTTACCGTAGTAGTGGTATCTATTCTNGATGCCTATTTCACATTTCTGAGTAAACGAATTGTGGATGATGGCATAATNGCACGAAACATACCAGTACTTAATCATATCCTGATAGAATATGGTTCGCTCATCTTGGTCCAAGCAATCGCAGTGTTCAGCTTTATCTATTTGGTGGGAGTTATAGGTGAGCGTATACGATTTGACCTGCGCCAAAAAATGTTTAATCACCTACAGATGCTTTCACTTTCATACTACAGTCGCACACCTGTGGGCTGGATTATGGCGCGCGTGACCAACGATTCTGAACGAGTAGCTGAACTGGTTACCTGGGGACTTCTGGATTCTACTTGGGGTATGGTGAATATATTCACAGCAATGTTTTTTATGCTACTAATTAATTGGAAGCTAGCTCTCATCGTATTTGCCGTGTTGCCAATCATGTTGTATGCTGCCATCGAATTTCGCAAACGAATCCTTACACAATACCGCAACGTACGTAAATTAAACTCCAAGATAATTGGATCTTATAACGAAAATATTTCAGGCGTACGGGTAGTAAAAGCCTTAGTTCGTGAAAAAGAAAATCTACATGAATTTAGTGTCTTGACAGGAGAGATGTACCAAGCAGCTTACCGCGCTGCGTGGTTGAGTGCATTATTTCTACCAGTAGTACAGATCATCTCATCGGTTGCATTAGGATTCATCCTTTTGTATGGTTTTAACCAGTCCCAGATTGGAGGTATCAGTGTAGGTGGCATTCAGGCTTTCCTGAGCTATATCACCTTCATGATGTGGCCAATCCAAGACCTTGCGCATGTTTTTGCTGAGATGCAACATGCCATTGCCTCAGCAGAACGCATCTTTTCCCTTATCGACACTTCACCTGAAGTAAAGGATAAACCCGGGGCTAAAGATCCTGGCAACCTCAAAGGTGATATTACTTTTGAGCACGTATCCTTCTGGTATGAAGATGAAGTACCCGTAATCAAAGACCTCAATCTTCATATTAAACAAGGGGAAATTATTGCTCTGGTAGGACCGACTGGTGGAGGGAAAACAACAATCGTCAACCTGCTTTGCCGCTTTTATGAACCTCGCCGTGGTCGCATACTTATTGGTCGAGAAGATTACACCAATCTATCGCTGAATGCCATACAATCACGTATTGGTGTGGTGCTTCAATCACCCCATCTATTTTCAGGCTCTATCCGCGAGAATATCGCCTATGGTCGTTTAAATGCTACCATGGAAGACATTGAACGTGCTGCACGGTTGGCTGGCGCGCACGAATTCATTCTTCAATTTGATAAGCAATATGATGAACAGGTGGGAGAAGGTGGCATTTTACTGTCAGTTGGACAAAAGCAACTCATCAGCCTGGCTCGCGCTGTATTAGCTGATCCCGAGATATTCATCATGGATGAAGCCACCAGTTCAGTTGATACGTTAACCGAAGCTATGATTCAAAAAGGGATGCAGTCCATCATGCGTGGTCGTACTTCTTTGATCATTGCTCACAGGCTGTCTACAATCAAGCGTGCTGACCGTATCCTGGTAGTTGAAGATGGCCAGATAGTCGAAATGGGCACACACGCAGAACTACTTAAAAAAGGTGGTAAATATTACACACTCTATACTCAGCAGTTCCGTACCCAATTAGAAGAGGTTTTTGACCCTTATTTAGGGAAAGATGAACTGAAAAAATCTGAAAATCTATTCCCAGCGGCTACTTGACAAAATAAAAAAAGACTTCTAACCAGAATCAGGTATAATGCTAGTTACCATATTATGGAGTGAGAATTCTATGAGAAATTTAATCCGAAAATCGAAAATGGCCATACCCTTGATGTCAATTACTTTCATATTAGCTGCGTGTGCTGGTGGTGCTGCTGAACCAACCACCGATCCAAATGTAGTGTTTACTGAGGTAGCGCAAACAGTAATGGTTAGCATTACACAAACAGCAGAAGCTATGCCCACCAATACCCCCCAACCCACAGCCACTAGTGAACCAACTCCCTTCCCCTCACCCACGGTAGATATTACTATTCCCACAACAGCTCCTGTGATTCCGGGTGCACCTACCCCCACCACCCAACTTTACGGGGATCGCGCCACCTGGACAGCGCAAAGCCCTATGGATGGAGTCACCCTCAAACCACACCAAAGCTTCACTTTTCATGGTTGCTGGAATAATGTTGGTACCACAACTTGGAGTAAAAAATACAAAATGGTTTGGGTATCTGGTTTTAAATTATGGGAAGGTCAAACCACTTGGAATCCACCTTTTGAGGTACCACCAGGTAAGAACTGGTGTCCCGATTTACCCTCAGTAGCACCTTGGGAGCCAGGCAAGTACATCAGCAGGTGGTATTTAAAAACAGATCAAGATATCTTCATTTATGAAGCCTATTTCAGTTTCAATGTCGAAAAATAGCTTATTAAAGTGAGTTAAATTAAGAGCACCTTTTCAGGTGCTCTTAATTTTTTAATCACGGTTGTAAAATATTTTAATCTTTTTTTAGTCTACAATTTCCCTGGTAGAAATCATATATACAAGGTATTGATTTCCATCTGTGAAGACACATACGCCAATATAACTATCAACAACCTGTATTAGTTCATAATCTTGCCTGACACAATATAAGTTTTCCTTTCCGCAACGACCTGCCAGGAAATCCCAAGCATCACACTCTTTACCATCCGGAAAGATACAGACACCATCTTGACCAGCAGATTATTCTCGTCTTTCTTCGCAGTAACCTATCCCCGGTAATAGACTGAAGCTGGATTGGGAAAACTAATGGGTAGAGTCTCAGCGTTCTCTCTAGATATGGATTGGCATAAAGATAACACAATGATTGCGATAAAAATGAAGAATCTTAATAAAGCCCAATTTGAGATAAATAACTACTAATAACAGTTATTCACTTGATAGACGACGAAGTAGGATTTTTTGTTCCTCCTAGATAAAGTATTCCTACAAAAAATATGAAAATCAATAGTTATCACCAATCGCTGAACAAACCTAATAATCTACCTAATGATTCTTGTTTTCTATTTCTTGGTCGCTTCTAAAAGCACATAGATAGAAACAAGTTTGGATTCAAAAATGCTTAACAAGGATTCAAGTCTGAGGAAAAAATTAGAATAGAATTTTTTCATTTTCATGGGCATCCTTAGAATCATTGAGCTAAATACAAAAATATACCCCACATTTCCATGATATTTGGGTTTTTCAAAATCAAATAATTTTGAGAAATCCTTTATTAATTTGTTTACATCAATAGACCTCTCATTTTCTACAAAATACTTGTCGAAACGATACCAGATTTTGCGAAAAATATCTGCAATAGAACCACTATGTGGTTCAAATAAAAACACCCTTCCTTTTGGTTTTAATAGTCTATAGATTTCCCTCATAGCCTCATTGGTAAAGGGATGCACATGATGCAAACCACCAATAAGTACCACTGCATCAAATTCCTCAGATTTAATACCTACATCTATTATTGAACTGCAAATCACGTCTACAGATGGGTATTTGGATTTTAATGATTTTAATTCCATTATAGCGATATCCAAAGACACTGGCTTTGCCCCCGATTGGAGAAAAAATTCAATTGATTCTCCACTACCGCTCATAGCATCCAATACACAACAATCTTTGAGAGGAAAATTCTTGAAGAGACGATTGTAGATAAATTCCGTTCGATATTTCTGGCTATACTCATCTCCATAATGCTGATGATAGAGGTCAGCAATCTTATTGTAATTATCCTTTTGAGATGAGATTTTGCTCATTTATTCTCCCGTAACTTTTTTATCAAAAAAAGAAACCAGACAGGAAGATGGAAAAATATAATAAATTATAAAATCAAAACCCATTTGAAGAGAACACAAACTATCTCTCAAATATCATGGCTTTTATCAAGAAAGCAAATACATCCCACTACAGGCAGAATGTTAATCAGTATATTAATCGGGGGTACTTCGTTTACGATGAATGAAAAAAGTAGGGGGGATTTGCTTACAATTGCAGAATTGTTAGGAACCCTGGATTATGGTTTTATGACATGTCTGGCTATGAAATAAAAGAATTTATTGTTATTGTTTTTTAGCGATGATATATGCATTGGAATTCTTTATCTCCACACGGACATTAACATCAGGAAAATTAAGAAGAGCAATAATAGCTGGGGGTGAAAGAAAATGACTGCGCATGAGCACTAATTTTTCTGCTAGTGCAATTAGTTTAACATTGAAAGAACGAATATCTGGTTCTTCAATTACCACGCTACCTCCCGGTTGAAGCACCCGCCACAGTTCATTGATCGTCTGTTGCTGACTGCAAACATGATGGAGGGCATCTACCATGATAATGCGGGCAAATGATTTATCAGAAAAGGGCAAGGCTTCGGTATGAGAGCAAACCGGGTTTAAACCCTCCTTCTGGCGGGTTTCAGCAAGCATCTCACAGGAAAGATCAACCACAATAACAGGATGTGCTTTCTCACCCAAGAATTGTGCTACCCGGCCGGTACCACCGCCAGCGTCGAGCAATGCGCCAGAAACAGGCAAGTCTGCAAACTCCATGATTTCACGGGGTTCCTTTGGTTTGATGAAGGTCTCGTAGATGGGTGCAAGGAAATTAAAATGATCAAAGCGAGGCATAGCCACCTGATTTTTATTTCATTATAACCAGCAAAGCACAGAATCAGAAAAATAGTCCATAGAATGTAATATACATTAGTAAATTATTGTACATGATTGATAAATAATAAACAGAAGTGGCGAGGGTGGGATTTGAACCCACGACCAAGGGCTTATGAGTCCCCTGCTCTACCACTGAGCTACCTCGCCAAATAACAGGTGCATTTTATCACAATCAATCCTACGAGAGCAAATTCTAATCAAATCCTAACTTTTTCTGTTTCATCGAGACAAACTCATGACCGCCGATGACGATGTGGTCAAGTAATTTGATATCTAACAATTCTCCAGCTTCACGTAGAGCTCGGGTGAGTTTAATATCTTCAGGGCTGGGAGAAGGGTCACCGCTGGGGTGATTATGAATAACAATTACACCGGCTGACTTATAGCGTATGGCAACTTCGAAAATTTCCGCAATGCGCACCGTGGAATGGTTGAGTGAACCAGCATAGAGCTTTTGAGTATGCAAAACTTGGTTGCGGGTATCTAACGCCATGACCCATAGTTCTTCCTGGGTAAGGGCTGACATGGGCTGCTGAACCAGAGAAACTACATCTTCAGGTGAACCAATGCGTGGCTTTTCTCCCTTTTTCTCCAGGTTCATGCGGTAGCCTAACTCAAGTGCAGCTTTCAACTGAGCTGCCTTAGCAGGACCCACTCCCCGCACACTACTTAATTCATTAAAACCAGCTCGATGCAACCCATGTAATCCCCCGAATTCCGCTAATAGAGTATCCGCCAGTTCAAGTGCATTTTCCCCCTGAATTCCAGTTCGAAGGAGAATGGCCAAAAGCTCAGTTCGGTTAAGGGCTGAGGCACCCAGTCGGGCGATGCGCTCGCGTGGGCGTTCCTCCTCAGGCTTGTCCTTTATGCGATGGGTGGTTTTGTGTTTAGTTTCCATGTTTAATAATTAATTCACTATAGCTTAATACATCAATTAATACAACCATAATGAAAAAATCATTCATGCTATAATTTTTCAGTTCAATGCATTTCAACCATAATTTCATAAGTCTATGAGCCCATTCTTCACGAAATTTAATCCCCCAATTAATCCTATAGATTACCTGTTAATCGGTCATGTTACTCAAGACCTGACACCAGATGGACCAGTGTTAGGTGGAACAGTCTCGTATGCAGCACGTATGGCTGCTGCTATGGGATTAAAGGTGGGCATTGTCACAACAGCACCTGATGAGTTAGACCTGAGCTCACTTGAGGAATTTCCTATCCAGCGGGTTAAATGCAAAACAGCCACCACCTATGAGAATATTGAGACGTCAACCGGCCGAGTTCAGTATCTGCACTACCAGGCACCAAAATTGAAAGCAGAAGATGTCCCACCGATCTGGCATAATGCGAATATCGTTCACTTTGCACCAGTAGCAGATGAAATTGACCCATCCTTGGTTAGAATTTTCCCAGATTCATTCCTATGCATCACCGCACAAGGATGTCTACGAGGATCAGATGTCAAGAAGAGAGTTCACTATAAGGATTGGTCTGAGGCGGAGCAAGTACTCCCCTACTGCCAAGCAGCCATTATCAGCATCGAGGATGTGGAAGGTGATGAAGAACGAATACAACTTTTTGTCAGGAAATGTGCGGTGGTAGCGGTCACAGAGGGCGAAGCAGGGGCACGCATCTATTGGAAAGGAGATGAACGTCGTGTGCGCGCACCTAAGGTGGAAGTGGTTGATTTAACCGGTGCAGGAGATATATTTGCAGCAGTGTTTTTCAGCCGGCTTTATACTACCCGCGACCCCTGGTTGGCAGGTGTGCAGGCAGTCCATTTAGCTTCCCTCTCGGTCACACGTATAGGAGTACAGGGCGTCCCCACTGCTAAGGAAGTACAATCAGTATTGACAGAAATCTTGCCTAATTCAATCAGAACACATGCATAAAATCTACACACTTGTCAATCAAAAAGGTGGGGTCGGTAAAACTACCTCAGCCATAAACCTTGCGGCTTATATGGGTTACTATGGTCAACGGGTGCTAATCATCGATTTGGACCCACAAGCCAATGCCACTTCTAGCCTAGGAATTGACAAATCGACGGTCAAAAACGGTACTTATGAGGTGCTGATCGGCAATGCCCCAATCAGCCCTGCAATTTTATATAATCAAAAATTAAAAATCTCAATCCTACCTTCCTCACCAGCGTTGGCGGGAGCAGAAGTGGAACTGCTCGACCTAGCAAAACGGGAATTCCGCCTGAAGGATGCACTGACATCAGTGTTCGAACGTTACCAGTACATCCTAATTGACTGCCCGCCCTCACTGAGCATCCTGACAGTGAACGGGTTAGTAGCAGCTCGAGATGGAGTCCTTATCCCAGTGCAGTGTGAATACCTAGCATTGGAGGGAATCGGACAATTAACCAACACCCTAAAACGAGTGCAGAGCTCTTTATTCCCAGGTCTTAAAGTTCGTGGGGTGATATTGACTATGTATGATGGCCGTACCAAACTTGCGATGGATGTGGTCAACGAAGTGCGTAAGTTTTTCCCCACGCAGGTATTCCAGACCATCATCCCACGCAGCATCCGATTGGCAGAGGCGCCATCCTATGGACTGCCTATTACTATCTACGCTCCCAGTTCAACGGCAGCAATCTCTTATGCATCACTGACTCGTGAGATAATGGAAGGGGATGGTATTCGCATCCCTGAAAACAATTAAGAGGAGCGGTACATGGCGCGTAAAAGCGGTTTAGGAAAAGGACTAGATGCACTAATCCCAGGTAGTTCAGCAGAGGAAACCGGAGCGGGGGCAATTTTTGTACCCATTACTAACATTCACCCCAACCCACACCAACCGCGTTCACCCATTCAGGAAAAAGATCTTGAAGAACTAGCAGCTTCCATCCGCGAACACGGCATCCTGCAACCACTCATCGTTTCACAGGATGTGGAAAAAGAACATTACACACTCATTGTTGGTGAACGACGCTTGCGGGCAGCTGAATTAGCTGGATTGAAAGCTGTGCCAGTGTTAGTGAGACAGGTGAGCGAGCAGGAAAGATTAGAACTGGCGTTGATTGAAAACTTACAACGCGAAGACCTTTCTCCACTGGAAGCAGCTGAAGCTTATCAGCAACTGGCGGAAAATTTTGGCCTTTCGCACGATGAAATTGCCCTGCGGGTTGGCAAAAGCCGGGTGGCAGTCACCAACACCCTGCGCCTGCTTAAACTGCCAGAATCGGTAAGGAAATCACTATATGAAGGACTTATCAGCGAGGGTCATGCCCGCGCTTTGCTTGGTTTGGAGACCACTCAGGCACAGGCAGCAGCATTACAGACGATACTTAAACACGGGTTGAATGTAAGGCAGACTGAAGAATTGGTACGAAAGATGACCGGGCATAAACCGGAACACACACCCGGCGCAAGTAAACCAGCCCAGATACGCGATTTAGAAGAAAGATTACAGAACCATCTAGGAACCAAAGTAACTATTCAGCACAGTAAACGCGGTGGTACAGTAGTCATTCACTATTACTCCGATGAAGAATTGGACGCCATTGTAGGACAGATCCTCAATGTTTAATTCATGCACATTTTAATCAATGCATCCATCCACACAATGGATGCACGCACACCACTAGTTACTGCCTTGGGTATCGAAAATGGCCGAGTGGTTGCTATCGGTCAAACGGATGAGCTGAAACCTCTAGCAAAGTCCTCAGGGCAAATTAAAGATATGAAAGGTATGCACATCCTGCCTGGATTTTGCGATGCACATATCCATCTGCTGGATTATGGACAGATGCTTAACAAAGTGAATTGTGAAACCCCCACGCGGGAGGAATGTCTAAATCGGGTTAAGCAACGCATACAGCAAACTCCGCCCGGTAAATGGGTACTCGGTCATGGTTGGAACCACAATAGGTGGACGGAAGGGATAGGCAACGCTCGATTATTGGATGAAATCAGTAAAGCGCATCCCATCTACCTGACATCTAAATCAATGCATGCTGGCTGGGCAAACAACATGGCACTCCAACTGGCTGGTATTCATGCAACGAGTGACAACCCACCAGGTGGGAGAATCTCGCGTGATATTGATGGGAATCCTGACGGTATTTTACTGGAATCTGCAGTTCAACTGGTTGAATCTGCAATTCCTGCACCCACTGAAGATGAAATCCTAACAGATTTACATCGTGCTCAGGAAACTTTACTGCTGATGGGTATCACCTCAATTCACGATTTCAGCAAATGGGAGATTTGGCAGTTATTAAGAAATTTAGATGAGAGTGGAAGATTAAAAATCCGTGTGATGAAGGGTATTCCACATAGCCAAATTACCACTATCATCAAGGACGGGTCATACACGGGCAAAGGCAGTGAAAGATTACGGATTGGTCCCTTGAAGTTATTCAGTGACGGTGCACTTGGTATGAAAAGCGCTGCGATGTTGGAGACATATGAAAATAACCTAAACGAACTCGGGATGCTAGTCATGGATGAGCATGAGCTGATTACTGTTGGTAGGGAGGCTATTCAACATGGGATTGCCCTCGCAGTGCATGCCATTGGCGATCGGGCAAATCGTGTAGTGTTAAACGCTTATCAATTTTTACGGGAATTCGAACAATTCAACCATCTTCCCAATTTAAGGCACCGTATTGAGCACGTGCAATTAATCCATCCTGATGATCAACCTCGTCTGGCAAAGTTGCACATCACCGCCTCCATGCAACCCATTCACGCCATATCAGACCGAGAGATAGCAGAGCGACATTGGGGCTCACGCTGCAATTACGCCTATGCCTGGAAAAGTCTCCGGAAACACAGAACTCAGATAATTTTCGGCTCGGATGCACCAGTTGAGACACCCAATCCATTCCACGGACTGTATGCTGCCATTACCCGTAAATCCATCGACCGCTCAACAGGTGCTAAAGGATGGTATGAAAAAGAGTGTTTGAATATATTGGATGCGATTCAATGCTATACATTGTCCCCTGCATACAATTCAGGACAGGAACACTACTTAGGAAAACTAGTCCCTGGTTTTTATGCAGACTTGATCGTCCTAGATGCTAACCCTTTCACCATACCACCTGAAGAACTGCTCCAATTGACACCTTCAGCAGTGATAACAGCTGGCGAATGGGCATTTAGACTGCAATAAGAAGTGCGAGGTATTTCAGCCGAGCAGAAAAATTGGCATTGTATAATGATTACAATTTACAACATCAGGTGTCAAAATGACTGATACTGATAACTTGCCTACCCCTGATCCAATTGTTTTTTTTCAGAATTTTAAAGTCATGCGTCAGAGAGCTGGTCGTTCTATTCATGAGTGTGCCAAGGTGCTTGGGATTTCAGCGAGTAAGTATGAACAATACGAGAAAGGTGAATTATTCCCCTCCATGCCTGAGATTGAAGTTTTGGCTCATTACTGGCAGATCAATCCTTTAGCCTTATGGGAATCGGTAGATGAACAAAAAGAAGTAAAGATTTTTAACGCTGAAAAATACCGTCAGATCATTCAAATACGACAGCGCATTCTAGGGACTTACCTCCGGTTATATCGTACTAAAAAAGGAATTTCGCTAAAACAAATGAGTCAAATGATTGGTCTTTCGACCGGGCAAATCAAACGTTACGAAAGTGGACTTAAAGCCATTCCGATAACAGATTTATTATTGATCAACAAAATATTGGAAATCGAATTGGAGGGCTTGCTAGATCAAAATGGGCAACTGTTTGAAGCACGAAAGAATTCTATTAGAATTAGACATTTCCTTGCACTAACTGAAGATCTGCAGAATTTTGTAACACAACCTGAAAATAACAAATATCTTCTCTTAGCGATGGAAATCAAAAAGTGCGGAATTGAAAACCTACGCAAATTGGCGGAAAGCATCTTCGAAATGGTGCAACCTCTCCAAGAATAGTTACGACTAGTCCTTACACATCTGCATGAGCACCTCCAAATTTTACAGAAAAGCAGAAAAACATGATTACGCTACTCTATCCTCTTTTCTGCAAGGGGAGGTATTAATTCACCGTCACCTTGACTGGCGACCCCCTTTAGATTGGCTTGGTTTTCAACCCTTTTGGATCTGTGAAGAAAATCAAAGTGTCTTAGCCGCTCTCGCCCTACCTGACGACCCGCCTGGAGCTTATTGGGTCAGATTGTTTGCAATAGACAGGCATGTTGATGCCCATCAACTATGGGAAGAGTTATTTGCTCTCTCCCAAATAAGCTGGAGTAATGAGAAACATCCCCTGATTGCCGCCTTGGCATATCATGATTGGATGCACGAAGTATTACGAAAAGCTGGCTGGTTTGAGTGCGAGCGTGTGATTCTATTAAAATGGCAGAAGAAAAAACCCCCACCCCAACAATTAAATAGCCAATTTTTACTAAGAACCATGTTGCCAACCGATCTCCAAGCGGTCACAAATATTGATGAAAAAAGTTTCGACCTTCTTTGGCGTCATTCGCTGGACACCACCCAACGCTCCTACGACCAATGTGCCTATTCCACAGTGATTGAATTAAACGAAAAAATCATCGGCTATCAAATGAGCACCTCGTCATCCTCTGGTGCTCACCTTGCTCGTCTTGCAATACTTCCCGAATATCGCAATCAAGGGATTGGCTCAGCATTAGTGCTGAATATGTTACACCACTTTTATAAACCTTGGGTTCGCGAAATAACCGTTAATACCCAACAGGATAATCGCATCTCACAGAGATTATATGAAAAATATGGTTTCAAAACTACTGGCGAGAGCTACCCGATTATGATGTATCCAGGAAAATAAATCATTACTCCTGAAAGCTACAGTGTGTAAAAATTATAAAAACAGTCGCAAATAATATTTATCCAGGAAAATTAATAAAATAATTCAATAGAAATCAAGCTAATTCGGTTTTCACTTGCAATAAATATAATAAAGTCGATAATTTATTTAAATAATCCAAAACTCTTGGATTCGTTAATCCGCTGGTTTGAAAAACTGCTACCACTCTGCGTTCAGCTCGACGAATGACTGAACGAGCTAGGTTCAATTTAGCTGAAATCGGTTTTTCAAATGACATGATAAATCTATTAGGGATTGGGACTTTTGACTTTAGGTCCTCAATTTTTATATCCAGCCATTTTATTGAGTTATTACTAAATTTCCCTTTCTTAATGTCTTTGTAACCGGATAGCTCTGCCATAATTTGTGAAAGATGCCGTTGACACACATTAAGAGTTTCCTTAAGTTGAAATTCCCTATCCTCGGAAATGACCATCCCTAAAACCGCACAAGCCTCATCCATTGAACCTAACGCTTCAATCAAAGGATCGGCTTTGGATAGTTTGCGTTGGGATAGCGTAGACGTAAACCCCCTTTCTTGTGCTTTTTTATCGTTCATACTCATTTATCCACTTTTTTTACTAGTCAACTTTAGCAGGTTGACCAGGTTGTGCAATTAAATACCAATTAGTGATGTTGAAAAAACGGTCACTGGCATCAAATAAGGGTCCCATGCGGATTCCCTGAAAATCCTTATCAATGGCATAGTTATAAATTAAATAATACAAAGGCAGAGCTGGTAATTCTTCGCTAAAAATCACCTGAAAATTACGGTAGAGTTTTTCGCGCTCATCTAAATTATTACTCACCCTGGCTTGTTCCAGGTATTCACTGGCAATTCGGTTCTCCCATTGTGAATAATTCTGACCACCAGTTTGCTGCGACATATCCCAAAATGGGTAAGGGTCGGGATCAGGAGAACGTTTGAAATTTATATCTACCAAAGCAGCTTGGTAATTGAGCGGCTGTAAATGATCCAGTACCAGTAAATCATACTCAACAGCTTTTAAAGTGACTTCAACACCAATTTTCGCCAGATCAGTCGCAATAAATTCAGCCACAGCCTGATGTTTTGAGTCATTTGGATAGAGAAGCTCAAAGGTCAAAACCAAGCCATTCTTCTCCCTAATCGCACCGTTTTCACCGGTAAGAACATAACCAGCCTCTTTGAGCATTTGAATAGCTTTCTGCTGGTCATACTCAACCGTGGTAATACCATCATAATACGCCCAGGTGCCTGGCAAGATTGGAACATTGGCGATCAAAGCTTGTCCATTGAAAATTTGATTCACAATACGAGTGCGATTGATTCCTAGGAGCAATGCTTGGCGTACAACTTTCTCCTGAAAGAATTTCACCTGGCTATTATTTAGATTCAAAATTAGCATAGCAATCTCGGGCTTTCGTCCGCTATATACAGATAAATTGGGGTCGGACAATACAGATGGCAATAAATCCAAGGAAACCTCCTGCAAACCTTGCACATTTCCCTCTTGATAAGCCAGGTAAGCTTCCTGCATAGTTGGGTAATAACGAAATGCAATCTTTTCAATAAAAGGTGGCTTTTGATAGTAATTGCTATTCGCGGTGAGTATAACTCCTTTGATTTCACCCTTTTCAATGATTAATTGATCAAAACGATAAGGCCCACTTCCTACCGGTTTTAAGTTAAAGGATGAATTCACCATTTCATCATACTTTAATCCACTAAGGATATGCTTGGGAACCACTCCAAAAGTAAGATAGTCCATAAAAGGTGCAAATGGCTCATTCAGGCGAAATTGAATTGATTTCTCACTAAGAGCGACAACTTCTACATTTCTCCAAAATTCCTTCAGGTCTTCAGGTAAAACTGAATTAGGGTCACGCATCATGTCTATTGTAAAAACAATATCCTGACTAGTCACAGGTGTACCATCATGCCAAACAGCATTTGTCTTTAAATCAAAGTTATAAACGAGACCGTCATAGGAGATCCCCCACGTTTCAGCCAGATCAGCCACTGGTATCCCCCGAGCGTCAAATTGAATTAAACTGCTAAATATCAAACGATCGATATCCCGATCTGGCTGGTTATACCAATCAAGTAAGGGGTTCAATCTCTGCAAACTACCAATTAATGCCTCAGTGTATGACCCACCTTTAACAGGGATGGGTTTAATAAGACGAAAACCTGATTGACTGGTGAGAAGCAATACACCGAATATTAAGCCAGTTATTAGAATGATTATCAATTGCCAACGAAGATTTTTCATGAAATGCTATTTAGAAAAAAGAGCATCTCCCTATTATGAAATGCTCCCTTTGATATTTAGGATGACGAGGTTTTTCTTTAATCAGCGGCAATAATCGTTACCATGGTAAGAACTATAAACATAATACTAAGAACGACAGTAATATTAAATAATATTTTTTCAATACCACGACGAGTTCCAAAAACACTTCCAGTTTCTGAGCCAGTTAAACCACCTAATCCAATACCTTTACTTTGTAATACAACACTTGTAATCAGTGCAATTGAAGTGATAATTAATGCAATCTCAAAATAAGTTACCACGCATAACCTCCAAAAATTTAACTAATGGATTATACCGTTCAATATCAGCAATCGTCAAACGAACAATGTACGGTGTCCAGGAGATACTATACACTCCGGTTATAAAGAATACATCAGGTTAATATTGTTGTTGAGTAAGAGACAACACAGACCTGAACTGGAGCGATATTATGCAAC
>Ga0067045_1002614_pt1 | contig 64470 bp, 67 predicted proteins | sample TerdegcTABiofilm_FD_59184 | JGI IMG/M metagenome (GOLD analysis project Ga0067045, IMG submission 59184) | Combined Assembly of (Gp0054472, Gp0054536) Wastewater bioreactor microbial communities from Singapore -Terephthalate degrading...
TTTAGATATTATTTTAAAAAAGAAACTGTTTCTTGATAATAGAAAATAAACAAAAAGACTTAAATAGTTATTAACTTAAATAAAAAATAATAGGTGATTTTATGAAAAAAATATATGCAATATTAATATCTGTACTGTTTGTAGTAAGTGTTTTTGGAGTGGCTTCGGTATTTGGATCAGTCGAATGCTCAATAAAAGCTTCTCCAGCTACTGTAAGGGTAGGCGACAATATTACCGTTGTTTCTTCGTCTAGCACAGTTACAGTTTCTGGAAATGCTGGTGTAACATTAATATCTGGACCCACACTCGACAACGGGAAGTATGTTTTAGTTTACAAAGCTATTACTGCTGGAGATGTTAACTTCAAGGCAAGTGGTGGTTGCAATGCCACAGTCAAAGTATATTCAAGGGATCTCCCATTCAAGTTCTTTGCAAAACTATTCGGACTTGGAAAGCCTGAATAAATTTAATTTTTTAATATTAATTCTATTTCTTCTTTCCCCATCCCAGGCTTAATTTCGTCTGAGTATAATATTTCAATGATTTTGATATCCATTTGTGAATATTCCTGAGTTGCTGTATAGCCTTGATAGAAAATACTGTCACGATATTTATTGGAATCTTTCATTAGCCCCAAAGATTGAGTAAGCTCTTCTCTTATCATGTGAGACCGTTCCTCTTGGTATACTAATTTATCAGTTGCAATGCAAATACTAGCCTCATAAATAACATTGTTTTTCCATTTAGTATTGAAATACCCCCAATTTCCTGGAACTGCATCACAAATTGAAAATTCAGAAAGTGGCACAAAATTAATATTAATATTCTCATTATCACTTACTATTGAAATATTAATTTTATCTCCAATGATCAAATTAAGATCAGATATAACACGATTCAATGTTTGAATATCTCTTTCATTTGGGCTACCGTTAACTTTGATTCTTATATCGGTATTCCATTTTCTTATAACTTCTTGGTTATTCCCATATTCTGTGCCAAGGGCTATTTCTTTGAAGTATTCAATTTCACTTTCAGTATATTTTAAATTTGACTCTTGGGTAGGTATGGTCCTATTTTCTTCAATGTATAAGCATCCAACTATCAAAAATAAAAATATAAAGAATATTAATAATAGTCTTGATTTAATCACGATAGGACATAGGTAAGGCAATATATAATTATATCTAAATTGCGTTATCCAAATACATAAGTTTAAAAAATCCAAAGTCTAGATTATTTTGAAAAATATGGTAACTAAAGATGTAATAAAAAATCTGCTGCATGAGATAATATGTGCAATAGATTCATTAGAATATGAGATATCTATCAAAGAAATAGAAGACCATATAGAAGCAAATACGCTAATGGAGTTTCTATCAAAAAATGTTAGTATCTGCCAGCTAACAAGCGATGAGTGTGATGAGATTAATAACAAGTTGAAAATATATCTAGATACGGCCAGACCCCAGATAGAAAAATATTGGGGAATAAAAAATTCAGGTTTATGTTTGCTTGCATCTTTGTTAATAGAAGAGTTCTGGAATTAATTATTATTCAGTTTATTCTTTTTTCTATAATAATATATAATGACCAAAACGAGGATTATTGGTACTGAAAACCTCAAAATTATTGCAAGAAGTAAGAATTTTTCGTTTGACATATTAAGCCTCTTAGATTTCTTTTTCTAAGAAATAGTAGAATAGAGTAGCACTCAATAGGTCAGCTGCCCCTCCGGGACTAATATTTCTTTTTAAGAAATCCATTTCGAGGTCCAAAATCTTTGAAAGCCCTATTGGGGTCAAAATACCGCCAACTTGAAGGATTTCAGAGGCTTTTTTTTGGACGTCATAATATGCGTCAATTCCATTTCTGGATATTATGTTTGTATCTTCGGCAACTGACATAATGGCAATTAATGCATGAAGGGAGGATTTATTAATATCCTGTGTAATTTGGTAGGCCTTTTTGAATTCAGGTAAACCTATATCCATTACTGTAGGGAGCCCTTTTTCAACTTCTCCCCTTATTCCAGTTATCCCATATTTTACGAAAGTATTTTCTCCCTTTGAAAGATTTTTTTTACTTTTCTTGATAGTTCCAAGCTCTTTTTCAGTTATACCTTTTGTAATCTTTGCTACAGATGAGGAAATATTTTTTGTGGAGAGCTTTCTTTTGCTTAGTAAATAGCCTGAAGAACCCAATATAAGATAAAACAGAAAGATAAGGCCTTTTTGGGTGTTGATACCGTTAGTTACCTCAAACATTCTGTGTTCAACTTCAAGACCTAGTTTTCTCAAAGGTGGTAACATATTTTCTAAATCGCCTTTATAATTATATCCAAAATGAGAAACTTCCTTGAAACCCTGGCTTAATACTGCTGTGCTCTTCATGAAAAGGGTAAAATCCATATCTCTATGGGCTCCTTGAGAAAAAGGAGTAACGAGCCCGGGTTTGGGATGAGAGGATACTTCAAGCAGGATGCTCCTAGTTGCAAGTTCACCTAAAATATCAACTTTTTTCATAGATATGCCTCAATGCATTTTCTTTTGATTAGTATAACGTCCCGAAGCCCTTTGCCTAGCAATGTATCAGTTTCAGTCGCATACTCTTTAAGGTTTATGCCATAGCCATTTTTAAGAGTAATTTCTACATCAATTTTTATTCCCATCCAAGATTCAAGTTCATTACAGGTAGATAACAAATCAATTAATTCATCATGTGGATAGTTTTTGACAATTAAGTCAAGATCAGATTTATCATGAGTATAAGGTAGTTCTGTTACTATCTCTAAAGATGCAGAACCCCAAACACCTATTTTGAATTTTTCCCTTACTTCAGTCAAAGCCTTTAATGAAGGCGTCCGAGGTTCATAGTCAAAGTTAGATACCTCATAGGGAGAAATAAGTTTAGTTATTTTGTTTCCCATGATAAATGAACCAAATCTTAATCTCTGACCATTTTCTGTGTAAGGATGGACAAATCCTATGAATACTTTCTCATTTTCGGTATAATAGTTTTCTCCAGTTGTTGCTTCGATTTCTTCACGTCTAACAATACCAGGTAATTTATTCTGAATGATGAGCTGTTTAAAATTTTCATTAGGGATTAGAGAAGTATCAATGTTTTTCCAGTCAGAAAAAACAAGGTCATGTCTCTGGAAAATCATATTTTATCTTTACCTGCCTTTGACCCAGCATGGGTCTTTAACACTTAAAGTCTGGTAGTCAAGCTGAGCTTGTACCAGTAAATCAAACATTTTTGTTTTGATTGGGCCTTCAATCAAAATAGGCTCATTGTTATCTTCATAGCCTTTTGGGATTATTGCTGGTTTTAATTCAAGAACTGTTTTATCTGAATTAAGAATTACATCCTTTTCTACTTTAGCTACTTTTGATTTAATTCTCAAGATGCTTCTGCACGCTCTTTCAATAGTTTGATATGCTGAAAGTGTTGTCTCACGAACATATACCTCATAGTCAGGTTGAGTTCTCTGCCTCATATAAGTAATGATTTTACCATCTTTGTCTAATACATGCCCAGATTCAACGACTGGAAAGCTATCTCCTGTGGGAAGACCACCGACAACAGCTTCTTTAAACTCATTGCCAACGTCAGATCTTACAAATGCAATATCTTCTCTAACAGGTTTCCCGTTCATAGTAATCCAGCCAAATTCCTGTGTGCCATAAATATCGTTTACTCTTGCTCCAAGTATATCTTTGATAGCATCTACTGCTTCTAGATCTAAGGGTGTCCCAATACAGTTTACGATATCAACATGAGGCAGGTCATCCGCAATGTTAAGTTTTATGGCATCTTTTAATGCACATTTTAAGAATGAGGATTCGCCAAAAATCACAGTTGGCTCCTTGAAATAGAGATCCATTAGGAAAGAATCTCTTGATGATTTTGTTAAAAAAGACCAAGATACGCCAAGCTCTTCCAAGGCGTTTCTAGTTATAGCATTTAGAAGTGGAGGGTAGCAAAATAATGCCTTGTGACCTTCCTTTACGCCTGCCATTTTCAATGCGTTTTTTCCGACATTTTTTCTATACTCTTTTTCATTTGGGGTTATACCAACGATATTCTGCCAAGCAGTTGTGCCTGTGGTAAAAGTAATATATGCATAATTAAGCGGTGTATGAACCTCTTCTATAACATGGGCAGCAGTTGGGCCGTTAATACCCTTATCAGAAAGAGTTCTTCTTTTCATCTCATTAAAAGAGGGAACTGTAGAAAAAGTTTCAACACTATCCTTTAATTCTTGAAAATAAGGATTTATTTTTTTTTCCATTTTTATTCCTCAATAAAAAAATTTTAAAATAAAGGGAAAATAAATTATAAAAGTTCGGGCAATAGCTTTTCGTATTCTTCCTGGATCTTCATGATGGCTTCCATTCTTTTCTTTCTGCCGCCTCTTTCTGCACCGAGTTCTCCTCTGTGCCATATCCCGAGTTGGTCTTCTTTGCCCTGTTTTCTAAGTTCTCTGACTTCTTTAATTGCTTTTATGATTGAAGATCTCATGTCTTCGGGCTTTTTGACCATTTCATCAATGCCGCCGAGGTCATAGAAGTACTCTGCACCTGATGCAAATACTGGGTTTGTCTTGACAAGCTCATTAAGTCTCTCTAGAGGAATCTTTGTAATAACTGCAATACTTGTTGTTGGCATGACGTGAACGATTGTACCGTATTCAGCTGGAAGTGCAAGTATTCTGTCTGACAATAATCCGTGACATAAGAATCCACCGCTAACTGCTCTGCCTATAATCATTCCAATTACTGGATGACCGGCAAGCCTTGCATCTTCGATTGCGAACTGGTAGGAAGCTGTTCCTTTTGTCATTCCGACAATTTCTTCGATTTTTCCTGGACTGTTACCTGGCGTATCAATGAGTAATATTATAGGTCTCTTTTTGTCTTTTGGTCTTTCCTTATCTGCATCGATTGTAGCATATATCGCTTGAGAAAATTTGTAGGCTTCTTCCATTCCTAAGATTCCACTGTAGACTACTCTAAATCTTGGATTTGGTCTCTTTGAGTTGTTAGCGAGAACTGAACAGACTTCTCCGTCAATCATTGCTTGACCTACCATAACTGGTGGTGCAAGTTCTGGGTCAAGGCGGGTGTTGCCTATTACATTCTCCTGAAAGGTGTCCTTGTCAAATATTAACTGAATTGCCTCATCAGTCTTACCAATTAATGATTTAATCATTTAATGCCTCCTTGGTCTTCTTTTAACAACTGAAAGAAACTTGTCCTGTGGCATCTCTGGTATCTCATCGACGTTCTCATTACCGTAAATCCTCCAGAGGTCTTTTGAATCTTTTATCTTCTTTTCAGCGGCCAGCTTTACAACTTCAAGGTTTTCTTCAACAAGTTGTGGTGAACCGACTTTTCTAGTCTTTGAGATCTTACTCATTGGCTCATCAACTATGTTAACAATAGTGTCTCTAAATGCTCCGATTGTATCTTTTATCAAATAATCGACGTCACCAAGGATGTATTTTGATCTAGCTCCCATTGTTCTCCAGATAAGAGCTCTGTCAGATGCATCAAATTCGTCCTTACCAACTTCTTGCTGGATAACTTCAGGTCCTGTAAGTCCAATTCTTCCAAAGTCATTTGCGATGACAACATCTGCACTTAAACATACGAATCCTTGGGCACCGTAAGCACCAATTGTACTTCCGGTAAGTGCAATATATGGTACCTTGTTTTGAAGTTGCCATATTGTCTCCATTGATTCAGAGTGCATAAGAAGTCCTGCGTTTGCTTCATGAAGTCTAACTCCACCAGAGTCAAAAGAAACTATACAGATTGGTTTTCTGTCGTCTGGAACATTTCCGTATTTTTCCTTCATCTTTTCATATGTTCTCAAGGCAAGTTTCATTGTGTATGCCATCTTAGCTCCATTTACTTCACCAAGCGCACCACCGACGAATTTTCCTTCTTGAGATATGACAAATACAGGGTGTTTTTTTATCTTACCAACACCAACTGTAATTCCATCATCAAATTCAACTGCTTCACCAAGAATAAGCAAGTGTGGGCTTGTCATTTTATCTCTTGGTCCAAGGAACTCTTTGAAGGTATCTTTATCTACTATACCGTAAGCTCTTTCTCTTGCAGTTGCTTGATAAAAGCTCTTACTTTGAAGATCATCCCAATTAATTTTCATATAATCACCTTACTGGAGTCCTCCGCCGTTCTCAACTGCCTGTTGAAGTCTTCTAATAACTACAGCAGGTGTGGCTGCATTGTCATTTATGCTTACTTTTACTCCTGATAATCCAGATTTGTCAATGAATTTTTTAACAACTGTTTCCCAAACGTCATCAAATCCGACGACTGTTGTTAATATATGGACTTTGACTTTTCCTTTGAGTGCATTTTCTTTTTCAATCAATACCTCAAGATCTCCACTAGAAACGACTCCAATGTGTGACCATTCGTCTTTTAAAGTCTTAGGGGTTTCGGGCTTGAATTCATAGTTTAATTCTGTTAAAGCCATTTATTCCCCTCCATTATTTGACTTATCCATGTGTTTTTCAATGAAGTCTGTGTGGAATACTCCTCCTCTGAAAATCTGATTTTTCATGACTTTTTTGTGGAATGGAATTGTTGTATTTATACCTTCAATTATGAATTCGTCAAGTGCTCTGTACATTCTGTCAATTGCCTCGTTTCTGTCTTCTCCCCAGACAATTAATTTTGCAATGAGTGAATCATAGAATGGTGGAATCTGGTATCCTTGGTAACATGCTGTATCGACTCTGACAAATGGCCCTCCTGGAAGGATAAGTTTTCCTATCTCACCAGGTGAAGGAACGAAAGTTTTTGGATCTTCAGCATTTATTCTGCATTCAATTGCATGCCCTCTTATTAGAACATCTTTTTGGGTATATGGTAATTTTTCTCCAGCTGCAACTCTTATTCCTGTTTTTACAATGTCAATGTTTGTAATCATTTCAGATACACAGTGTTCTACCTGAACCCTTGTGTTCATTTCCATAAAGTAGAATTCATTTGTCTTATCGTTGAACAAGAATTCAACTGTTCCAGCACCTTCATAATTTGCAGCTAATGCTGCCTTTACTGCAGCTTCACCCATCTTCTTTCTGATTTCAGGTGTTATTGCAGGTGAAGGCCCTTCTTCAACAAGTTTCTGGTGTCTTCTCTGAATAGAGCAATCTCTTTCACCTAGGTATATAGCATTTCCATACTGGTCTGCTATAATCTGAATTTCTACGTGTCTTGGTTGTTCAATGAATTTTTCAATATATACATCTGGATTTCCAAATGCAGCCTGTGCTTCGGCTTGACAAGACCTCAAAGCGGATTCTAATTCTTTATCGGACTTGACAAGTCTCATACCCTTTCCACCGCCACCTGCTGAGGCTTTACAGATGACAGGGCAACCGATCTTCTTTACGAGTTTATCGGCTTCTTCAAAAGTTTTTATAATTCCATCTGAACCTGGTGTAACTGGTACACCACCTTTCTTCATAGTATCTTTAGCTGTTGCTTTGTCTCCCATTAAATCAATAGATTCCGCACTTGGACCTATGAATTTAATTCCATTGGCTTTACAAAGCTTAGAAAATCTGGAGTTTTCTGCAAGAAATCCATAACCTGGGTGAATACCTTCTGCGCCCGTGACAATTGCGGCGTTAATGATATTCATCATGTTCAAGTAACTCTTAATTGATGGAGCAGGTCCAATGTTAACTGCTTCATCGGCAAGTTTAACGTGAAGTGCTTCTTTATCAGCGTCAGAGTAAACAGCTACTGTTTTGATTCCCATTTCTTTACATGCCCTGATTATTCTTACAGCAATTTCTCCTCTATTTGCAACAAGAACTTTCTTAAACATATTAATCCTCCTTACCAATTCCTAAATTTGACTGGTGGTTCGTATAAACCTCCAGACCATTCTACAAGTTCGCTCATGCTCTTCGCAGCGAGTTTTGATCTCTTAGCATCATTAAATGATAGGTCTAGATCTTCAGGAAGCGCTACAATTCCCGCCTTCCTTAATTTCTTTGTTTGTGCTTCATCCGCAGCAAGTCCTAGTGGTGTGTAACCGGCTACAGCTTTAATTGCGTCCATTCTTTCCTTTAATGATTTACACTTGTGAATGTATGCGATTCCTTCTTCTGTAACAATGTGTGTAATGTCGTCACCGTAAATCATGATTGGGGGTATTGGAAACTTTGCTTGGGCCTGAAGTTTGAATGCGTCGAGCTTTTCAACAAATACAGGGGCCATTCCTTCTCCAAATGTTTCTACCATCTGGACAACAAGTTTTCTACCTCTGTTAATTGGACCTATTAATGATTCTCTCATTCCATCCTCTTCTGAAGCCATTAACCATCCTTTTGATGGATGCCTTCTTCCAGGAGCATTACATGCCATGTTAGGGGCTCCACCGAATCCTGGGATTCTGCCAGCTGTTGCGGCTGCACTGTTACCAAATTGATCAATTTGAAGAGTTGAACCAAAGAATGCATCAACTGCGTAGTGCCCAGCTGCCTGAGACATTACTCTGTTTGATCTCATTGTACCATCGGGGCCAATTGGGAATATATCAGGTCTAGCCATAATATATTTTTCCATTCCGACTTCACTGCCGAAAGGCATGAATGACTCTGCCCATCCGGATTCAATTGCTGGAATCATTGTAGGATGTGGATTTAATGCCCAGTGAGTGCAAATCTTTCCTTTTAATCCCATCTCTTCTCCAAATGTAGGTAGTAAAAGTTCAACTGCAGCGGTATTAAATCCAATACCGTGGTTTAGTGTTTTAACTTCATATTTGGCATATACTCCAACTAAAGCCATCATGGCTATAAATATCTGAGATTCGGTAATTAATCTGGGATCTCTTGTGAAAAGAGGCTCAATGTAGTATGGTTCTTCTGTTGGTATAATAAAGTCTACCCAGCCACCTGGAATATCAACACGAGGTACTTTGTTAACAATCTGATTGACCTGAACAATTACAATACCTTTTCTGAATTTTGTAGCTTCAATAATAGAATGGGTTTCTTCTGTGTTAAATCCAGTGTATAAATTTCCTTCTTTATCGGCTGCATTTGCTGCTACTAGACAGACTCTAGGTGTAAGGTCAAGATAAGTTCTGGCAAACAACTCCATATAAGTATGAATTGCACCTATTGTTATCTTTCCACTCATTACCATATTTGCAAGTCTTGTTGCAACAGGACCTGAATAACAAAAATCCACCTTAGAAGCTATACCTTTATCAAAAACATCCAAATGCTCAGGTAAAGCAAGTACAGATTGTACCATATGAATATTATTTACCTTTGCTGGACTTACCTTTGCAAAGCATTTAGCAAGAAAATTTGCCTGTTTTTGGTTATCTCCTTCAATAGAAACTCTATCGCCAGGTTTAATAACAGTTTCTAAAAGAGCGACTGCATCAGCAGGATCAACAATTTTTGTTCCTGATTTAACAAATTTCTTTGCTTCAGAAAGTCTTTTTTCTGTGTCTTCTCCTTTTTTATCCCAACCTTTTTTTGCTCTCTCGATTCTTTCATCATAGGGTATTCCTGCAACACCTTTACTGGGTGTTTGGAATATATCCCTTAGGTAGTTTACATCTTCCATAGTATCACCTTAATAGGGAGTACCCAGCTTAGAGAGGCTCGAGAAGCATTAATACCTGTCCGACTTTGACAAGAGTTTCATTTGTTACTTTAATTTCTGCTATTCTTGCTTTTCTTGGTGCTGTAACTTCATTGAACATTTTCATAGCTTCAACAAGTGCTAGAACTTGTCCTGCTTCAACTATGTCTCCTTCCTTTGGAAGTGGTTTCTTATCAATAGTTGTTCCTGGGAATACATATGCTACTCCAGGTGTTGGGGCAGTTAGTTCAATTAAGTTTGATGCTGCAGCTGCCTTTGGCGTTTCTTTTACTTCAGCGGCTGGTGCTGCTTCTACTGTTCCTGACGTCATAGTTGCAGGAATAGAAATCTGAGGCTGAGCAGTGTGAACAGCAGCACTTCCACCTGCAACAACAGTTCTAATTTCAACGGAATCCTTTCTGACTACCAACTCTGCAATATTGTTCTTTTTACATGCTTCAAGAATTGATATTAAAGACTCTAAGTTCAACATTTATTTTCCTCCAAAATTATTTTCTCTTACCTTTATAGGGTAGTTGTTTTAAGAGAAATAAATATGCTTTAAAAATCTTTTGATTCTTTTTATTTCAAACTACAAAAAATAACTTAAAAATAATTAAAAAATAGTAAATTAAATAGATGATTTTGCATTTTATTGCCAAAATAGCTATAAGTTATCTAATAATATGCCTAAATATTATTCATTTTTATATACTTGTACGTCATCATTTTGTATAGAAGTTTGCTTGCAACAAATTCTGAAACAGCTGAATTCTCCTGAGGTGCTACTTCAACTACATCAACACCAATGACATTTCTATTGAAAAAAACTTCTTTCAAAAAGTCACAGACAAGATACCAACTAAGCCCACCGGGTTCTGGGGTACCAGTACCGGGAATTAGAGAAGGGTCAAATGCATCAATGTCAAATGTTATGTATACATTATCAGATAATCCTTCAATTGCTCTATTAAACCAGGTCTTGTTATCATAAATATCTTTGGCGTAAAATATATTATACCTTCCTGTCTTTATTTTTTCATATTCCTCTTCTGAAAAGCTTCTTATTCCAACCTGGACTATTTTTGAGTGCTCTTCTACTCTAGACATTACAGATGCATGGCTATATTTATCACCAAGATATGCATCTCTTAAATCAAGATGGGCGTCAAACTGGAGAACTGAAAGGTCTTTGTATAGTCTTTTGGCAGCCAGAATTGGAGCCTGAGAAACAGAGTGCTCTCCACCCAAGACACATAAGAACTTATTATCCTTTAGAATAAGATAAGACTCATCTTCGATTAGCTGCATTACTGTTTCCATATCCTGTTGACAATTGATTTCATTTTTTGTGTGGATTCCTTTAGTACATGGTGATACAAAAAATTCTTCATCTAATAACTCCATGTTTTGGCTGGCATTAATAATTGCCTTAGGTCCCTCAGAAGTACCACCTTTGTAAGAAACTGTCTTTTCAAGAGGAACGGGTAATACAACAAAATAGGAATTTTCATAATTAGAAAATTCCTCTTCAAGTCCACCGTAATTATCTGGTACTATCATCACTATTCAACTATATCGAATCCTTTAAGACTTTTTAGGATTTCTGCATATTTTTTTGCGTATGCTCTACACTGCTTTTCCGCTCTGTCATCAGGAGAACCAATTGAAACTGGCCCATAATGATCAGCATTATGAACGCCAACTATTACCATTCCATGGATCAACATGGCTTTTAATATAGAAAGAAGAGTTGTTTCATTTCCTCCTCCAATGTAAGCGCTTGAGGTAAAAGCACCCCCAAGTTTTCCCGAAAGTTCACCGTGATATTTAACACTTTTATCTATAAGTTCCTTCATTTCTGCAGCCATGTCTCCGTAGTAAGTTGGAGAGCCTAAAATGATTCCATCATAATCTAAGAGATATTCAGGTGTTGTATCTCTAACATCTCTTACTTCAACATCGACATCTTCATCTCTTAGATATGTTGCTAGCATGTTTGCCATTTCTCTAGTATTTCCAGATTTTGTATAGTATACTATCAGCACAGATACCATTTCAATCCTCTACTTCTATTTTTATTTTTCCTTTTTCATATCCTCTTAGTGAAGAAATCATGCCTTTAACTGTGTTTTTAATAAACTCCTCAACGAAAGGATTCAATTCTATATCTTTCCCGTTAATAGTTACTTCAACTTTTGACATTATTATCCCCTTCATTTTAGGAAATCTTTCTTTATAAATATCTCTATTATAGGCCAAATATTAATTAATTTTATATATTCTAAAATCAATAATAGTATTTGGGGATACTTTGGTTACAGAAAAGATCCTTGAGAGGGCAAAGCAACACCATAAGAGAGAAATATTTGTTAGAGACATATTTATCTCTAGAGAGGAAGTTGAAAATCTTAGGCAAATAAGTTTGCCCCCAGATGTTCATTTAGACATAAAGAAATTAAAACAAGGATTTGTAGCACGTTTTTCAGGCGATACTGAAAAAGTTATTCTTGTAGTAAAAACTCTTTTTGAAAGCTAATTAAAAGAACTTATCTAAACTGGATTGGTTTCTGTCTTTCTTATTTAAAAAAACTTTGCCGTACATTCCACCGCCTCCTGGCTCAATATGGATATTTCCTTCTCTAAAATCTATTATTGCCTGGGATATCTTTTCACCGGCTACTCTTTCAAGCTCATCCTTTGGAGTGATGATAAGAACATTTATCTCATTTTTAAATGATTGAACTAAGAGTTTCCACAAATCCTGAACTTTTTTAGAATTTACAGAGGCTAGGCCAAGAGATTGAACAAGTATTTCAGCCAGTGGTATTGTTTTGATATATTTGGGTCTATGTGGTGGGTGAGTAATCTCCTGGTCACAAAGCTCAGTTATTCTGTCCACAACTCCCTTTTTTATTAGTCCCCCACATGTGCATCTATATTTTGTTTCAACTGCTTTTTTCCAAGGATATTTTTTGAAACATCTTGTGCATGCAGTCATATGATATTTACCTAGGTCGGGGTCGATGCCTACATTTAAAACAAATTGATTTCCACCTCGCCTTCTGATTGCATTGACTATCTCATCATAAGTATTGTCCTTTACTTTCAATCTATTAAATTCTCTTCCAATCCTGTGAGGCCATGGAGAATGGGCATCAGAATTTGTCATAAATGTGACGTCCTTCAACTCAGATATACAGTCAGCCATTTGAGTGTCTGCAGAAAGTCCCAGTTCAAGAAAAGGGATATTTTTTGTTTTGTAACAGTCTTCAAGACTGTCATATTCCTTGTATATAGAAGTCCATGGTGTAAATGCATGTGATGGACCTATCAATCCATCTATCTGATTTACTAAATCCAGTAGCTCATCGCCAGCAAGATTAATGTTGCATCTTCCATCTGTATCCAGATTAGGGGATTTATTTTGTACATAATGTCTAAACTCTTCGACCGCAGAAAGGCTAGGGAATAATATAACATGATGGACTCTTTTTTGGTCCTCAACTTCTGTTGTTAGGATAAATCGAATTCCACTTTTATGTTCAAATGTGCCTTCATCGATTTTTTTAACTGAGGATTTGAAATGATCAAGCCAGTTTTTATTGAGGCAATCACCAGATCCAATTGTATTCAGGCCCTTGAAAATGGATTGCTCAGCGATAACTGGTATTTCCATGTTATTAGAAGTACCACCAGAATACTTAGAATGAATGTGAAAATCGACATTTATCATAAGATTATTATAATAATCAGTCTTATAACCTTTATTTATGTGGAGATTAAATCACAGATAGGCTTAAAAGAATGCCAAAAGGTAATTTTTTATGGATGTTTATGATGTTGCTATTATTGGCGGGGGTCCTGCTGGGATTTCTGCAGGTATATATGCGGCTAGATTTAAACTAAATGCAATAATAATCTCAAATTCATTAGGAGGAACTGCACAAAGTGCACATCTTATAGAAAACTATCCAGGGTTTGGCGCTGTTTCCGGGTTTGAACTCATGCAAAAGTTTAGAGAGCATCTTAACCTCTTTGAAATACCTGTCCTAGAAAAACATGTGCATTCTGTTAGCAAAGAAAATGACAATTTTATTATTAAATTAAATGAGCAAGATGTAAAAGCAAAGTATATTCTTATCGCTACTGGAACAAAAAGGAGAAAATTAGGAGTCCCTGGAGACGCAAAATTCTACGGGAAAGGTGTTAGTTATTGTGTAACGTGTGATGCTTTTTTTTACAGAGGTAAAACTGTAGCAGTAGTTGGGGGAAGTGACGCAGCTAACATGGGCGCAATCCTATTGGCATCTATGGCCGAAAAAGTGTATATTATTTACAGAAGGGATAAGCTTAGAGGGGAATTAATCTGGATTGACAGAGTAATAACAAATCCAAAGATTGAGGTATTGTACAATTCAACGGTGACTGAAGTACTCGGAAACGAATTTGTCGAAGGAGTAAAACTTGAAGATGGCAGAATTATCAAAGTGGATGGAGTTTTTGTTGAGATTGGTTCAATTCCTGAATGTTGTTGTACAAATGAACTTGGTGTAAAACTTAGTGAAAAAGGATACATTATTGTTGACTCTACCCAAAAAACAAATATAGACAGAGTCTACGCAGCTGGGGATGTTACGACTGGATCTAATGGATTCCAGCAGATATTAACGGCTGCAAGTGAAGGGGTAGTTGCAATAAAAAGCATTTTTGATGATATAGAAAGATCAAAGGGAACTTTATGGAAACAAAAATAAAATTGATGATTGTAGGACTATTGTTAGTAGGTACATTGTTATTGGCTGGGTGTAATGAATCCAATCCTGACAAAGTACTCTCAGAATCAGATAAAGCAGAAATAAATAAAATATTAGTTAATATGGATGGTAATGTAGAATTATTATTATTTACTTCACAGAACGGTTGTTTTAGCTGCTCAAAAACTGAAACTCTTTTAAAAGAGCTTGATCAGCTTTCAAATAAGATTTCTTTAAAGACCTATGATGTTGATAAGAATAAAGACATCGCAACTAAATATAACATTGAATTAGTTCCAGCCATAGTAGTAATAGGCAAAGAGGATTATGGCATAAAACATTATGGATTCCCTGGTGGAAAAGAATTTAATCCTCTATTAGAAGCGATTATTTATTCATCAATGTCAAGGCCGACAGTAACTGGAGATCTTGGAAAAAAAATAAATAGCATTAAGAGTCCAGTTGAAGTAAAGATATTTGTTACACCAACATGCCCCTCATGCCCAGATATGGTAAGGATAGCAAGTTCCTATTCAATTGCTTCAGATAAAATATCTACAGTGACAATCATGTCAAATGAATTCGAAGAATATAGCAAAAAGTATAAGATAACTGCAGTTCCAACGACAGTACTCAATGAAACATTCAAGAAAGAAGGGCTTATGGATGAAGAATCATTTGTAAATTATGTCGTAGTATCTTCATAGGAGGACGATTTAATGAAAAAATTGTTGATTATTATTCTAGGACTATTAATAATATTTGCCGGTTGTATTTCTGATAACGGAAATACTGCAAATAATAATACTAACATAAACAATTCTAATACAAATAGTTCAACGAATTCAAACGGTGAAAATAAGACTTTATTCCAACAAATACAAGAAGAAGCTATGTGCCCATGCAGTACCCTTGTAAATCTAAGAGATTGCAAAAAATACTTCCCAGATTGCAAGTACACAGCGAATGTAGATAGCATGATTAATTCTATGATATTAGAGGGTAAAACTAAGGCACAAATACTAGATGCTGTTGACAGCTACAACAATGGTATTATAGAAGAAAAGCTAAAAGATTTCAAAAACTCACAAAAAGAAGGAAGAGTAATTCTAGTATACTTCAAGTCATCACTTTGTGAAATATGCCATGAAAAAGAACCTGTTTTCAATCAAATTAAAGAAAAGTACAAAGGTAAAATTGACATATATGTATATGACCGAATTGAAGATTCAGTAATCTTTGAATATTTTGCAGTTGACAGAATCCCAAGTATTGTCTTTTATGATGGAAATACCAGATTAAATGAGGTTCCTTATAACAATATCACGCTTAACGACGTTAGTAACATATTGGATTTTACTTTAGATAAAAAGAAATAAGCAACAATGGTTGATATACCCAAATATTTTTAAATATCACTATTGTTAATAGGATGTGATAGAGATGAAGGTATTCAGTATTATCGCCTTTGTATTGGCGTTTGTACTTCTCATTTCAGGTATTTATGGACTTAATTTAGGGCCCATTACCCTTGAAGGCGGTCAACAGAACCAAGCAAATCAGATCGGATCATATATTTGTCTATCATGCGTTGGACTCACAGGGGGATCAATAAGCCATGATTTGACCGAAGATACAATTAACAGGTTAAAAAGAATAGATTATCCGGTTAAGTTATGGGTCTTCACATCGACCGATTGTCCAACATGCCCAGATGCTAAAGCCATCATATTAAATTTTACTTTCGAAAATCCAAATATTACTTATGAAGAGATAAAACTTGAAAGTCAGCCAGAATTTTTTGATACTTATGCTGTATCGGAATTACCTACTGTAATATTCTTTAATAAGGATGGAAAGGTTCTAAAGAACAATAATTTTGTCCATAAGGTAATTGGTATAGACAGGCTTCAAGAAAAACTAATTGAAGCAATTGAAATGGTGAGTTGATGGGCAAAATAAAAAAAATTAGGACTTTATCACAAACGATATCCTTGATAATAATCAATCTTGGATTTCTTGGTATTTTTTTTAAGCACATTACAGGGCCTGTTTTCAATTGCTATGCATGCCCTTGGGCCTCAATTAGTTGTCCCATAGGCCTTCTCCAAAATTTTGTTATGAATGGTCAAGTCCCGACTTACGTTTTAGGGACAATGGGAGCTGTTTTTGTATTTGTTGGAAGTGCTTTCTGTGGATGGGTTTGTCCATTTGGTTTTTTCCAAGATGCTATTGATTTTGTAAAGAATATTATAAAGGGCAATAAAAAACAAAGAAAAAGAAAGATGCCTGTAAGATCAAAATCAAAGGATTTTTCTCTTATAACAAGATTGATTGTACTCATAGCTACCTTAGTTCTAGCAATTAGATTTGTAGACACGATATTTTGTAAGCTCTGCCCAATAGGCACAATAGAAGCAACGTTTCCTTATCAAATTACTAATGGATTTTCCTATAACATATGGTTAGCTGCAAGAGTTGGGATATTTGTTTTTCTTGTTATAATGTTCTTCATAATGAGTAGGTTCTGGTGCAGATATCTATGCCCAATTGGTGCACTGGCAGGGCCTTCAAACAAGATAAGTCTTCTAAAATTATATCATAATGGCCAAAATTGTGATGGTTGCAATATATGCAGAGATGTATGTCCCCTTGATATTGATGTTATTAAAGATACTAATTCATCTAGGTGTACAAGGTGTGCTGACTGTGTCGATAAATGTCCGAAAGGTCATTTGGCATTTGGATTGGACATATTCGGAATTCTAGCTGTTTCACCTTTCAAAACAAAAAAGCCTAAAAAAATATCTGATAAAAAACTTGTCACGCCGTCTTCAGAAGGCATACCTGGAGCGGAAATACCAGAAGAAAGTGAATTAAAGGGTCCACCTCCAGAGATGGGTGTTCTAGAAGAATTCAAATATGGTGACAAGGGAACTTTAGTTGAAAGGCCAGCTTATATGGGATTTAAGAAAGGAGAAAGAATTTATCTTCCATATAATGAAGTTAAAAAATTAGGTATTAGGCCTCCAAAAACATCGCTTTCAACTCTTTTGAAGCAGGAAACAGAAGGTAAATTAACTGAAGATTACAGCATTCCTGAAGTTATAGAAGAGGAAAAAGTTTTAGATGNCCTAAAAGAAACNCCAAAAGCGATTCCAAAAGAAGAGGTTGACAGANGACATTTTGAAAAATTTAGAGTTCCTAAAAGAACTGAGTTACANTTAGAACACCTAAAATATTTGAGTGCTCTTGACGTNCCAATTGATATCAAAACAATAGCAAATAATAGCTCAGAAGTTCCGGCTGTTTTACTAGCTATTATTGATGCATCAAGCCAGATAAATTTTGAATATATCAATGCAATGGACCAACGAGCAGAATGGTATTACAAAGATAATCTTCCGTCGACTTATATTAATGGAAAATATTACAACGGTTCAGTTTCTGAAGACGAGATTATATACAGAATAAAAACTGAGAGATATATAATGGAAAATGTCAATTTAATCATTGATTATAAAAAATGTATAGGGTGCAATTCTCAGAGCTGTAAGAAAGCTTGTGACATTTTCAAGAAGATACCAATTCTAGATGACGGTTATGGTATATACCCATTGAAAAAGTTAGGATGCACTCTTTGCGGAAAATGTATAATCGAATGCGACCGTGGTGGCGTTTCATTTATCTTTGGAGACAAACTTGTTACTGATACTAATTTCAGTCTTGAAATGATAAAGAAAAACAAGGAAGTAATATCTCTTGTATCCCCAGAAACTGTGGTTCTGTTCCTTGAAAAAGATAAAAAGCATTCAAATAGGGCATTGAACTATACAATTGCATTGTCATACCTATCACATGGAAAGCTTTCATATCAAATAATTGATGTTGTTGCAAATCCTGAAGCTGTTTCAAAAAGAAAGATAGGTGCAATACCTTGTCTATGGATATCTAAAAGTAATTTTGTTACAGGTATGGTTTCTGAAGCTTCAATTCTCGCATTCATAAGAAAAATCTCGAAGTGGAAGTAATGAATTTAACTGAACTAATAATCGTTGGTGCAATACAAGGATTTCTAGAATTTTTACCTGTTTCAAGCTCAGGAAATTTAACTTTGGTATTTATGAATTTTTTGAATATGAATCCCTCAGAAAGTTATTCCATATCCCTTTTTTTGCATCTTGGAACTCTTTTCGCCGTGATTGTGTTCTTCTATAAAGACATAATCAAAATTTTGAAGAAAATCAAAACTGATAAAAGCTCACATTTTTTAATTGTTTCAACTATTTTTACTGGAGTTGTTGGAATTCCAATTTATATTATACTAAAAATGTTTCTGGAGGATATAAACGTTGGAATAGGAAGTATAATTATAGGTATTTTTTTAATAGCCACTGGACTTTTACTAAGATATAGTCCAAATGCGGGCACGCGAAAAGTAGACTCATCAAACTTTAAAGATATGGCAATTGCTGGGGCCGCCCAAGGAATTTCTATTATACCCGGCATTTCAAGATCCGGATCAACACTAACTGTTCTTTTAGCCAGAAAGTTTGATAAAGAAGAAGCCCTAAGAATATCATTTTTAATGTCAATTCCGGCTATTATAGGTGGAGCGATATTAGAGATTGATGAAGTATCCTTTGGATTAACTTACTTTCCAGCCTTAATCAGTGCTTTCATAGCTTCAATTCTTGGAATAAAATTATTATTAGAGCTTGCAAAAAAATTAAATTTTTCTTATTTTTGTATTATATTGGGATTAATTACTATATTGATTTCCGCAATAATTATCTAAACTTGATAAGAAGAGTATCTCCTGCTTTGACATTTAGAGTGGAATTTGCACTGCCTAGATATTTTGATATTTCAAGATGGCCTGAAGATGAGAATAGTGCTATTAGTTCATGTGATTTGCCTTCTTCATAATTATTTAAAATAGGGAGTTTTATATTTGATAATTCAATTTGATCTGTATTAATGTCTTCTTTTTTTATGTTTAGGATAACGTTGCCAAATATGTCGACAAATAAAACAGATGCAGATATACTATCCTTTTTTATATCTCTCTTAAGATCTAGAATAACTTTATGACTCTTTTCTTCTAGAAAATCTCTTTCGCCCTTATCCAAAAGTGCAGCTGCTGGAGCAAATATGTCTCTTCCATGAAATGTGTTTGAGATATTTTGTATCCCATATTTTAATAATTTATTGAAAAGTACATCAGTCATTATTTTATAGATATCTCCCTCAATTAAAGAGAAAATTCCATTGTCAGGACCGATAAATATATGGTCTTTCTGTTCAATCATGATTGGATCTCTATTACTCCCGACACCAGGATCAACTACTACAATATGAACGGTATTTTTAGGGAAATATCGGTAGGAATTAGAAATCACATATAATGCTTCATAGATAGATTGTCTTCTTATTTTATGAGTAATGTCAATTATTTTTGCTTCTGGATTAATTTTATATATAATGCCTTTAATTTGTCCAACATAAAAATCATCAAAATCAGTAGTCAATGAAATCATGTAAAATAATAAGTTTCAAAATTATTAAATCTAACTATAAATTATATTAAAACAATAACATAAGTAAAATTCAATTAGATTAATTCCGAAACACTTAAATAAGTTAACTATGAGTTAAGCTATGTGAAAATATGGCTACTGCTGAAGAAATATTTGATATCTTAGGTAATCAAACAAGAAGGATGATACTTGAAATGCTTGCTACATCCCCTTGTTATACCACAGAGATAGCCGATAGACTAGAAATTGGACAGAAAGCCATTAATGAACATCTTAGGATAATGCAAGAATTGGGGTTAATAGATCTATTTGTACTAAAACAAAAAAGGGGAAGCCCTAGGAAATATTTTAAAATTAAAGACAATATAAGGATGGAGCTTTTTGTTGCTCCAAGAGTTTTTGATGCATCGATTAAAACGGAAGAGATAGATCTTGAATCAATATTTGAAAGATACCCAGAATACAAAAAATTTTATGAGGATATCAAATTTGATTCTGAGATTAGGGCAATAGGAAGATTAAAAGAAAATCTTGATTATCTTAAAAAGGAACTGGCTGAAATTGACAATGCGAAAGCTTTCATCGAAAGATCAATATCAGAAACTAAAGAACAAATATTAATCGGTATAGAAGAGCTAAGTTTGAGTGAAATAGATAAAAAGGTTCTTCTTGAGATGATATTAAGAGAAACATACGACCCTGAAAAAATAGCAAATAGTCTGAATATAGATGCCAATGAAGTTAAAGAATCGATACAAAGACTAAAGTACAAAGGTGTTCTATAGGATAATTTTTTAAATTATCTTTGACTAACTCCAGCAGGTGCTATTGATGGCCGAAGATCTTGGAGTTACCATATCCAGAGACGAAGATTTTTCTGAATGGTACAATCAAATTGTTGTAAAAGCAGGTCTTGCTGATTATTCTCCCATTAAGGGTTGCATGGTAATAAAACCTTACGGTTACGCTATTTGGGAAAGTATAAAGGATTTTCTTGACAGAAGGATAAAGGAAACTGGGCATGAAAATGCATACTTCCCTTTGTTCATCCCTGAAGAATTTTTTGAAATGGAAAAAGAGCATGTTGAGGGATTCACACCAGAAGTAGCCTGGGTCACCCATGGAGGAGATACGCCTCTTGAGAGAAAGCTGGCCATTAGGCCAACTTCTGAAACTATAATGTACTCTATGTACGCTAAATGGATAAGGAGCTGGCGTGATCTTCCTTTACTAATAAATCAATGGGCAAATGTTGTTAGATGGGAAACTAAAATGACAAAACTCTTCATAAGAACTAGAGAGTTTTTATGGCAAGAAGGACATACTGCCCATGCAACTAGAGAAGAGGCTGAAGAAGAAGTAAAAAAAATGCTTGATGTTTATCGAGAAGTAATGGAATATTTACTTGCTATTCCAACGATTCCTGGATATAAAACTGACAATGAAAAATTTGCTGGTGCAGTTTATACAATGACTGTTGAATCCCTTATGGCAGATAAGAAAGCAATGCAGGCCGGTACTTCCCATTTATTGGGTCAACATTTCTCTAAAGCTTTTGGAATAATGTTTGAAGATAAGGACAAAGAAAAGAAATATGTTTGGCAAACTTCTTGGGGGATGACTACTAGAACAGTGGGGACTCTTGTTATGGTCCATAGTGACGATAAAGGACTCATATTACCGCCAAGGGCCGCTCCAATAAAAATAGTTATTGTTCCAATTATTTTTAAAGATGGTAAAGAAGAAGTTCTAACTAGATGTAAGGAAGTTCAAGTTCTTCTTGGAAAAAAATACAAAGTAAATCTGGATGATAGGGAGGGCTATACTGCTGGCTTTAAGTTCAATGAATGGGAATTAAAAGGAATCCCAATTAGAATTGAGATAGGCCCACGTGATGTCAAGAACAATAAAGTTGTATTAGTTAGAAGAGATACTTCTGATAAAATTATACTTCCTATGGAAAATTTGCTCGAAGAAGTGGATAAAATCCTTGAGGATATACAAAATAATTTATTTAATAACGCAAAAGTATTTCTTGAAAAAAATACATTCTGCCCAAAAGATTACAACGAATTATCTGATATTCTAAATAATCAAAAAGGCATGGTGAAAATTAGCTGGTGTGGCGAAGGCAGTTGTGAGGAAAAAATCAAAGAGGATACTGGTGCAACTTCTTGCTGCATACCACTAATACAAGAAGGTCTCCAAAAAAATTGCATAGTATGTGGTAAAGAAGCAAAGAAAGTCATTTTATTTGCAAGACATTACTAAAGATTCTTTGACATATAAGGGCCTTCCTTTTTATATTTAAATTTTCTGTAATATTCTCTAGCTCCTATTCCAGAGATTATAACTAATTTCGTTAGATCAAGTTCTTCCTTTGCAATTCTTTCTGCTTCTTTAAGGAGTTTTCTGCCATAGCCTTGGTGCTGCCACCCTGTATCTTTTTTATCACCTATACGTATAAGGCCACCGTAAACATGTAATTCACGGATTATTCCAGTTGAGGATTTAGATATTTCTTTTCTATGTGCAAATTCAGATGGCTTTCTCAAACGAACGTATCCTATCAAGATATCTCTTTTAACGTCTTCAAAACTGATAAAGTATTCTAATCCCTCAGATGCCTCATATCTCTGACTCAATAACTGTATGTCCTCTAATTGGGGATATATACCTTCTTTGTGGGCCTTTCTTCCAACTTCTCTACATCTTACACATTTACAACGAATATTTCGTTTTTTTAGTTCTTCTTCAACCATCTGGCCTAAATTAGAACGCTTAACTCCTGATAGTACCAGTGTAGAGGGTATATCTCTTTGGATTCTCATTGTGCGTACCCATTTAGGCATAAATTCTTTAATTTTTAGAATAAGTTCCAGTGCCTCTTCAGTTGTGTAGGGAGTATATTCCCCTTTTTTCCACATCTCATATAACTCTGTTCCTTCTAAGACCAAACATGAATAAAATTTTACCATGTCAGGCATGAAATGTTTGTTAGAGAAAATTGTTCTAAAGTTTTCAATATCTTTTTCTATAGAAGATCCAGGAAGCCCCGGCATCATATGATAATTTATTTTAAATCCAGCATCTTTTAGGATTCTAGTAGCCTCAATTACATCGGATACTGTATGGCCACGATTAACTTTTTGATATATTTCATCAGAAATTGTTTGAACTCCAAGCTCAACTCTTGTTCCTCCATATGAAAGCATCCTGTCACAATGAATTTCTTTCGCCCAATCAGGTCTTGTTTCAAAGGTCATTCCTATACATCTTATTTTAGATTTTTCATTTACTTTTTGTGCTGCATAAAGGGTCAATGGTTCTCTTATAATTACATTAGAAGCAAAATCATGTGGATTATTTTTCAAAAAAAATCTATTTTCTAGATTTGCTTCAATGAAATTAATATCGTATAGGTTATCTAGGCTTTTTTCATCGGCTTTCGGATCAAAAAAATTCATAGCGTTTAAACATTCACGAATAAAATACTCTTGGTAGTCAGTTGACTGAGAAGGAAACGTTCCACCCATTATAATAAGTTCAACTTTATCTATCTCATGACCAGTATTATAAAGTTGTTTTAATCGATGAAATGTTTGGAGAAAAGGGTGAAATTTGAAATTTATAGCCCTCATTGTGGCCGGTTCTTTTCCAGTATAGCTCTGAGGGGTATTGACTGCATCGCCAGGACAATATATACATCTACCATGTGGGCACTTGCTTGGTAGTGGCATTACAGCTATAACTGCTACGCCTGACATTGTTCTAATAGGTCTTTTTATTAGAATATTAATAAACTCCTCTTTCCTATCAGGTATATGTTCTAGAATATCTGAATTTCTTGGAGTTCTATCAAGATTAAAGGCGCTTGCAATTTCACCTTTTTTTATTTCTAAATCTTTACATGTTTTAATTTTGCCTTCTAGGAACTCCTGTGAGAGCTTTTTGCAAGCATCTTGGTAATCCATGATATTATATTGTCACAAAGACTATTAAAATTGACTGTTTCATTTTCTGAAACTTTCGATAAAACCTTTTCAAGATAATCTTTTTATATTGTTTCAAACTATAAATTACGTGGTAAAAATGAAGAAATCAGTGCAAATATCTTTGCTAATTGTAATTTCAGCGATACTATTATTTGCTCTGCCAATTGGAGTATTTTCCGAGGATTACACAAGTGCCACAAATTCTGCGATTTCTTACTTGGAAAAGATTGATCCAGAAAATCCTTACCTTCCTCTTGCTAGGGATACTTTAAATACGAATCCTAAGATGTCAATAAATTTTGCTTTGAAGGGTATAATAGGAAGTAACAAAGGCAATAAAGGAGATAATTTAAACACGGCACTCCAAATAATGAGTTCCCTTAAGCTGATACCTGAAGATAGGATGGATATGTTTAATATTTTAAGCCTTGAATATAACTTAACAAGGTCACAGAAATATATTGAGGATTCAGCTAAAAATTCAAATTTAAGATACATTGAAAATTCAGCAGAATACTTGAAAAATGCTAATGATGTTATTGCCGAAATTCGAGATAATGGTAAAGAGGAGAATAAATTAAAACTTAAAAAAATATCTGAAACCTATTTAGACCGAACTTCCAGTTATTCTAACTTATACAAAGATATGGCTAATATCTCCTTTAAGGAAAATAGATATCTGGCTACAATATTATTCTCAATATATGCAAAAAACAATGACAAAATTTATGAGGAATCATTGGAAACTATACTCAATAGATTTGATAAAGAATGGGATTCATTCTTTGGGAAAGATGCCTACAACGATTCGCCATTTAGCCCTGATTCTCTAAAGGAGCTTCAAAATAAAGCTGTAAAGTATAGAGAAGGGGGAAATGAAGATTTTGCAAATGTTATTTCAGAATACGTTAAGTTTCAGGCAATTTCTTATACAGAATTTATTAACGCTATTGAGGAGGGAGGACTTTAATGGCAGAAGAAGCTAGATGGAAAAAATATTCGAGAAGATGGGAAAAGAAAGCTAGAGAATATAAACAAAAAAAGGACGAACTTGAAAACAAACTCTCTTCCATCAATCAAGAAAATGAAAATCTTAAAAAAGAATTAATTTCTACAAGAGAAGAAAGAGATAAAATTAAAGAAAGTGTAAAAGAAGCCGAAGGTAAAGGAGAATTTGGTACAATTGCAATAGCTGTTATACTAATTCTTGGTGTTCTATTTGCAGCGTCTGTTGCAGGTTTGGCATTTTTATATAACTCTAATGCAGCTTTATCTTCTGCAAATTCAGACTTGAATACTCAAGTAACTTCATTATCGGGCCAATTGTCCAAGCTACAGTATGAAAAGAGCTTATTAGAGTCAGAAAAAAGTAGTTACCAGAATGAAATAACCGATATTGAAAGAGAACTTGAAAAAGTAAAAGGAGACAGCGATGCAACTATCAGACTTCTACAAAGAGAAGTCATGTCTTTAACATCAAAGGTGTCAAGACTTGAATCTGAAATTAGATCAAAAGAAGTGTCCATTGCTTCCCTTCAAAATCAGCTTGCTGAATGTGAATATTGTAACAGATGCTTTAGTGTCAGTATCTCACCTGCTTCACTTACAGCCTCAACAGGCGCAGACCACACACTTAATTATACTCTTTATTTAAGGTCTAATTCATGTGGGGGATGTGGAAGAACTCTTAACATACCTATAATATTGACATATGACTTCAACACTTCTGGAACAAACATAGATACATTTGGACTTCAAGCAACATCAGGAAATTGGTGCTGTAATTAACTATCTAATATATTTATCTCTTTTTTCACTTATTTTTTTACCATAAAAAACTGGATATTTTTCCACATCTTTTTGCTTTTTTTCTTTTCGTTTAGCATATCCAACATGACCAATAGTATAAATTAGAGCAAAAAATAGCACGAATAAAAAAGAGTTGATTAAAAGAAGTTGTATCATCTGTTCTGGATAATTCCCATTTATTATCTCCCTAACTGAAACTCCAATGAAAGAAACAAGATAGGTAAATGTAGGTATTTCAACTGATATCATTAATGCTTCTATCTTATCCATAATAGCCATGTGATAATTAGAAAATTAGAATATAAAGATTATGTAAAAATTAAATATTTTCTTATCCTAAAATCATTTTCCTTGTGGAAATGTTATCTGGGTATGGCAAAGCTTAACGACAAAAAGATAGCATGTATAATAAGGTCAAAGGAACTTGGCCTTAGATCAAGCGATTGCCTTCATCCAGAATGTTACTGCTAGAAGAGTAAATCAAATGATTTTTAAATCTCAAAGTGCTTGAACAGGGAAAAAGGAATCTTACAGAAAGATAGGATCTGACATTAGTTAGCCAGAAAAGCAAAAATTATAGAGATTTTTAAATAAAGGAAAAGGAAATAATTACAGGATAAAAGAATTAATAGATTAGTCAATAAAGTTTATTATAGTTTCCTTTATTTCTGGTATGTATTTAGAAATATCAGATTTAATTATTTCCTCAAGAGATGATTTAAATGGTGGATTTATGCCTCTGAGATCTATATTGACCTTTCTCTCGTCAAAAGATATTTTTTGATTTGAAACATCAATACCTGGAGCTCTTACTTTCAATATTGAATTAATCTTTTCTGTAAGATCTTCAATTTTTCTAGTAACTGTTAATTCATATATAAGTGTTTTTCCAGATAAAGGATGATTAAAGTCAAGTTTTACTCTTCCACTTGAAACACTTCTCACAGTTGCCCAATGACCATTAATTTCTATTTTAAGCCCAGCTCTTGGAAAAAATCCATGTTTCTTAAAATCACTTAATGGCATTATCTGCAATAAAGAAGAATCCCTTTTTCCAAATCCTTTGTCGGGGGATACTTCAAAAGTCTTAGTTTCGCCAACTTCAATATTAAATAGAGACTCATCTAATCCTTTTATTATATGGCCTGCGCCGACAATTACCTGTACAGGTTCGTATTTATTACCTTCTTTATATACATTGGCTTGTTTAGCTTTAATCTCATCAGTTACATCAAAGATTTTTCCAGTTTCTTTAATTTTTCCAACATACTGTATCTCAACAAAATCTCCCTCTTTCATTGAATCACCTATTTGTCTTCGATTCCATTTTCAGTTACAAAGAATATTGCTTCACCCTCCGGTAAGTTTGGAGAGTCAACTAGTCTTGCTATTCTTTGACCGCCTTTTCCTTTTCTTAAATATATCCTAATTGTAGATGAGTGCCCGAGTATATGGCCCCCAATAGGCCTTGTTGGGTCTCCAAAAAATGCATCAGGTTTTGCAGAAACTTGATTTGTAACAAATACACAAACGTCTTGATTGGATGCAATGCTGTGTAAGGTCCTTAAGTGTCTTGCAAGCTTCTGTTGTCTTTCTGCCAAGGTGCCCCTTCCAACATACTCAGACCTAAACGAAGAAGTAAGTGAGTCTATTACAAGTAGTTTTATTTTTTCTTTTTCGATTAATTCAATTGTTTTTTCAGTAAGTAACATCTGATGGTCCGAGTTAAATGCTCTCGCAACCCTAATATTACTTAACACCTGTGTTGGGTCTAATCCAAGTCCTTTTGCCATTTGAATAATTCTCTCAGGTCTGAAGGTACTTTCAGTATCAATAAATATAGCCCCTGCATCAAGGCCACCTTTTTCTAAGGGCAATTGTACATTAACACATAATTGATGAGCAATTTGACTTTTACCAGATCCAAATTCACCGAAAGCTTCAATTATAGCTTGTGATTCAAATCCACCGGCAATTAATTCATCAAGCCTCTTACTACCTGAAGTTATCTTACCAATAAATTTTCTTTTTTCTAATAATTCATTTGCAGTTAAAAATCCGCCTACATCGGCTGCCTCTCTTGCTGCTTCAATAATTTTTGATGCTGAGCTTTCACCAATCTCAGCAATTTCAAATAGTTCTTTGGGTGAAGCTACAGCTATTGACTCTACTGTTCTAAATCCGGCTTCTCTCAACTTCTCAGCCGTTTTTGGCCCAATGCCAGGAAGATCTTCTAGATCTTTTATTTTTTCCATTAAATCACCGTGAAGATACTTTTAGCCTTTATTAAAGGATTAATCTCATTAATTTCATATCCATGAAATTCTTTTAAATTATTATTTTCAAAAATCCTTACTTTTATATCGTATTCTTTCCAAGGTTCTATTTCTTTTTTAATTTTTCCTCTTATACTCCCATATCCATCGTCACAGATAACAAAGTAACAATTTCCATCTCCAGATATATTTTTAATTAAAGGAGAAATAATACAAAAATCATTATTAGATAATTCATCAATTGATTTGAAAGGTGGGTTCATCAAAGAGTCAAGGTTTGGAATTGTGTTGTCTCCTTTTTCAATTGAAGTGGCTTTTATATGTAAGACGTCTGAATCATTTTCAAGCTTTCCAATGATTTTAACTGAATCGCCTACGGTAAAATTTTTATTTGATATTTGACTTAAAGAAACAGGAACAGTGCCCGATTCATCGATTACAATTAAGAAATCACCTTCAATTTTTTGTACCCTGGCCAATAAATTGACGGAGTCTCCAAGTTTGAAATCATATATTTTCTTTTCCTCAATAAGAACTTCTTCCATGATAGTTTGAATCCTTGAACCCAATCCAACGTGAGCTTCAAGCCCATTATTAAATCTAATATTACATGATTCAATCTTTACTTTTAATCCAAGAAATAATTTATTCAAAAGATCAGCTTTATCATCCCATAATACTACTTTAATTTCATTATGGCCATCACTTAATAGGAATCTAGCTACTTTTCCTACACGATTGTCTCTAGTAAAAGTTCTAGTTTCATATACTTCTTTAACAAAACCTTCTATAGTGACCCCTCTTAAATTTTCTTTAAGATCGGCAATCTTCATTTTTGAGGATTCACTTTTTGGTATATCCTCTCTTTCTCCTTTTTCTATTATAATGTTAGAAGAAACACCAAGATTTATTTCAACAGAATTTAGGCCCATTTTTGAATATGCATTTTCTATAGTTACAATATCATTTTTAACTAAATTATTTAATAAATCAGCTTTTTTGTCCCAGAGAGTAACTCTTATTTCACCAGTATCATCCATTATCATAAAGCTGCCAACTTTTCCTGTAGACCCATCCTTCTTTAAAAATTCCCTAATTCCGAAAATTGTCGATACTCTCCCAGTTACATCGATACCATTCATTTTATCTTCAATGTCTCTTATTTTTAGTTTTACATAGTTAATCTGGGGATAATCAGGACTTTCATGGCCACTTGTGATAAATCCCTCTTTACCAAGGCTTATTTCAAATTCATTGTTTAGACCCTTTCTCAAATAACCGTTTCGAATAGTTACTATATCTCCTCTTTTAAACTGCTTTATTTTTTCTATTTGATCGTCCCAAAAAACAATTCTAATACTTCCAGTATTATCAGCAATTACGATATTCTGGACTCTTCCTTCAACTCCTGTTTTTCGCTGAAAGGTATTAACATCAAATATCCTCATTATTCTGCCACTGATATCTACATTTTGCATTCCTTCAGATATATCAGAGATAAAAAAATGTTTTTTTTCCTCTTTGGTATCTTCGATTCCAATGCCAAGTTCTCCCGCTATTAATAATAGAGCTCCCTCTTCGGATAATAATCCACCAACTGATTGAATTTTTTTATCAATTCTTTCTCTAAGTTCAGATTCAGGGATTTTTTCCAATATTCTTTCGTAAAGCGCTTCTGCAGTCATAGAATACCAGTAAGTTTACTTTTTTGCTGTTTATAAAATTTTGGGGCATGTTTTTTAAAAATTAAAAATATAATATTAATTATTGAATATTAAAAATTGAATATTACTAATTAATATCTGTAAAAGATAAACTTTTAAAGGATAGTGAATTACAATAGTTATGAATATCAATAAGAAGTGGATATTCATAGGTATTATGGCTCTTATCGTTCTTGGTATTCTTTATATAGGCCCTGAGAACATATTTAATTTCAAGAAAAATCCAAAAATTACTGCTGAAATAAGCAATGTACCTACAAATATGCTAATAACGACTGAAGAAAGCGGTCTTTTAACGATTAATAATGTCGGAAAAAGTAATGCAGTTGAAATCACTGTAGAACCTATTTCAGAGTTTAAAGTTAGTTTTGAGGAATCGCCACCTACATTATTGGAAGACGGTAAAACTTCAGTTATAAAATTCAAAATTATAGCGGAAAAAGAAGTCCTAAAATTATCGGATTTAAGAAAGGATATTACACTAAGCTTTAGAATTAAATACAAAAATAGCAAAGGTCTAGCTATGGATGCAGTTACTGTAAAAACGAGAGTACAGGTCTATAGACCCAAATTTGAAATTAAAAAAATAGATCTTGGTGGTATTCTTAAAACAGAGTTAAGTCTAAAGAATGACCAAAACGGACTTTTGATGCTTGATATAGAATCAGACCAAACATTTAAGGAAGGGGAATATTGGATTGAGTTCAGTACAGATTATCCTATTCTAGAAGTATCATCTGTCGATAAATATCCTTCCGAACAAATTGCAGGAGGGTATAAATTCATATTTCAAAACCAACTTCCAGAAAATAAGAGGATTTCTAAATCATTTCTTCTTAAGTCAAAGGTGCCATTAGGGAGTTATGAAACTAGATTTACAGTGAATATAAGGGTTTTCTGGAGAGAAATATTGTTAGATCAAGAAAATATTAAAGTAGTTGTTACTGAAATATGATACTGTAAAATGCGGAAATAACCAAAAAGTATATAAAGAGGCAATGAAACTTTTTCATGCTAGTTCTCTAGCGTTTTACAATGAACATTGATTAGAGGGATATTATGGATGTACTTATAGGAAAGAAAAAAGCAATGGCATATGTTCTTGCTATAGTCACTGGATTTAACGCCGGTGAGAATGAGATAACCATAAAAGCTAGGGGAAGAAGTATATCTACTGCTGTAGACACTGCAGAAATAGTCAAAAGCAGATTTGTTCCTGAAGCTAAGATTACTGATATTAAAATAGGAACAGAACAAGTCGAACAAAGAGCAGTAAGTACAATAGAAATAACGATGAAAAAATAAAGTTCCTTGAGGGATATAATGGGCAAAAGGCCACGAAAATGGAAAAAGAAAGGCAGAATGCGCTGGAGACACGTTAAGAAGAAAATGAGAAGAATGAAAAGAAAGGCTAGAAAGCAATAAATTCATTCTTTTGCCCCAGTTTTTTAGATACTTTTTTTAATAAAGTTTATTTCTTTCTTTTATGAATAAAAAGAATATAGTTACATCATTCTTGTTCAAAGATGGCAAGGTTTTACTTCTTAAAAGGAGTAATAAAGTTGGTTCTTTTAGAGGAAAATGGGCTGGAATCTCAGGATTTATTGAAGATGAGAACAGTCTTGAAGCGGCATTGAGAGAAATAAAAGAAGAAACGGCAGTTGATAGTAAGGATTTGCAACTGTTAAAGATAGGTATGCCATTTGAGATAGAGGATAAAGTAAATGATACTATCTGGTCAATAAATCCTTTTTTATTCTCATTCAAAGGTACTAAAATTATAATTGATTGGGAGCATGACACTTTTGAGTGGATTTATCCTAATGAAATAGACAAATTTGATACAGTGACAAATTTGAAAAAGACCTTATTCAATCTAATTGAGAACTCTGATGCGGAGGTAAATGATTGAAAACCTTAAATTCTAAGAAATATAAGCATGTATATGAGAAAAGTTGAAGCCCTGCCATATACAGTTGAAGAGGCTATAAATAAAGTAGTTAAAGACCTTACTAAAATTAGAATAGAATTTTACACTGCAGGCAGAGAAATTTACATTAATGAGGATCTAATTCTAAATAAAGATGTCGAATTTCAAAGGAAATCAATTATTAATAAGATTAAAAATTATTTAAAGAATGAAATTGAAGAAGAATATGCTATTCTATCATTCGATGATGCACCAAATGGTTCGTATTTAGTAATCGAGTATAGTAATTATGCAACATTTACAACTCTAGCAAAGATGCTTAATCTAAAACCAGAAGATGAAGTGAGAGAAGAAAAACACGTTTTACAAAATAAAGATTCAAAACTAGAAAGAGAATTGAAAATAATAAATAGGGATATATCTGGAGAAGACATTGATTTTGAAGATGAAAAGGAAGAAGACGAAGAAGAGTATGACTATATCAACTTTGGAGAAAGAAATTGCAAAGTTTGTGGATCAGTTATAAGAAGAATTACAATTCATGATAAAGAAGGGAACATAAGAGATGGATATAAATGTGTTAATACCAATTGCCTAAAGATTTATATTATCAGGTAATTTTATAAGAGATAGACTTAGATATTTTTCAATGCGGGGGTTGCCGAGCATGGTCTAAGGCGCCGGACTTAAGATCCGGTGACGCAGGTCTTCGAGGGTTCGAATCCCTTCCCCCGCATCATTTCTATTTATTTGTTACATATTTTAGTTTAAATATATTGTTATTTTATATTTATTGATTAGTTTTTAGATATTTATTTAATTTTTAGTTTTTTACTATTTTTAGGCCTTAAGTCACCGGATGTTTGTATAAGTGCCTTTTTATAATAATGTAATATAAGAATTAGATATTGCTAAAAAAATTAGGAAACCAAAAAATTTATAAAGAGGTTACTCTATTTAGTATTGGCGATATTATGAATGGAGAACCTATAAATAAAATATTGATCCCAGTAGATGGGTCGGAAACATCTCAAAAAGCGGTAGAATATGCATCATGGGTAGCAAGCAAAACAGGAGCAAAAATAGTAATGCTGCATGTTGTTGATGCAGACAAACAAAAATTAACATATGAAGGTATGGATAGGTTTACTCCTGAATGGAAAGATAAAATAAAAGGAACAGACGACATTAAAAGATACTCCCCATTTTTTGAAGAGCAGCTCAACTGTATGCTTGAAGATCCAATATGTAGAAGAGGAAACAATGTTCTAAAAGAAATGACTAAATTTGCAGAAAAACATGGAATTAAAGCAAAAACTTTACTAAAATTAGGCAGAGTTGTTGATACAATTATACAAACAGCGGAAGACGAAAAATGTGATCATATTATTATGGGCACAAAAGGCTTAACTGGAATAAAAAGTCTTCTTATGGGGCATGTAGCAAATGATGTAGTAAAATACTCACCTTATAGAGTAACAATCGTAAGATAAAATCCTTTTATTTATATTTTTCTTTTTAATATTGGGCAATAATTGCTCGCTTAAGCTTCAAAATAAAAGTTGTGCCTTGTAGAGGATTATTCTCGACATTAATATTTCCTTCGTATCTATCAACTACTTTTTTAACAATATAGAGGCCAAGCCCAGTACCGGCTGTATCTCCATAGCTAAATTCTTCATCGAATATCTTATCTTTAATTTCATCAGGTATGCCTTTACCATAATCAGATATCCTTATCTCACAAAATTCATCAAGACAGGTTATTTTTATATCTACTTTGTTAGTATTTCCATGAACAACTGCGTTTCTTATAATATTGTCAATAACTGAGCTTAAAGCATCATCAGCCATTACAATGCAATTTCCTTCTACAGAGATTTCAATTGGGTAAAAAGTAATCAATTCATGAATAATATTATTTAAATCAAGTGGCTTAAAATTTTTACTGTCAGATACCAATGACTCAAGTTCCCTAATCTGTTCAATTAAATCGGTACTTCGATTTACTGATCTCAATGCTTTATCCTTTAATTTAAGATCTTTAGTTTCCATCATTTCTAAAGCCATTGAAGTAACGGTGAGATTATTTGCTATATCGTGCCTTAGTATCTTATTAAGAAGCTTAAGAGTGCTATTTAATTCCCTTATTTTCTCTTCGGCTTTTTTATGTTCATAGACTTCTTTTTGAAGTTCAATAGTTTTTTCTGATACTTTATTTCTTAAAGTCCAGGACCATATTAAGCTTCCAGTGATTATAGAAAGTAAAGGAATAAATCCTATCAAAAAGTAAGTTAAAACTTCTCTAGCCGTAATTCCGTTTTCAAGTAATCGGCCTATCCATTTATCATAAATTTGTTTTTGTCTACCTGTATTTTTTGAAATTGCAAGTCCTTCATTGAGTTTATTTAAAAGTTCAGTATTTCCTTCATCTACAGCAATTCGATACTCAACTGGGTAAAAGGGTGGGCCTGTTACAGTTACATTGGATAACTTAAATATTTTAACAACATATTGTCCCTGGGTTCCAAGTAAAATTGCACAGTCATGTTTTCCAGAAGCCAACAACCTTAATGCTTCTTCAGGTGAATCGACAATAATTATATTTGAGGTAAAATTATTATCTTTTAAAAAATCCAATATTACATCCCCTTCAGTGATAATAATTGATTTATTCTGAAGGTCAGAAATAGTAGTTATATCATTATTATTATCTCTAATAAAAATCATGTGATATATTCTAGCGTGGGGCTCAGAATAGTCAAAATCATCTTCATCATCTTCGGAATAAAACATACCCGGAACAACATCAATTTCGCCATTTTGTAAAGATTTTTTTGATTCTTCAGACGATGTCAATTTAAACTCAATTTTTAAATTCATAGTTTTAGAGATATCCTTCATTAATTCGACATTGTATCCTGCTGGGTTACCTTTATTATCAATAAATTCATATGGCGGGAAATCACTATCACCCCCAACTATTAAAATATCATCTGAAACATTTTGAGCTTCAAGAAATATATAAGAGGATAGAAATAGTATAAGGCATACATAAGCAATACTGGCTTTATAAATAAAATTAATTTTGTTATGTTTATTATCAAACAGCTTTATTTTTTTAATTAAGTAATCCATTTTATCTCCAATGGTAAAAAAATTTTATAAAGGATATATTAATCTTTTGTATTTGATTAAGGAAATCTTCATTAAATTTTAATTTTAGCATTTTCATTTTGATGGTGTTATACTTCTTCAATATACCTATCTTGAAAATAAATAATTACAATTCATATTGCAATTATGGCCTCTAAATTGAATTTCTTCGATTGTTGCCTTTCAATATAGTTTTTATTATATCAGCTGCCATTAGATATTCTAATCTAATTAATGAATATTAATCCTATTAATCATGCAATATAATGAAATTAGAGCAAAAATAATTCACTAATAGCTCTTTAAGTCCATCATACATTATTATTAATTGAATCAAAAGTGAAATATATAAAGAAGGTAAATAATATAATAATGGTGGTTAATTGTTAGAAGCTGATAGAAGAAGAAAAAAGGTTGCTCTTGTTTCAAATTGCCTCTTAAATCAAAATGCCAAAGTGAATGGATTTGCTTTTTTTCCAGATATGTTATGGGAATTAATAGAGTTATTACATAAATACGAATACGGAATTCTACAACTCCCATGCCCAGAAACTGTATATGCAGGACTTAAGAGATGGTGGTATGTAAGAGAACAATATGACAATGCTAAATTTAGAGCCATATGTAAAGAAGCTATAATCCCAACTATGGACCAAGTTGAAGCATTTATTAAAGATGGGTGTAAAGTAGTTTTAATTGGATTAGATGGGAGTCCTTCGTGTGGAATCCGTTATAGCGGCTCAGATCGAAGATGGGGCGGTAAACCAGAAATAGAAGAAGGTGAATATCCTCAAGTTCAAATGCCAGGGATATTTATGGAAGTTGTAAAAGAATGTATTAAAGAAAGAGGACTTCCCCCATTAAAAGAAATAGGTGCTGGGTTTGATATGCCAAATTTTGACAAAAAAAGGATATCAAAAGAAATTGAAAATTTTTTGAAAGAATGAATCGATGACTTTATGGCATTCCATATTATTTTTTGAATAGATTAATATTAGGCTTTCTTAATACAAATTATAATATTAAATTATTTTATACCTAATATAGTAAATAATAATTGGATTTAATATAAAAAATCGATTATTAATTACTTTTTTAAATATATAATCATGATTGAACGAAAGACTTAAATAGAACAACTGCAATAATAAGATGTCCAACATGCCGGTTTTCAAAAGCATGTTAGGAATAAGGAGGAATTTAAATGGTATGTCCTGCAACTAAGTTAGCTGGAAAAGATATGATATCAACACAAGAATGGACAAAAGAAGAACTTGATACAGTTCTTGCTATTGCCGACAGATTAAAAGAGATGTGGGCCTGTGGGCACATGCCCCAGATTCTCGATAGAAAAACCTTGTTTATGATGTTCTACAACTCCTCTCTAAGAACAAGAAACTCTTTTGAAGTAGGTATGACCCAACTAGGAGGCCATGCACAATTCTTGGACTCTTCAACATCCTATACTCCAATTGACTCATTAGAGTCAGCGCCAGGTAGAGAAAGAGTAAAAGATACTGCACAAGTTCTTGACAGATATGGAGAGGGTCTAGCTATTAGAGTTTTTGGTAAGCCAGTGAATATGGTATATGGTGCTGGAAACCAGATGATTAGAAACTTTGCAAAATACTGTTCTATACCAGTTCTTGATATGGATTGTGATATGTACCACCCACACCAAGCATTGTGTGACCTTATGACATTAAGAGAGAAATTCGGTCCGCATAATTTGAAAGGCAAGAAGTTTGTAATGAGCTGGGCAACTGCTCCAAGTCCATGGAAACCTCTAGCTGTAGCCCATTCTAATATTGAACTTATGACAAGATATGATATGGATGTTACCGTAGCATATCCAAAGGAATTCCCGCTTGATGAAAGAATTCTTAAAAATGCTAAAGAAAATGCTGAAGAATGCGGAACAACTTTTGAAATTGTTCATGACATGGATGAAGCTTTTGAAGGAGCAGATATTGTCTATCCAAAGGGCTGGACAAGTATCAACTATCTCCCAACATTAAAGGATCCAACAAAGAAGCCTGATGAAGAAAAGATTATGTCATTGCTTAAGAAATATGAAACTGAAAAATCATGGACATGTAACGCTGAAAGAATGGAGAAAACAAATAATGCTTACTACATGCACTGTCTCCCTGCTGATGTCAAAGATGGATGGGAGGTTACACCTGAAGTCATTGATGGTCCAAGAAGCATCGTAATTGACGAAGCTGAAAACAGACTACATGTTCAAAAAGGTGTTCTTGCTGCCGTACTAGGTGGAAGAATATAAATTAAATATTTTATTTTATTTTTAAATTTTAAATAGGAAAAGGTGATTTTATCGAAACTATTGTTGTTGCTCTTGGTGGAAATGCTATAAAACAAGCAGACGAAAAAGGAACTAATGAAGAACAGTTTAAGAATGTCGCAATTGCATGTGAAGCTATTTTAAAATTAATTAAAGATGGTTATGAAGTAGTAATTACCCATGGTAATGGCCCACAATCAGGAAATTTAATGGTTCAACAAGATGCTGCTGCACATATTGTACCCCCTATGCCAATGGATACAGTTGGAGCCATGACACAAGGACAAATTGGATATATGATCCAACAGACACTTCAAAATATGCTAAAGAAAGAGAAAATGAACATTCCAGTTGCCACAGTTGTTACGCAGGTTATAGTTTCAAAGGATGATCCTGACTTCCAAGATCCTTCAAAACCTGTTGGTAATTTCTTCACAGAAGCTGAAGCAAAGAAAATTGCAGCTGAAAATGGATATGTTATTGATCCAAAGCCAGGCCAAGATTATATTGAAAAGAAAATGAAAGGCCATGTTATTAAAAAGGTAAAACCAACAGGTGACAAACCATATAGGAGAGTTGTACCTTCGCCTGACCCAGTAAAACCTGCTGAAGCTGAAGCTATTAAAAAACTAGTTGACAGTAATGTTGTCGTCATAGCCTCCGGAGGGGGAGGTGTTCCAGTAGTTGAAGACAAAAACGGGTTACTAATGGGAATTGATGGAGTTATAGACAAAGATAAGGCGGGGGAAAGACTTGCTGAAGCTGTTAAGGCAGACATATTTCTTGTATTGACAGATGTAGAAGTTGCATATCTTAACTTTGGAAAACCTGATCAAAAACCTGTAAATAAAATGACAGTTGCAGAAGCAAAAAAATACATGAAAGAGGGACATTTCCTTGCAGGTAGTATGGGACCAAAAGTATTGGCTTGTATAAGATTCATCGAAGAAGCGAAAGGAAAGAAAGCCATTATTACATCATTAGATAAAGCTGAAGCAGCTTTGCAAGGAAAAACAGGGACTACCATTGTTCCATAAGGTGGAAAAAATGGGAATGATAGTAAAATATGAAAAAGATACAACTATCTTCACTCCAAATCTCCATTTCGATTGTGATTCACGTTGGTACTTCAAGAAAGGTGACCCCTCACCTAACATTTCAATTTTGAGATCTGATTTTAAGAAGGGTGGATGGGCTGACTGGCATGATCACGCAAGTGCCGATCAGGCTTATTACGTTATTGAGGGAAAGGTAAGAGTCTGGATGGATAACGAAGATAACTATGCAGATCTTGGACCAGGAGATATGGTAATATTTCCAATGGGTAGAAAGCACAAGTTAAAGAATTTAACAGATGGAGAATTATCTCTAGTAGCAATGAATGCGCCTGCTTTATAATTTTTTATTTTATTAAATTAAATTTTATTTTTCTTCTGACAATTACAAAACTTATATAAGGCATTAATTCAAACAAATTTCATGAGATATGTGGTAGTTACTGGAGGAGTTATTTCTGGTCTAGGAAAAGGAGTGACTACCGCCTCTATAGCAAAAATTATTCAATCAATGGGACATAAAGTTACCGTTGTTAAAATTGATCCTTATGTTAACGTAGACGCTGGTACAATGTCTCCTTTTGAACATGGAGAAGTTTTTGTTTTAGAAGATGGAGGAGAGGTAGATCTAGACCTTGGAAATTACGAAAGATTTCTAAATATTAACCTTACTAAAGAACATAATATTACTACAGGAAAAATATACCTTAAAGTTATTGAAAAGGAAAGAAGAGGAGATTATCTAGGTAAAACAGTACAGATTATCCCTCACATTACTGATGAAATCAAATATCAGATTAGAAGGGTTGCTAAAGGTCATGATGTTACAATTATTGAAGTTGGAGGTACAGTAGGCGATATAGAGAGTATGCCCTTTTTAGAGGCTTTGAGGCAACTCTCGATTGAAGAAGATGTTGTTTTCATTCATGTTACTCTTGTGCCGAATCTAAGCGTTGTTGGGGAACCGAAGACAAAACCAACTCAGCATTCTGTAAAGGCTCTGAGAGAAGTTGGGATAAGTCCACATATAATTGTATGCAGAAGTGTAGAAAAATTAAACGATAAATCAAAAGAGAAAATTGCCTTATTTACTAATGTTAAAGTTGATCATGTTATTAGTGCACCGGATGTAGAGGACATTCATTATATACCACTTATATTTAATGAGGAAAGAATAGGTCAAAAGATCTTAGATCAGTTCAAAATTGATGGAAAGCCAAACCTTTCTTTGTGGAAATCAATTTTGTGTAAAGACTATAAAAAAGAGGTTAATCTTGCAATTGTAGGCAAATATGCCGATTTGCATGATTCTTATCTTAGTATTTCTCAAGCTCTAAAACATGCTTCGTTCAAAACATGTTATAAAACTAAAATATCATGGATTGAAGCTGAAGATTTTGAAGGAAAAGATATATCAAACGAAATTGAGAAATTTGATGGTATTCTAGTGCCTGGAGGATTTGGTTCAAGAGGCGTTGAAGGGAAAATTAACGTAATAAAGTATGCTAGAGAAAATAATGTCCCTTACCTAGGAATATGTCTTGGTTTCCAACTTGCGGTTGCAGAGTATGCTAGAAACGTATGTGGCCTTAAAAATGCAAATACGACTGAGGTATGTGATACAGAATATCCAGTAATTGATTTATTGCCCGAACAAAAAAAAATCTCTGCCAAGGGGGGGACAATGAGACTTGGGGCTTCTGAAATTATTCTTGAAAAAGGTTCATTGATTCATTCACTTTATCAAAAAGATGTTATATATGAAAGACATAGGCATAGATATGAAGTCAATAAGGAATTTATAGATATTCTTCTTAAGAAAAAAGATTTGATTTTTTCAGGTAGGTCCCCAACTGGTCTAATAGAAGTTCTTGAAATAAAAGGACATCCTTTCTTTTTAGGAACTCAGTTCCATCCAGAATTTAAATCACGTGTTGAAGCTGTTGCACCAACATTTTATGGTCTTGTAAAAGCTATGGGTGAAAAATAATGGATTTTAAATCTTCTGTTAGGAACATAATATCTGAAATAAGTTCGGTAATGGAAGAGATAGATGAAAATACAATTGAAGAAGTTATATCTGAAATTCTTAAAGCAAATAAAATCTTCATAGTTGGCGCAGGTAGAAGCGGGTTAGTGGGGAAAGCCTTTGCGATGAGACTTATGCAGATAGGTTTTAAGGTATACGTTGTTGGGGAAACAATAACTCCTTCAATGGAAGAAGGGGATTTGCTTATTGCTATATCTAATTCAGGTGAAACAAAAAGTGTTTGTTTGGCTTCACAGATTGCAATGTCAATAAAAGGAAATATTGTAGTTATTACTTCAAATAAAAATTCTAGATTAGCAAAGAAATCAACTAAAGCAATAATTATTGATACAAAACATAGGACTGATCATACTAGATTTGTCCAAAAAGGATTTCACAACGAAATACCTTCATTTGCACCTTTAGGGACTTTATTTGAGATATCAACTTTTCTATTTCTTGAGGGGTTAATCGGATCTCTTATGGAAAGGACAAATAGAAAAGAAGAAGATCTTAAAAAAATGCATTCTGTTCTTGAATAATACGAAATACTTTAATAAGATTAATTTTTTATAAATTTAAGGGACTGTGGGGTAGCTTGGCCATCCTTCTGGCTTCGGGAGCCAGAAACCTGAGTTCAAATCTCGGCAGTCCCACTAATTCGCTAAAATAAATTAAAAATATAAAAGTACACATTAATAGATTGGTATCTTTTTTAAAATTGTGTGTATCTCTAGAGGTGTTTAAATGGTTGAAAGGTTGAGGAATGAAATAATCGATAAAATAAGAAATACTACAAGTAATAAACCTAGTTTTTGTGTGATAGGTGCTGGAAACGGCGGTCTAGCAATGGCAGGTTACCTAGCTATTAACGATTTTTCAGTTAATATATGGACAAGAGACAAAGAAAAAATGGAAGCTCTTGCACAAGTTGGTGGTATTGAAGTTGAAGGAAAAATTGAAGGATTTGGAAAAATTAACAAGATAGACAAAGATTTCCAGAAATCTATAGAAGATGTAGATATAATAATGGTTGTCATACCTGCTAATGGCCATAGAGAAATTGGAGAAAAGCTAGTAAAGTATGTAAAGCGTGGACAAAGTATTGTTCTAAATCCAGGTAGGACTGGTGGAGCATTAGAAATATATAATATGTTTAGACGAGAAGGCAAAATTAGAGAAGATATTACTATTGCAGAAACACAGACATTTTTATTTGTTTCAAGAAAACTTGACGTTAATAAAGTAAAAATATTCGACATAAAAAGGTCAGTTCCAGTTTCAGCGGTTAGATCCTATAAAAATCCTGAAATAATAAAAAAATTGAGAACTGCATTTCCTCAGTTTACACCTACATCAGATGTTTTCCATACAAGCTTGGGAAATGTAGCTGTTATGTTCCATCCTGCAGTTATGCTTCTTAACACCGGTTGGATAGAATCAAATCATGGTAATTTTGAATATTATCTCGAAGGAATATCTCCAGGTGTTGCCAAAGTCTTAGAACATGTCGATATAGAAAGAGTCAAAATTGCAGAAGCTTTAGGGATAAGAGTCCCTACCCTGAAAGATTGGCTCTATTTTTCTTATGGGTCCACAGGACATGATCTATATGAATCTGTTCAAGTTACACCAGCGTATAAAGGGGTAATGGCACCGTCATCAATCCACCATAGATACATTCTAGAAGATGTACCTATGAGTTTAGTTCCTATGTCCTCAATAGGTAAAAAATTTGGAGTAGAAACAAAATGTATTGATTCACTAATCAATATAGCATGTTGTCAACAAGGAAGAGATTTTTGGGTTGAAGGAAGAACTGTAGACCATATGGGGATAAAAAAATTCGATTTGAAGACTATAAAAAGACTTGTAGCAGGTGAGATAGTATGAAAGCAATTCTTGCTACAATAGGTAATTGTGTCCATGTGCAAGGAATTAAAAATTTTGAAAAATTATTGAATAAAAATGGTATTGAAACAGAATTTATAGGGGTATGTGTTGATTTAGATAAGCTGACAAAAATTATAGATGAAAAACATCCAGATATAGTTGGCCTTAGTTACAGACTTGATCCTGAAAACGCAAGAATTATTTTCAAAAAATTAAATGACTCTCTTAAAGAAATTAAAAATAAATCTAAATTATATTTTGGTGGCACTCCGGCTGTTTGTAAAATTGCTGAAGAAACAGGTATTTTTGATGGAATATTCAGAGGGACAGAATCGGAAGATGAGATTATCAATAAAATATTCAAAAAAATAGGTGAAAAGAAAGTTATTGAATACCCAAATAACTTGGTCGAAAGAATTGAAAAATCTTATCCTTTGCCACTCATTAGACATCATTTTGGGCTACCTTCTTTGGAAAAAACTATTGAAGGCGTCAAAGAAATAGCTAATAATAAAATTGTTGATATTATCTCTATTGGACCAGATCAAATAGCACAAGAATGTTTCTTTAATCCAGAAAAAATTTGTAAAGAATTACGGGGGAGTGGAGGAGTTCCTCTAAGAAAGAAAGAAGATTTGAACAGGATATATGATGCTTCAAGAACTGGAAATTACCCTCTTTTAAGATGTTATGCCGGTACTAACTATTTGATAAAGTGGGGGGAAATGTTAAAAGATACTATAAATAATGCATGGGGCGCCATACCTATTTTTTGGTATTCTGAACTTGACGGTCGTTCTAAAAGAAACTTAGTTAGTGCAATACGTGAAAATCAAAATGCTATCCAATGGCATGCAAAAAACGATATACCTATAGAAATAAATGACTCCCATCAATGGGCACTTAGAAAAACTACTGACTCCATAGAAGTAGCATCAGCATATATTGCCACATACAATGCTAGGCATTTAGGCGTTAAACATTATATTCAACAATTTATGATGAATGTTCCACCCGAAATATCGCCTGAAATGGATATTGCTAAAATGCTTGCAAAATTAGAAATTATATCGAACTTATCAAATGAAAATTTTCATATTATAAGAATGATTCGGACAGGTCTTGCTTCTCTTTCAGTTGATCCAGATGTAGCTAAAGGTGAACTCGCTTCTTCGATAACTTTAGGTATGTATTTAAACCCGCACATTGTTCATGTTGTGGGATATTCAGAAGCGTATAACGTTGCAACGCCTGAAGTAGTAATCGAAAGTTCCAAGATTTCTAGAGGAGTAATAAAAAATTGTTTGAAAGGATTACCAGATATTAGTGAGAATAAAAAAATATTAAGACGAAAAAATCAAATACTTGAAGATACTAAAATTATTTTAGAAAAAATTAAATCTCTTGATGAGAATAATAATTCTTTTGTTAATCCTTACACTCTCTCTAAAGCTGTTGAAATCGGATTATTAGATGCAGAAAATTTGAAAGGGTTTAGTCCAGCTAAAGGTAATATTAAAACGTCGGTAATTGATGGAGTTGTTCAGTGTTTAGATTCTAAGACAGGCGAGGTCATTTCAGAAAAGGAAAGAATCGAAAGACTAAATATCTAATAATTAATAGTTAATAACTAATACATATTAATTATTAATCTATCTTAACAAAGCAGGATCTCTTTTATCAATATATTCTTTAATCGCTTCTTCGACAGTTGAACTCCTTTCCCCTGTATTCAAAGCTACTTTTATTGTTCTTGGGATACCCAATTTATCTTTTATCAGGGTATCTAATGCGTTTACTAGTTCCTCGTCCAAAGAGAAGCTCTTAATTACTTTTTTCTTTTTATATTGTGATTTAGGCTCTTCAGTATGTGTAAAACGCTGTGTCATTATCTCTTTTTTTTCTTTTTCATGGTCTATTTCTTCCTTTGAAAGGATAACTCTTCTCTGAATTTCTTTCTCTAAATCAGTTTTTAATCCATCAGTTAAAGGCATTAAATTCCCTCCAATACTCTTTTACACAATTGAATATAATCATAGGCACCTCTAGAATTTAAGGAGTATTCAAAAATAGTTTTACCATGGGCAAAACTTTCAGACAATTTAGTGTCAATTCTAATATATGGGCTAATGATTCCTTTGAAGTGATCCATTGTTTCAAAGAAATCTATGTATTCCTTAGTCCTCTTTACCCTCTCATCGACAAACGTTGGAACAATAAGGTCTATTTTCAAATTCTTTTGGAAATCTTCTCTTAAATCATAAATAAGCCTATCTACTTTGAACAGACCTTTAACGGAAAGGTATTCCATAGATACTGGAACTAATAATTTCTTACAAAAATTGAGGGCGTTTTCATTTAGTATTCCCAAGCCAGTCTGACAGTCTATTAAAACATAATCATATGTTTCAATTCCTTCTAATCTTTTTTTTAGAGCATTTTCTCTGTTCCTCCACCCGACCATTTCCAAGGCCACTTGGGATATAGTTTCATCAGAGGGTAAAAGATCTAAATTCTTTCTAGCGTTAACAATACATTGCTCAAATGTGGCTTCACCTTTTAACAGATGATAAATACTCTTAGTAAATTTTACTCCAAGACATTCAGCATCGTTTCCTTGATCATCAATATCAATAATAAGAACTTTCTTTCCAGTTAGAGCTAATGAGTGGCCTAGGTTTATGGTAGTAGTAGTTTTACCCGTTCCACCTTTCTGATTGTAAACAGCGATTGATTCCAAGATACCACCTATTACTTAATAGTTAATATATATCAAATAATACATATTAAATATTTTATAATATGTATTAATTAATAGTTAATATATTTCTTTATAAGCTTTATGCCTTTATAGAAGTATATTTTTATGTGTTCTAGCTAGGGTATTTTGGTAAAAAATAAGAAAATATGATTAATAGAAAAAATTTTTAATTGAGAAGCTAATAATTAATAGTTATTAACTAATAAGATAAAAATAATATTTATATCAAGCGTATGATCAAATTGAAGTAGACCCTTTTAAGAACAGAACTTCTAGGTATATGCAGAATCATGTTCGTTTTATGGATTTAGAAACATATAATTTATATCAAGAAAAGCCCATAGGCTAAGAATCTTATTTAATTATTTTTAGATTATGTCGAAATAATTATCTCTAGACTAGAATACGAATATATCAGAGTATAAAGGTTAAAAAGAATATAATTAATAGATAATAACTAATAAATATTACATAATAACTAATAAATATTAATTAAGAAACAATATTCCCTTCAGAATCAACAATAATTCCTTTTTTTTCAAGATTTTTCCTTAATCTCCAAAAAGAAGTCATAGAAATACGTTTTTTTGCTTCTTTAAGAAATTTTTCAGCTGCTTTGGGGCTAATAAAGTTTCGTTTAAGGAATTCAGTTTCAACTAGCTTAATTCTATTTTTTCTACCGCCGCTGCCTTTTGATTCTATTAATTTAATCTCACGTTCTATAGCCCTAATTAAATCTTCTCTAGTAATCCCGTATTTTTTTGATAATTGGGTTTCTAAATCCAATATTATCCCCCTGTATTTCAAAATTCTGTATTTTGAAATAGGAGATGTTATTATCTTAATAAATCTTACCATTAAGAATAAGCGAGCATTATTTCAATTAAGCTAGACAAATATATAAATTTATATATTGACAATTCAAATTAAATATCTGGTGATTCTTTGAAAATATATATCTATGGATATTTAGAGGGCAATTATGTTAAAATAGTTATAAAACCTGCAACTAAGCTATTGCCCGAAATGTTCAAAGAATACCTAAAGGATATGAAGAAATTCAATTTAGATTATAATAAAAACATTAAAGCAAATGAAATAAAAATAAAAGATCCTAAACAACTTGTTGCATTATTAAATTATTTTGATAAAAATTATAGAGTGAACGCAGAAATGGAAGGAACAAAAGTTTATTCATGGGAAGAAAGAGGGTTATTCTTAATAGAAGCTATAAATCTACTAAAAATGAAAGCGCTAGAAAAGAAAAATCATAAAATAGTTGTATACTGCTCGAGAATTGATATTCAATTTATGAGTAAGATGCATGGTGATAAGTTACCTGAGTGGATTATAAAATATGATAAAATAGATAGAGATAAAGTTGTAGAAGATATACTAAACGAATCTAATATAAAATTCATTAAAGAAATGGCAGGGGATAAAAAAATATACTACATGGACGTAATCCCTGAAAAATTGGAAAATTGGATAGCACTTAAAGATAAATTTATAGAGAAATATTCTGAGCTTTAATTAATGAAAAAAGGAACATATTCTCTTATAATATTTCTAAAAGATTCTAGAGAAATTAATATAGGAAAACTAGGTAAATTTTTTTTTAAAAGAGGATATTATGTTTACAATGGGAGTGCGCTTGGTGGATTTGGACGAGTAAAATATCATCTGAAAGAAAATAAGATTAATAGATGGCATATAGATTATTTTCTAGAAAAAGCAAGTATAGTTAAAATAATATTAGCAGAAGTTAAAGAGAATTATGAGCATGAAATTACATACAGGTTATTAAAAAAAGATAATGCTGAAATTATCGTAAAAGGATTTGGATCATCAGATTGTAATAGATGCTTGTCTCATCTAATTTATTTTAATGAATCTCCAAAAATAGAAGAAGTATACCAAGAGTTATGTCTTAATTATAAAGTGTTAAAGACGACTGATTTCAAAGACATGCAAACTTTCAAAATCTAAATTTATAAATTTTTTATCTTTAAATCTAAAATTATTTTGATTTAAAAAATTAATCGTATTCTCCAATGGATAAAGTGACGATTGAAGCAAATATGCCTTACCGTTTGGGGATAAAAAAGAATTAAAGTCCTTGAGAAATTGACGTATATATAGTCCTCCATCACTTCCGCCGTTGTAGGACAAATCAATTAAATCCTTCGGGGTTGAATCAACAGGCAAATATGGAGGATTAAATACTATAATATCAAATAAAGCGCCAAATTTTAAAGAAGAAAAAATATTTGATGCAAAGAGAAATAAATTATTTATTGAATTCAAGGATGCATTTGTTTTGGAAAGGGACAACGCATAAGGATTAATATCACATCCAAAAACATGATTAACTGTTTTAGCAAGATGCATAGAAATTATACCGCTGCCAACACCTATTTCAAGAGCATTTATTGAATCACTTGGATCAATTGCTTCGATTAATAAATAAGAATCATCATCAGGAAAATAGACTCTGTCATCATGTTTGATAATTAAGTCCAAAATATCCATTAAATCACTTAAGAAATAACAAATATTAAATATAATTATAAATATTACTGAATAAGATACAGGTAGTCAGAGATTTGACAATATATCGGGGCTAAGACATGGTGAAATTCAAGATGTTTGGAGATACTTCTTCAAAGGCGTATTATGAGGATTTTAATCACCAAATTAAATTAGTAAAAGATGAAGTTTTAACTCTTGAAGAAGCTATAAAATTATTAGAAAGGGGTTGTTCTAATGAAATGCAAGATAAATGTAAAATCATATCAGAATTAGACAAAGAGGCTAAATCCTATGAAGATAAATTAAGGCAATATAATGAAAAGGACTTATTTATAGGCCCTAATAATATCAATATTGGACAGTTTTCTAAAATAATAGAGAATATAAGAAAGGCCACTAAATCATCATCTGAATTATTGATAAATATAAAAGACAAAAAGATTCCTAAAGAGTTAATTAAAGAACTAGTTAAATTAATAGAAATAGATGAGAATATATCTAGAAATATTTACCTTACTTTAAAGAAAATAGAAGAATTAGATAAGAATAATACTAATAAATTATTAACTAAAATACAGAAAAGTCAAAAAGAAGCTGAAGTGACCTCAAGTATTTTATTAGACAATTTTGAGAAATATAATGCTGAAAAAGAATTGCCTGATGATTTAAAGCAAATAATAGATTTATTAAAAAATATACCAATAGAAGCTGGGAAAGTGGCCTTAATAATAAATTAACAAGATTAGGGAGTATAATGAAAACAATAGAAATAAAGAATGTAACAAAGAAATTTAACGATCGGATTGCAGTTAATAATCTTTCATTCTGCACAGAGAGTGGAAAAATATATGGATTTTTAGGGCCAAATGGTGCTGGAAAAACAACTACTATACGAATGATAATGGGTATTATCGAACCGGATTCGGGAGAGATTAAGATATTCGAAGAGAAAATATCAGAAAAATTAAAAGGCCAAGTTGGATATATACCTGAAGAAAGAGGATTATACAAGAAGTATAAAGTAATAGACCTTTTACTTTATTTCGCAAGATTAAAAGGAATGAGTTCTGAAGAGGCAAGGAGTAATATTAAAATTTGGCTAGATAAAGTTGGCCTTAAAGATAGGGCCAATAGTAAAATAGAAGAGCTTTCTAAAGGAATGCAGCAAAATATTCAACTTATCATTTCTTTAATAAATGATCCAAATCTCATAATTCTTGATGAACCATTTGTGGGCTTAGACCCGATAAATGCAAGAAATATGAAAGAAATAATTCTATCATTAAAAGAATCCGGGAAAACAGTTATTTTTTCAACACATCAAATGAATGAAGCTGAAAGGCTTTGTGATCACATATTTTTAATTAATAATGGGGTAAAAGTAATTGATGGATCAATTAATGATGTAAAAAAGAAATATTCAAAAAACTTTGTTACTGTTGAATTTGGTAATAAGGCCGTTAATCTCGAAGATATCGAACTAATTGAAAAAGTCTATTATGAAGGAAATAAAGTCGAAATAGAAATAAGAAAGAATTCAGATTATAACGAACTCTTAAGAAAATTATTAGAAAGAGGAGAAATTAAAAGATTTGAAATATCTGAATCATCGCTTGAAAGTATTTTTGTTGAGGTTGTAACTAATGAAGTCTAAAACAAAAATTGTTGCTTTTACAGAGTTTATAACAAATGTAAAAAGAAAGGAATTCATTATTTTGACCATCTTATTGCCATTGATACTATTAATGTCTATGGTGATACCACTATTATTCATGCAAACTGTTTCTCATGAAAAAGAAACATTAGGAGTAGTTGATGAAACAGGAATAGTATTACCTATACTAAAAGAGAGATACACTGACTATATATTACAAGAAATTGAGAATGTAGAAGATGCAAGACTCTTTCTTGAAAGTAAAAATATATCAAGTTATATTTTCATACCAAAGGATTTTATACACTCAGGGAAAGTTTATTATTACTCAAAAATTCAATTATCCTCATTTTCATCAGCAAATATTAATCTTGAACAAATACTTTCAGATATTGTAATTGAAAATTTATTGGAAGAAAAAGGAGTACCAAAGGAAACAATTAACAAAGTGAAGAATCCAATTCAAATGGAAAGAATAACTGTTACAAAGGCCGGTGAAGAGAAGGAAACACCCTTCTCCTTTGTTAGTAACTATCTTCTCCCATTGTTCTTATTTATGTCTATTATGAATGCTGGAGGGTATCTATTAAACGGTATTGTAGAAGAAAAGGAGAATAAAGTTGTTGAAGTATTACTTTCTACCATATCGCCCACAGAGCTATTATCTGGTAAGATAATTGGGTTAGGGGTTCTAGGGATATTACAGATATGCATATGGGTTAGTGGAATCGTAATAGTTACTCAAATATTAAATATACCACTGATAAGTTTAGAAAAAGGAGTTCTTATTATGATATTTTTCGTTCTTGGATATCTCTTTTACTCTTCCATCTTTGCTATGATAGGATCTGTTTCAACATCTACAAGAGACTCACAACAAATATCTGCAGTTGTATCATTTGTAGTTTTTATCCCACTTCTTCTATTCTTTGGCATTATTCAAAGCCCAAACATGACATTCATAAGACTATTAGGTATGGTCCCTCCTTTCATACCTACAATCATGATAATGAGAATTTTATTATCAGAAGTACCTTTAATAGACATTTTAATATCGCTCTTTATACTCACAGCTTCATTAATAATTATGGCAAAAGTTGCTTCAAAAGTATTTAAAATTGGGATATTGATGTATGGCAAAAAGCCAATATAACTGAATTAATAAAATTGATTAGAGGATAGACTTTAATGAAAAGAATTGGATTATTAGTTTGTCAGATATTTGAGGAGGAGATACTAGAAATTCTTGAAAGCTATCCTGAGATAGACAAATTAATAATTTACGATAATGAAGCTTCAAAAGAGTTCCAAAATATAGTAAGGAATAATCTCGCTCCTAACAAATTTAAGATAGCAAGGGAATTATGCTCCAGAAAATATTTGAAAAAAGAAAATAATCTTGAAATTCTTTTATATATGTTGCCTCTTGCTTTGCATGTTGATCCAAAATTGATAAAAAAGGAAGTAGTCCAAGCAGCTAAAGAATTAGAAAAGCATGTAGACTACCTTGTACTGTTTTTTGGGCTCTGTGGTAATTCTCTTGGGGATATAGAATCGTTGATGAGGGAAAATAGATTCACTATTCCTGTATCAATATTAAAAGATCGGGAAGGTGAGATAGTTGACGATTGTGTTTGTGCATTACTTGGATCAAGAAAAGAATATATCGAAACAATAAATGAACAGCCTGGAACATGGTTTATGACCTACGGTTGGGCTAAGTACTGGAAAGAGTTATCATGTGAAACTGTTGGGTCATTTAACATAGATAAAATGAAACTTGTCTTTGACAGAGCAGGTTATAAAAGAACACTTGCTTTGGATTTTGATTTTGGAGACAGAGCCCTTTATGATAAAAGATGTAAAGAATTTTCAGAAATATTTAATCTTCCATTATGCTATAAAAAAGGAGATACTGAATTACTAAAAAATATTCTAGGAATAGCGATTAAAGAGGTTATCTCTAATGATTGACCTTACAAACATTTTATTGATATTCCTATTCGCAAAAGTATTTGGGGATCTTTCTGAAAAGGGCAATATTTCAGGAATTGTAGGGCATGTACTCTGTGGTATAATTTTAGGGCCATTCCTATTAGGAATAATTTACCCAAGCAAAGAAATTGAAGTTCTTGCAGACATAGGGCTTTTAGTGATAATGTTATATGCAGGACTTACCAGTGAGTATAAAGAATTATTAAAAGCTAAATATACGGCAGTTTTAGTGGGCGCACTTGGAGTTCTTTTTTCATTTGTTATGTGTTTTTCAATTGTTTGGTTGTTAGGATTTGGTTTAATCCCTTCACTTTTCACAGGAATTATTCTGAGTAATACTGCTGTTGAGATTATAGGTGGATTAATTACAAATGAAAACAATCAAAAAGTTTCAAGCATACTTTTAGGCGCATCATTTTTTGATGATATTATTGCAATTTATCTGGTGGGGCTACTTTCATCAATTGCCATAAACAAATCCACATTGAGTATAGTTGATATAGGTAGTGTGACTTTAAAGATAGTTGTGTTTTTTGTAATAACGATTTTGCTAAGTGAATTTTTGATATCTTCTAAAGGCCCTAAAATTACAAAATACTTTGTGGAAGGTGACCAGCATCAATCAATTATGCTAGTATTTATTTTTACATTAGTATTTGCTCTTTTTGCCTCTTTTATAGGACTTCATGAAGTTGTAGGATCTTTTCTAGCTGGCCTTATACTTAGCAGAGTTAAAGAGAGAGAAGATCCGATGTTGTCATTTAGAATAAGATTTAATGAGATAACGGGAGAAATGAACACACTTATGCGTTTTTTCTTCATGCCGCTTTTCTTTGTATACATTGGACTTTTGTTTAATCGTGAAAATAAAGAAATAAATATCATTCTAATAACTTTGTTATTTTTAGCAGCGATGAGTGGCAAGATAATCGGATGCGGTTTGGGAAGTAAAATATCTCGACTTACCAACAGAGATTCCATTATAGTCGGAGTTGGTATGTGTGGAAGAGGTTCTCTTGAACTAGCTATAGTTAGATATGGTTTTACTAATGGTGTAATCTCAAATGAGATATATTCCTCAATAGTAATCCTTACACTTCTTACAATAATAATTACGCCTATACTATTTAGAAAACTAATGCAGAAATCAGACGTGTATTTCTATGATATCTCCGTCCCTTAAAACATGTTCTGGACCCACTCTTTGACCTTCAAATTTGGCAGAATCACCCCAGACTCTAGCAAATTTAAAGTTCTTATAGAGAGTTTTATGAACTTTTTTAGCTGCATCGAGTGCTGTAGAATCAATTTTCATTGGCATGGCTTCATTATCAATTTTTCCTCCAGGAGAGCGAGTATAAACTCTAATTATACCTAAAATAGAAAATATTTCACTGGGTAAGATATCAATGTTAACATTATTAATTGCAGAAACAGGTATTATCTTGAAATTTTTTACATGGTTCTGAATTTTTTCAAGTCCTTCTCGACTTCCGGGCAAATCCCCTTTAGTACCAACAATAATGGCTTTTTTGTATTCTAGAGAACTATCTAAAACTTCAAATATATCTGTCAATGTAACATTTTCTTTAATAGTAATTATTGCGTTATGAACTCGTTCTTCCATTAAGATTTTTCTAACATCTTGGGGGGTACAATCCACTAAGAAATTTTCCCCTATAATTTCAATTCCACCTGTTGGAATCTTTTCAATGTCAATGTTTGGAACTTTTTTATTAATTCTTAATCCTTTGGCTTCGAGTTCAGATAAAATAATTTCTAAATCTTTCACTGGATCAACAGATAAATCAATTAAGATTAAAATTGCATCAACAGCTCTTATAGCGCTGATTAACGGACCGCCCATACCTTTACCAAGAGAAACGCCCTCAATTAAACCTGGCATATCAACAAGCTGTATCTGTATGCCTTTATAAGGGAGCATAGCAGGGATAGGTTTTACCGTAGTGAATGCATAATTACCTATTTCAACGTCTTTTCCAGTAAGTTTATTTAGTAAGGTTGATTTACCTGAATTTGGTAATCCCACCAATGCAACTTGAGCAGCACCTTCTTTTCTAACAAAGAACGTAGCTCCGCTGCCCCCAGTGCCTCCTTTCTTCAGTTCTTTTTCTTTTTCAACTTCTTTTTTTAATTTGGATAAATTTCTTTTAATTTGAAGTTGCATCTTTTCTGTACCTTTGTGTTTAGGGATTGTACTTAGCATAAGCTCAAGGGCTGCCAATTTTTCCTTTGGCGATTTAGCTAATTTGTAAGCGTCTTCAGCTTTTAGATATTCAGGAGTAACATTTGAGGGCATGATATCAAGCCAAAATCTACATTTTGATATAAAAGATTTGTTTATATCTATTAAAAAAAAATTGAGATTTAAAAATATATTTAATTTAGAAAATAGTATTGGTGAGTAACTTAAATATAAAAAAATTGTATTAAGCCAATTTTTTAATTCCAATTAAAAATTTGTCACCTTCAATATCCCATTCTTTGTTTATAAAATTATCTTGTTTAGAAAATAACAGTAATTTGCTTCTGGTTTCTTTCTTAATGTAATCTTCATGATATTTTAAATCTTTTTCAAAAGAAGAATCAACATAGGAGTGTATATATTCTTCAACATTTAAATTAGCTTGCTTTCTCATTTCTTGGATTCTTCTTATTACTTCTCTAGATATTGCTTCAGATTTCAAATCGTCAGTGATTACAGTATATAGATATACTTTTCCATTTTCAAATTCACTGATTTCGTAGCCCTTAGGCAAAAGATAATTAAATACAACGTCGTCCGGAGATATTTTAAATCCATCGAGGTCATAGAAACTTTCCTTATCTAGACCAGATTTAATCTTACAAGGGTTATGTGTTTTCAATAATTCAACGACTTTTTTGGCATCTCCTTTAAATTTAGGGCCAATTGATTTATGATTTGGTAAAATTTCTAGCTCTTGGACAACATCACCAAGGATTATTTCCTTGACGTTTATTTGTTTTTTGAATATTGCGTCTAAATTTTTAACTGCCCGAATAACATTTTTATCTTGAGTTTCGACAATTACTTTTGACATTGGCCATCTAAGTTTAATTCCAGCTTTTTGTCTGGCGTGGAGTGTTCCCTCTATAATGCTTCTAAGAATAGACATATCCTCTTCCAATTCCTTGTTGATCAAAGAAGCGTCATGTTTATCCCAGTCGGAAAGATGAATTGAGGATCCTCCTATGAAATTATTGTATATTTCTTCCGAGATAAAGGGAGATATTGGTGCTAAAATTTTACATAATCTTTTGAATACATAAAGAGCTGTAACGTAAGCGCTAATTTTTTCTTTATCGTCCCCTTCAAGCCACATTCTTTCTCTAACAAGACGGATATACCATCTTGAAAGGTCTTCTAATATAAACTCCTTTAGCTTTCTAGGGATAAGATGAAGTTCAAGAGTATCAAAATTATCCTCTACTTCTTTTGTTATAGTGTTTATTCTAGAAAGAATCCATTTATCCTCATCTCGAAGATGTTTATTGAAGTCACTTAGAGGAGTATTAACATCAAATTTATCCAAGGACATATATAATGTAACAAATTTGTAAGCGTTCCATAAAATATTAAATGTTCTATATATGCTTTCAACATTTTCCCAGTTGAATTTTAACTTGTCCCATGGAGCTATTTCCCATAATAAATAAAATCTTGTAACATCGGCCCCATATTTAGCTATTACATCCTTTGGATCCACAACATTTCCTAGTGATTTAGACATTTTTTGTCCAAATTGATCCAAAACAAAATCATTCATTAGAACTTGATTATAGGGAGCTCTGTCAAATACAATGTAACTTTCAAGCATTAATGTGTAAAACCAGCCTCTTGTCTGGTCAAGACCCTCAGTTATGAAATCCACAGGATAAAGTTCAGAGAATAATTCTTTGTTTTTAGGATAACCAAGTGAACTCCAAGTAGATGCTCCCGAATCAAACCATACATCCGCTATATCTGAAACGCGTTTCATATCCCCCGAACATTTAGGGCATTTTAAAATAACTGAGTCAATATAAGGCTTATGAAGATCTTCAGGTATATTCCCTCCCATTGAGGATATCTCCTCTAATGAAGAAATGACTTTAACTTCTCCACAGGAGCATTCCCATATTGGTAAAGGTATTCCCCAGAACCTTTGTCTAGATATACACCAATCTCTAGCACCTTCAATCCAATTATGGAATCTCTTTTCTCCGGCCCAATCGGGTACCCACTTAACTTTTTTATTTTCCTTTAATATCTGCTCTTTTATTGATTCAACCCTTATGAACCATTGATCAGAAGCTCTGTATAATAAAGGAGATTTGCATCTCCAGCAGTGAGCATATCTGTGAAATATAGAGTCTCTTAATACGAGGAAGCCTTTATCTTCTATATCATCAATTATTAAATCGTTAGCATCTTTTATATAGATACCTTTGTATTTTCCAGCTTCATCAGTGAAGTTTCCAGTTTCATCAACTGGAGAAAAAATAGGGAGTTTGAATTCAACTCCAGCACTATAATCATCAGGCCCATGACCGGGAGCAGTATGCACACATCCTGTACCATCTTCCAAGGTAACATAGTCCTTTACAATAATTGTGTGTGCATTTAGTTCTTTGAATTGTTTGTGAATAGGTACTTCATCTTCTAGAATATGCCTATATTTAAGGCCAAGAAGATCTTTTCCCTTAATAGTTTCAACAACTTCGTAATTATCTATTTCAAATAACAACATCAATTTCTCTAAAAGCTCTTTTGCAACAATCCATACTTCAGAACCGACTTTAACTTTAACATAATCGTATTTCGGATTAACTGCAATGGCGACATTTGCTGGTATGGTCCATGGAGTTGTTGTCCAGATTATCACGAATTCATCTTTCTTATCAATTAAAGGGAACTTAACATATATAGAGTCGTCTTCTACATCTTTGTATTCATCAGTTGCTTCATAGCCAGAAAGTGGAGTTTCACAACGAGGACACCAAGCTACAGTGGCCTTGCCTTTATACAATAGACCTTTTTCCCAAGCTTTCTTAAAGAAATACCATGATGATTCTATGTATGAATTTGTTAAGGTCATGTAGGGATTATTAAAATCACCTATCATTCCAAATCTTTTATAAAAATCAATCCAAATTTTAAGAAATGAAAGTCCTCTTTCTTTACAGGATTTTATGAAAAGCTCAGTTCCTATCTTTTCGATGTCACTCTTTGTCTTGGTACCTAAAATTTCTTCGACTTTTACTTCTATAGGAAGACCGTGCATATCAAATCCAGGTTGATGCCAGACGTTATATCCATTCATTGACTTGTATTTGAGAACAGGATCTCTCAATGCCCTAGTTCTTGCATGACCTATGTGGGGCGTTCCATTCATATAAGGCGGTCCATCAAGAAAGTAAAATTTAGGGCCATTTGCTCGTAATTCCTTTAATTTGGCATAGATATCTATGTCATTCCAGTTTTTTAGAATCTTTGTCTCTAATGATACTGGATTGTATTCTTCAGGCACCTCAGAAACCATGAAAACAATAAATTTAAACGTTTTAAAAGTTTTTGGTAAATCTAATCTTTTCTTTCAAAAACAAATTTCGGAACGGCATCTTTCAACGGATCAAAATTTTCAATGTTTTTTATTTCAACACATTTCATTGATACCTTTGAGTGAAGGGTTGATGGAAGTCTTAGAATTCTTTTTACATCGACAGTTACCTTTCCATCAACTAATGATGCATTTATTTTTTCAATATGTGTTAAAAATTCATTTTTAGTTTTATCACCAATGCCTTTTAAATCCAAATAATTTGGATTACAATTTAGTATTTTAGAGATAATAATATCTTTTTCTGTTAAAAGATTGTCAACAACTTTTTTATTAAAAGGCAAATCATTTTCTTTCATTTTTTTAAAAGTCAAAACAAACATTTTTCGATATACAGCAGGATAACCGTGTGAAAGAAACATTATTTGTTCCTTGGGTCTTTTAGATCCAGTAACATACTCCAATATTTCTGACCTTCTTTCTAGGGATAATACTTCATTATCATAAACTCTAAGATGGTAACCACGACCTGAATATACTAAAGATAGATATTTAACGCCTAAATCACCTATAAGAGTATCTTTAATATTTAAAACAATTTCTTTTGCTTCGGTTAAACATTTTTCACAAACTTGACCCTCTTTACAATAACAGCTTTTTACAGCAAGATCTTTTGCATCTATATCAAATACTAGTTCTGCTCCTTTCCACTCTTCTCTATTTTTGGGATTAGAATAAAATGAAACACTTGTGCATACAGCGTAAGGAAAATTCTTTACTAAAAAATCAGCAAATAGGTCCACAGTCTTAAATTCTTTATATCTATCATTGTACCCATTGCCATCGTGGTCAAAAGCAAATTCTCTTTCATGTATACGATCGATTATGAATTCAGGAACATCGTTTTTATTCCATTCCTCATGATAGTATAATTTTCTCTCTCTTAAAGAGGCCTCTTTGAATTCCAATAACTCGCCTCATTTATGGGTCAATATAACTGTAACTCCTTTAGGTTCAACTTTATCGACTCGAATGAATCCAAATCGTTCAAATTGAGCAATGTCGCCTTCATTCAAATTGGCAATTTCTTCTTCACCGTAACCATGTATAGTCTGAAGCGAATTTGGATTTATTTCTTCACCTTCATATAAAATACCTGGAACTACAACAGAAACTTTAACATTCTTTTCTGAAACCCATTGAATTTTCTTAATCTTTGTGAGTTCGTCTCTAGAAGATTTTTCATCTGTGTGCATTGCTTTTATTGTGTTACCTTGGATGTCTATAATGAAAATATTATAAAGGTCTTTTAATCTAATAATCTGGCCTTTAGACAATCCTTTTGAATCGTTTGCAGATATGAAAAATTTACCTGTTATCTGGACTTCTCTAAATCCTCTATCAAAATCAGGATGGCGTTTTAATTGAATAGTTTGATAAGAAGCATCAATAACATCGAGTGCTATTGGATCTGCTACAAAATAAAATCTGTCTGAAATAGGATCAATTATTTTTCTGTTAAGTGATTCAATAAGAGACCAATCAATTTCAGGTTCAGATTTTGAAAGACCTATCTCTTCGGCCACCATATGAATTGCTTCAGGGGTAATACCCCTTCTTTTAAGGCCACGAATTGTAACTAGTCTGGGATCGTCCCATCCTGAAACAACATTCTCTTCTATTAAAGGTCTTATTAATCTCTTAGATGTTGGGGCACCTTTAACTGTAAATCTTGAATACTCAATAATTTTTGGATTTCTTAAATTCAGAAGGCCACGTATGTAATCTTGTAATTCTATTCTCAAAGCAAATTCATTACTTCTCAAAACATGAGTAACCCCTAGTACCGAATCTTCGATTGCACATGCAAAATCATATACCGGCCAAATTCTATATTTGTCTCCTTGAATTGGATGAGGGTGATCAACAACTCGTAGCATAGTTGGGTCTCTCATGACAGTGTTTTTTGAAGTCATGTCCCCTCTAAGTCTGAGAGAATATTTACCTTCTTCAGCAGATTCCATTTCATTCCAAAGAGAAAGATTATCTTGTACAGTATTAGAAACGCATGGACAATTTTTTGATTCAAATCTCAATTTAGATACATATTCTGCATCACAGTTACATACATAGGCCTTACCCATGTTAATTAAATCTTTAGCATATTTGTAATAGAGTTCCATATCATCGGACATATTTCGCTCTTCATCCCATGTTATTTTAAGCCATTTCAAATCTTGTTTGATTGCTTCATAATACTCAAGTTTTTCCTTTTTGGGGTTAGTGTCGTCAAATCTTAGAATGACCTTACCATTATATTTTCTAGCATAGTAATAGTTGAAATAAAATGACATTCCATGACCAATATGGGGATATCCATTAGGCTCAGGAGGTAATCTAGTAACTACTTTTCCCATTTCTGCGCCTTCTAAAGGTGGCAATTCTCTTGGTGATTCTTTTTCTTTAGGTTTTTCAGAAAAAAATTCAGGGAAAATCTCTCTTAACTTATTTTCAATTTCACTAGGAGACATTTTAGATATTTGATTAACAGCAGTTTCTACAGATACTATGACATCCTTTGATTGTTTCCGCATTTCAGGGAGCTCGGCCATTATTTTGCCTGTAACAGCTTTAGGGCTAGGATTGCCTCCATACTGAAAAGCGTTAATAAGAGCATATTTAAGTGCAATTTTTTGAAGATCATCACTCATTTAATCACAATTGAAAAAGATGATTTTAATATTAAAAGGTTATCAATGAGAAAGTGTATAACTCTAGATAAATATTTAAAATTGAATAAAAAATTAAGTTAAGAAAGGATAAATATGTCAAAAAAGAAATACTTATTATTTATATTAATTGCTTTTCTGCTGTCATTAAATCTAATAAGTTACACTAATACTACCATTGGAAGAGTAATTCGTTATGGCCCTGGAAATGTTGATCACTATCAAAAATTTCCTTACCATAGAATAGCCACGAGCTCAAATCCATTCAAATTTACTGAAAACAATGTCGAGAGTATTGTAAAAAGTCGTTTTTATAATATATCCTATGGAAATAACCAAAAAGTGGGGGATTTAGATCAGTTTCTTGAAAAGACCGATACAACTTCATTTATTGTAATTCATAAAAATAGAATTGTATATGAAAAATATTATAACAACTATACTCAAGAATCTATAGTAACTTCCTTCTCTGTAGCGAAATCATTCACTTCTGCACTTGTAGGTATTGCAATTGATGAAGGGTACATCAAATCAGTATACGACCCAATAACTGATTACATCCCAGAATTAATAGAAAGAGACGAGAGATTTAGTAAAATAAAAATTATAGATCTGTTGCATATGACGTCAGGGCTAGAATACAAAGAACCACCTGATGATATTTATACTTATTTTGCACCTAATCTTAGGAAATTAGCCTTAGATAATACTGAAATAAAAGAAGACCCAAATAAAATGTTTGTGTATAATAATTACAATCCACTTTTGTTAGGTATAATCCTTGAAAGAGCAACTGGTAGATCTGTTTCTAAGTATTTGGAAGAGAAGATATGGGTACCAATAGGTATGGAATATGAAGGATCATGGAGTGTAGATTCAAATGATTTCGAGAACATGGAAATTGGTATTAATTGTAGAGCTATAGATTTTGCTAAATTCGGAAGACTATTCCTCAGAAAAGGTAACTGGAATGGGAAACAAATTATTTCTAACGGATGGTCTGTTGCTTCAACGGCCCCATATATCCCAGATGACAATGATTATTATCCTTCAAATCCAATTTTTAATGAATATCGAGGTTATTATTCTTTAATGTGGTGGGGTATTAAAAGAGATGAGAAAAATTATGATTTTTATGCAGAAGGCAATCATGGGCAATATATCTATATCTCTCCTGAAAAAGATTTGATAATCGTCAGAAATGGGACAAGTTATGGGGAGGGAATGGAAAGTGAAAATATGAGTTGGTGGCCCATCGTATTATATAAATTCGCAAATCAATTTACATAATAATAAAACTTAAAATTATTGCCTTTGTGCAATAATTCTTTTTATAGTTGGTAAGAAATAGGCAGAAACAAATATTAAAAATCCTATATATGCTAAATTCGGTGGAAGAAGAAAAGCTGAAACCAACCCGATAACTGCAATTATAATACCTTCCTTTGAACAAAATGGACATCCTATGTTACATGACTGTCCTTTTTTAGTATTACTATCTTCCATAAGAATCTGATGTTATTTTTACTTATAATATTTTCCGTGAATTTATTTTCACATATTAGAATAGAGTATATTTAGTTAAATAAATTATTAATTCTAGGAAAAAGTATTTTAAAAATGAAAGCGAAAGATTTATATACTTTAAGTTAAGTTAACATATTGTGTATAAAATCTAAGAGGTGGTAAAATGGCATGGTTCGATATAATGGAAGATATGAGAAAAATGCAGGAAGAAATTGAAAGAGCGTTTCCAGAATTTTGGAGAAGAACGCCTTTGTTAGTTTCTGGAGACTCTAAACAAGGTGATGTAGTAAGATATAGAAGACCCCTAACAGATCTTAAAGAAACTGAAAATGAATTTATAATGGAACTAGAAATGCCAGGTATATCAAAAGATGACATTGATATAAAAGTAACAGAGGATTCAATTGAAATAAAAGCTGAGAAAAAATTTGAAAATAAGGAAGAAGATGAAAAGAAAGGATATTTCTACCAAGAGAGAAGATACCAAGGATTTTACAGATCAATCCCATTGCCAAGTGGGATAAAACCTGAAGAAACAGAAGCTAAATTTGACAATGGTGTTCTTGAGATTACAATGAAAAAGGCTGAAGAAAAAGAAAAGGCATTAAAAGTAAATGTTAAATAATTTACTTTTCTTTTTTATATTAAATTTATATCAATCTATGCTGTATAGGCGGTACGTAACTTGAAACTTTTTTTATTTTAAAGTCATTTTCAAGAAGATTTTTAATTTGATTTGGGGGTACTCCTGAAGAAATCTCCCTTGTTCTGCCATATCTACCTTTACTAACAACTTTTGCATTCAAAATTCCAAGCATGTCTAATTCAGAAATTAAATCTGAAACTCTTCTTTGAGTTAAAATATCTAATTTTAGAATATTGCTCAAGTCTTTGTAAATATTAAATACATCTCCTGTGATAATCTCGCCAGGCATGTATTTTTCAAGGAGATAAACAGAATAAAGTATTAGTTTTGATTGGGTTGGAAGCGTTTTAATTACTTCAGATATTCTGTCTTGTTCTATTTTATCTTTTGCAAGTCTAACATGCGGTTCTGTAACTTTTTTTGCATTTTGTCTTTCAGCTATTTCACCTGCAGTTCTCAATAAATCAAGAGCCCTTCTAGCATCTCCATGTTCTTGAGCTGCAAATGCTGCGCATAATGGGATTACTCCAGGACTTATAACTCCCTCATTGAAAGATATTTTTGACCTGTCTTCTAAGATATCCATTAGTTGCGGGGCATCGTATGGGGGAAAAATAATTTCCTCTTCTCCCAATGAACTTTTTACTCTTGGGTCTAAAAACTCAATAAATTTTAAATCGTTAGATATACCTATTATACTAACTCTTGCATTTTCAAGATCGCCGTTAATTCTAGTTAGATTATAAAGAACGTCGTCGCCACCTTTTTTTAAGAGTTGATCAACTTCATCAAGGATAATTATAACAAGTTTTTTTTCATTATCAAGACTTTGAGAAAAAACATCATATATTTTATCTGTAGGCCAACCAGTAAGAGGAACAGATTGCCCAAAATACTCAGCTAATTTTGATAAAAGTCTGTATTGAGTATCCACAACCTCACAATTTATATAAATGAAAGTAATTGGCATGTCTAGCTTTATTACTGAACTAAGATCGGGCTTAGGTAAACCGGTATTGGTATCAATTGTAGGAGATGTTTTTAAGAAAGCTTTACCGCCAACTTTCTTTACAAGACCATTACCTACATATTTTACTACAACGGTTTTACCAGTTCCAGTTTTACCATAAACAAAAATATTAGATGGTGTTTCTCCTTTAAGAGCAGAAACTAGAATAGACGCAAGTTTTTCGATTTCATTTTTTCTGTGAGGTAAAATATCAGGAGTATAAGAATGACGTAATACTTCTTTATTTTTAAAAATTGAATTTGATAAAAGAAGTTCATCAAATAATTCGTCTAGAGACGATTGTTTATTTGAAACAAGATCCTCGATACTAGAGGCAATTGTATACTGAAGTTCTTCTTTATCACAAACTTCGAAGAATTTTTTTGTTTTGGTGTTGTCATCGTATTTCAATGGTATTTCTCCGTTCTCTTGATTCAAACGCATCACTTTATTATTTGTGTAATATGTATCCTTTTTATATATTTCTCCCACCCCTTTATTTCCACTGGAGATTTGAAATATTTAAAAAAATTTACTTGAAAAGAAATTGAATTGAACCAATAATTTAAAATCGAGTAAAATTTAGCTTTATTTTGAAATGACTAATATATTTTGATAAGTCTTCTTTGATTACTGTATTCATCGTAGATTGCACAATTGATAATAATGAATAGAAAAATATATATACCTAAAAAAAGATAAACAATTGGGATTTTATAAAAATTTACTTTTTATATAAATAAGAATTATAAAAATTTAATTTCCAGTGGAAATAAAGGGGTCTCTCTATAAATAATAATTTAAATGAAAACTATAATATTTTATCTATGCAAGACAATAATTACTTTGATAACTATAGAAAAGCAGGAGATATATTAAAAATAGTTAAGGAAGATTCTCGTAAATTAGTTATTAATGGGTATAAAGTAGTAGATTTAGCTGAATTTATCGAAAATAAGATCATCGAATTAGGTGGATTTCCTGCATTCCCTTGTAATATATCTATTAATAATGTAGCAGCTCATTTTACGCCTAATCTTAACACTGAATTAGTACTTAAAACTGGTGACTATGTTAAAGTAGATATTGGATGTCATATTGCTGGATGTATTGCAGATACTGCTTATACAGTTAAAGTTGGTGAATCTGATGATGATCTTATAAAAGCAACTCAAGAGGCTCTAAAAAATGCAATAGCTGTTGTTGAGCCTGGAGTTAAGACTAATTACATAGGAAAAATAATTGAAGATACTATTAAAGAATTTAATTTTAATCCCATTAAAGAACTCTGTGGCCACGGACTCAAACCATATATTTTACATTCGGGAATTACAATTCCAAATTATAATAGCAACACCGGATCAAAGCTTAAAGAAGGCGATACTTTAGCAATAGAACCGTTTGCATCGACAAAAGCTGGAAAACTTAAAAGTTCCGAAGAAGTATATATTTTCAAGTATTTACAAGATAGACCTTTAAGAGATACTACTTCAAAGAAATTATTGAGTGTTATAAAACAAAACTATAAAACGTTACCTTTTGCTGAAAGATGGCTAGAAAAAAATCATGCTGGCCTTAAAATTAACTTCTCTTTAAGAAATCTTATTAGAGCAAATTCTATTTATCCTTACAATGTTTTAGTGGATAGCGAAGGAGGTTTAGTATCTCAGGCTGAAAACAGCTTGATTGTAACTTCAAGTGGGTGTGAAGTGTACACATAGGAGGAAATATGCAATGTATGATTTGTGGGAAACAGATCATTTATCCGTATATATGTAGACTTTGTGGAAGAACAATATGCATATCTTGTATTTCAGAAGGGCAAATTTGTAAAGAATGTGTAAAAACAGGCAAAAGATATAAATAAATATATTTTACGTTATATTTATTTGAACATATCGTTAATTCCG
>Ga0067045_1027742_pt1 | contig 64415 bp, 61 predicted proteins | sample TerdegcTABiofilm_FD_59184 | JGI IMG/M metagenome (GOLD analysis project Ga0067045, IMG submission 59184) | Combined Assembly of (Gp0054472, Gp0054536) Wastewater bioreactor microbial communities from Singapore -Terephthalate degrading...
CCCTTCCGGGCCTGTGAGCCTATGGTTCGCGCGCACGCGCGTAGCAAGTGGGGTGCCAGAGAGTGGAGAGGGCGAAGCGTCCGTTCTCAAGTTAGCTGCAACAAATTCTCATTTTGACTGACAGCTCACAGTTATGGCCCCGCGCGTTGGACTGATCGTCGCTATCTGCCCCGGCATGGCGCGCGGCCAAGCGGTCGAGCGGACGGCTGTCCATGACTCCTTCCAAGTCGCTATACCGGTTGGTCATGCGCAGATCTTTGTGACCAATCATGACACTGGTCTCTTTAAGCGGACTGCCGGACATCAACAATGCAGTACGTATGGCGATGGTCGTGGAAGTGAAGAGTATCAAGAATAGTCCTTGCACAGACTGTTCCATGCCGTCTTAATGTCGTAAAACGGCGTACCGTCCATGTTGCCGATAACATAGTCACCTTTAGCCTTGGGGCTGTCCTCGCTAAGCTGAATGGTTTAGCGCGGCAGCAGGATGGGCGAGCGTCGGAGTCGGTTCAGTGAGAGCAAACGCAATCGCCTGATGGAGTTTTTGTGGCCGGGACCAATGCGCGAGCCGCTTCGGAGCTGGTGGGAGTTCACCGGAACACTGCCGCTTCTTTCTTCACCAGGCTGCGAAAACTGATTGCCGATGAGATGGAAAAAGCCTCCCCCTTTCTGGCGAGGTTGAAGTGAACGAGAGCTACTACGGTGGAGTGCGCAAAGGGAAACGAAGCCGGGGAGCGGCCGGGAAAGTGCCGGTTTTCGGGCTGCTGAAGCGTTCCGGCAGAGTGTATACGGTGATGACTCCCAATGCCCGGAAGACCACATTGATGCCGATCATGGAACGCATGATCCAGCCCGACAGGATCGTCTACACGGACAGCTTCTCCAGCTATGACGCCCTGGATGTCTCCAGCTTCCACCATATCCGGATCAACCATTCGAAGCAGTTTGCCGACAAGCACAACCATATCAACGGGATTGAGAACTTCTGGAACCAGGCGAAACGTCACTTGCGCCGGTTCAACGGGATTCCCCGACAGTGCTTCTACTTGTTCCGCAAGGAGTGCGAATGGCGCTTCAATGAAGGCAGCCATACCGAACTTCTCAACCAGCTAAAACTGTTGGTTAAAAACTGTAAAAATGGCTCTTAGCTAGGACAGCCCCTTAAAATAAGCGAATCATGGTTGTCGCGGTTCCTTTCGTGACGGCGCAGGGCCGGCCCCCTATGCCGTCGCCGCCTTTTTCGGAGCCCTCTGTTGGGCTTTTCGTCCGAGACCGCTTTCCAGCCGGCAGGGGTTCGACTGCGGCCTGCAATCCCGGCAGGCAATGCTCTCCGGCCTCCCTTGACTTTCCCCTGCCTTGTGGAATCATCGCCGCAGCAAACCAGGAGGATTCCTATGCGCCGCGCGGCGTTGACCCTGTGCGTTCTTGTCGGCGTGCTGCTCCTGGCGGGCCAGGTCCTGGCCGCCACGACCCTGTCCGTGGGCAGGAAGAACTTCGAAAGGGCCCGGCGGGCGGACCTCAACGGCCGCGTGGACGAGGGCCGGGAGTACTTCGCCAAGGCTGCGGACGCCTTCAGCGAGCTCTTTGCCCAGCGCGATGCCGAGGGCCACGACGTCTTCGCCTCCGAGCTGACCATGGGCGGCATCTCCCTGTTCAAAGCCGGCCGCCTGGAGGAGGGCGCCCAGGTTCTGGAGCAGGTCCTGGACAAGAACCCCGACAACTACGAGGCCGCCATCTATGCGGCCATGGCCCGGGCCAGGCTCGGGCAGACGGACAGGGCCCTGGCCCTGCTGGGGCGCTACCCGGTGACCGCGGGGCAGCGCCGCTTCACGGACGTCATGCACGCCATCCAGGCCCGCCTGCGCCTGGGCCGGATCAGCCCCCAGGACGCGGCCAACGAGCTGGAGGACGCGCAGCGGGACCAGGACCGCTGGAACATCGCCCACAGCCTGAACCTGGACATCCCGTTCCAGGACAAGTGCGGGGCGTCCTTCTGGTGGCGCTACGCCGACACGCCCTGCAACGCCAGCGCCAAGCCCGCCGGAGGCGTGGTCTGGTGAGCCTGCCCGGCCCGCGGCGGCTCCTGGACGAGGCCCGGGTCCTGGGGCCGCGGCTTTCGGCCTGGCGGCGGACCCTGCACCGGCGGCCCGAGCTGGGCCTGGACTGCCCCGAGGCAGCGGCCCTGGTGGCGGGCGAACTGAGCGGGCTGGGTTTCTCCCTGCGCACCGGCCTGGCCGGAAGCGGCGTGGCCGCTGTGCTGCGCGGCGGACCGGGACCGGCCGCGGCCCTGCGCGTGGACATGGACGCCCTGCCCCTGAACGAGCGCACCGGCCTGGCCTTCGCCTCGGAGATTCCGGGGCGCATGCACGCCTGCGGCCACGACGGGCACACGGCCCTGGGCCTGGGCGTGGCCCATCTCCTGGCCGCCCGCGCCGGGAGCCTCGGCGGCGACCTGCTCCTCATCTTCCAGCCCGGCGAGGAATACCCGGGCGGGGCCAGGCCCATGCTGGAGGCGGGCGTGCTGGCCGATCCCGATCCGGCCGTGATCCTGGGCTGCCACCTCAATCCGGCCCTGGCCCTGGGCCGGGTGGCGGTCTGCTCCGGCCCGGCCACGGCCGGCAACGAGGAATTCTCCATCACCCTCACGGGCACGGGCGGGCACGCGGCCCGGCCCGCGGAGTGCCGCAACCCCATCCCCGCGGCCGCGCGGCTGGTCCTGGACCTGGAAGACCTGGCCGGAAGCCTGGCCCGGCAACCGGAGCCCGCGGTGCTCAGCGTGACCCAGGTCCAGGCCGGGGAGGGCCACAACGTCATCCCCCAGGACGTGCGGATCAAGGGCACGCTGCGGTTTTTCCAGGAGCGTACGCGGCAGGCGGCCTTGGCCGCGATGGCCCGGCTCTGCATGGACATGGAGGCCGCCACGGGGGTGGCCGCGGCGTTTGCCAGCGTCACCGACGCCCCGCCCATGCTCCTGCCCCCGGACCTGGCCCTGCGCGTGCGGGACTGGTGCGCCGAGCTTGCGGGGCCGGAGCGCGTGGACCTGCCCGCCCCGGCCTCCATGGGTGCCGAGGACTTCGCCTTCTTCGCCCAGGCCCGGCCCGCGGCCTACCTGCGCCTGGGCTGCGCCGACGCGCTGCGCCGCCACGGCCTGCATACGCCCTTCTTCGACTTCGACGAGGCCGTGCTGCCCGGGGCCTGCGCGCTGCTGGCCTGGTGCCTGCTGCGCCTGCTGCAGGCCGCTCCCGGCTGTCCCTGCACAGGCAAACCGCGCCGGGAAGGCAGGAAAACACCGCGTCAGCCTTGAGTTTTTCTTTTGTCCGGCGTAGCATCCCCGCAAAGGGAAACTGGCCGTCAAGGCTGTCGAGAGGGGTCATGCCGAGATTTGGGGGGACTGCGTTGTCTCTTGCGCTGGCGCTGATGCTGGCGCTGTGTTCCTGTTCGCCCTCGCGCGAGACGGCCAAGCCCAATGCGGCCACGCCCGGCGTCACCGACAGCGAGATCGTGCTGGGCTCGTCCCTGGCCCTCAACGGCCACGCCGGCTACCTGGGCACCCAGACCCTGCGCGGGGCCCTGGCCTACCTCAACTACGTCAACGAACAGGGCGGGATCTTCGGCCGCCGCATCCGGGTCATCGCCTACGACGACGCCTATGATCCCCCCAAGTGCCTGGCCAACACCCAGCATCTCATCATCGCGGACAACGTCTTCGCCCTGTTCTGCTACGTGGGCACGCCCACCACGGTGAAGATCCTGCCCATGGTCGAGGAGGCCCGCATTCCGCTCCTGGGCATGTTCACCGGAGCCAACGCCCTGCGCGAGCCCTTCAACCGCTACCTGGTCAACGTGCGGCCCTCCTACTACCAGGAAACCGCCGCTGCGGTGACCCACCTGGTCAAGGACCTGGGCATCAAGCACATCGCCGTATTCTACCAGTACGACGCCTACGGCTTCGACGGCCTCACCGGCGCGGAACTGGCCCTCAAGGAGTTCGGCCTGGAGCCCGTGGCGCGCGGCTCCTACATCCGCGGCTCCCTGGACGTGGAGGACGGGCTCATGCGCATCCAGAACTCCGGGGCCGAGGCTGTGGTCATGATCGGCACCTACGAGCCCTGCGCCAAGTTCATCCGCCTGGCCGCGGAAAAGGGCTTCACGGCCATCTTCTACAACGTCTCCTTCGTGGGGGCCGAGGAGCTGGCCCGGCGGCTCAAGGGCGTGGACCGCGAGATCGTGATCATGTCCCAGGTGGTGCCGCCTCCCGATGGAGTGGAAGGAAACGCGGGCCGCGACGACTCGGAATACGTGCGCCTCCTGGCCCGCTACTTCCCCGGCGACCGGCCCAACTTCGTGGGCCTGGAGGGCTACGCCAACGCCCGGGTCCTGGTGGAGGGCCTCAAGCGGGCCGGTCCCCGGCTCAGCCGCGAGGGCTTCCTGGACGCCATCGAGTCCATGCGCGACTTCAACGTGGGGCCGGGCATGGTGGCCTCCTTCAGTCCCGAGGACCACCAGGGCATGGACCGGGTCTATTTTACCCGCCTGGACCAGGACGAGTTCCGGCTCATGACCAGCTGGTCCGAGCTGGGCCGCGACTTCCAGGCGCTGCAGGCCGCCCATGCGCCCGGCGGAGGCGTTCCATGAAACGCCGCCTGCTGCGCATCAGCCTGAAGAACAAGATCCTCTTCTCCATCCTGGCGGGCATCACGGTGGTCAGCGTGGCCGTGGCCTTTCTCACGCGCTACATCCTGGTCTCCTCCCTGGAGGGCGAGCTGGCCCAGCGCGGCAGCGCCATCGCCCATTCCGTGGCCGAGCGCGGCGGCTCCTTCCTCCTGGAGAAGGACACGGCCCGGCTCCTGAGCCTGATCTACGACGAGGCCAAGCTCATGGAGCGCGAGCGCCTGGTGGACTACATCTTCGTCACCGACACCCGCGAGACCGTCCTGGCCCACACCTTCACCCGGCCCTTTCCGGACGAGCTGCGGCCCCTGCTGCACCTCTCCCCGGACCGCGGCAAGCTCGTGCGCGGGCTGACCCTGGACGACAAGGACGTGGTGGACATCACCGTGCCCATCAACGAGGGCCTCTATCGCATCGGCGTGGTGCACGTGGGCCTGTCCCAGAGCCACATCGACCGCCTGGTGGCCAAGCTGCGCATCACCTTCCTGGGCTTCATCTCGCTCATCATCATGATCCTGTTCTTCATCTCCAACCGGCTCACCCGCAACATCACCCGGCCCATCAGCCGGCTCACGCGCATCTCCGACGAGATATCCCGGGGCAACTTCGACATTTCTCTGGACCTGGGCGGCCAGGAGGCGGGTTGGAACACCTCGGCCTGCCCGGCCTACACCAACACGGACCTGCCCTGCTGGAACTTCGACGACGTGCCTCGGGAGGGCCTGAGCGACGGCGGCGATCCCGAACGCTACCGCAACTGCCGCCAGTGCCTGTTCTACCGCAAGCGCGACGGCGACGAGGTGGTCCAGCTGGCCGACTCCTTCCGGAACATGGTCTGGAGCATCAAGCTCTACCGCCGCCGCCTCTCGGAGTCCGAGGACAAGTACCGCTCCCTGTTCGACGCCGGCCCGGACCCCATCTTCGTGGTGGACCTGAAGACCTGCTCCATCATCGACGCCAATCCGCGGGCCGTGGACCTCTACGGCTACCCCAAGGACGAGCTGATGGGGAAATCCTTCCTGGATCTGGGGCCCGAGAGCAACCGCGAGTTCCTGTCCGCCTTCCGCAGTTCGGGCGCGGCCTGCGTGTACCGGACCAAGATGATCCACTACCGCAAGGGCGAGCGGCCGTTCTTCGTCAACGTGCACGCCTGCCCTACGTCCTACCGGGGCAAGACCGCCATGGTCCTGGCCGTGACCGACGTGACCGAAATGATGGAGAAGGACGCCCAGCTCATCCAGGCCAGCAAGATGAAGTCCCTGGGCGAGATGAGCGCGGGCATCGCGCATGAGCTGAATCAGCCGCTCAACGCCATCAAGATGGGCAGCGAGTTCCTGCTGCTCATGGTGGAGCGCGAGCTGAGCGTGGACAAGGGCCAGTTCCAGGAGGTGGTCCAGGAGATCAGCAGCCAGGTGGACCGCGCCGCCGAGATCATCCAGACCTTGCGCTCCTTCGGCCGCAAGGCCGACCTGGCCCGCGAGCGCCTGGACTCCAACACCCCGGTCCGCGAGGTGCTGACCCTGGTGCGCCGCCAGTTCGAGCTGGAGAACATCCACTTCGAGCTGCGCCTGGCCGAGGACCTGCCTCCCATCCTGGCCCAGAACAACCGGCTCCAGCAGGTCTTCTTCAATCTTCTGACCAACGCCCGCGACGCCGTGAACGAGCGGGCCGCCACCGAGGGGCCGGAATACCGCAAGACCGTCACCCTGGCCACGCGCCTGGACAACAGCCGGGTCCTGGTGGAGGTTGGCGACAACGGGGTGGGCATCCCGGACGCGGTCAAGGACAAGATCTTTGAGCCGTTCTTCACCACCAAGGAGATCGGTCAGGGCATGGGCCTGGGGCTGGCCATCACCTACGGCATCGTCAAGGACTACGGCGGAGACATCCGCATCGACAGCAGCGCGGGCGCGGGCACCACCTTTCAGGTGAGCTTCCCGGCCGCGGTCTGACAGCGAGGAGACCATGGAAAAACGGGTCCTGCTCATCGACGACGAACGGCCGACCCTGAACATGTTCCGGCTCATGCTCTCGGCCTACGGCTACCACGTGCTCACCGCCGAGGGCGGGGACACCGGCTTCGACATTTTCGCCGCCGAGCGGCCGCCCCTGGTCATCACGGACATCAAGATGCCCGGCATGGACGGCATCGAGCTGCTCAAGCGGGTCAAGGAGCTGGACCACCGCACCGAGGTCATCGTGGTCACGGGCCACGGCGACATGGACCTGGCCATTGAGGCCCTCAATCTGGACGCCACGGATTTCATCAACAAGCCCGTGCATCGCCAGGCCCTGGAGCAGGCATTGCAGCGCGCCGAGGAGCGCATCGCCCTGGCCCGCGGCAAGGAGGAGGAGATCACCCTCCAGGACCGGGCCGGCGCCGCGGTGATCCAGCTCAAGGGCAACATCAACTCTCATTCCGAGCCCTTTCTCTTTGCGGCCTACGACCAGGCCCTGGCCCTGGGCAGGCCCCTGCTCGTGCTTCATTTCGAGGATTCGGCCTCGGTGAACGGCGCGGGCGTGGCCATCCTGACCCAGCTCCTGCTCAAGGCCCGGGACAAGGGCCGCAGGCTGGCCATCAGCGGGGTTTCCGAGAACTTCCGCAAGGTCTTCGAGATCGTGGGCATCACCAAGCTCGTGAAGCTTCACGACAGTGTGGAAGCGGCCATGGCCGACAAGGGCTAGGCCGCGCGGCCGGAAGGGTCCATGAGCGGAACGAATCAGGAGATGGTCGAGGCCCTGGCGGCCGCGCAACGGACCCAGGCCGCCCTGGAACGCCGCAACTACCACTTGCATTCCCTGTTCGAGGCCACCCAGGAGCTTTCCAGCCTGCTCCAGCCCCAGAAGATACTGGAGACCTTCCTGCTGCTGACCCTGGGCCCCCTCGGCTGTTCCCGCGGGGTGGTCCTGCTTTCACCCCGGGAAGGAGGGGAGACCCTGGCGGCCTGGCGCGGCCTGGACGAAGAGCAGGCCGCGGTTCTGCGCGCTGCGCCGCCCCTGCCGCCGCCAGGCGAGGGGCAAGCCGCGGACGGCAGGCCCCGCGTCCTGCTCCTGGAGCCCGGGGGCCCGGCCGGAGCCTTTCCGCCGGGACTGGAGGCCGCGGTGTCCTGGAGCCAGGACGGCCAGTACCGGGGCCTGCTGGCCGTGGGCGGGAAGCTCTCGGGGGAGCCGCCGGACCGCCAGGACCTGGAAACCCTCCAGGTGCTCGTCAACGTGCTCATCGCCTCCCTGCGCCACGCCCTGTCCGCAGCCAACGTGCGCCAGCTCAACGCCGAGCTGGCCAGGCGCAACGAGGAACTGCACCAGGCCCTGGACCAGTCCCGCCGCGTGCAGGGGCTTTTGGAGCATCAGGTCTTCCACCTCAAGGGCATGAACGACCTGGCCGACGAACTCTCCATCCTGGCCGACACCGAGACTCTGCTCCAGGCCTTCCTGCTCCACGTGCTCGAGCTCTTCGGCGTGGACAAGGGGTTTCTGCTCCTGGCCGACCGCGGGACGCGCACGGCCCTGCCCCTGGTCCGGGGCTTCAGCCCGCCGGGCCTTGACTTCGCGGCCTGGGACCGGCTGCTCCAGGCCTGCTTCGACGCGGTGGAATTGAGGGCGCTCACGCCCATGAGCGTGTCCGGCATGCCCGACCCCGGTCCGGTCTGCGCGGCGGCGGGGCTGCCGCCGGGGCTCACCACCGGGGTCTTCTTCGTCATCGAGCCGGGCTGGCTCGGGTTGCTGGCCCTGAGCGACAAGCTCGAGGGCGGGCCCCTGAACCACGAGGAGCGGGCCCTGCTGCGGGCCCAGGTGGCCAGCCTCATGGCCTTTGCCCGCAACATCCGCGCCCTGGAGGCATTCCGGACCCTGAACGAGGACCTGGAGCGCCGCAACCGCGAACTGGCCGAGGCGTTGGCCAGCCTTCGGCCGGGCCGCCGGGCCGCGTCCTTCCTGCACCGGCTCCTGGGCCGGGCTCCGAAATCCGGAAACGGCGCCTAGTTCATCTCCGGCATCAGGGCGCAGAGGGATTCCAGGAAGAGCTGGAACAGGTCCTCGTGGCGGCGGTTGTACCGGAACTCCAATTCCTTGAGATAGAGCGGGAAGCGCTGGGGCGAGAGGCCCTTGTAGCGGCGGATGCGCTGCTGCGCGAAGTTCCAGAAGGCGTGGCCCCCCTCGTCCACATATGGGACGCGGTCGCTGGCCCGCACGTAGTCCAGGGGCAGGGAGGCGTCGGCGCAGAAGATCAGGGCGTGGTAGCGGCGGTAGCGGTCCGTGTAGATGATGTTGTTCATGCGGATGAGCTTGAGCTGGAAATTGGCGTGGAAGTGGAACACGGTTTCGGCCTGGATTTCCGGAACCAAATCCACGAACACGAGCCCGCCTTCCTCGATGAGGCCGAAGACCGGGATGCGGCCCGGCCTCCGTTCGCCCGGCTGTCCCGTGAGCTTGCGTCCGCGGATGTAGCCGCCGAGCCCGGTTTCCGGCCCCAGCAGGAGCCGGGCGTCCAGGGCCTGGACCAGCAGGGAGTAGCGCAGAGCCGTGAGGGCCTTGTAGGTGGCGTTGTAGGAGGCCCCGATTTCGGCGGCGATGCCGTGGGCCGTGGCCTCCAGGGCGAAACTCCTGGCCAGCCGCAGCCACTGGAGGCAGGTCAGGCCGCCGTTGTTGATCCAGCGTCCGGTGAATTCCTGGAAGGTGTAGCGGCAGGTTCCGCAGCGCATGCGGCCTTCGGCCAGGGCGTAAATCTTGCGGCTTTGGCAGCGCGGGCAGAAGGGCACGCCCTCGGGCTGGCACAGGCCGCTCAGGTAGGCCCGGGCCGCCTCTTCCGAGGAGGCTGCGTGGCGCAGGGCCGGATTCTGCACAAAGGACGCGCCGTTCACGCGGCCCTCAACGGTCCCTGCCGCCCCGGCCGTTTCCCGGCAGGGCGGCGTTGCTGCGCATGGCCATGAATCCCTCTTCCTTCCCTCAATTGCCTATTATGGGCAAAAGCGCGGCCGGAAACAACGAAGGCCGTATTGCTTCAGGTTTGGCACCAAGGCCAGGGCGGGCGAGGCCGGAAAAGGCGGGGTGGCAGGGGGAAGTCAGCGGGACAGCGCGCGGTCGATGGCCTGGCTCAGGGCCTCCACGGTGAACGGTTTGGCCACGAAGTCGTCCATGCCCACCTTGAGGAAGCGGTCGCGGTCGCTTTCCAGGGCGTAGGCCGTGAGGGCGACGATGGGGATGCTTGGGTTCTTGCAGGCGCTGTGGCCGTCGCGGATGGCCTTGGTGGCGCTGATGCCGTCCATGACCGGCATCTGCACGTCCATGAGGATGAGGTCGAAGCTCTCCCGCGCCAGTGCCTGGAGCACCTCTTCGCCGTTGGTCACGGCGGTGACGGAGTGGTCCATGCGGCCCAGGACCTGGCTGGCGAACATGCGGTTCACCAGTTCGTCCTCGGCCAGGAGGATGCGCAGGCTGTTCTTGCGCCGGGGCCGCAGGTCCGGGGACGGCGGGGTGCGGCCGGCCTGGTCCTGGCCGGGCAGGCTCACCAGGACCGAGAACTCGAAGCGGCTGCCCTGGCCCGGGGAGCTCTGCACCCGGATGGAGCCGCCCATGCGCTCCACGATCTGGCGGGCGATGGACAGGCCCAGGCCCGAGCCGCTGTAGCGCTTGTTCAGGTAGTGCTCGGCCAGCTCGAAGCTCTCGAAGATGTGGCGCTGGGCCTCCAGGGGGATGCCGATGCCGGTGTCCGTCACGGCCCCGGCCAGGCGCAGCATGCCCGGATCGGGCAGGCCGCTCTGGTCCGCGGACTGGCGCAGCTCCACCCGCACGCTGCCCTCGGGGGTGTAGCGCAGGGCGTTGGACAGAAGATTGGCGAGCACCTGGCGCAGCCGGAAGGGATCGCCGATCACCTGGGGCGGCAGGTCGTCCGCGATGTCCAGGCCCAGGTCCAGGCCCTTGAGCCGGGCCTGCACGCTGAAGGTGCGCATGAGGGGATCCACGACCTCGGCCAGCCCGAAGGCCCGGTTCACGATCTCCACGTCCCCGGCTTCAATGCTGGCCATCTCCAGCAGGTTGTTCACGATTTTGTGCAGGTTGTCGGCGCTCTGCCGGGCCAGCTCCAGGCTCTGGGCCTGGTCCTCGTCCAGTTCCGAGGTCATGAGCAGCTGGATCATGCCCAGGATGCCGTTGAGCGGGGTGCGCAGCTCGTGGCTCATGTTGGCCAGGAACTGGGTCTTGGCCTCGTTGGCCGCCTCGGCCTGGCGCTTGGCCTTGACCAGCTCGCGTTCGGCCAGGCGGCGCTCGGTGATGTCGCGGGAGAAGCTGGCCAGGCGCGTGGTCTTGCCGTCGGAGCCCACCACCGGGAAGAGCCGCACGCGATAGATGCGGTCGCCCACCTCCTCGTCGAAGACGTGGGGTTGGCCGGTGCGGGCCGTCTTTTCCACCTTGAGGCGGCGGAGTTCGGCCACTTCCAGGGGCAGGGAATCGAAGATGCGGGTGCCGACCATCTCCTGGGGCGTGGCCTTGCGGCGGCGGGCCGCGATCTCGTTGGCCGCCAGGATGACTCCGTCGGGGTCCAGGAGGGCCACGGAGTCGGTGGTGGCGTTGAACAGGGCCTGGATGCGGCTGTCCTTTTCCTGGAGCACGGCCATGTGCATCTGGCGTTCTTCCTCCCGCTCGGCCAGGGCCGCGGCCATGGCGTCGAAGGAGGCGGCCAGCTCGCCGAAGGGGCCGTTGTCCCCGGCCATGCCGCTGCGCGCCGAGAGGTCGCCCTGGCGGATGCGCTGGGCGGCCTCCATGAGCCGGCCCACGCGGTTCAGGATGAAGCGGTTGCCATAGAGCCAGGTGAGCAGCAGCACCAGGGCGCCGGTGACGCCCAAGCCCAGGAGGTTGCGCCAGAGGCGGCGGTCCACGTCGGCGTAGATGGCCCGCAGGGGGATGCCCACGCGCACGTAGAGGTCCTCCACGCCCCGGCCGATGTGCAGGCGCTTCACGGAATAGAGCCGCTCCACGCCATCCATGCCCGTGCCCGTGGCGTTGGCCTCCTCGCCCCGGGAGAGCAGGTCCTTGAACAGGGTGAACTGCTCTCCGGCCAGGTTGCCCACGCTCCAGCCCATGGTGGCGCGGGAGTGGTAGAGCAGGGTTCCGTCGGACTTGGCCATGGCCAGGCTGGAGCCCGGCGGCAGGTTGGCCTTTTCGAAGGTCCGGCCGTAGGCCGAAAGATCCAGGACCATGGCCAGCAGGGCCACGGTCTCCTGGCCGGGGCCCTTGACCGGGTGCACGAAGAGGACGATGGAGCGGCCCTCCAGGTTGCCGACCCAGCTGAATTCAGCGGCCGGGTTGCGGTCCACCAACAGGGGCAGGTAGAGGCGCCGGATGTCCCGGGCCTGTTGCGAGCCGGAGCTGAAGACCAGCCCGTCCGGGGTCATGGCCAGGACGTCCGCGAATTCCGGGTTGTTCTGGAGGATGTCGGCGAAGATCGCGTCGCAGGCCTGGGCGTCGCGGCCGCGGATTTCCGGGGCCAGGGCCAGGACGGCCAGCAGGCGCTGGGCGTGCTGGGAGGCCTGTTCCGGGGCGTGGGCGATGAGCCGCATGGCGCTCAGGGCGTCCTGGAAGACCGCTTCGGCCGCGGCGCTGCGCTCCATGATGGCGTTGCCCAGGGCCATGGCCAGGAGCGGGCAGAAGGCCAACAGGACCAGGATCAGGAGCAGGACGCGCAGGTCGGCGAGACGCCGGGGCGCCTCCGTTGCGCGATCTCCCGGGCGTTTGTCGGGCGCGGGCAGGCCCTCTGCTCCTTGCAGGCCGTCGTCCATTCGGCACTCCCAGAGCCCGTTTAAACTATTGTTTGCCGGAACAGAAGAGGGAATTATTTGATTTTCTTGGGCTAGGCCGCTTTGCGGTTGTCTCTCCCGCCGCCCCAAGCAGAACGGGCCGCCGGATTCATTCCGGCGGCCCGTGTCACAGCAGGACGTGGCCGGCTCGCGCCGCGTCCTAGACCTCTTCCTTGGCCTTGGCCTTCTTCATGGACAGGCCGATGCCGTCGAAGATCTCGAAGATCGCGAAGCCGTACCACATGGTATAGATCACGTAGAAGACCAGCAGGGCGGTGAGCACGCCGGCCTTGTCCAGGACGCTCTGGGCCTCGATGCCGTAGAAGTTGAAGGCGGGCTCGATGGCCTTCTTGTTGACCAGGCCGAGGATCTCCGCTTCCCGGAGCAGCTTCTGCTTCTGCAGAGGCTTGATCATGGAGGAGCACATTTCCCACCAGGCCTTCATGACCTGCTTCTCGTCCAGGTTGTAGCGGGCCTTCACCGCGGCGCCGTTGTTCTTGTAGAAGGCGTCGGAGTCCGCGATGATCTTCTCCAGCACGGGAGCGATCATGCCCTGCAGGGCGATCTCGCCGTTGCCCTTGTCCGTGGCGGTGAGGCCGGACTGGGAGGCCAGGGTCAGGATGACCGGAACGAGGTCGGCCTTCTTGGGCTTGACGGTCACGTCCACGCTGGAGGCCTTGATGGTGTCCACGCCCTCCTGCACCTCGGCCAGGAAGTACGAGGAGCCCTTGGACAGCTTGTTGAACAGGTCGTCGGCGTATTCCAGGCCGGTCTGGGCCTTGCCGTTGTTGTCCTTGAAAACCGGCGAGAGGATGATGATGAAGATCACCGCAAAGGACCCCAGCAGGAGGAGCCCCTTCATGAAGTTCTTTTTGCTGTGCAGCATGGTTTAGGCCTCCCCTCTCAGCTTGCCGATGTTGAAGAAGAACTTGCTGAAGACCCACAGCCCGAAGAGGGCCACCACCACCCAGAACACGATGTTGCCCACGAACTCGATGCCGGAGACCACGTCCTTGGACATGGTCAGCACGTCGAGCTCCACCAGCTTCTTGGGCAGGGTGGCGGCGCGGTTGACGAAGCCCGCGATGATGGACACGGCGTAGAAGCCGCGGATGTGGATGCCCTTGACCACCTTGGTGGTCAGCGCGCCGATCTGGATGCCCAGGAGCGAGCCCAGGAGCATGCCCATGGCCAGGGTGTAGAAGACGAAGCCGTAGATGGCGTACTGGGCGATGGCCGCCAGGCCCGCGGTGAAGATGATCTGGAGGATGTCCGTGCCCACCGTGGTCATGGAGGACACGCCGAAGATATAGACGAACATGGGGAAGGTCACGAAGCCGCCGCCCACGCCCATGATGGCCGCCAGGATGCCGACCACCGCGCCGCCCGCCGCCACGATCCAGCCGGAGATCTGCCGGCCGCCGGGGACCAGGTCCTCATCGAAGGTGATCATGGGCGGGATCTTGGCGTTCTGGAGCTTCACGGCCAGGGCCGTGGTGCCGCTGCCGCCGCCGTGGGCGTCGCCGCCGCCGCCGGGCCTGCGGCTGGCCTTGAGGTAGTCGAACAGGGCGTAGAAGCCCAGGAAGCCCAGGAGCACCGCGTAGATCGAGCTGATGAAGACCTCGGAGAGCAGGGGGTCCTTGTTGTACAGGAACTTGTTGATGAAGCCGCCCACGAAGGTGCCCACGCCCGAACCCACCAGGAAGGCGATGGCCAGCTTCACGGACACGTTGCCGAGCTTCTTGTGCACCGTGGTGCCCATGATGGCCTTGGCGAAGATGTGGAAGAGGTCCGTGCCCACGGCCAGGATGCCCTTCACGCCCGCGGCCATCAGGGCCGGGGTGATGATGAAGCCGCCGCCCGCGCCGATGCAGCCGGTGATCAGGCCCGCGGCCAGGCCCACGGCGATGGACACCAGGAAGATGGTGTTGGTGTAGAAGGCCGGGGCGTAGGCCGTCTTGCTGCCCAGGAAGTCCGAGGCGAAGGCGAAGCTGAAGATCACGCAGGGCAGGGCCAGGAGCAGCAGGAGCAACAGCTTCTTGCGGCTCTTCAGGATGGACATGGACACCTCGTAGTCCCACTTGGCGTGGGCCACCGAGGCGGATTTCATGAATTCATAGAGTTGCCTGCAGAATCCCATGGGTTTCCTCCTCCTTGCCGAAGTCCGAGAGAGTGTTTGTTCGTGTCAGGGGCTCCCCTGCCCCTGGAATGCACCGAACCGGGTCATCGCAAGACTTGTGCCAGATGGAACAAGCCCGCCGCGATTTTGTAACATTATGGAATCGCTATCTATTCAATCAGCGCCCCCGGGCTGTTCCGGGTCGAACCCTGGGCCGTCGCTGTCAGGTTTTTTTCCACTCCCGGCCTGGTCGAGATTGAGGACCCGGCGCAGGGCCCGCACCAGGGGCCGCGGGTCGCCGTCCTTTTCCACCAGGGCCGCGGCGCGGACCGTGTCCTCCTCGGGTCCGGCCACGGGATAGACCAGGGCCACCACCGGGGTCCCGGGGCAGAGGTCCGCGGTCCAGCAGCGGCCGTGGCCGGCCAGGCTTTCGGCGTCGCAGACCAGGGCGTCGGGGCGGCCGTCGCGGGCCACCAGGAGGGCGGCCTGCTCCTGGTCCCGGGCCAGCAGGGCGCAAAAGGCCTCCCCGGCCAGTTCTCGGCTCAGGAAGTCGCGAACTCTGGGATTTTTCTCCACGATGAGAACCATGGGCCGTGTATTCATGCGCGCCGTTCCTTGCCCAAGGGGCAAGGCAACGGCTGTGCCAGTTTGACGGATGAGCGTACCCGTTCGGAATGAAAGGGAAAAGATGGGGATGCAGGCGAAACGCCGCTTCCCGGAGGTGTCAGCTTTTTTTACGGTCCGTCAAGGCGCGGGGGTCAGCTCACCTGGGCCCCGATCTTGAGCCCGTACTTCTCGATGCGGGCCAGGAGCGTGGGCCGGGACAGGCCCAGGAGCCGGGCCGCGCGGGTGCGGTTGCCGCCGGTGATCTCCAGGGCCTCGCGCACCACCAGACGTCCCACATGGTCCATGAGCTGGTCAAAGGCGTTCTCCCCGGCCTGCTCGGTGAGGGTCCGGCGGATGAAGGCCGCCAGCCCCTCGCCCTCCCCTTCGGGCGGGGATCCGGCCCGGCTGCCTGCCGCGGCCAGCACGTCCTCCGGGGTGAGCGGCGCGCCCCGGCTGAAGATCAGGGCCTTGTGCAGGGCGTTGCCCAGCTCACGGACGTTGCCAGGCCAGTGGTGGGCGCTCAGGGCCTCCACGGCCTCGGGGGTCAGGCCGGGGTTGGGCATGTCCAGCTCGCGGCTGAAGCGGGCCAGGAAGTAGTCGGCCAGGAGCGGGATGTCCTCGCGCCGCTCGCGCAAGGGGGGCAGGTTCAGGGTGACCACCTTGAGCCGGTAGTAGAGGTCCTCGCGGAAGCGGCCCTCGCCCACGGCGGCCTCCAGGTCGCGGTTGGTGGCGGCCAGGATGCGCACGTCCACCGGGATGGGCTCGCGGCCGCCCAGGCGCTCGATCTTCTTCTCCTGGAGCAGGCGCAGGATCTTGGCCTGGATGGACAGGGGCATGTCCCCGATCTCGTCCAGGAACACGGTGCCGTGGTTGGCCTGCTCGATCTTGCCCACCCGGCGGTTCACGGCCCCGGTGAAGGCCCCCTTCTCGTAGCCGAACAGCTCGCTTTCCAGGAGCGTCTCCGGGATGGCCACGCAGTTGATGACCAGGAAGGGGGCCGCGGCCCGCTGGCTGTAGTGGTACAAGGCCCGGGCCACCAGCTCCTTGCCCGTGCCGGACTCGCCGCGGATGAGCACCAGGGCGTCCGTGGGCGCGGCCCGGCCGATGGCCTTGTAGACCTCGTTCATGGTCCGGCTCACGCCCACCAGGACCTCGCCCGGCTCGCTCTCCTCGTCCGGACCCAGGCCCACGCGGCCGCGCATGACCTGCCCGGCGGCCACGGCCCGCTTGATGAGGTCCAGCACGGCCGGGATGTCGAAGGGCTTGAGCACGTAGTCGAAGGCCCCCATGCGCGTGGCCTCGATGGCCGTCTCGGTGGTGCCGAAGGCGGTCATGATGATCACCGGCAGCTTGGGGTCGATCTTGCGCATGGCCGTAAAGGCCGTGAGCCCGTCCATGCCCGGCATGCGCACGTCCATGACCACCAGGTCCGGGGAACGCTCCTCCACGAGCCGGATGCCGGCCTCGCCGGTGGATGCCGCGCGCACCGTGTGCCCCTCGCCGGTGAGCAGCTTCTCGAAGCTCTGGCGCAGCTGGAGGTCGTCGTCCACGATCAGGATCTCGGCCATGAGGTGTCCCCCTTGCTGGGCAGGGCCAGGACGAAGGTCGCGCCCCGGCCCTCCACGGAATGCAGGTGCAGCCAGCCGCCGTGCTCCTCCAGGATGCGCTTGGCGATGGGCAGGCCCAGGCCCGTGCCCTCCTCCTTGGTGCTGAAGAAGGGCTGGAAGACCTCCTCCTGGAGTTCGGCCGGGATGCCCGGGCCGGAGTCGCTGACCCGGATGACCACGGCCCGGCCCAGGGGCGGCACGATGCCCTTTTCCTCGCTGATCTCGATGCGGCCGCCGCTGCCCATGGCGTCGCAGGCGTTGAGGATGAGGTTGACCAGGACCTCCTTGAGCTGCTCGGGGTCGGCGTCCACCTCGGGCAGGGGGCCGTCGCGCAGCACCTCCACCTCCACGTTGAAGGACTCCAGGCGGTGTTTCAGGAGCTGCAGGGTCATGTCCACCACGGCCGAGGGGCTGACCTTCTGGACCTTGAGCTTGGGCCGCCGGGAGAACTCCAGGAAGTTGCGGATGATGGTGTCCAGGTGCTTGATCTCGTCGGCGATGACCTCGAAGTCCTCCTTCTCCTGGGGCTCGAGCCTGAGGCTCCTCTCCAGGGAGAAGAGCCGCATCTTCACCGAGGTCAGCGGATTGCGGATGCTGTGGGCCACGCCCGCGGCCAGCTTGCCCACCAGGGCCAGCTTCTCGGTCTGGCGCAGGGTCTCGCGGCTTTCGGCCAAAAGCGTCTTGGCCTGGTTCACGTCCTCCAGCAGGGCGCCCACCCGGTCGCTCAGCGCGCCTACCTCGTTGAACAGGGTGCCCGGGCTGGCGCCCGAGGCCAGGCGGCGGATGGGCTCCAGGATCTGCGTGAAGAGCACCCAGCCCAGCCAGAGGCCCAGGAAGGTAGTGAGCAGGATGGCGGCCAGGGACACTCCGGTGAGGGCCCGGGCGCGCTGGCTGTAGTCCGCGCTGACCTCGGCGATGTCGTCCTCGTGCAGGCGCTTGTATTCCTCGGTCAGGTCGTTGATCTGCTGGAACTGCTCGCGAATCTTCCACTGCCGGGCCTCGCCCTCCTGGGTCCGGCCCTCCCTGTATAGGCTGATGATCTCGTCGCGGGCCCCGGCGTAGCGGTAGTATTCGGACTCGATGCGGTTCAGGAGCCTGCGCCCGTCCTCGCGGTTCTCCAGTTCGCGGGCCCTGGCCAGGCCGTGCTCGAAAGCCTTGCGCTGGGCCTCCAGCTTGGTCAGCCACTCCGGGTCGCCGGTGAGCATGTAGTAGGTGACGTAGCCCTTCTGCGTGGTGAAGGAGTTCTCCAGGGCCTGGGCCGCGATGAGCGGGGCCATCTCGCGATTCTCCAGCTCGCTGAAGATGGTCTGGGTGCGCTGGGCGTAGAAGAAGGAATAGACGGCCCCGGCCGTGGTGGCCAGCATGAGGCCGGCCAGGAGCGCGGCCACGCGCGCCCGCAGGCTGAGCCAGCCCCTGCGGGCCTGGGACTGTTGATCGGGCACGGCGTGTCCTCCGGATATGCAGTCAAGGGCTAGCGCAATTCACGGGCGCGGGCAAGGTCAGGGCAGGGCCGGGGCGAGCGCGGTCCAGAAGGCCCGGGCCGCGGGCGGCAGGTCCGGCAGCACGATTTCCAGGGCCGCGCGCAGGGCCAGGGCGTCGGCCGCGTCCACGGCCCGGTCCATGGCCGCCAGTTCCGCGGCCTCGAACTTGTGCTCCATCTTGAAGTGGTTGGCGTGGGCCTGGGCCGCAGCCAGCCGGGTGCGGCGCGCCAGATCGCCCGTGTCCTGGAGGTGGACCACCCCGGCCCGGCCGTCGAAGAGCACCCGGCCCCCGGCCTTCCAGACCTGGAGGTCGTGCTCGATGTCGTCCACCTGGGAGGGCGAGAAGCGCACGTCGAAGCCCGGCGCGCCGAGCCGGTCCAGCCGCTCGCGGTGCAGCAGGTGGCAGCAGCCCATGACCGAGAGGCAGGGCCGCACGTGGTCGTACTGGCCCAGGTCCAGCAGGGTGGGGGCGTTGGCTGTGAAACGGATGCGGCGCTCGCCGGTTTCGGCGAAGAAGCGCCAGGCGTACTGGAGGGTCAGGGGCGAGCGCGGGTGCAGGACCTTGACCCCGGCCACGCAGGCCCGGGGATCGGACTCCAGGGCCTGGAGCAGGCTGGCGAGCCAGGCGCGGGGCAGGAGCACGTCGTCGTCCAGGAAGGCCACGTGCGAGGCCCGGCGCGAGGCAGGCAGGGACAGCAGCCAGTTGCGGGCCGCGGGCGCGCCCACGTTCACGGGCAGGTGCAGCACCTCCAGGTCCAGCCCCGGGGCCGCGTTGCGGGCCTGGGCCTCCAGGTCCGCGGGGGCCAGGTCCGTGGAGCCGTTGTTGAGCAGCGTGACCCGGGCGCCGCGGAGGTCCGTGGCCGCCAGGGAGGCCAGGGTGCGGGCCAGGATCCGGGACTTGTTCCAGGAATAGAGGCAGACGTGCACGGCCGGGTTCCGGGGCGGGGCGGCCGGAGCCAGGAGTTCGGCCAGCTGGAGCAGGGTCCCGGGTTGACAGGGCTCCAGGTCCAGGGCGGCCAACAATGCGTCGCGGGCCTGGTCCGGCCGGCCCTGGTCCAGGGCCAGCCGGCCGCGCAGGGTGCGGGAGAGGAAATTCTCCGGCGACTGGTCCAGGACCTGGGCGGCCTGGGCCGGTTCGCCCGCGGCGCGCAGGCCCCAGGCCAGGAGCGGCCCGGCGGCCGTGCCGCCGGGAGCGGCCAGGAGCGCGGAGGCTTCGGTCAGAAAGGCCTCGCGCTGGCCGGTCTGCCAGGCGTGCAGGGCGCGGGCCAGGGTTGCGGCCAGGTCCGGCGCGGCGGCGATCCCGGCCAGCCAGGCCTCGAACCCGGGCGGCGGGGGCGCGGCCGGGAACAGGCGGCGGGCCTGGGCCGCCAGGGCCGGATCAAAGGGCAGGAACACGGCCGCCTGGCGCAGCAGGGCCCCGGCCAGCAGCAGGCGCCTGGGCTGGTCCGGGCCGGCGCCGGCCAGGAGCGCGGCCGCTGTCTCCAGGGCCTGCCCGGGGTCCAGGAACCCGGCCAGGCGCACCCGCCGCCAGGCCGCGGCAAAGGGCGCGTTCCGGCTCATGGGCGGGACCCGGCGGCGCGGGCAGGGGCGGCTGGGGCTGGCATGGGGCCAGGATACACGGCCGGGCAGGAGCTGCCAAGACAGGGGCCCGGCGTTGAAAAGTGCGCTGCGGGATGATAGGGCAGGACCATGGACACCTGTTTCGATTGTTCCGCACGGCTCAAGGACGCCCGGCGGCTCCTGCAGGACCCCAAGGGCTTTTTCGCCGCCATGCCCGTGCACGGGGGCTGGGGCGATCCGCTCTTCGCGGCCGTGCTCTACGGCCTGGCCGCCGGCCTGGTGAACCTGTTCTGGGGCCTGTTCGGCCTGCGGCCGGAACCCCTGATGTTCACCCCCGGCGGCCTGGGACTGGGCGGGCTGGTGGCCCTGCCCATTGTGGCCGTGCTCTCGGCCCTGGTCACCGCGGCCGTGTTCTGGCTTGCGGCCAAACTCTGCGGCGCGGACCCGGAGTTCGAGGCCGCGTTGCGCGCTGCCGCGGCCTGCCAAGTGCTGGTGCCCCTGCGCGCGGCCTTCAACCTGTTCCACGCCGCCAGCCCCAACCTGGGCCTGGCCCTGGGGCTGGCCCTGGCCGTGTTCGGGGCCTGGCTGGCCTATCATGCCCTGGTCCAGGCCCTGGGTGCGCCCGAGCGCAAGGCCCGCATCGCGGCCGTTGTCCTGGCCGTGCTCTCCCTGGCGGGTCTGGTCTCCTGACCGGACCCGCGTGAAAAAAGCCCCCGGCCTCGCGGCCGGGGGCTTTTCGTTCGCGCATCCGCCCGGGCTCACTCCTCGCGGTCCGGGATGCCGTATTTCTTGATCTTGTAGTGGATGGCCCGGCGGCTGATGCCGAGCAGGTCGGCCGCGGCCTTCTTGACCCAGCCGGTCTTCTTCAGGGCGCGCAGGATGGCCTGGTGCTCGTTCTCCTCCAGGTCCAGGGAAAGCTCCTCCTGGGCCGCGCCGCCGGCGGCGTGCAGCTGATCCAGGCTTTCCAGGGCCAGGTCGCCGGGCCGGAACACGTCGTCGCGGGCAAAGACCACCCCGGCCTCGATGGCGTTTTTCAGCTCGCGCACGTTGCCCGGCCAATGGTAGGCGGCCATGCGCTTGAGGGTCTCGGCGGCCAGGGTCATGGCCGGCCGGTTCTGGGCCTTGCAGGCGGCCTCCAGAAAGCGCTCGGCCAGGATCGGGATGTCCTCGGGCCGGTCGCGCAGGGGCGGCACGGCCAGGGTCACCACCTTGAGCCGGAAATAGAGGTCCTCGCGGAACAGGCCCTTGCGCACCAGGGCGGGCAGGTCCGCGTTGGTGGCCGCCACCACCCGGCAGGACACGGGGAACTCCTTGGTGTCGCCGATACGGCGGATGGTCTTTTCCTGGAGGAAGCGCAGGAGCCGGGTCTGCATCTCCGGGGAGATGTTGCCGATCTCGTCCAGGAGCAGGGTGCCCCCGTCGGCCTCCTCGATGAGGCCCTTCTTGTCCTTGAGGGCGTGGGTGAAGCTGCCCTTGACGTGGCCGAAGAGCTCGCTCTCCAGGAGCGTGGCCGGGGTGGAGCCGCAGTCCACGATCACCAGGGGGCCCTTGGCCCGGGGCGAGAGCTGGTGGAGGATGCGGGCCACGAGCTCCTTGCCCGTGCCGGACTCGCCGGTGACGAGCACGTTCACGTCGCCGCGGGCCACGCGCTCCAGGCGCTCCAGGAAGTCGCGCATGGCCGGGCTCTTGCCGCCCCAGAGCAGGGCCGAGACTTGGCTCTCCTTGGCCGGGGGCGCCTTCTTGCGGGCCGGGGTGCGGCCCATGAGCAGGGAGTCGATCTTGGCCACCAGCTGGCGGCCGTCGAAGGGCTTGGTCAGGTAGTCGGCCGCTCCGGTGCGGATGGAGGCCACGGCGTCCGGGATGCTGCCGTAGGCCGTGAGCAGGATGACCTTGACCTCGGGCCAGTCGGCCAGGACCTCCTTGAGCAGTCCGGCCCCGCCCATGCCCGGCATCTTCACGTCCGAGACGATGCAGTCCACGGGCTCCTCGGCCAGGAGCTCCAGGGCCTCCTCGGCGCTGCCCGCCAGGCGCAGGCGGTAGCCCGCCGAGGCCAGGCGCGCCTCCAGGACCTGGAGGATATTCCGGTCGTCGTCCACGGCCAGGACGGTGAATTGCTTGCGTTCGCTCGCTTCCATGGGGGAGGGCTAGTTGATGCCCTGCTTGCGGATGGTGATCTCGCGGTGGAGCTGCTCCAGGGCGTCCAGCTGGTTCTGAAGTTCCTCCAGATCCTCGGACTTCTGCTTGAGCTTGGCCCGCAGCTTGTTCATCTCTTTTTCCATGTTCTCCACGGTCTCCTTGGCGTCGCTGTTGCCCGGGGCCAGGCGCGGCAAAAGCGGCGTGAGCAGGCGCGGGTCCTCGATGTCCGGATTCTCGGGGGCCAGGCTGGCCCAGCGGTTCCAGGTCTCCAGGGCCTGGGCCATGTCCTCGTCGCTGTCCGCGGCGGCCAGCCGGGAGCAGGCCAGGCCGAAGAGGGCCTTGCGCGAGAGCACGGGATCGGAGGTCACCAGGGAGAGGGCCAGGAAGAGGTCCGCGGCCCGGTCGTAGTCCCCGTCCCTGTATGCCTGGGTGGCGGTGGTCAGGGCGTTCAGGGATTCCTGGGTCTGGACGGCGTGGGGGTCGGGCCGGGGTGTCAGGAGACGGCCGCCGGAGCAGCCCGCCGCCAGGGCGAGAACACAGAGCAGGAGCAAGGCCGGAGCGCGTCGCATGCCGTGCATCTACCCCAAGTCAGGGGCCTTGGGAAGGGCGAAGCAGAAACGGCTGCCCTGGCCCTCGCGGCTCACCAGCCACATCTCCCCGCCGTGGGCGTCCACGATGCGCTTGGCGATGGACAGGCCCAGGCCCACGCCGTCCACGCTGGCCCGCACCGAGGGCTCGCGGTAGTACTTGCGGAAGACGTAGGCCTGCTCGGCCTCGGGGATGCCCGGACCCTCGTCGTGCACGCAAAAGGCCACGCGCCCGTCCTCGGGCTCCACCGAGACCAGGATGCGCGAGCCCGTGGGCGAGAACTTCACGGCGTTGCCCAGCAGGTTCAGGAGCACCTGCTGGACGTGCTCGAAGTCGGCCAGGACCCGGCAGGCGGCCTGGGGCAGGCGGGCGGCGATGTGGATGCTCTTGGCCGCGGCCGCGGGCTGGATGCGCTCGATGACCGTGTTCACGAGCATGGCGCAGTCCAGGGGCTCGGGGTGGAGCCTGAGGTCGTTGGCCTCCATGCTGGACACGGTCATGAGCCGGGTGAGCAGGCTGGTCAGGCGCAGGAGCTCCTTCTTGGAGATGTCCAGGAAGTGGAGCTGGCGCTCGTTCAGGTCCCCGAAGATGCCGTCGGCCACCAGCTCCACGGACTCGCGGATGCTGGTGAGCGGGGTGCGGATCTCGTGGGAGAGCATGGAGATGAAGTCCGAGCGCATCTGCTCTTCCTGGCGCAGGCGGGCGGTCATGGTGTTGAAGGTCTGGGCCAGCTCGCCCAGCTCGTCCGAGGAGAGCACGCGCACCGGCTTCATCTCCTTGCCCTGGGCCAGGTCGCGGATGCCGCGCCGGACCTCGGACAGGGAGCGGTTCAGGCGGTAGGCGATGAGCACGGACCCGGCCACGCCCAGGGTGATGGCCGCGGTGAGCCCCACGAAGCCCATGCGCGCGGCGTCGCGGCCCTGCTGGTTCAGATCCTTGAGCCGGGCCTCGGTTTCGGCCTGGTTGGCCTGGCGGGTCTCGGTGAGGATGGTGATCCACCCGTTGACGGTCTTGTCCGGCAGGACCAGGGCCTCGGGCCCGGGGTCGGCCGAAAGGATGATGGAAAACTCTTCGGTGAGCGGCTTCCAGGTTTCGCGGTACTCGGGGTGCCGGGCCAGGACCCGTTCCAGGGTCTCCTTGAATTCGGCCAGATCGTTGATGATATACTGGATGTAGGTGTCTTTCTTGACGATTTCGTAGCGCTTGCGGTTCTCTTCCAGGGACAGGAGGGTGCGGATCATGCGCTGGGTTTCGGTGTCGATCTCGTGGCGTACCGTGGCCAGGGTGCCGGAATCGTCCACGATGTTCTTGATGCGCAAGAGCAGCACCGCGGTGGTGGCGTAGAAAACGGCAATGAGCGCCAGGCACCAGAGCAGGAGCTTGGTGGTGATGGACAGGCGCTTGGGCAGCCAGGAGATCAGGCGCATGCGGGTCCCATGCCGCGCTGCAGCGGCGGCCGGGTCACGGTACAGGAGTTCGGCGTCCGGGTCCAGGGGCGGGACGGGCGATCCCGCGCTCAATGCACCGTGGCGCTGCCTTCCTGGGCGCCGCCGCCGGTTTTGAGCTTGAGGATGTAGTCCCGCACCTCGTCCATCTGCTTCCAGCCCTCGTACATCTCGCGCCATTCGGCGAAGGGGCGCACGGCCTCGTCCAGGTAGGACTCGTGGCCCTTGAGCCAGAGGGAGAAGACGTACTGCTCGATCTTGAACTGGCGGCTGTCGAAGACGCTGGTCACCACGCCGTCGGCGTACTTGCTGCCGTCCAGGTTCGTGGCCAGGAAGGAACAGAGGTTGTTCTGGCAGATCTGGTAGGTGATCTCCTTGTTGTTCAGGGGCTCGGCCAGGGCGAAGAGCCCGGGGTGCTCGCGCCGGATGAAGTCCAGGGTCTCCTCGGGGATCTCCAGGAAAAGTTTGCCGTCGCGCTCGCGGGTGAAGTAGTGGCGCAGCCACTGGTCGAACATGATGACTTCCACGACATCTTCCACGGCGCGGTCGAAACGCAGGTCCTGCATGATGGCTCCTTGCTCAGGCGAAGTGCGGGGATAATGGACATGGAAGGTCTCGGCGTCAAGGGGATGGCAGGACTCCGGGTTTGCATTCCGCCCCGGCTTCGGGTATGGGGCTGGACAGCCGGGCCGTTGTGCGTTATCTGCACTCCCTCGCTATGAACCACACGGCTGCGGCCGGAATCTTGCAAGGAGACACCCATGTCCAAGCACAAGAAGATCGAGCGCATGAAGGAGCTGGACCGCCGCCGCAAGCGTCGCGAGGAACGGCTCAAGGAACGCATCAAGGTCGCCAAGGCGGCGGCCGCGAAAGAAAAATAGATCCCCGGCGCGCGCCCCGGTCCAGCGGGACGAGAGGGATCGTCAGATAAGGAGGGGGTCATGCCCATCTACGAATACGCCTGCCAGGAGTGCAAACAGACCTTCGAGGAATGGCAGAAGGGCTTCGAGGAGCGCGAACTGCCTTGTCCGGTCTGCGGCGGCAAGTCCACCCGGCTCATCTCCAACTCCTCGTTCATTCTCAAGGGCGGCGGCTGGTACGTCACGGACTACTCCGGCCGCAAGGCCTCGGCCGCCGGGGACGACGCCCCCAAGAAGGCGGAACCCTCCGGCGGGGCTTCGGCGCAAACCGCAGCCGAACCTAAGGCCGAATAGGCTCGACGGAAAAGGCAGCCCAGGCTGCCTTTTTTTTATCCAGGGGGCGGGTCCCCCAAGGGATGGCGGCATGATCGAACGGTATTCGCGGCCCGAGATGGCCGCCTTGTGGACCCTGGAGAACAAGTTCGCGGTCTGGCTCGAGGTGGAGCTGGCCGTGTGCGAGGCCTGGAACCGCCTGGGGCACATCCCGGACGCGGACCTTGCCAGGATCAAGGCCAAGGCCGGCTTCGACGTGGCCCGCATCCTGGAGATCGAGGAAAAGACCCGCCACGACGTCATCGCCTTCCTCACCGCCGTGGAGGAGAAGGTCGGCCCCTCGGCCCGCTTCATCCACCTGGGCTGCACCTCCTCGGACATCGTGGACACCGCGAACGGCGTGCTCCTGTCCCGGGCCGGGAACCTCATCCTCAAGGCCGCGGACCGGCTGCTGGGCGTGCTCAAGGACACGGCCCTGGCCAACAAGGGGCGGCTCTGCATGGGCCGGACCCACGGCATCCATGCCGAGCCCATCAGCTTCGGCCTGAAGATGGCCGGGTTCCATGCCGAATTCTCCCGCCACCGCGAACGCTTCGCCCAGGCCCTGGCCGGCATCCGGGTGGGCAAGATTTCCGGCGCGGTGGGCACCTACGCCCACCTGGACCCGCGGGTGGAGGAGATCGCCTGCGGGCTCCTGGGCCTGACCCCGGACCCCATCTCCACCCAGATCGTGCAGCGCGACCGCCACGCCCACTACTTCACGGCCCTGGCCCTCATGGCCGGGGGTGTGGAGCGGCTCTGCACCGAGCTGCGCCACCTCCAGCGTACCGAGGTTCTGGAGGCCGAAGAGGGCTTCGCCAAGGGCCAGAAGGGCTCCTCGGCCATGCCTCACAAGAAGAACCCCATCTCGGCCGAGAACCTCTGCGGCCTGTCCCGTCTGGTGCGCTCCAACTCCCTGGCCGCCCAGGAGAACATGGCCCTGTGGCACGAACGCGACATCAGCCACTCCTCGGTGGAGAGGGTCATCATGCCGGATTCCACCATCCTCATGGACTACATCCTGCACCGGCTGGCCAACCTGGTGAAGAACCTGCGCGTGATCCCCGAGAACATGGAGCGCAACCTCATGGGCTCCTACGGGCTGTTCTATTCCCAGCGGGTGCTCATGGCCCTGCTGGACAAGGGGCTGGCCCGGCAGCAGGCCTACGAGGCGGTGCAGCGGGTGGCCATGCGCTGCTGGGAGGAGCACAAGAGTTTTCCGGACGAGGTGCGCCGCGACCGGGAGATTCTAATGCACCTTTCCGCGCAGGAGCTTGACGCAACCTTTGACCCCTCGTACTACCTCCGGTATGAAGATATGATTCTGGGCCGCGTCTTCGGCGGCTGAAAGGGGACCGGATCCGGCATGACAGACGATCGCAAGCGCCTCGCCATGTTGCTCCTGCAACTGTCCTATGTGGAAGGAGAGGTCACGCTCACCTCGGGCAGGAAGAGCGACTACTATTTCGACTGCAAGCAGACGGCGCTGCATCCCGAGGGCGGCTACCTCATCGCCAGGGCCTTTCTGGGCCTGCTCGGGAAGCTCGATGTGCGGGGCGTGGGCGGCATGACGCTGGGGGCCGACCCCCTGGTGGCCGCGGTGAGCGTGCTCTCCCACCTCGACGGACGGCCGCTGCCCGCCTTCATCATCCGCAAGCAGCCCAAAGGCCACGGCACCAACCAGTACCTGGAGGGGCTCAAGAACTTTCAGCCCGGCGACAGGGTGGCTTTGCTGGAGGACGTGGTGACCACGGGCGGCACCCTGCTCACCTCGGTGGAGCGGGTGCGGGCCGCGGGCCTGGAAGTGGCCGCGGTGCTCTGCGTGCTGGACCGCGAGGAGGGCGGACGCGAGCGCCTGGCCCAGGCCGGGCTGAGCCTGGAATCCATTTTCACGCGCAAGGAACTGCTGGCCGCGGCCCGGGATTGAGCGGGGTCGGCCTCAACCAGAGATGTCACGGACGATGTCGTTGAAAAGCGCACGCATTCTTCTCGTGGCGCTGGCCGCCCTGCTTCTGGCCGCCCCGGTCCGGGCCGAGGGCTGGCAGGCCCGGCTCAATTCCTACGCCCTGAGCCCCGAACGGCTTCTGGCCATCACCAAGGACAACCAGACCCTGTTCATGCTGGCCCACCAGAGCCCGCTCAAGGTGACCCGCCAGTTCCCCTGCACCACGGGCCAGTCCGAGGGCGACAAGCTGGTGGAGGGCGACATGAAAACCCCCGAGGGGGTCTATTTCGTGGGCCACAGGATGCCCGCCGGGAACCTGGACTACGAACTCTACGGCGGGGTGGCCTACTCCCTGAACTTCCCCAATCCAGTGGACCGCATCAAGGGCAAGACCGGCTCGGGCATCTGGATCCACGGCCGGGGCAAGTCCCTGGCCCCCCGCGACACCCGCGGCTGCGTGGCCCTGAACACCGACGACCTGCGTTCCCTGGAGGGCGAGCTGCAGAGCGGCACGCCCGTGATCATCGCCAAGGACGTGTCCTGGAGCGAGGAGCCCGGCGAGGCCGGCCCCACCGCCCAGGCCCTTGCCGAGAGCCTGCGTTCCTGGGCGCACGACTGGGAAGACCGCGGCGACGCCTACTTCAGCCACTACGACCAGGCCAAGTACGCCATCAGCGAGCGCAAGCCCTTCCCGTCCTTCGTGGCCTACAAGCGCGGCATCTTCGCCGGCAAGCCCTGGATCCAGGTCCAGGTGGAGAACATCCGCGTCCTGCCCGGGCCGGACTACTGGGTCACCACCTTCGACCAGTACTACCGTACCGTGGGCATGACCAACACCGTGGGCAAACGTTTCTACTGGCAGGAGGCCAAACCCGGGGACTGGCGCATCGTGGGCGAGGAATACACCGAGCCCAGCGAAGACCTGGAGCCCAAGTACCTGGCGGCCAAGACCGCCGAGGTGCGCAAGGTCCTGGAGGGCTGGCTGGAGGCCTGGCGCAAGGCCGATCTCAAGGGCTACCTGGCCTGCTACGACGCCAAGGCCGTCCAGGGCAAGGTCCGCGGCCGCGAAGCCATCGGCGAGTACAAGAAGTCCATCTGGGCCGCCAAGCCGCCGGCGGCGGTGGACATGGACGGCCTGAGCGTTTCCCTGAACAGCCAGGGCCTGGAGGCCCGCTTCGTACAGACCTACCGGGACGCCGCGGGCTATTCCGACCGGGGCCTCAAGACCCTGGTCCTGGCCCCGCAGGGCCGCGGCTGGGTGATCCTCTCCGAGGAGTGGAGGGCCCTGCCGTGAGCGACCTCAAGTACAGCGTCCTGTTCATGCGCGACGACACGGACGTGCGCCGTTTCCGGGTCAGCCCCATGTGGCTCAAGGCCTTCCTTTATTTCCAGGGATTCCTCCTGCTGCTTTCCATCGCGGGCATCTCCATCGGGGTGACCTTCTGGAGCAGCAATGCGGGCCTGCGGGCCGAGCGCAAGGCCCTGGAGATCCGGCTCTCCGAGGCCGAGGTCAAGCTGGAGCGGCTCTCCAACATGGAGAAGATCATGGAGGCCAACGGGGCCAAGGAGCAACCCGCCCCGGGCAAGGCCGGCCCTGCGCCCGTGGAGGCCCCGGCCCTGCCCAAGCTGCCGCCCGTGAACCTCAAGAACATCTTCGAGAAGACCAACGCCGGCCTAGTCACGGTGGACAGCTTCCAGGCCAGGCTTTCGGGCAGCGACGTGACCGTGAGCTTCGAACTGACCAACGTGCAGTCCGCCAGCACCCTCTCGGGCGCGGCCGAGATCACCCTCGTCCGCAACGACGGCCAAATCTCGGACGTGGAGGCCAACAAGGCGGACCTCTCCTTCCAGATCCAGCGCTTCAAGCACATCCGCACCTCCTTCACCCTGCCCAAGGGTGTGGACCGCCGGGACGTTTTCGGCCTGCGACTGGAGATCAGGGGTTCCGATGGCAAGACGATCTTCAGCGACACCTATCAGCTGCGCGATTCCCTGGCTTCTTAGCCTGGGGTTTGTTCTGCTGGCGGCGGTCCCGGCCTTTGCGGGGGCCGTCTCCTCCTACACGTTCTTCCGGGGCACCCAGTACCCGCTCACCGTGGTCCACATCCAGGGCGAGCAGCCCGGCCCCACTGTCATGGTCCAGGGCGGCATCCAGGGCGACGAGATCTGCGGCTCGGTCACGGCCCAGCTTCTGTCCGGTTGCCGCGTGCTCAAGGGCAACCTCATCGTGGTGCCGCGGGCCAACCTGCCCTCCATCCACTTGGCGCGCCGCCAGATCAACGTGGACATGAACCGGCGCTTCGACCGGGACTACAACCGCTTCTACGAGGATCGCGTGGCCCGCGTCATCCGTCATCTCCTGGCGGGCTGCGACGGCTTCATCCACCTGCACGAGGGCAGCGGATTCTACAAGCCGCTGCGCCTGGACGACCTGCACGGCCCCAACCGCTACGGCCAGTCCATCATCGTGGACGCCGAAAGCCACGCCGGGGTGGATCTGGGCGGCCTGGTGCGCGGGGTCCTGGCCGAGCTCAACCCGGGCATCGAGCCCGAGCGCTGGCGGCTGGAACTCTTCAACACCCAGACCTTCGACCCCCAGACCCGCTACATGGAGATGCGCAAGTCCCTGACCTACTACGCATTGTCCGTGCTGCACATCCCGGCCATGGCCGTGGAGGTGAGCAAGAACATCACGGACCTGGACTGGAAGGTCCGGACCCAGATGGCCGCCACGCGCATCATCCTCTCCCGCCTGGGGGTGGAGGTGGCCCTGCCCGAGTTCCAGGCCGGAGACATCCGGGCCGCGGCGGGCAGGGCCGCGCGGGTGCGCATCAACGGCAACCCCCTCACCGCCGGGACCACCATCCGCCTGAGTCCCGGGGCCACCATCACGGCCGAGCCCGAGACCGGCGGCGGCAGCACCTATTCCCCGGCCCTGGCCGTGTTCGCCTCGGACCGTCCGGGCGTGAACCTGCTTACGGCCCCGCGCATGGCCCTGGAGTCCTTCTCCGACCTGGAGGTGCGCGCCGACGGCAAGCCCGTGGCCAGGGCCCAGGTGCGCTGGGACGGCCGCAGGCCCGAGGCCGCCTCGGGCGGGCCGGTGTTCGTCTGCTGGCTCAACGGCCGCTCGGTGTTTGTGGAGAACGGCGGCACGCTCAAGGCCGTGGCCGGGGACCAGCTCATCCTGGAGGGCGTCTGGGGCAGCAGCCGCCGCGAGGTGCTGAACCTCAAGGGCTACGTGGCACAGCCCTGGGACAACGACGGCCAGGACCTGGGTGCGGAAATCATCCTGGACCCCGACAATTTCATGGACAAGTACCGCCTGCCCGCAGAGACCCCGGGCGCGGCCCGTTTCCAAGTGGCCCGCGAGACCCCGGGAGCGGCCCGCGGCTCTTTCTACCTGGAGCTGGAGCCGCGCCGGGTGGAGGCCCTGCTGTTCCGGGACCCCCAGGGCCAGGAGCTGGCCGTGCCGTTCAGCGCCGGGGGCGAGTACCGGCTGCCCGAGGGCGAGTACGAGCTGGTGCGGGCCCAGACCAACGGAGCCGAGGATAAGCTCATGGCCACGGCCGGACAGGACCCGCTTTCCGGCGGCCAGAAGCTCCGCCTGGGCGATGCGCCCGTGAGCCTCACCGTGCGCCAGGCCACCACCTTCCAGGAGATGGGCACCCTGGTCATCCGGCCGGGCCGCTGGGCCGAGGCCGGACCGCCGCCGGCCATGCCCTGATCCGGGCTTTACGGCCCGGCGGAAATACGCTAGGCCTGTCCCTGTTCTTTGACCGTCAATGAAGTCTTCCGATTGGGGTGTTCCGCTGTGCGGCGGAACTGAGATCATACCCATGGAACCTGAAGCAGTTCGGACTGCCGGAGGGAATTCGGAAGCGTCACCGGGAGTCCCGCCAGAATTCCCCTGATGCTCGAATCCCCCGCCAGCCCGGGCGGGGAGAGCGGCGTGGACGACGCAAAATCCTTTTCCTCCTTCGGTCTCTTTGTGCTCTGGTTCGGCGCGGCGGTGTCCGTGGCCGAGATCCTCACCGGCGGCTACCTGGCTGGCCTGGGCCTGGAACGCGGCCTCTGGGCCATCGTCCTGGGGCACCTGGCGGGCATGGTCCCGCTGGTCCTGGCGGGCTACGCGGGGTTCCGCGAGCGGCTCCCCGCCGTGGCCTGCACCCGCCTGTCTTTCGGCGCGCGCGGCTCCTGGATCGTGTCCCTGCTCAACGTGCTCCAGCTCGTGGGCTGGACCGCGGTCATGGTCCAGCAGGGCGGCCTGGCCGTGAACGCCCTGGCCGGGTCCCTTTGGGGCTTGTCCCTGCCCGTGGCGGCTCCGCTGCTCCTGGGGCTTCTGACGGGCCTCTGGGCCTGCCTCCGGCCCGGCGGCCTGCGTCTGCTGAACCTGGCCGCCGTGGGCCTGCTTTTCTGTCTGACCGTGGTGCTCTCGGCCGTGGTCTTCGGCAAGCCGGTTCCGGCCGAGGCCGCGGCCACGGACAGCTTCGGCCTGGGCTTCGAGCTCTCCATCATCATGCCCCTGTCCTGGCTGCCGCTCATGGCCGACTATACGAGCCAGGCCCGCACCCGCGCGGGCGCCTGGCTGGCCCCCTTCCTGGGCTACTTCCTTGGCAGCTGCTGGATGTACGCCATCGGGCTTCTGGGCGCGCTGCACTCGGGCTCGGCCGACCCCTCGGGCATGATGCTGGCCGCGGGCCTGGGCGGGGTGGCCCTGGCGGTCATCGTCCTGGCCACCGTGACCACCACCTTCCTGGACGTGTACTCTGCGGCCGTGTCCCTGCAGAACGTCCTGCCCTGGGTCAACCGCCGCGTTGTGGCCGGTGCCGTGGCCCTGCTCGGCACGCTCCTGGCCGTGGCCGTGGACAGCACCCTGTACATTGACTTCCTCTACCTCCTTGGCTCGGTGTTCGCCCCGGTGGCCGCGGTGTTCCTGACCGACTACTTCCTCCTGCGCCACGACAGCCGCGAGCGCCCGGCCGACTACCTGGCGCTCTTCTCCCTGGCGGCGGGCGTGATCCTCTACCGCCTGCTTGAGGGCCGGGACCTGGTCATCGGTCCCACCCTGGCCACCATGCTGCTCACCGCAACCCTGCACCTGCTCCTGCGCGGGACCCGGCGTTTCCTGGGCCGCAGCGGGCAGGGACAGGCCGTGATGCGAGGCGCCTGATGCACAATCCTGCCGAATCCGTGTGGGCCGGGCTCTGCCTGGTGCGCGAACGCAATCCCCTGGTGCTCAACGTGACCAACAACGTGGTCACCAACTCCACGGCCAACGCCCTGCTGGCCCTGGGCGCGTCTCCGGCCATGACCCATGCCGCGGCGGACGCCGCCGAGCTGGCGCTCCTGGCCGACGCCCTGGTGCTGAACATCGGCACCCCGGCCCAGGACTATGCGGAGAGCATGTTCGCGGCCGGCGTCGCGGCCCGTCGCAAGGGCATCCCCGTGGTCCTGGATCCGGTGGCGGCCGGGGCCACGAGCTACCGCCGCGACCTGGCCGGGCGGCTCCTGGCCGAGATCGGCCCGGCCGTGATCCGCGGCAATGCCTCGGAGATTCTGTTCCTGGCCGGGCAGAGCGCCCGTTCCAAGGGCGCGGACAGCACCCAGGAGAGCGGCGAGGCCCTGGCCGCGGCCCGGGACTTGGCCCGGCGGCAGGGCTGCACGGTCTGCGTGAGCGGGGCCGTGGACTACGTCACCGACGGCGCGCGGACCCTGGCCGTGGCCAACGGCGCGGCTCTCATGACCAAGGTCACGGGCCTGGGCTGCACGGCAACGGCCCTGGCGGCGGCCTTTGCCGCGGTGAACCCGGACCATCTGGCGGCCACGGCCCAGGCCATGGCCGTCATGGGCCTGGCCGGGGAGCTGGCCGCCGAGGGCGCGGCCGGGCCGGGCACGCTCCAGGTGCGCTTTCTGGACATCCTGTACACCCTGGACCGGGCGCAGATCACGGCCCGGGTCCGGCTGGAGGAGGCATGAGACCGCAACCCGACTATGCCCTGTACCTGGTCACGGACCGGGCGGCCTGCAGGGGCCGGGACCTGCTGGACGTGGTGGGGGCCGCGGCCCGGGCCGGGGCCGGGCTGGTGCAGCTGCGCGAGAAGCGTTGCGAGACGCGGGAGTTCGTGGAGCTGGCCCGGGCGCTCAAGGCCCTGCTGGATCCACTGGGGGTGCCGCTGCTCATCAATGACCGCCTGGACGTGGCCCTGGCCGTGGACGCGGCCGGAGCCCACGTGGGGCAGAAGGACATGCCCCCGGCCGAGGCCCGGGCCTTGCTGGGGCCGCGGCGCATCCTGGGCCTGTCCGTGAACAGCCTGGAGGAGGCCGCGGCGGCCCGGGGCCTGGACCTGGACTACCTCGGGGTGGGGCCCATCTTCCCCACGGCAACCAAGGCCGACGCCGGGCCGGTCTTCGGCCTGGAAAACCTAGCCGAGCTGCGCCGCCGCACCCGCCTGCCTCTGGTGGGCATCGGCGGCATCGGCCCGGACAACGCCGAGGCCGTGGCCCGGGCCGGGGCCGACGGCCTGGCCGTGGTCTCGGCCGTGTGCTCGGCGCCGGACCCGGCAGCGGCCGGGGCCGCCATCCTGGACGCCTTTCGCAAAGGACGCAACCCCTAACGGAACAAGGAGCGATACGTGAGCATCAACGAGCGCCTGGTGAGCGAGGCCATTCTCGAACGCTGGACCGAGAAGTTCAAGAACTGCCTGGACCTGGACGTGGCTGTGGTGGGCGGCGGGCCTTCGGGCCTCATGGCCTCCTGGAAGCTGGCCGAGCGCGGGCTCAAGGTGGCCCTGTTCGAGCGCAAGCTCTCCCTGGGCGGCGGCATGTGGGGCGGCGGCATGACCTACAACTTCATCGTGGTCCAGGCCGAGGCCCGGCGCATCCTGGACGAGCTGGGCGTGCCCTGCCGGGAGTACGGCCAGGGCTATTTCACGGCCGACGCCGTGACCGCCACCACCACCCTGGCCTCGCGGGCCTGCCTGGCCGGAGTCCAGGTCTTCAACTGCCTCTCGGTGGAGGACGTGGTCCTGCGCGAGGACGGGCAGGGCAAGCGCCTGGCCGGGCTGGTGGTCAACTCCACGCCCGTGGAGATGACCGGCCTGCACGTGGACCCCCTGGTCCTGCACTGCCGGGCGGTGATCGAGTCCACGGGCCACGCCGTGGAGTTGCTGAAGACCCTGACCCGCAAGAACGGCGTGCGCCTGAACACCGAAAGCGGAGGCATCCAGGGCGAGCAGTCCCTGTGGGCCGAGAAGGCCGAGGCCGACACGCTCACGAACACCCGCGAGATATTCCCCGGGCTCTGGGTGGCGGGCATGGCCGCCAACGCGGCCTTCGGCTCCTACCGCATGGGTCCCATCTTCGGCGGCATGCTTCTGTCCGGGGAGAAGGCCGCCGGGCTCGTGGCCGGGAGGCTCCAGGCCGGGCATTGACAGGAAACCCGGGCAGCGGCAGGATCGGCCGCAGCGGGCGGGCCCAGCACCGGGATCGCCCCAAGCCCGGGTGGAGGTCGCCCATGCGCCGTGTGTTCGGCGTCCTGCTTGTCGCCGCCGTGCTCCTCGCGTCCGCCGCTGTCCAGGCCCAGGACAACCCGCCCATGCGCGTGGACATGCGGGCCTACACCTGCGGCGAGTTCCTCAAGGAGCAGCAGTACGGCATGGTCCTGGCCCTGTTCTGGCTCGACGGCTACGCCAGCGGCAAGAGCGGGAACACGCTCCTGGATTCGCAGCTCTTCGACCGCTACGGCGAGATCATGATCCGCCAGTGCACCAAGACGCCCCAGGCCAAGGTCCTGGACGTCTTCAACACCTATGCCCGGCGCTGAGGCCATGGACGCCCGCAGGCTCAAGGCCGTGGCCGCGGCCCTGGGCGCGGACGTGGCGGGCGTGGCCGACACCGCGCTTCTGGCGGGCATCGAGACCGAGCCCAGGAATCTGCTGGACGGCTTTCCCCGCGCCGTGAGCCTGGCCGTGCGGCTCTCCGACCCGGTGCTGGACGCCATCACGGACCGGCCCACGCCGCTCTACCAGGCCCACTACGAGCGGGCCAACATCCTTTTGGACCAGATCGCCCTGGGCCTGACCCAGGCCATCCAGGCCGCGGGCGGCCGGGCCCTGCCCTTGCCCGCCAGCCAGGTTCTGGACCAGGAGAGGCTCACCTCCTACATCTCGCACAAGGCCGTGGCCGTGGCCGCGGGAGTGGGCTGGCAGGGCAAGAGCCTGCTCACCGTGAACCCGAAGTTCGGCCCGCGCATCCGGCTGGTCAGCGTGCTCACGGACCTGGAGCTGGCGGCCGACGCCCCGCTCAAGAACCGCTGCGGCTCCTGCGACGCCTGCGCCAGGGCCTGCCCGGCCGGGGCCATCCGCAACGTGAACACGGAACGACACTACGACAGCCGCGAGCAGGCCCTGCATTTCGGGCGGTGCGTGTCCAAGATCATGACCGAGCACAAGAAGCTGCCGCACATCACCAGCGCCATCTGCGGGGTCTGCGTGGCGGCCTGCCCCTGGGGCCGCAAGGCCGGACGGAAAAGGCGGACGGATTGACCGCGCGCGTCGCGCCCTGCGGCCCGGAGCACCAGGCCGGGGTGGCGGAGCTGATCCTGCCCATCCAGCGGCAGGAGTTCGGCCTGGACATCACCCTGGAGGCCCAGCCCGACCTGTTGGACATCCCCGGCTTCTACCGCCGCGGCAGGGGCAACTTCTGGGTGGCCCTGGAGCAGGGGGCCGTGGTGGGCTCCGCCGGGCTCCTGGACATCGGCGCGGGCCAGGGCGCGCTGCGCAAGATGTTCGTGCGCGCCGACCGCCGGGGCGCGGCAGGGGGCGTGGCCCGCAGCCTGCTGGCCGCCCTCCTGGCCTGGGCCCGCGGCCGCGGCTTCACGGAGATATTCCTCGGCACCACGCCGCGCTTCCTGGCCGCGCACCGCTTCTACGAGAAGAACGGCTTCACGCTCCTGGACCGCGCCGAACTGCCCGCCTCCTTCCCCGTGATGTGCGTGGACAGCCGCTTCTACCGCCTGCCCCTGGACCCGGCCCCATGACGGAACGCACCTCCCTGGACAACCGGCGGATGTTCGTCTTCCTCCTGGTGCTCACCGTGGCTTCGGGCCTGGGCATGCAGGGCTGGAACGCGCTGTTCAACAACTTCGCGGTGGAGGCCGCGGGCTTCAACGGCTTTCAGACCGGCCTGGCCCACTCGGTGCGCGAGATTCCGGGCTTCCTTTCCCTGCTGGTGATCTACGTGCTGCTCGTCATCTCGGAGTGGCGGCTGGCGGCCCTGTCCATCCTGGTCCTGGGCGCGGGCGTGGGCCTCACCGGGCTCTTCCCCAGCTTCTGGGGCGTCATGCTCACCACGCTCTGCATGTCCTTCGGCTTCCACTACTACGAGACCGTGAACCAGTCCCTCACGCTCCAGTACTTCAGCCTGAGCGAGGCCCCGGTGGTCATGGGGCGGCTGCGCTCCGTGGTGGCCCTGACCAACATCGCCGTGGGCGTGCTGGTCTGGACCAGCTCGCGCTGGCTGGGCTTCGCCCAGATCTTCGGGATCATCGGCTGCCTGTCCCTGGCCGCCGGGTCCTGGGCCCTGTTTCAGGACCCCACGGACAGCAACGCCCCGCGCCAGCACCGCAAGATGATCTTCCGGCGGCGCTACTGGGTGTTCTACGTTCTGACCTTCCTGGCCGGGGCCAGGCGGCAGATCCTCCTGGCCTTCGCCACCTTCCTGCTGGTGAAGCGCTTCGGCTTCGACGTGGGCCAGATCGCGGCCCTGTTCATCCTGAACAACACGGTGAACGCCGTGTTCAACCGGATCATCGGCCACTGCATCAACCGCTTCGGCGAGCGCTCCCTGCTGCGGCTGGAGTACTTCGTCATCCTGGTGGTGTTCCTGACCTACGCCTTCTGCCACACGGCCTGGATCGTCACCGTGGCCTACGTGGTGGACCAGCTTCTGCTGGGCTTCGCGGTCTGCGTGAACACCTATTTCCAGAAGATCGCCGATCCGGCGGACATCGCGCCCAGCGCGGCCGTGGGCTTCACCATCAACCACATCGCGGCCGTGGTCGTGCCGGTCCTGGGCGGGGCGCTCTGGCTTTGGGACTACCGGCTGGTCTTCATCACCGGGGCCTGCCTCACGGTCCTCTCCCTCGCCGCCATCGGCTTCATGCGCGTGCCCGGGAAGCACTAGCGGGCCGCCCGGAAGGCCTGGCCGGCTGGCGTAAGCCGCCGCGCTCAGTCCCTGGCCCGGCGCACGCAGGCCCAGGCCAGGAGGAAGGCGGCCAGGCCCAGGCCCGCCAGGAGCAGGAAGTCCAGCGGGTCGCCGGGCTGGCCGAAGGCCGCGCGCCGAACGGCCCTCGCCGCGTGGGTCAGGGGCAGCAGGGAGAGCGTGGCGGCGGCCCACTGCGGCAGGCGGTCCAGGGGGAAGAAGGTGCCGCCCAGGAAGGCCATGGGTGTGATGACCAGGCTGGAGATCATGGACTGGTCCGCGTGAGACTTGACCAGCATGGCCATGGCCACGGCCAGGGCTGCGAACAGAAAGGCGTTCAGGAAGACCCCGGCCCAGAGCAGGGGCCCGGCCTCCAGATGCACGCCGAAAAGCCGGGCCAGGCCCAGGATGAGCCCCACGGCCATGAGGGCGCGCACCACCCCGGCCAGGGTTTCGCCCAGGACGTAGCCGGCGGCGCTCACCGGCGCGGCCTGGATCTCCTCGAAAATCTTGTAATAGAAGCGTGCGATGTTGATCTCGCTGGCGATGGACCAGGCCTGGGTCATGCTGGACATGGCGGCCAGGCCGGGCACCAGGAATTCCAGGTAGGTCCGGCCCTCGAACCCGGCGGCCTTGCCCAGGGCGAAGCCGAAGGCCAGCAGGTAGAGCAGGGGGGACACGGACATGGACAGGGCCAGCCGCCAGAGGCGTCGGCGCAGGATGAGCATCTCGCGGTAGAAGACCGCCGACCAGCCGCGCATCATTCCATCCCCCTGCCGGTCATGGCCCGGAAGGCGTCTTCCAGGTTGACCCGCCGCACCATGAACGCGCCGGTCTGCCCGGCGGCGTACTCGTTGGCCGCCTCCCGCTCCTCGAAGAAGACGGTCTCCCGGGTCTCGTCGTGCAGCGGGTCGAAGGCCCATTGGCCGAAGGGCCGCATGAGGTTCGCGGGCGTGTCCACGGCCTTGAGCTGCCCCTGGTCCAGGAAGGCCACGCGGCCGGCCAGGTATTCCGCCTCCTCGATGTAGTGGGTGGTCAGGAGCACGGCCGCGCCGTCGGCCTGGATGCGCTTGATGAGGGCCCAGATGCGGCGGCGGATGTTGGGGTCCAGGCCCACGGTGGGCTCGTCCAGGAGCAGGACCCCGGGCTCGTGCATGAGGCTGCGGGCAATGGTCACGCGGCGTTTCATGCCGCCGGAAAGCTGGCGCACGGGGGTGTCGCGCCGGTCGGCCAGTTCCACGTAGTCCAGGAGCCGCGCGGTCTGTTCCCGCCGCCTGATGCGGTCCAGGCCGAAGAGCCGCCCGTGGATCTCCAGGTTTTCGGCCACGGTGAGGTCCTGGTCCAGGTTGATGGTCTGGGCCACGAGGCCGCAGCGCGACCTGGCCCAGAGCGGATCGAGGAAGGCGTCCCGGCCGTCCAGGACCACGCTGCCGCCGTCGGCCCGGGTCAGGCCGCTGAGGATGCGGATGGTGGTGGTCTTGCCTGCGCCGTTGGGACCGAGCAGGGCGAAGATCTCGCCGCCGGCGATCTCGAAGCTGACGCCGCGCAGCGCTTCCCGGCCGGAATACTCCTTGCGGAGATCGTGGAGCGCGATCATTGCCGTTCCCGGAGTGATAACACAGTATGCAGTTTCATGCTACTTTTCGGTTGAAACAATGAAAAAAATATGCAACCTAAAAGCCTGTTTTTCGAAATCGTGCGCACATTAGTGAAATACGTCATCCCCCGCAACTGGTTCTGTCGGCACGGGAGCAGGAATGAAACGATTTTTCTCCTGCCTTGTCCAGGCCGCCGCCGTGGTTTTTCTGCTGGCGGCCCCGGCCCGGACGGAAACGCTCCAGACCACCGACGCCCTGGGCCGCCGGGTGGAGCTCTCCCTGCCCGTGCGCCGGGTGGCCTGCCTGAGTTCCGACGCCCTGGAGGTTATGCGCATCCTGGGCGCCGAGGGCCTGGCCGTGGCCATCACGGACACCGTGGCCCATGAGCCCGGGTTCTGGGGCTCCCTGTCCGGGCTGCCCGTGGCCGGCACCTGGCAGGAAGTGGATCTGGAGATGTTGGCCGCCATCAAGCCCGACCTCATCCTCTGCTACGCCAAGTCCCCGGGCCAGGAACTGGAGGCCCGCCTGGGCCCCCTGGGCATCGCCGTCCTGCGCCTGGATTTCTACCGCCCCGGCACCCTGGAGGCCGAGGTGGAACTCCTGGGCCGGGTGCTGGACCGGCGGGAGCAGGCCCGGACCTTCCTGGCCTGGCACCGCCGCGCCATGGACCAGGTGCGGTCCGTAGCCGCGGCCGCGCCCCGTCCCACCCGGGTCTATATGGAAAGCTACTCGCCCTTTGTGGCCTTTGGTCCGGGCTCGGGCGGGTTTGATCTCTGCCGTCTGGCCGGGGGCGAGAACATCGCCGCGGCCATGACGGTCCCGTTTCCCCAGGTGACGCCGGAGTGGGTCCTGCAGAACGACCCGGACGTGCTCATCAAGGCCGTGCCTACGCCGGTCTATGGCGACAAGGGGCGCGAGCGCATGGAAAAGGCCCTGGCCGCCATGCGCGGACGCCAGGGCTGGACCAACATGCGGGCCATGCGCGAGGAGCGGGTCTGCATCTTGTCCGGCGATCTCTCCAGCGGTCCGGCCCTGGCCGTGGGCGCGGCCTGGCTGGCCAAGTGGCTGCATCCGGAACAGGCCCGGGGCCTGGACCCCGCGGCCCTGCACCGCGAATACCTGGAACGCTTCCAGGGCGTGCCTCTGCGCGGGGTCTTCGCCCTGCCCGGGGAATAAGATGGACCGCGCCGGAACAATCCAGCTCTTCCGGGCCCATGCCGGGCGCCGCCTGGCCGTGCTGGCCGGGCTCCTGGCACTGCCCCTGCTGGCCGCGGTGGTCTCCCTGGCCACCGGGGCCTCGCGCTACGGCCTGGCGGATTTCTTGGACGCCCTGGCCCGCTCGGGCGAGGCCCGGGACATTCTGCTGGGCCTGCGTCTGCCGCGCACGGTCATGGCCGTGCTCACGGGCTGCGGTCTGGCCGTATCCGGCGCGGTCTGCCAGGCCGTGCTGCGCAACCCCCTGGCCTCGCCGTTCACCCTGGGCGTGGCCTCAGGCGCGGGGTTCGGGGCCGTGGCGGCCATCATCCTGTTCGGCGCGGTGCACAACGGACCCGTGGCCGCCGGGGCCTTTGCCGGAGCCCTGGGCGTCTCGCTCCTGGTCCTGGGCCTGGCCCGGCTGCGCGACGCCGCGGGCGAGACCGTGATCCTCTCCGGCGTGGCCCTCATGTATCTCTTCTCGGCCCTGACCTCCTTTCTCCAGACCCTGGGCTCGGCCGAGGACGTGCACCGCACCGTGTTCTGGTTCTTCGGCAACCTGTCCAAGGCGGGCTGGCCCGAGGCCGCCCTGGCCGCGGCCATGATCCTGCCGCCCCTGCCCCTGCTGGTGCTGCGGGCCTGGGACCTGAACCTCCTGCTGCACGGCGACGAGACCGCCGAGACCCTGGGGGTGAACGTGGCGGGCATGCGCGGCGGTCTGGTGGTCCTGGCCTCGCTCATGACCGCCGGAGCCATCTGTTTCACCGGGGTCATCGGCTTCATCGGCCTGGTGGCCCCGCACATGGCGCGGCTGCTGGTGGGCAGCGATCATCGCAGGCTCATCCCGGCCTCGGCCGCCGTGGGCGCGGCCCTGGTCACCGGCGCGGACATCGCGGGCCGCTCCCTGCTCGCGCCCCAGGTCATTCCCATCGGGGTGGTCACGGCCTTCCTGGGCGTGCCCTTCTTTTTCTTCCTGCTCTTCGCCCGGCGGAGGCGCGCATGATCCTGGCGGCCCGCGGCATCCATCTCGCCTACGGCAGGCGGCAGGTCCTCCACGGCGCGGACCTGGAGGCCCGCTCCGGCCAGGTGACGGCCCTGGCCGGACCCAACGGTTCCGGCAAATCCAGCCTGCTGCGTTGCGCGCTCGGCCTGCTCCGGCCGGAACGGGGCCGCGTGGAACTGGACGGCCGCGACCTGTCCGGCCTGGCCCCGGCGGAGCGCGCCCGGCTTCTGGCCTATGTGCCCCAAGCCGTGCCGCCCGGCTTCCCCATGAGCGTGTTCGAGTTCGTGCTGGCCGGGCGCAGGCCCCATCTGGCCTGGAGGGCCACCGCGGCCGACGAGGAGGCCGTGGCCCTGGCCCTGGAGCGCGCGGGGCTGGAGGACCTGGCCCTGCGGCCCTACGACCACCTGAGCGGGGGCCAGAAGCAGAAGGCCCTGCTGGCGCGGGCCCTGGCCCAGTCCACGCCCGTGCTGGTCCTGGACGAACCCACCAGCAGCCTGGACCTGCGGCACCAGACCGAGGTTATGGATCTGCTGCGTTTCCTGGCCGTGGAGGCCGGAATCGCCGTGCTCCTGGCGGCCCACGACCTGAACCTGGCGGCCCGCTTCGCGGACCGGGTGATCCTGCTGGAGCAGGGCCGGGTGCGGGCCGCGGGTCCGCCGCAATCGACGCTCACCCCTGAGAATGTGGCCCTGGTCTTCGGCGTGCGTTGCGCCCTGGTGCCCGTCGAGGGATCCCTGCATCTTGTGCACCTGCATCAGACCATCACGGAGGTGTCCCATGAAACGTTGGATCGCCGCATGGAGCCTGGTCCTGGTCCTGGCCGCGGCTCCGGCCATGGCCGGGGAGCAGGAAGGTCCCACCGTCCTTGAGGAGATGGTGGTCACCTCCACGCGCACGGAGAAGAAGATCGACGAGGCGCCTTCCAGCGTCACGGTCATCACCCGCGAGGACCTCAAGCTCAACAACTACAAGACCATCGACGAGGCCGTGGAGCGCGAGACCGGCGTGTTCGTGCGCCGCTCCCGCGGCATCGCCGAAACCGTGCCCACCATGACCATGCGCGGGCTCACCGGCGGCGACCGCATCCTGGTGCTCAAGAACGGCGTGCCCATCAACAGCGGCTACGACGGGGCCACGCCCTGGAACAACTTCAACATGGGCAACGTGGAGCGCATCGAGGTGAGCCGCGGCCCGGGCTCCTCGCTCTACGGCGGCAACGCCATGGGCGGCGTGATCAACATCATCACCAGCCTGCCCGAGGACCTGGAGGCCAGCCTCTCGGGCGGCGCGGGTTCCCTGGACTCCTACCGGAGCACCATGCGGGCCGGGGACCACGTGGACGATTTCCGCTTCGGCGGCGGCCTGGAGTACGAGACCACGGGTGGCTATCCCGTGACCCTGGTGGCGCGCACCCCGTCCGCCGGAGCGGGCACGTTGGAGGGCGGCTACGGCGCCCGCGACAAGTACGACGCCTTCAAATGGATCGTGGGCGACAAGGGCGACAACTGGGCCAGCCGCTTCGGCGGGGACCTCACCGCGGCCTACGACACCAGCGAGAAGTCCCGCTGGCGCATGGACGTGACCTACGGCCGCCACAAGTACGGCTACGACGAGCCCAACAGCTACCTCTCCCACGACAAGATGAGCGGCAGCGTGGATATCGGCGCGGGCCGCCGGGTCACGGTGAGCCCCAACAACTTCGTCTATTACAGCGGCATCGGCCAGGAGGACGTGACCACCACGGCCCTGAGCCTGGACGACCGCACCGGCGACACCGCGGTCAAGGCCTCCATGGGCTACCAGTACAAGGAGAAGTGGTACACCCTGGCCGGCTCCAGCGGCAACTACGACACCGCGCCTGGCACCATCGCGGAATACACGGTGCATTCGCCGTCCCTGGACCTCCAACTGGACACGCCGCTCTCCCGCGACCACCTGCTCACCTGGGGCTTCTCCACCAGGAGCGACTTCTACGACTCCGACACCTACAACATGACCTTCTACCGGGACGAGCACAGCAAAACCAACAAGATCCGCCTGTCCGAGGGCAACGACCTGCTCATGGCGGGCTACGCCCAGGACGAGTGGAAGGCCACGCCCATCCTGACCCTGTACGGCGGCCTGCGCCTGGACGGCTGGTATTCCTTCGGCGGCCGCTCCGGCAGCGTGGGCAGCGTGGAGAGCTTTGTGAAGCCCGTGGACTGGGCCCTGAGCCCGCGCTTGGCCGCGGTGCTCAACCCCCTGGAGGACACCTACCTCAAGACCTCCCTCTCGCGCGGCTTCCGGCCCCCGAACATCTATGAACTCTATTCCCAGTGGACCAGCGGAACCACCACCTACCTGGCCAACCCCAACCTCAAGCCCGAGATCTCCACCACCTTCGAGATGGGCCTGGACCAGTATTTCCTGGAGCGGGAGCTGCGCACCTCGATCACCGGCTACTTCACGCGCCTGGACGACGCCATCAGCTCCACCACAGTGGCCGCGGGCGGCGGCACCTCCAACAACATCAAGTACAACCTGGACCAGGCCAACATCCAGGGCCTCGAGTTGGAGACCGACTACAAGCCCTGGCAGTGGCTCCGGCTCTGGGCCAACTACGCCTATACCTGGACCGAGGTGATGCGCAACGACGCGGACCCCTCCATCGAAGGCAACCGGCTGCCCTTCGTGCCCCGCGATCTGCTCAACGTGGGCACGGACCTGACCTGGGGCATGGCCACCCTGAGCCTGTCCGGCAACTACGTGGGCGACATGTACACCACGGACACCAATAAGGACGCCAACTTCAACGGCTACGACGCCTACAACCCCCGCTGGCTCTTCGACACCAAGCTCCTGCTGCGGCCCGACGAGCACTGGGACGTGTCCCTGGCCGTGGAGAACCTCTTCGACGAGGAGTACGCCCAGTCCTACCAGGGCCGCGAGCGCACCTGGTTCCTTGAGGTGGCCTGGAAGCACTAGACGCCGTCCGCAACCCCCTGCTTCCGCAACAAGGAGAACCGCCATGCGCCTCGTCTGCGTCATGTGGAGCAGCCAGATCGCCACGCTCAACCAGGCGTTGCGGCGTCTGCCCTGGGTCCGGGCCTCGCTCTATTCCACCCGGGCCCTGGAGTCCGATCCTGCCAAGGCCGCCGAGGCCCTGGAGCGCATGGGCCAGGCCGACATGGTCCTGCTCTACCGTTCCACCGAGCCGTTCTGGGAGAACCTGGACAGCGCCCTGCGCGAGCTGGCCCGCTCCCGGCCGGTCATCTGCCTGAGCCATGATCCTTCGTTCTGGGCCTTGTCCAGCGCCGCGCCCGAGGTGGTGCGCGACTGCTACGGCTACCTCGTTCAGGGCGGCGAGGAGAACTACGCGGGCCTGCTCTCCCACGCGGCCCGCGTCTGTCTGGGCCTGGACGTGCCCGCCGGCCCCCTGCGCGAGCTGCCCTGGGACGGGCTCTACCACCCGGACGCCCCGGCCGGGCACTTCCCCACGGCGGAGGCCTACGGGGCCTGGTACGGCCCCCATGCCGCGGCCCGGGGACTTGCGGACGCGCCCACGGCCGGGGTGCTCTTTTCCCGGCATTACTGGGTCAACGGCAACACGGCCGTGGAGGACGCCCTGATCCGTGAGCTGGAGGCCCAGGGGCTGCGCGTGCTGCCCGCCTTCTGCTACGGCGTGCGGGACCAGGGCCTGGGCACGCGCGGCGGCGCAGCCCTCATCGAGGAGGTCTTCCTGGACCCGGCCGGGGCCTCGCGCATCGACGTGCTGGTGAAGCTCCAGAGCTTCTTCCTGGGCAACGCCCGCCAGCGCAAGGACGGCAGCGCGGCCGGGCAGGGTTCGGAGCTCTTGGCACGACTGGGCGTGCCCGTGCTCCAGCCCGTGGTCTCCAGCCACCTTTCGCCCGAGGAGTGGGCCGAGAGCACCCAGGGCCTGGGCGCGGACATCGCCTGGTCCGTGGCTCTGCCCGAGTTCGAGGGCGTCATCGAGCCGCTCCTGCTGGGGGCCATGCAGCGCCGCGAGGACCCCGAGACCCGCGTCCTCCTGGAGGAGCGCGTGCCCGTGCCCGAGCGCTGCCGCAAGCTGGCCCGCAGGGTCCTGGGCTGGGCCCGTCTGCGGCGCACGCCGCGGGCCGAACGCAAGGTCTCCTTCATCCTGCACAACAATCCCTGCGCCTCGGTGGAGGCCAGCGTGGGCGGGGCGGCCAACCTGGACAGCCTGGAGAGCGTGGCCCGCATCCTGGCGGCCATGCGCGACGCGGGCTACGCCGTGACCCCGCCGGAGAGCGGCAAGGAGCTCATCGAAACCATCATGGCCCGCAAGGCCATCTCGGAGTTCCGCTGGACCACGGTGGAGGAGATCGTGGCCAAGGGCGGGGCGCTTACGCTCCTGCCCCTGGAGGAATACGGCCGCTGGTGGCGGGAGTTTCCGCCCCAGGTGCGCGAGCGCGTGGCCGGGGTCTGGGGTGATCCGCCGGGCCAGGCCAAGGACGGCGTGCCTCCGGCCATGGTCCACGACGGCCGCATCGTCGTCACCGGCGTGGCCTACGGCAACGCCACCGTGGGCGTGCAGCCCAAGCGCGGCTGCGCCGGGCCGCGCTGCGACGGCCAGGTCTGCAAGATCCTCCACGACCCGGACCTGCCACCGCCGCACCAGTATTTGGCCACCTACCGCTGGCTCCAGTCGGGCTTCGGCGCGCACGTGCTGATCCATGTGGGCACCCACGGCAATCTGGAATTCCTGCCAGGCAAGGGCTGCGGGCTCTCGGGCTCCTGCCTGCCGGACCTGACCCTGCACGAGGTCCCGCACCTCTACATCTACAATTCCGACAACCCGCCCGAGGGCACGGTGGCCAAGCGCCGCGGCGCGGCCGTGCTGGTGGACCACATGCAGACCGTGCTGGTCCAGGGCGGGCTCTACGACGAGCTGGAGGAGTTGGACCGCAGCCTGGCCGAGCGCGAGAAGGCCCGGCTCACGGACAAGGCCCGGGCCCACGCCCTGGAGCACCGCGTCCTGGAGCTTCTGGCCGCCACCAACCTGGACAAGGAGGTGCGGCCGCAGCCGGGCGAGGACTTCGAGGAGTTGGCGCGCCGCGCCCACGAGGCCCTGGGCCGGGTGCGCAATACCCAGATCCAGGACGGCATGCACGTCTTCGGGACCCTGCCGGAGGGGCGCCGCCGCGTGGAGTTCATCCGCTCCATCGTGCGTTTCGACGCGGGCGACGAACGCTCCCTGCGCAAGACCCTGTGCCGGGCCCTGGGCCTGGAGCTTGCGGCCCTGCTGGCCGATCCGGGCGCGGTGCATCCGGACCTGGGCCGCAGCCACGCCGGTCTCCTGGAGGAGGTGGAGGACCTCTGCCGCGACGTGGTGGGCCTGGCGCTGGCCGAAGGCGGCGACCTGGCCGGGGACACGGCCCGGCTCCTGGGCCCGCGGCTCAGACGTCCTGAGGCCCTGGCCGACCTGCCGCCCATCCGGGAGCGCATTCTGGACATCAATGTCCGCGTGTCTGCCTCGCGCGAGATCGAGGCCCTGCTGCGCGGCATGGACGGCGGCCACATCCAGGCCGGACCCTCGGGGGTCATCACCCGGGGCCGCGAGGACATCCTGCCCACGGGCCGCAACTTCTTCTCCCTGGACCCCCGGCGCGTGCCCACACGCGCGGCCTGGGACGTGGGCCGCAGGCTGGCCGAGGCCCTGCTGGACAAACACCAGCGCGAGGAGGGGCGGCTGCCCGAGAACGTGGCCGTGTACTGGATGTGCAACGACATCATGTGGTCCGACGGCGAGGGCATGGCCCAGGTGCTGGCCCTGCTGGGGGCCAAGCCCGTGTGGCTGCCCGGCGGCCGGGTGGGCGGGGTGGAGGTCATCCCCCTGGAGGAGCTGGGGCGGCCGCGCATCGACGTGACCGTGCGGGTCTCCGGGCTTCTGCGCGACAACTTCACGGACGCCATGCACCTGCTGGACGACGCCGTGCAGGCCGTGGCCGCGCTGCCCGAGGACCCGGAGCGCAACTTCGTGCGCAAGCACAGCCTGGAGGACCTGGAACTGGACGCCGGGGAGAGCGCCGAGGAGCAGTGGCGGCGGGCCACCCTGCGCATCTTCTCGGCCAAGCCCGGCACCTATCTGCCGGGCGTGAACCTGGCGGTCTATGCCTCGGCCTGGAAGGACGAGAAGGACCTGGCCGACATCTTCGTCACCTGGAACGGCTACGCCTACGGCAGGAATACCCAAGGCGAGCCGCGCCACGACCAGCTGGCCAACCGTCTGAAGACCGTGGAGGTGACCTTCAACAAGGTCATCTCCGACGAGCACGACCTCTTCGGCTGCTGTTCCTACTTCGGCTCCCACGGCGGACTCACGGCCGCGGCCCGGCATCTTTCGGGCCGCGAGGTCAAGACCTACTACGGCGACACCCGCGAGCCCGAGCAGGTGGCCGTGCGCGACCTGGCCGACGAGATCCGCCGCGTGGTCCGGGCCAGGCTGCTCAATCCCCGCTGGATCGAGGGCATGAAGCGCCACGGCTACAAGGGCGCGGGCGAGATATCCAAGCGCATCGGCCGGGTCTATGGCTGGGAATCCACCACCCGCGAGGTGGACGACTGGATTTTCGACGACCTGGCCCGGACCTATGTGCTCAATGAAGAGAACCGGGCCTTTTTCCAGGAGAACAACCCCTGGGCTCTGGAGGAGATCGGCCGCCGTCTGCTGGAGGCCGAGAGCCGCGGGCTCTGGCAGGCCGACGAGCGGGTCCTGGAGGGCCTGCGCGAGGCCTACCTGGAGACCGAGGGCTGGCTGGAAGAGAGCGTGGGCGAGGCGGGCGGTTTCCAGGGCGGCGCGGTGGATGTCTATTCCCCGGCCGAAGTGGAGCAGTGGCGCACCTACATGAAGGACCGCAACCGGACGTGAGGCCAAGGACCATGAACGACCGCAGCATATATCCGTTCCCGGCCATCGTGGGCCAGGAGGAGATGAAGACCGCGCTCCTGCTCAACGTGGTCAACCCGCGCATCGGCGGGGTGCTCGTGCGCGGGGAGAAGGGCACGGCCAAGTCCACGGCCGTGCGCGCCCTGGCCGAGCTGTTGCCCGGCATCGAGGTGGCCGCGGGCTGCCCCTTTTCCTGCGACCCGGCCCGGCCCGACGCGCTCTGCCCGGACTGCGCCCGCACTCTGGCCGAGCAGGGCTCCCTGCCCTCGGAGACCCGGCGCATCCGCGTCACGGAACTGCCGGTGGGCGCCACCGAGGACCGGGTCCTGGGCACCCTGGACCTGGAGCGGGCCATCCGTCAGGGCGAGCGGCGCTTCGAGCCCGGGCTCCTGGCCGCGGCCCATCGCGGCATCCTCTACGTGGACGAGGTGAACCTCCTGGAGGACCACATCGTGGACGTGCTTCTGGACGCCGCGGCCATGGGTGTGAACACGGTGGAGCGCGAGGGCGTGTCCTTCACCCACGCCGCGGAGTTCGTGCTCGTGGGTACCATGAACCCGGAGGAGGGCGAGCTGCGGCCCCAGCTCCTGGACCGCTTCGGCCTCTGTGTGGAGGTGCGCGGCGCGGATCAGGTGGAGGCCCGGCTGGAGGTGGTCACGCGACACGCGGCCTTCGAGGCCGGCCCCGAAACCTTCCGCGCCCAGTGGTCGCAGGCAGGCCAGGACCTGGCCCGCAGCGTGGTTGCGGCCCGCGAGCTGCTCCCAGCGGTGCGCGTGCCCGAGGGGGTCCTGCGCCAGGTGGTGCAGCTGGCTCTGGACAGCGGCGTGGACGGCCACCGGGCCGACCTGGTCATGGTCAAGACCGCCCGCACCCTGGCCGCCCTGGACGGCCGCCGGGAGGCCGGGCGCGAGGACGTGCGCCGGGCCGCGGCCCTGGCCCTGCCGCACCGCATGCGGCGCAAGCCTTTCCAGCAGGTGGCCGCGGGCCGGGGCAAGGTGGAGCAGCTCCTGGCCCGGGCCTGAGGCGGCGATGCGCGCAGAAGGAGGATTCCCGTCCCCCGCCAGGCGGCGGATCTTTCCCCTGGCGGCCCTGGCCGGCCAGGAACGCATGGTCGCGGCCCTGCTGGCCTGCGCCGTGTGCCCGGAGATCGGCGGGGTGCTCCTGCGCGGGGAAAAGGGCACGGCCAAGTCCACGGCCGCCCGCGGCCTGGCCGCGCTTCTGCCCGCGCACCAGGCCGTGTCCGGCTGCGCCCTGGGCTGCGACCCGCAGGGCGAACTCTGCCCGCGCTGCCGGGAGCGCGCCGCGGCCGGAGCCCTGCCCGTGGAAGAGCGGCGTCCGGCCTTCGTGAACCTGCCCCTGGGCGCCACCGAAGACCGGGTGGCCGGAAGCCTGGACCTGGAGCAGGCCATCCGCCACGGCGCGCGCGCCTTCCAGCCGGGCCTCCTGGCCCGGGCCCATCGCGGCGTGCTCTACGTGGACGAGGTGAACCTGCTCTCCGACCATCTCGTGGACCTGGTCCTGGACGCGGCCTCCTCGGGGATGTTCAGCCTGGAGCGGGAGGGGCTTTCCATCCGCCATCCCGCGCGTTTCACGCTCATCGGCACCATGAACCCGGAGGAGGGCGAGCTGCGGCCCCAGCTCCTGGATCGCTTCGGCCTCTGCGTGGAGGTGGCCGCGCCCGGCGACCTGGGGCAGCGGCTGGAGGTGCTGCGCCGGAGGGAGGCCTTTGAGGCCGATCCCGAGGAATTTTCGCGGGCCTGGGGACCGGCCCAGGCCGTCCTGGCCGCCCGCCTGGAACGAGCCAGGGCGCTTTTGCCCGCCGTGGCCCTGGCGGACGACCTCCTGCGGCTGTGCGCGGAACTGGCCCAGGAGGCCTGCGCCGCGGGCCATCGCGCCGAGCTGGCCATGGAGCGTGCGGCCCGTGCCCTGGCCGCCCTGGACGGCCGCCTCGCGGTGAGCGAGGAGGACGTGCGCGAGGCGGCGGAACTGGCCCTGGCCCATCGCCGCCGCATGGGCCGCCCACCCGAGCAGGAAGAGCCGGACGAGCCGGAGCAGAACGGGCAGGAGCCAGAGGAACCGGAGGATTCCGGCCAGGACCAGGGTCAGGCCGAAGACCAGGCCGCGGCCCCGCCGCCGAGCGGGCAGGACCGACAGGAGCCCGAGCCCGGGGACCAGGACGGCGAGGAGGCCCAGCCTCCGCCGCCGGGACGTCCGGCCGAACAGGTCTTCGCCCCGGACGAGCCGTTCCAGGTGCGGCCCATCGCCTTCCGCCAGGACCGCAGGCCGCGCCTGGGCTCGGGCCGCCGCTCGCGCTCGCGCACCCGCAGCCGCTCCGGCTCCTACGTGAAAAGCCGCCAGAGCGAACAACCCACGGACCTGGCCCTGGACGCCACCCTGCGCGCGGCCGCGCCCTTCCAGAACCGCCGCAGCCGGGCCGGGGTGGCCGTGGTCATCGAGCGCCGCGACCTGCGCCAGCGCATCCGCGAGAAACGCATGGGCCACGTGGTCATCCTGGCCGTGGACGCCAGCGGGTCCATGGGCGCGGGCCGCCGCATGGCCGCGGCCAAGGGCGCGGTGCTCTCCCTGCTTCTGGACGCCTACCAGAAGCGCGACAAAGTGGGCCTGGTGGCCTTCCGGGGCGAAGGCGCCCAGGTGCTCCTGCCGCCCACGGGCAGCGTGGAGCGGGCCTCGGTCCTGCTGGAGGAACTGCCCACCGGCGGCCGCACGCCCCTGACCCACGGCCTGGCCCTGTCCTACGAGCTCCTGGACCGCGAACTGCGCCGCAACCCGGACGCCCTGCCCCTGCTCGTACTCATTTCCGACGGCCGGGCCAACGTGAGCCTGCACGGCGGCAAGCCCGTGGCCGAGGCCCTGGACCTGGCCGCAGACATCGGCCGGGAGGGGCGGCTGCGCTGTCTGGTGGTGGACGCCGAGGAGGGCGGGCTGGTGCGTTTCGGCCTGGCCCGGCAATTGGCCGAGCGTTTGGGCGGGCAGTATTCCGAGCTGAACGGTCTGCGGGCCCCGTCCCTGGTGCGGGCCGTGCGCGAGGCCTTGGCATGAGCGGCCAGGCGGTCCTGCTGCCGGGACTGTGCGCCCCGGACCTGGCCCTGCCCGGACGCAGGAAGGGCCTCGGCTGGCTCTGCGCGGCCGTGGCCTTGGGACTGCACGGGCTGGCCCTGGCCGGGACCCTGATCCTGGCGCAGGATAGCGCGGACTATGCGAATTTTCCGGCCTACGAGGTGGAGCTGGTGAGCTTCGGACAGGGTCAGGGCACGGGCCATGAAGAGGGCGCTCCAGCGGCCCAGGCCCGGGTGGCCTCGGTGCTGCCCAAACGGGTGGAGGCTCCGGCGGCCCAGACCGTGGCCAAACCAGCGGCCAGACCCGCCCCGGCCAAACCGGCCCCGGCCCCGGCGGCCGTGCCCGATCCCGCGGCCTGGGAGGAGGCGGCTCCCCCTGCGGCCGAGGCCCCGGACGGCGGCCAGGGCGGGACGGCTCCGGGCCAGGGAGCGGCCGAGGCCGCCGGAGACCCGGGCGGGCATGTGGAGGGCCTGCCCCAGGGCCAGGGGCAGGGCCTGGGCCAGGGCGGCTACGGCGTGGGCCAGGTGGAGCGGCCGCCCCGCCTCCTGCGCAAGGTGGAGCCGCGCTATCCCCTGAGCGCCCGCCAGCGCGAGATCAGCGGCAAGGTCCTGGTGAAATTCCTGGTGGACCACACCGGTCACGTCTGCCACGTGAGCGTGGTGGAGTCCCAGCCCGAGGGCTATTTCGAGCAGTCAGCCATTCAGGCCGTGTCCCGCTGGCAGTTCAGCCCCGGCGTGCTCCACGGCCGGGCCGTGAGCGTCTGGATGCTGCTGCCCATCACCTTTGCCTTGAAATGAAGAAGCGGCGCTGGCGCAGGATGTCCGTGATCATGGCCCGGTTGTCGTCCGTGCCATTGACCGCCAGTCCAGCGGCCTCATCCAGCACCGGGCAGGCCGCGGGGCTCCGGGCCGTTGTCTGCGTCCACGCAGCCGGGGAGTGCACGGTCTGGGCCTCCCCGGTCCAGCGCTGCAGATGTCCCCGGACCAGACAGGTTTCCTGGATGCGTGGGATGATGTCATATTCTGCGGCCGCACGGCGCATCATGCAAAGCCCCCGGCGGGGCGCTAGCAACTCGTGACGCTTACGGCCAGGCCGCCCAGGGAGGTCTCCTTGTACTTGGCGCACATGTCCCGGCCCGTGGCCAGCATGGCCGCGATGGCCTGGTCCAGGCCCACCTTGTGCTGGGCCTGGGGCTCGTCCGAGGAGATGAGGTAGGCGGTGTAGGCCTTGACCGCGCCCATGGCGTTGCGCTCGATGCAGGGGATCTGCACGTAGCCGCCCACGGGATCGCAGGTCATGCCCAGGTGGTGCTCCAGGGCGATCTCGGCGGCGTGCTCCACCACCCGGGCGTTGCAGCCCTCGGCCTGGGCCAGCATGGCCGCGGCCATGGCCGAGGCCACGCCGATCTCGGCCTGGCAGCCGCCCTCGGCTCCGGCGATGGTGGCGTTGTGCTTGACCAGGAAGCCTACGGCCGCCGCGGCCAGGAGCCCGTCCAGCAGGGCCTTTTCGGGCAGGTTCAGGTGGGCGCGGATGATCCGGGCCACCGAAGGCAGGACCCCGGCCGAGCCGCAGGTGGGGGCCGTGACGATGACGTGGCCCGCGGCGTTCTCCTCGGACGCGGCCAGGGCGCAGGCCGCCAGGTGCACCAGGAAGCGGTCCTCGCTGCGGTGCCGCGAGGCGGCCCGCTCCAGCATGGCCCTGGCCTTGCGGTGCAGGCCCAGGCTGCCGGGCAGGACGCCCGTGGCCTCCAGGCCGTTGTCCACGGCCCGCTCCATGACCGCCAGGACCTCCCGCAGCCCGGCGTAGATTTCGGCCTCGCCCGCCCCGGTCACGGCCATCTCGTTCTCCAGCACCAGCCCGGGCAGGGTCAGGCCGAAGCCGTCCAGGATCTCCTGGAGCCGGGCCATGGAGGAGTATTCGTAGGTGGGCAGGCCGCGCCGGGGCGGGGTCCAGCCCTTCCACTGGAGGAAGCCGCCGCCCACGGAGTAGTATTCCCGCTCCAGGAGCGTGGCGTCCCGGTCCAGCAGCTCGATGACCAGGGTGTTCTGGAAGGGATAGGCATGCTCCACCCGGTCGAAGACCACGCCGGACACCCGGACCGGCACGCGCGCTCCGGGCAGCTCCAGGAAGCGTTCGACGTCCGGGTCCCGGGCCAGTTCATCCAGGAATCCCGGAGGGCAGGACTCGGGCGAGCGGCCCAGGAGCCCGGCCAGCACGGCGCGGTCCGTGCCGTGGCCCCGGCCCGTGGCGCTCAGGCTGCCGAAGAGCCGCACGCGCAGGCCCGTGGCCCGGGCCTGGGTCTCCTCGGGCAGGGCCGCGGCCAGGCGGCTGAAGTCGTAGCCCGCCTTCATGGGGCCGATGGTGTGGGAGCTGGAGGGGCCGGGCCCGATCTTGAACAGGTCGAAGACGCTGGTGGTGATGCCGTCCATGGGCTCCTCGCGGTTGCGGGGTTGCGGTTTTCCTGATTTATCCTGGGGAAAGCGCCCTGTCCATGGGCGGCCCGGCGGAACCCGCAAGGTCTGCCCGGAAAAAAGATGAAAATAAAGCTTGACCCCTCACGTCGCACCGCGTAGGGGTGACGCTTCCGCCCGAGTCCGGTCGCAAATAGGACGGCATGTCGCCGTCCGGTCCGGCGGGCATCCTTGCAGCATTTGTCTTAGGGAGTCTTATGAAATCCGTTTACGTCGGCAACCTGCCCTTTTCGATCACCGAGTCCCAGGCCCGTGACATGTTCGCCGCTTACGGCGAAGTGTCCTCCGTCAAGTTCGTCATGGATCGCGAGACCGGCCGTTTCCGCGGCTTCGGCTTCGTGGAGATGGAGGACAGCGGCGCTGACGAGGCCATTCGGGCCCTCAACGGCTCCGACTGCGGCGGCCGCACCCTCAAGGTGAACGAGGCCAAGCCCCGCGAGGCTCGTGGCCCGCGCTGGTAGCCGGCTCACCCGTCTTCCGGTGAAATGAGACAGCCCCGCTTCGGCGGGGCTGTTTTTTTGTCTCCGGGGAGCAGGCGAGTAACAATCCGGCCGGAAAAAGAAGAAGGGTTCCAGGCGGTCTGCCTGGAACCCTTTTCATTCCGTGGTGCGCCCGAGAAGATTCGAACTTCTGGCCTACGGATTCGTAGGAAACGGCTTGACGTGTCCGGGTGGTTCCATGTGGTAGGAAACCCTTGCAGTACATGCCTTGCCCTGATAGGCCTGTCACCTAACGCCACCCCCCTTGATTGGAAACCGGGGGGCAGGTGGGGGGCAGACGTATGGCGCTCAAGATGTCCAGATACCCCGGCGTGCGCTACCGTGAGCACGAAAGCCGCAAGCATGGCCCGCGGCCTGATAGGTATTACTTCCTGCGCTACAGGCGGGCGGACGGCCGCCGGGTAGAGGAGGCCTTGGGCTGGTCCAGCCAGGGCTACACGGCCGAGCTGGCCAGCTCCCTGTTGGCCGAGATCCAGCGCAACATCCGCACCGGCCAGAGGCCGCAGAGCCTGGCCGAGCGCCGGGCCATGGCCGAGGCCGAGCGCCTGGCCAAGGAGCAGGCAGCGGCCAAGGCGGCGCACCGGGACATGACCCTGCGCGACCTGGCCGACCGCTACCGCGCCTGGGCCAGGGCCGAACGCTCGGACATCGCGGACATTGAGCAGCGCCTGGACCAGCACGTGCTCCCGGTGCTCGGCGACATGCGTGCCGCGGACGTGACCCCTGCCGACGTGACCCGCTTGCGCGACGTGCTCCAGGAGAAGCGCCCCCAGGCCGGCCGCGGCAAGACCCGTAAGGGCGCGCGGCTGGCTCCGGCCACAGTAACGCACTGCCTCAAGCTCGTGCGCGAGATCTACAACTTCGCGGCCGAGACCGCGGTGGAAGGCAACCCCGGCGTCATGCTCCACACCGGGCCGAACCCGGCGCGCATGTCCAAGCGCGGCAGGGGAGTCCGGCCGCCCAGGGGCGACAACCGCCGCCTGCGCATCCTGTCCGAAGAGGAGGTCCGCAAGCTGCTCGGCCACCAGGGCACACGCCGGGCGGACATGGCCGAGATTCGGGACATGATCCTCTTCGCCCTGGACACCGGCCTGCGCGCCGGGGAGCTGGTGGCCCTGGCCAGGTCCGCCGTGGACAAGGACACCGGCGCGGTCCGCGTGTACAAGACCGGCGAGTCCCAGACCACCAAGTCCGGCCGCTCCCGCCTGGTCCACGCGGGCCAACTCTACCCGGAATGCCGGGACATGCTGCGCCGCAGGCTGGAGACCCCGGCCGAAAGCCCCTGGCTCTTCCCCGGCCGGGGCGGCAAGCGCCGCGGCGTCCGGTCCCTGTCCCGCGTCATGGAGCGCCTCTGCGCGGCCCTGGGCCTGAACAAGGACGTGGAGGATGACCGCGACCGGGCCGTCTGGCACACCCTGCGCCACACCTGCGCCACGCGGCTCCTGGAGTCCGGCCTGGACCTCTACGTGGTCAAGGAAATCCTCGGCCACTCCTCGGTGACCACCACCGAAGGGTACATCCACCTCTGCGACCCGGTGAAGCGCGCGCAGGCCCTGGCCCGCATCGCGCTTGCCCGTGAGCAGCAGATGAGGCCGGCTACAGCTTCGGGGTCTCAATGACGCGCACTCCCTTGCGTTCCAGGTAGGCCACCAGGTCCTCGCGCCTGTAGGCCACGTTACCGCCCGAGAACTTGAACCGCTTGGCGGGCCCCAGCCCGCGCCGGTCGTCGTTGCAGAGCGTGTTGGGCGCCACCACGCCGCCCAGGATCTTGCGGACCTCCTTGCGGGCGATGATGGGCGGCAGCAGGTCCACGAGCCAGGCCAGGGGGCCAAGATCACCGGGAACCATCTGGACAGCGCTTTTTTTTGTCATGCTTCCTTCCTCCTCCGAAGCTCTCTGAACCTCGCCAGGAACTCTTCCTCGGCCTGTTTCGGCCCCCAGCAGTGCAGGGCCACGTCAGCCGGGCGGACGTACTCCGTGCCCCAGGGCGCAGGCGGATCGCCCAGGAGCTGGCCGCGCTCGGCCATGAGCAGGGCCAGGTCGGCCTCCTTGACAGCCGGAGCGGCCACGGCCGGGATGCCGAAGGCCCGGGCCACTGCCGCCTGCACCCCGTCCTCCACGTCGCGCCAGTCCAGGATGCCCCGCTCCTGCCCGGCGTAGAGCATGGCCGCCTGCTTGAGCGGCCGGATCAGGTCGCCCATGTAGGCCTCGGCCGCGTCGTGCAGCAGGCCTTCCAGGGCAAAGGCCTCGGGCACCAGCCGCGAGACGAGCACGCTGTGCTCGGCCACGGAGTAGTAGCGCCGCACGTGGCCGTTGAAGCGGCACTGCATGGCCAGGGAGCGGGCCACGTCCTCGATGACCACGGCGCCGGGGTCGGGCTCCAGCGGGAAGAACATCCGGCCGGTGTAGGTCTGTTTCCAGAGCATGGGATTCCTCCTACTCCACGTAGCAGCCGCGCTCGCAGCGCGGGTTCTCGCTGTAGGCCGGATGGGCCGGGAAGCGCGGGGCCAGGTCGTACAGCCGCTTGAGGTTCTCCTCGGCCATGATGATGCGGGACAGGCACCCGGGCCGCAGGTCCGGCAGGCTGCGCAGGGCCGCCACCGCCCGCAGCGCCTCGCCTATGCGTTCGTGCTGGTCCGAGCCCTGTTCAAGGTTGGACCCGGATTTCGTTACGCATTGACGGGTGAGAGTCCCTTCGCTACCGGTTGTCATAACCAACCTCCTGGAGGTCAGGATGGCCTTCCTCTTTCGAAGCCCTGTCGGAGTGTTCGTAATCCGCGAGAAAGCCGGGCGGTGGCAGCTTTGGATCGATGACGGGCTGCTCGGAAGCTACCATTCACCCGAAGCCGCTGCGGACGATGTGCGGGCGCATGTGACCGGCTGGCCAGAATGGGACGAGCGGCGGGCATCCCCACACGATCCTGCGGATCTGTCGGAATGGGAACGCCGGCCTTCAGGAGCAGGCACATGATCTTGTCGAGGGTCTGCCACAGGCTTCTTAGCTTGTCCGACTTCGAGAGAAGATGGCTGAGGGGAACCACGCGCAGCCCGGCCCGGTCCAGTTTGAAGACCTCTTCGTAACCGCCCAGGAGCGCGGCCGCGTGGTCGCGGTAGCGGTAGCCCAGGACACGGCCCTGCTCGTCGCGGATCAGGTAGGGCTCACGGATATCGGTTTCCATCCCATCCCTCATGCCGCCCGGCCGCCGGCCGTCCGGGTCAGGACGCAGCCGCCCACCAGGACGGGCAGGCCGCGGTGCAGGTTGTTCATGGCCCGCAGGCCGATGTCCGGGCGCAGGCCCAGACGCTGGAACCCCTCCAGGACCATGCCCCGGGACAGGGGCACTCCCCGCAGCCCCTGTTGGGTGCGAAAGCGCGCAAGGAACGTCATGGCAGCTTCCTCCTTCCCCGCCCGCGGCCGCGCCGGGGCCGGGCCATGCAGAAGACCAGCAGGCCCAGGAACACGAAACCCAGGGCCTGGGACAGGATCGTGGGCTCATGGTTCACGGCCGCCCTCCACCTGCCGGAGCAGGGCCATGATGGCCGTGACCGCCTCGTGGCCCTCGCGCAGGATCTCCCGGCGCTCCTGGGCCGTGAGCCGGTCGTCGGCCAGGGCCTGGGCCGTGCGGCCCACCAGCTCGCCGAACTCGCGCACCGCGATGAGGCACTGGCGCTGCACCGGCTCCGCGCCCGGCGCGGCCTGGGGCAGGCGCACGAAGGCCCCGCCCATCTCCCGGGCCAGGAAGTGCAGGGCCGCGTCCGAGCCCGTGATCTCCATGAGCGGCAGCACGAGGTCCGCGCCCAGCTTGTGGCCGGGCTGGCCCGAGAGCTCGCTCATGAGCGTGGCGTAGGGCTTGCCCAGGAGGTCGGCCACGGTTTCCGCCGGGATGCCGGAGGCCGAGCGCTTCACGGTTTGGCGCAGGACTTCCGCGAGGGAGGGATACTGGGACCGGGGCATGCGAGACAGCTCCTTGTTTTAGCGTGGACCTGGCCGCCATTCTCCGCGTATCGGTCAAGGGTCCGGGCTAGCCCCGGAAAGCCTGGAGGAACTGCTCGTGCACGTCGCGGGGCCTGGGCCCGGGCTTGATGTCCTCGGGCCTGGGCAGGAGCTCCGCGGGCAGGCCCTGCTCCAGGAGCTGGGCGTGGCGGCGCACGGGCATGGTCTCCTGGTCGCAGAGCTTGGACACGCTGTTGGGCGTCACGCCCAGGCGTCGGCCCAGCTCCGAGAACGTGAGCCCGTTACGGGAAAGCCAGATGCGGAGCGCCTCTTGCCGTGTCAGGGAAGTTAAGTTAGGGCTGATAGGCAATTGCATACGTCACCTCGGGGAAGCTGGTTCCGTCATTCCGCTGGAGGTTGCCATGGCTCGGACGAAGGTCACGAAGGAACAAGAGCTTCGCGACAAAGCTGCTGACGCCGAAGCTGATCGGTATGCTCTCTGTCTGAAACTGGCCGGGATATATGCCCAGAAAAAAGGGTGGGACGTGACCGGCTGGGAAGCCCTCTACCTCCTCTTCGCCGACAAATGGGGCTGGACTCCTTCGCAGGTCCGTTCACTGACCTTGGACGAGATTTCAATGTTCTTAGATTATTTTGAATCTTCTCGGTCATGAGCTGGAGGGTCCAGGTCCTGGCCAGAGTGAGCATGCTCCTGGCCGGAATCCCCCGGACCCGGCAGTAGGCCGTGATGTCCGAGAGGATGGCGTCGAATTCGGAAACGGCTTCGCTGCACATGGTTTCCTCCGGCTTGGCGTGAAAATGTTCGGTTCGCGTTTGGTGTTGATTCGGGGATATGGGTATTTTTAAACTGAGTCAAGATATTTTTCAACTAGGATTAAAAAATAGATGTGCGACGAGCTAGGCGACCGCTTATCGGCGTTGGCTAAATCCCTTGGAAAGGAAGACCAAGAACTTGCACAACTTGGTGGAATTTCTAAGGAAACTTTATCAGGCTATAAGAGCGGGCGCGCGCAACCACGCTTTGGCGCACTCTTGGAGTGGTGCAAAAATACCGGAGTGAATGCCAACTGGCTGCTTCTGGGCGAAGGCCCCATGTTCAGGGACCAGATTCAGACGCTGGCCGATCCCATTGCCCAGCGCGTGGAGGCAGTGGGCCGGACCATGCGCGAATCCGGGGCCGCCGATGCCGACATCCTGCGGGCCATCCGGGCCATGATCGACGGCGAGATCGCCAAGGCCGAGCAGGCCCGGGAGCCTGACCCTGGATCGGCCGCCGGCAGCGCTTCCGCGTGATCCCAGGGGGCAAGGGGCCGCGGAGGCCCACCGGCGGGGCGTGAGGGCCAAGCCGGGGGGAAGGGGAGAGTGCGGAGTGAAACAAATTAGCGGGTTGGGCAAACGAGAAGGCGGACCGTAGTCCGCCTTACTGGTGCTCTTCAGCTTGTTAACGACCTGCTGAAGACCCCGTTTTCCCTTCTGCTACAAAGGGTGAATCATTCTTATCTGATTACTGATCAAAAGGCAAGGGGGAATCATGAGCTACCGGCTGGCCCTGGACCTAGGAACGAATTCCATAGGATGGTGCGCGCTGCATCTTGATTCCAAGAATAGGCCATGCGGCATCCTCGGCATGGGCGTGCGGATTTTCCCGGACGGACGGGACGCCAAGAGCCAAGCGTCTCTGGCGGCGGACCGCCGCCTGAAGCGCCAGATGCGCCGCATGCGCGATCGCTATCTCCGGCGGCGAGAACAGTTCATGAATGCCCTCATCCGCCACGGCCTCATGCCCGTCTCTGAACAGGAACGCAAGGATCTTGAACTTCTCGATCCCTACGCCCTGCGCGCCAAGGGCCTGGACTCCCCGCTCACTCTCCACGAATTGGGCCGCGCCCTGTTCCATCTCAACCAGCGCCGGGGGTTCCGAAGCAACCGCAGGACGGACAAGGGCGAGGACTCCGGCAAGATCAAGCCCGCCATCCAGAAGCTGCGCGGACTCATGGCCCAGGCGGGCGCGCGTTCGCTGGGCGAGTTTCTTCACGGCCGCCGCGTACGGGGCCTCACGGTGCGCACGAGACTCCAAGGCAAGGGAGCCAAGGCGGGCTATGACTTCTATCCCGAACGCTCACTGGTGGAGGAGGAGTTCGACGCCCTTTGGGCGGAACAGGCCAAGCATCATTCGGCGCTTGACGGCGCGGCCAAGGACGAACTCAAGGACATCCTGTTCTTTCAGCGGCCGCTCAAACCCGTGGACCCAGGGCGCTGCACCTTTGAGCCCGGCGAGCGCCGCGCCCCCCAGGCCTTGCCGGTGGCCCACCGGTTCCGCATTTTTCAGGAGCTGAACCATCTGCGCGTGGTGTCCCCAGAACTCGCGGAACGACCGCTCAGCTTGGCCGAGCGCAATCTCCTGGCCGAGAAGCTCCTGCAGGGAAAAGACATGAGCTTCGACGCCATGCGCCGCGCGCTCAAGCTTCCTGACTGCGCGTTCTCCCTTGAGGCCGAGAACCGCGACAAGCTCAAGGGCGACGCAACGGCCAGAGTGCTGGGCGCGAAGGATCGCTTTGGCCCACGCTGGTCGATGCTTTCGGCCGACAGCCGTGAGCGCCTGGTGGACCGGCTGCTGGAGTGCGAAGACGAATCCCAGCTTCTGGGAGAACTCATGTCCGAGTGGGGCCTGGATCAGGCCCGGGCCCGGAAGGTGGCCGACGCTCCGCTGCCTGACGGCTATTCCCGTCTGTCGCGCAAGGCGCTCCATTTGATCACCCGGGAGCTTGAGAAGGCGGTCATTCCCTACTCCGAGGCCGTGACGCGGGCGGGCTACGTTTCGCACTCCCAGTTCGCCACCGGCGAGATCCACGACCGCCTGCCGCATTACGGCATCGTGCTCCAGCGTTACGTGACTTTTGGCACGGGTCATCCCGCGGATCGGGCCGCGGAGCGCTACGGCCGCATCACCAACCCCACGGTGCACATCGCCCTGAACCAGGTGCGCCGGGTGGTCAACGAGCTCATCAAGACCCACGGGCATCCGGCCCAAGTGGTCCTGGAGGTGGCCCGCGACCTGAAGAACGGCTTGGACGCTAAACGGGAGATCCGCAAGCGCCAAGCCGAGAACAAGGCGGCCAACGACCGCCGTCGCGAAAAGCTTCAGGAGATGGGAGTGGCGGAAACCGCGGACGCGCTCTTGCGCCTGCGGCTCTGGGAAGAGCTGTCCGAGAATCCCGCCGAACGGCGTTGCCCCTATACCGGCGAGGTTATCTCCCTGACTAGGCTGTTCTCCGCAGAGGTGGAGGTTGAGCACATCCTGCCCTTCGCCCGCACCCTGGACAACAGCCCGGCGAACATGACCGTGAGCCTGCGCCGGGCCAACCGCTACAAGGGCGACCAGACCCCCTTCGAGGCCTTCGGCCGTTCCGAGGACGGCTACCACTGGCAGGGGATCCTGGACCGCTCCCTCTCCATGCCCCCGAACAAGCGTTGGCGCTTTGGGCCGGACGCCATGGACCGCCTACTGGAGCGCGGCGACTTCCTGGACCGCCAGCTGGTGGACACGCAGTACATCGCCCGCATCGCCAGGGAATACCTCTGCGCCATTTGCGATCCACGGCAGGTCTGGGTCACTCCCGGCCGCTTGACCTCGCTTCTGGCCGCCCGCTGGCTGGCCCATGCCCCGGACGCGCCGCGAAATCCAGGCCAGTATCGTCATCTCACAGTCAGCAAAAACGGGTTCCAGCGCAAGCAGCGGACAGACCACCGGCACCACGCCGTGGACGCGGTTCTCATCGGGGTCACGGACCGGGGGCTGCTCCAGCGCATGGCCGCTTTGAGCGCCAAGCAGGCGGATCTCGGCATGGAGCGTTTCCTGGCCGGACTTGACGAGCCCTGGCCCGGCTTTCGGGAAGAGGTCCTCGAAGCGGCCGCCGCCATCGTGGTTTCCCATCGGCCAGATCACGGCCTGGGGGGGCGGCTGCACAACGAGACCGCCTACGGCATTTTGGGGGAATCCGGCACACCGGGCAATGCCCAGCACCGTGTGCCAGTGTGCTCATTGACCAAGCCTGCGGATCTGCTCAAGATCAAGGGTTTCGGATTGCGGGCGCGGCTTCTAAGCGCAGTGGCTGGGCTCGGTTTGGAAGAATCCTTCGCGCATATGTCCCGGCTGGCCGGGATGCGTGAGCGGGAGGCCGTGGCCGAACTAAACTCGCTGACGAATATCTCCGATAAGGAGTTTGCCGAAAGGGTGTCCGAGTTCGCTGCCGCGCGCGGCATGCGCAGGGTGCGCCTGCGCGAAACCATGTCCCTGGCCTTGCTTCGGGACCGCCAAGGCCGCGTGTACAAGGGGGTGAAGACTGATGGTAATGCCTATTACGAAATTCGCCTCGCCCCTAACGGAACATGGACAGGAGACATTGTATCCCGGCTGGACGCCAACCAGCCTGGCTTTCGGACCAGATGCGCGCAGTTGGGGTATCCGTTGGTGACTCGATTGTTCATCAACGACATGCTGGAGATAACCGAGAACGAGCGCAGGATGATCGTTTATGTAGTCAAGCTGTCAGAAAAACAGATCGCCCTTGCCGGGCACAACGAGGCGGACGTGGACCGGCGAACGCGCGATGCGGGAAACCCCTTCAGCTTGATCTATAAGGGCAGTCCTGCCGCGCTGCAGAAATCCGGCGCGCGGCCCGTTTATGTGGATCCTCTTGGCAGGGTGCGCTATTTGGAGGTTCCCTGTCATGCTTCCCCAAGCGGTGGAGATCGCTGGCAATGACCGGCACTTGTGCAAAGAATTTGGCTTTCTCGCGGTCTACAAAGGAAAGGAGCGTCTCGGCCGGGTTCCTTTAGATGATGTGAACGTGGTTCTGATGGCTGGCCACGGGATAAGCTACAGCAACAACCTGCTCGAGGCCTTGGCTGAACGTTGCATACCCGTGGTGATTTGCGGCCGCGCCATGCGGCCGCTCGCCGTGGTCTGGTCGTTGGAGGGCAACCGACTTGTCAGCGAGAGAATGCAGGCGCAGGCGACGGCCGGAATGCCTATGCGCAAGCGGCTCTGGCAGGCGTTGGTTCAGGCCAAGATTAGGAACCAAGCCTGGCATGCCGCCTTGCGCGGTCATTCGCACGGCCACCTGTTGCAGTTGGCGGATTCGGTCCGTTCGGGCGATTCGGCCAACGTTGAGGCTGCGGCCGCCCGTCGCTACTGGACCCTGTGTTTTGGCAGCGAGTTCCGCAGGGACCGAGACCAGCCGGGAATCAACGCCCTGCTCAATTACGGATACACGGTTCTCCGGGCCGCCACGGCCCGGGCCGTCATGCTCGCTGGCCTACATCCAGTGTTCGGTCTGCATCACAAAAACGCTCGAAATTCCATGCCGCTGGTCGATGACCTCATGGAGCCCTTCCGCCCCGTTGTGGACATGCTGGTCCTGGGGTTAGCCGATGTCGAACGACTGGATCTGACTCCAGATACCAAGAAGGTTTTGGCGGCCTTGCCTAATGTGGACATGCCTCTACGGGGAGAGGTGAGTACGGTTGGAAACTGCCTGAAGGCATGCGCAGCCTCTCTCGCGGAGGTTTTGCTCAGAGGACGCGGTACTCTCCTTCTTCCTGATGGTTTGATTTCATTGGGGGAAAAGGTCCCCTCGGCATGGCCGTCTTGAGCGGGTATCGGATCATGTGGATGCTGGTGATGTTTGATTTGCCCGTGGTGGGGGCGAAGGAACGCCGGGAGGCCGGGGAGTTCCGAAACCACCTCCAGAAGCTCGGCTTTGAACGGAGCCAGTTTTCGGTATATCTGCGCTGTTGCGCGGGAAAGGAGAAAATGGATAGCTTGGTGGGCAAGATCAAGGGACGGCTGCCAAAAGGCGGAAAGGTGGATATCCTTTGTTTCACGGACCGCCAGTACGAAAACATTATCAGTTTTCGGTCCCGTGTTAAATCCTTCCGAAAAAATCCTGGCCAACTCACTCTTTTCTGATCATTCCTCCTCGAAAAATAACGCGCAACCCCCTGAATGATCTTATTATTCAGGGGGTTACTGAAAAGCTATCGTAGCAGAAGGGAAAACGGGGTCAAGTCGCAACTCCAGGACGATGTTCGCGGAACGCTGCTTCATCGTAGCAGAAGGGAAAACGGGGTCAAGTCGCAACAGGAACCCTCGCCATGCCTCGCCCGGCCTTATCGTAGCAGAAGGGAAAACGGGGTCAAGTCGCAACCCATCGAGGCTCACCCTGACCTTGAGGTCGATCGTAGCAGAAGGGAAAACGGGGTCAAGTCGCAACTGCACCTTCGTGGTCCTGGTGGGATCGCGCATCGTAGCAGAAGGGAAAACGGGG